>ENA-OQCJ01000002-OQCJ01000002.1-human-gut-metagenome-genome-assembly--contig:-NODE-2-length-43363-cov-2.475738_pt1 | contig 43363 bp, 48 predicted proteins | sample MGYA00242501_ERZ504584 | MGnify/ENA primary metagenome ERZ504584 (study PRJEB26092, sample SAMD00036341) | human gut metagenome | host: Homo sapiens | study: EMG produced TPA metagenomics assembly of the...
CAATAGTTTTTAGTGAATTAGTATATACTAATTTTAGTATTTACGAAAAATAGTATTCAACTTTGCAAGTGGAATAAAAAGAGTGAAACGATGACAAAAATAATTGCGGTCTTGAACCATAAGGGAGGGGTCGGAAAGACGACCACCACCATCAATCTGGCTGCGGCCCTGCAGCAAAAGAAAAAGCGCGTGCTGGCTATCGACATGGACGGTCAGGCGAACCTTACGGAATCCTTCGGCCTCTCCATTGAGGAAGAACAGACGGTGTACGGGGCGATGAAAGGCAAATACCCCTTGCCATTAGTTGAAACGGCAGGAGGTGTAACCGTCGTACCGTCCTGCCTCGACCTCTCGGCTGCCGAGGCAGAACTCATCAACGAGCCGGGACGGGAACTGATATTGAACGGCCTGATTGGCAAGTTGCTCGAAAACCGGAAATTCGATTATATCCTTATCGACTGTCCGCCCTCGTTGGGGTTGCTGACGCTGAACGCCCTTACCGCCGCAGACTACCTGATTATCCCGGTACAGGCACAATTCCTCGCCATGCGCGGCATGGCCAAGATCATGAATGTGATTGCCACCGTCCAGGAACGCCTGAATCCGAAACTCGCTATTGGTGGCATTGTAATTACCCAGTTCGACAAACGCAAGACACTGAACAAAAGTGTGGCCGAACTCGTCAAGGATTCATTCTGCGAAAAGGTGTTCAAGACCGTTATACGGGATAACGTATCTTTGGCCGAAGCTCCCATAAAGGGCAAGAACATCTTCGAGTATAGCAGGAACAGCAACGGAGCCAAGGACTACATGGCACTGGCGCAAGAGGTACTGAAATTAAAATAATCCCGATATGAGCAAGAGCGATTTACTGAAAGACAGCATGAAAGGCGGACTGGACGGGTTGCTGTCACCTACGAAAAAGACTACCGGCGGAAAACAGCCGGTAGCAGCCCCCACGGAAAAAGAAACGGCGGTTCATTGCAACTTCGTCATCAACAAAAGCATTCATACCCGTATGAAATTCCTCGCCATCAAGAAGAACATGTCGCTGAAAGACATCGTGAACGAGGCAATGAAAGAGTATCTGGAGAAGAACGAACAATAAACACAGGCATGGCTACCGCGTCTGCCCACCCCGGAGACGGCAGCCATGCGTCCTTTTTTATCCGCCCGCTGTTTCCATAGGGCGCATTCCTCCTTTATAGTCTTACCATCTTTCTCTTTTTTACCTGCCCGCAAGTACAGGCACATGGCCCGTTTTATCCCTATTCTAACCCTGACGGGCATATCCCTTTTCTACCGATTCCCTTACCGCTTTCCCGGCTTCATTCTCTGCCGTCACCGTTGTGTTTTATCAGATGCAAAGGTCCGCTGTCGCGCTTGATACGGCGGCTTGAAGTGTATTTCCTGCAAATTCTTCCTTTCTGCGAAAGAGTAATTGGCAGGAAAAGCCGTCGTATGAAGCTGTACCGACAGCCGTGTACCGCATCCGTAAAACCTCAAAGCGGTTCAGGCAGAGAAAGGAACCGAAAGGAGGGAAAGAAAAAAACAACGTAAAATTGACAGCGATATGGATAAAATCAAATTGGTAGTTTACAACGAGTACGCACTGGGTTATATCATGCCCGAACAACCCGGCAAAGTTTGTACGTTGGTGGATAGGATAACGCTCGGCGCACCGTTTCGGACAATGAATGAACCCTATTTCATCGGGAAAAGAGATACCGTCAGACTGGCGGGCAGAAAGGACTTTGACACGTTTCGGATAGTGTTCGACGGGTACGACAATCCGGAAATATACGAGTATGACACCGCACAATAAAGACAATAGTAATCAAACAATCTAATGTAATAACAAATTAAAATTTATGAATTATGGAAACAGCGAACATTCAATCAGTAGTAGAGAACAACATCGTATCAGTTGCATTGATGAATATTCAACCGAGCAACTATAACCCACGCAAGCACTTTGACGAGGCGAGCCTTGCCGAACTGGCCGAGAGTATTCGTCAGCAGGGAGTATTGCAACCTATCGGCGTGCGCCCCATTGTGGACACCGACCGCTTCGAGATTATTTTCGGAGAGCGCAGGTATCGTGCCGCCCTTATGGCAGAACTGACCGAAATTCCGGCTGTCATCTTGCATGTTTCGGACGAGACCGCCGCCGAAATGGCCGTGACGGAGAACCTGCAGCGCAAGGACGTTACCCCCATAGAGGAAGCCAACGCCTACCAAAAGCTCATGGAAAGCGGTCGCTACGATGTGCAGTCATTGGCCGTGCAGTTCGGCAAAAACGAGAACTATATCCGTACCCGTCTGAAATTCGTATCATTGATACCCGAAATCGCCGAACTTCTGGAAAAGGACGAAATCACAATCAGTGTAGCGAGTGAGATTTGCCGATACGGTACGGATATTCAGAAAGAGGTGTACTATAAACACTTGAAAGACAGCGACAGCATGTTGTACGACTGTTGGCGAGGACTGAAAGCCGCCGAGGTGGCAAAGTTTATCGAACGGGATTTCACGACAGACCTTAGCCGTTACGCATTCGACAAGACCCTATGCGCCTCATGCCCCCACAATACCAACAACATGATGTTGTTCTGCGAGGGTGGTTGCGGAAATTGCGCCAATCGGAGTTGTCTGGCCGAAATGAACGCTTCCTATCTCGTGGAGAAAGCCTTGCAGTTTGTGGAACAATACCCCTCCGTATCATTGGGCTACCAAGATTTCAACAATAACATGCTTGCGGTGGAACGCCTTACCGCTATGGGGTACGAGGTCGAGCACCTCAATACCTATGCCACGGCATACCCCGAAACGCCGGTAGCACCCGAAAAGGAAGAATACGACACTACCGAGGAATACGAGGCGGCATACAAGGAGTACGAGCAGGATTTCAGCAACTATATGGAAAAATGCAAGTCAATTCATGAACGAATCGATACGGGCGAACTCACGTTTTATATCTGCATCGGGCAGAAAGAAATTACGCTGTGTTACATGGCAAGTGCTGCCGCCAATGCGGACATGGCTACCGAAAAACAACTTTCCCCGGTGGAAAAATTGGAACAGCAGGACAAACGTAACAAGGAAATAGCCGTCGAGAAAACCGTTGCAGACGCTAAGAAACAGATTTTGGACGTTGATACGTCTGAAAGCAAATTCACGCAGGACGAGGAAAAGATGATATATTTCTTCCTGCTGTCGTCTCTCCGCAGGGAACACTTCGGGGTATTCGGTATCGGGGAGAAAAAAGCCTACCAACACCTTGAGGACGAAGAAAAAATGAACATCATCGCCAACCTCACGGCCAAGCAGAAAGCCGTTATCCGCAGGGATTTCTTGATAGACAACTTCAAAGGCGCATACGGCAATAACGCTGCTGCGACCCTCTTGCTCGATTTTGCCCGTAAGCACATGCCCGACACGCTCGCCGAAATTGAAAGTGGATATAATGAGGTGTATGAGAAACGCCATAAACGTATCGAGGAACGCAAAGCCGCCTTGTTGGCAAAGGAACGGCAGACAAAGCCCGAAGAAGCCGCCGAGGCAGAAAATACACAACCCACGGCAGAGGTACAACCCGAAGAACATACGCAACCCGAAGAGGTCGCAGCTTGACCATAATTCAATAGTAGGACGGAGAAATCCGTCCTACTGTCTAACCAATCAAAAGAGGTAATGATGAAATGTAAGGACTGCAAACATTACAACGGTGCGACAATGCCCGGAGCGGGATTGTGCAATGCCACGCAGGCACGTACTTTTGCCACGACGGTCTGTTTCAATGGACTGTTCACCCCGAAAAAACGGCAAGACGAACCGGATAGCAAGACCGGGAAGAAATAGCGCAACGCTACAGAGAGAGAGCCGCAGGAGCGGCTGTCTTTTTTAGCACTGCCGTTGGCAGATCTCCCTTTTTATCCCTTCGTTTTCCTTTTGTACGGAAATCCCTTCGCCAACGGCTCTGCCCGTCGGGACATGCTTTTTCCGGTGCAAAGGTATTGCCTTGGAGGAACATTCAAGTACCGCTACGCTATTTGAACACAATTTTTCAGCAGCTTTCCCGATTTTCAATCGTCCATATTTCGCGGACGCTCAATACCGCAACTATAAAATTCTGCCCAAATTCCTTGCCTGTTTCTCCCTGAAAGGCAATCTTTAATGCACGTAAAAATCAAATCCCGACAGGAGAAGCCTGAAGGCTTCCGAAAGGAGGGAAAAAATAAACAGATTGTTCAACTGATTAATGTTAAGATTTTATGGAAATTCAATTTGCTATCGTGCGTTCCGAAAACAGAGAGTATTTGTGCTACAAAGCAGGTGAAGCGTATGTAGATGCCAGCAACCCTATGATTGCTTTTACCGCAGGTGAAGATGAATTTGAAATCGTAGAGCCGGACAGCTCTTTCAGACAGAAAGAATACGAGTTCAGAGGCGAACGGTATTACCTCGTACCACGGTTTTATCGCAATGGCTGGTTGGCTCTTATCTTGGTAATGGTGGAAGATGAAGACGAATATATCGTACTTTCCGTCAATTTGGAGGAAATGGATGCGCTCGGTTTGCCGGACCGTACCTTTATCGACGTGAACAATTACCCGGATGCGTTGGACTTTTTGGTAGAAAACAGATTGGCGACCGATTCCGGCTACAAACGCAGGAGCGGCTTCGTGGAATACCCTATGGCTATGTTGAACCTGCCGCTTCTTTATCAGCATAACCCGCAAATTTTCCAAAAAGCGAACATCGAGCCATTCGGAGAAGAATGCTTTTGAAAAGGATTGTTCCCAAAAATGAAAGTGTCGGGTTCCGAAGATTGAATGTACAAGATGGCGTACTGATAACACAGTCAGTGCGCTATCTCCTTTGTCTTTATCGCCCGCCTTCGTCCTTTTATAGTCAGCCTCCCGGATACCCCGCCACCGCCCGTTTCCTCTTATAATTGCATTCTTTCCCTTTTGTAGCGGCACGAGCCGCCTGTTTCTCCCGTCCGGCTTTCCCGTCCCTCACCGCACGGGTTTTATCCGATGCGAAAGTCGGTCGTCGCGCTTGATTCTCCGGCTTGAAGTGCACTTCTTGCAAATTCTTCCTTCCCAAGCGAAGCGTAATTGGCAAGAAGAGCCGTCGTATGAAGCTGTGCCGACGACCGTGTACTGCATCAGTAAAACCCCGAAGCGGTTCCAAAGGAAAGGGATCGAAAAAAGGGAAATAAATAATCAATAATTCACAAGACAATGGGAAAATACGATTTTATCAAGACAGGGAATCTGCTTTATTGGCATGACCCGGACAACGGTTTGTCCGATGGGGCTTACCGAGTGATTTCTGCACCGGAAAACATGGAAGACGACAGCATTATTCTGATTTCGTCCGGTACTTCGGAAGCGGAGGTTTTGCCTTCGGAATTATCGCCGATAAACACGGGCAGAAGTCATAAAGAGGATTTTTTGCGCTGGAAAGCGGAACGTGAAGCCGAAGGCATGGAGTTTTATAATCGCCTTTCCGAAGTCATGGAAACGGAGGACGATTTGGCCGTAGGCGACATGGTAGCATTTACAAACGATTATGGAGTAGTATTCGGCCCTCAAGAGGTATTAGCTTTCAGGAAGCCTTGGAATGGTGACAGATGCGTGTATCTTGACAGCGACGCCTATTGGTTTCCCGACCGTCCCGACCAGTTGACCCTCCTAAGCAAGAAAGGGGCGGAATGACAACGACAAACCCACCCGCCACAAAAACGGGTGGGTTCATTTCCCCTGCATGAAATCCCATGCTCTATTTTAATCGGCTCGCACGCACTCCACTCGTGCAGCGATTTCCTTTTCTATCGTTCCTATCCATTCCTCTCCGACACCGGCCTCCCGGCCGTATTCCGGGTAACGCGAAACGATGCCTATGGTCTTTTCTATGAACGGCTCTGCGGCCTTTATACCGTACCGGCGGGCTACTTCCAGCAGGTCTGCCGCAGTAATACCCTCTGTCCGGTTGTTGATAGTCATGCTGTGGCGGTTGACGTAATACGGTGCGTCCGGATCGACCGAGAACGTGTAGTCGTAGGCCGGAGCAACGTGCCAACGCCCGTCATCGCCCATCAGGAAGCTGAAATTCTTGTTATGGTCATCGACGTTCCCGCCCAGCACGTTCAGCACCATCAAGCGAAACAGTTGCCGGAGTTCCCCCGGCGGCACGCCGATACGGCAGGCCGCCTCGAATAGTGCTTCGTAAGAATCTGCCGGGGGGTTCATGGCAGCCAATGTCTGGATATGCACCTTCTTGCCGTTCCGGCGGTCGAAACGCTCGGTCAGGAAGTGCGCTGTCTGCTCACCTTCCAACAGGCGGCTCGGCATCATCTGAAGCCCGGCGTCTACGGCCATCAGGTAATAACTGTATTCTATCCGTGTCGTCGGCATCTTCTGGTGTTCGTCGAACTTGACGATCATCGGCGTGTAGCCCGGATAAGGGGTCGCCACCTGTCCGGAGTAACATTGTCCTTCCCCGAAATTGACGTTGACCACCGCTTTGGGCCGTCGTCCTCCTGCGGACGTTCCTACCTTGAACAGGCTTTCGACCATCAGGTTGCCCGATACCGGGACGTTGAACCGTCCGGCTTCCTCGAAAGCCTGCCGGGCCAGTTGGTAGAGGTCAGCGATCTCCACCTTGAACGGTGTCTCCAGTTCCTCGGCAGTGGGCGGGACGAACTCCAATGCCCCCATGCCGCGCCGTCCGATATAGGCGAGACGGTCGAGGGCGGACAAGTCCCTCATACGGATATGATGCACTTTGGCCCATTCGTTGAACACGGTGTTTCCCCAATGGTCGGGCAGCGAATCGGCTATGAACGAGGGCAGGCCGCCGAAAAGCCGCTCTTCATCGGGATAGACCGGCAGGCCGCGCTGTGCGGCAACCCCTTTTACCGGCGCACGGAGCGGGGCGATGTCGTAGCCGTCGCGGACATAATCGCTGTCGAAGTAGAAACAGGCTTTGCTGCGGTGTCCTTCCCGATTGGCGACAAGCGTGCCGACCTTTTTATCCCATAGGATTACATCGAGACTTTCTATCATTTCTTGCCCCTCCTAACTCGTTTAGGTATCAGTTTCTCGATTTCCCGAAGCGCCATCGGCGGCATGGGAAGTTCCGGCAGAATCTCCGCGAGCCGCTCTGCCTGACCGAGCGCACGCAGCAGGGAGATGAAATTGGCCAAGGTCAGGTTACGGCTGACCCCCTGCTCGAAATGGCTGATAGTCGTCTGGCTTACACCCGACTGTTCGGCCAGCTCCTTCTGGCTCATGCGGGCGGCCAGACGGTACTCCTTGACCCGCTTCGCCAAAAGCGTCAGCATATCGCTGTTTGTGGTATAGTTCGTTGTTTCCATAATGTCAATATATCACTATTTATATGCAAATATAACAACAATTATCCATATATAGATATATAAATTCTCTTTTTTAGCTTCCAGCCGTCCTTTTCTACCGCTTTCAGGTCTCCGTATTCTCTCCCGTCTGGCTTTCCCGTCCGTCACCGCACCGGTTTTTATCGGTGCAAATATGGGCTGTCGCGCCTGATTCCGTCGTTTTGAAGTGCATTTCTTGCAAATTCTTCCTTCTGCGAAGCGTAATTGGCAAGAAAAAACGTCGGAAAGGGCTTTTTCGCCAGCCCCGGAAAGCACCATAAAACCCGAAGCGGCTCCGGCAACAAGGAAGCCGAACAGAGGGAAAGAAAAACAATTATTAAAATTTAACAAATGAAGACATTAGAAGAATTATTGCAAGAACTGGGCTGCGAAGGTAGCGCATTCGACAGTACCGGAGAATTTACAAAAGCGGGAGAAAAGGCGTATGAACGCTTGGAGCACTTGCTGTATGACATAGAAAGTCTTACAGGCAAAAAGGTGACACCCATAATTGAGGAACTTGACAGAATATGCAACGAGAACTATTAAAATTCAAGAATATGGACATTAAAGAAAGCAAAGAATACCGCCTCGCCAAAGACTGGGAAATGGCGGTAAACAGTTTCAGTTTCAACCCCGAACGGTTCGCGGCGGCAATCCCGGACATGCACCCGACGCTTCAGCAAAGCCTGTACCGCCTGATTAAGGCGTGTATCAAGGTCATGGCGGACGAAACACGCCGTTACGATGACCGGAACCGGGCATCGCACGAGGAAGCGAAGCATATCATGGAATACCTCAATGAACACGGAAAAAATGTACCATTAATATAAAAACGACGATATGAAAACAACTAAGATTCAATTCAACGGCAGGTCTTATTACTCCCGCATCGTGGAATCTGTCGATGGCGAAGAATTGCTTATCGGTTCGACAATCCTGCTCGATGCCTTGCAGCCCGGCAGTTTCAATGACGAGAACGAAGGTTTTGCCAGTAAAGAAGCCGAAAGGATTTATGACGAGATTTTCTTCTTTACCGACGAGAGAACGCTTCAGCTTCCCGAAAACGAGTTGATAGCCGAACTCAAAAAGGATAACCCCGATTGGTTCGAGTAAATCATGGAATAATAATTTATAAACTTAGAATTATGGAAAAAGAATATGTAATGCAGGTCGCACAGACCATTAAGGAACAGTTAGTAGCGTTAACCCCCATGACCGTCCTCATGTCGTGGGGTATCAAAGAGTTTGCCGCCACCCTATACAGGGATTTGCCGGCACTCCGCATTAAGGTGAACGGACGGCTGCACGCAGGGTACGTCATCGTCGCACTCAACGGATCGGATTATTACGAGGTCTATCTTGTGAAAGGAATGGAGGTGGAATGTGTGAACGAAGAGGTTTGTTTCGACGAGTTGGGAGACGTTATCGACCGGGCTATCGAGAGCGGCACGGACAAAGCCGAGTACGATAAATTCTGCGAACAGGAGCGACAGAATTTATATGTAACTGTTGTCACTGTCTGATTCCTCTTTTTAGGGGATGAAAGCCGTGCCTTTCGGAAAACGAGCAGGGTACGGCTTTTCTATGTATAATGCAGAAACGAATAAAAACCTGCCGTTTATAAAACGGATTACCTACGTGTTACAGTACCTTACCTCTTATTGTAAAAAGGTTTGTTTTATCTTTTGGCCGGCAGATTGTTTTTCACTTCAAGATGTCGTTTCTTTATCTGTCTACTGCCTTTTTACTTGCAGCTCTATTTACGACCAGAATGCTCGCTTCATATAAAACCCACATCGGCAATGTGACCAATGACAACGTGAACACGTCCGAAGTCGGCGTGATGACAGCCGCAACGATAAGGATAATCACTATAGCGTGCTTCCGGTAACGTCGCATGAAATCGGCGGTGAGAAACCCCAATTTGGCAAACAGCCATGATAAAATCGGAATCTCGAACACGATACCCATTGTCAGGCACATCAGCACGAGGGTCGAAATGTAGGATTGCAAGACGATCATGTTCTCCACTTCACCGCTGACCTGATAGGTTCCAAGGAAACGGAATGTCAGCGGGAAAATAAGAAAGTAGCTGACCGCCACACCCATCAGGAACATTGCATAGCCGCCTCCGACTATCCGCACGGCATATTTCCGCTCGCAGGCATACAGGGCAGGCGACACGAACCGGAACAACTGGTAAAGGATATAGGGCGACGCGCACAGGACACCCGCGCATAATGCCGTCTTCATGTGGATGACGAACTGCCCGGCCAGTCCCGTGTTGATGAGCTGCACGGCAAAACTCCCGGTCTCGCCGCCGGCCCATGCTGCAATCCGGTTGAAAAGACGGTACGTGATGAAGCCGTCGTTTTTCGGGGCAAGGATAACGGCAAAAAGTTTTTCCTTAAAACAAAAGGCGGCGATACCGAACACGACGGCCACGGCGACGATTTTAACAATCGCCGTCCGCAGCACGTCCAAGTGCTCCCAAAAGCTCAAGCCGTCCGTTTTGTCTTCCTTTGCCATGTCACTCCTCTTTCTTGTCGGTATTTTCGGGACTGATTTCTTTCTCCATGCCGTTCATACCTTCCTTGAATGAACGGACACCTTTGCCGATGCCTTTCATCAGTTCGGGAATTTTGCGTCCTCCGAAGAACAGCAGGACGACTAATGCAATCAGCAGCACTTCCTGCATACCGATGCCTCCGATAAATAATGGTATCATATGAAAATTGTTAAAGGTTGTTCGATTAACTCAATAGTCGTTTTCAGTCATCGTTCCGCCGGCTATTCCCGCCATTTTCAGAAAGTTCCTTCGTCCATGACTCCGCCTTCTCAATCCAGTCCTTTCTCATGTAACCATCTCGACAGGTGATCGGCCACCTCCACGTTGTTCAAATCGGAGAAGGGAAAATGGGTGTTGCCCTTCAAACCTATCTCCGGCAGATGAATGACCGTGACATCGCCGCCGTGTTCGTTGAGCAAGGCAGCCCATTTGCGCATCAGATGCAGGCGTCGTGTCCATTCGTACAGTTCCGGCCGTTCGTCGGTTTCCGGCAGATTGTCGCCATAGTAGATGATGATAGGGATTTTCGTGAACTGCAGAAATTCTTCCATCGGCACTTCCACGCCTTCGGTCTTCTTCGACAGGGTTAGTACTTTCCCTTCCTCCGGCATCTGCTTCGGGAAAAGGCACGTTTGTTCCCGGCTCGTAGGCGACGATGGCACGGATGTTCCTTGTCTGCGGCAGTGTAAGCCATCCGACACCTCCGCCCTGCGAATGGGTGACGAAGACAGCCGGACCTATCCTGTCGAACAGTGCGGCATACGCCTTGGCGTAGACATCCAGATCGGGAGGGCCGAGAGTTGGCGTCATCTGACGGAAATACTGGTTCAGAGCCTCCTTGTCGCGGCTGAACTGCACGCCCTCGAAATAATCGGGCCAGATGCCCACGCGGAAACGGTTGAACACGTCTCCTCGTCGAAGACGGGGGTAACGGTTGCGGGTGTCGTGCTCCGCCCCGCGTTTCCCCGGCGGGGCTGGTCGACGAGATAAGTCTGGAAACCGCGGCGCAGGAAAATATTCTGGAACCCCTCGCGGCCGTCCGGCGTAGTTTCCCATGTCTTGGAAAACTGCCCCACGCCGTGGGCGAAGACAAGCGGGTATTTCCGGGCATCGACGGGTTTCTGATAGAACACGTAGGCGTGGTCGCCGTGATAGGTGCGCCCCAGTGAATCGGTGAGCACCGTGCCGCCCACGGCGAAACTGCCCTGTTCCTCGATTTGCATGATATTCCCGTTGCGTGCGTTGCAACCCGACAGCAAGGCGGCGGCCATCATATAAAAGACAACCTTTCTCATACGCCCTTCCTATTTCTGGATTTTCGATTCCTGCAAAGCGTCATAGCGGCTTCCCACGACCGGAATTGCGGCCACGGCCTTTTCCAGCTCGGTCACTTCTTCCGACGTGAACACTATGTCGCAGGCCCGCAGGTTCTCTTCGAGGTGCGAGAGCTTGGTCGTGCCGGGAATAGGAACGATAAAAGGCCTCCTGTTCAGCAGCCATGCCAATGCCACCTGCGCCGTGGTAATGCCTCTCGTCCGTCCGAAAGCGTTCAGTACCTCCACGATACGCGTGTTGGCACGGATGGCTTCGGGCTGGAAACGCGGAAGCGTCTGGCGGTTGTCGTTGGCGGTGTCGAACCGGGTGTACTCGTTTATCATGCCGCCGAGGAAACCACGGTTCAGCGGGCTGTACGGCACGAAACCGATACCCAGTTCCTCGCAAAGCGCCAGCACGCCGTTTTCTTCCACCGCGCGGTGCATGAAGTGATACTCGCTCTGTATGGCCGTAACCGGACATACCTTGTGCGCCCGGCGGATGGTTTCAGCATTGACCTCGCACATGCCCCAGTGCAGTATCTTTCCCTCCCGGATAAGCTCGCCGCATGTTTCGGCTACGACCTCGATGGGCGTCGCAGGGTCGACGCGATGCTGGTAGAATATGCCGAGCGTCTCCACGCCGAGATTGCGCAGGGAGTTCTCGCATACGCGCCGGATGTTTGTCGGGGTGCTGTCCTCTTCGGTCTTCACCTGCACGCCGTTCACGAACTTGTGCCCGAATTTGGAAGAGACGAACACGCGGTCGGTATAGCCTTTCAGCTCGCCTACCAGTTTTTCATTCTTGTGGTAGCCATAGCTTTCAGCCGTATCGAATAAGGTTACACCCCGTTCTATCGCTTCGTGAATCAACCGGATGCAGGTCTTTTCATCGGGAGACTGGCTGCGGTGATGGTTCAGCCCCATGCAGCCGAAGCCCATCGCCGAAATGGTAAAGGCTGCCTTGCCGCTGCTCAAGGTACGCTGTGCGCGGACTGCTGCCATTCCTGCTGGAATGGTTGCTGCCGATACTGACGATTTACCTGTAATGGCTTTTTCCGCGGCCGTTACTTTCTCCAATGCCGGCGCGATGCAGATGGCCGCGCCTGCCAATGCGGTTCGTTTCAGGAACCCGCGACGACTGATGCCGTTCTCTTGAATCTGTTCTTTTTTCATGTCGTTATCTGTTTGATTATCTTTCTGATTGCAAAATTAGATAGGGGAATTAAGAGCCTGTGTATCAATTTCACGGATAGAATTACCAATTTCAACGGGCCGGTAAGAACGATGCCGGTATACCAGTAAAATTGGTATCCAAAACGATGATTTCGGTATATGCCGTACCATCGGGAATCCGTATCTTTGCTTTTAATTAAAGCAGAATGAAAAGCTATCACAGAAAAATAGCTATATTTGCAATGACTTAAAAAAGAGGAAATTATGAGTGAAATAATGAAGGTTGATACAGTCCAGCAGTACAACGACTATTTTGGCGTGGAGACCCTGCACCCGTTGGTCAGCGTTATTGAAGGCAGTAAAGGGAAGCCTCTCCGGTTCGGGAAAAAACTGTATAACATCTATGCTATTCTATTGAAAGATGCGAACTGTGGAAATCTTAAATATGGAAAAAGTATATACGATTATCAGCAGGGGACGATGCTTTTCCTCGCCCCCGGTCAGGTAATGGGATCTGAAGATGACGGGCAGCTGCACCAGCCCGAAGGATGGGTTGTTGCATTTCATCCCGAATTTCTGCGAGGTACACCATTGGCGCATATAATGAAAGATTATTCATATTTTTCTTACAATGCCAACGAAGCCCTGCACCTTTCCAAACAAGAAAGACGGACGGTTATAGAATGTATGGAAAAAATTCGCATTGAGCTGCAGTATCCTATCGACAAGCACAGCCGTTCGCTCATCGTGGATAACATCAAGCTGCTGCTTGATTATTGCATCCGCTTCTACGACCGTCAGTTCATCACCCGCGACAATGCCAATCACGACCTGTTAGCGCGTTTCGAGGACCTTCTGGATGAGTATTTCGCCTCTGATGCCCCTGCAAGGCATGGAGGGATGCCGACTGTGCAATATTGTGCATACAAACTTTGTCTTTCCCCGAATTATTTCAGTGACCTGATGAAAAAAGAAACGGGAATGCCTGCCCTGAAACACATCCAGCAGAAAATGCTCGATGTCGCTAAAGAGCGGGTATTCAATACGGCGAAGTCCATAAGTGAAATATCCTATGAACTTGGATTTCCATATCCGCAACACTTCAGCCGTTGGTTCAAGAAAATGGCCGGGTGTACGCCCAATGAATACAGAACCGCAAATTAGCTTTATTTTTTATTTTGTGAATGACTGACCAGTAAAACACCGGATATGACAAGTATGGCCGAAACCGGTTCATCCCAGCTAAAAATGTCCTGCCCGATTAAAATGGCAACGACAGAAGCTATAATAGGCTGTAGGTTGATGTAAATGCTGGCAGTGGTGGGCTGTATCCCCTTGAGAGCGACGGGATATAGCAGATTGTTGAGAACAGTTGCCAGCAACAATACGAATACAAGCTGGAGTAATGGTTGCCAACAGAACGCGGACTGATAAAGCGGTTGCACGTACAATTCATTTTATACTGAACGGCAGCATGGACAATGCTGCAAATAGGAACATCCATTTTTGAAGTGTGACAGGAGAGTATTTTATCGCCACTCTTCGGATGATAATCAGATAAAATCCGAGCATAACTGTATTGACGATGGCGAAAACAATGCCAAGTATATGATTTTCAACGGATGCGGCAATATCCATTTGTGAAATCAAGACCCATGCTCCTGCAATTCCCAACAGAACACCTGTCAACTTCCGCCGGTTGATAGCTTCTTTTTAAAAACAATACGGAAAAGAGCATAACTACGATTGGATTTAAGGCGACAATAAGTGCGAAGTGAACTGGTGTCGTATAATTAAGTCCCCACGCAAAGGAAAGATAAGTACAAGCAACACCGGAAATACCGCCCAAAGCAATCACCATCAAGTCTTTGGCATTGACCTTTTCTCTCCTGAAAACAAGCCCGATCGTCCAAAATATCAGCGTGGCGAATAAAACACGAGAGGAGGCAAGCCCAATCGGTGTCATCCACTCTGCCAGGAGCGATTTACCGACAGGTACATTCAAACCACAAATAATTTGTGTCGAAAGCATGGCGATATGTCCGTTCAACCCTTTGTTCACATGGATTTATCTGTTTGATAGAGAGTGCAAAGATACGACTTTATTTTCATAAACTCCCGTCGAAACTGCGGTAAAAGACTGAAAAGGATTTTATTGTTGTTTCCGTAAAAAATGGTTGTATCAACCGGGCTGTCCTCAAGGAAATATTCGCAGATATACTGTCCGAAAAACAGGTTCGGGAGTTTATCTCCAAAACGGAAGATGCAGGTATTATACAAAAAAAGGGGGACTGGTAAATGTACCCGTTATATAAAAAACACCTGATTTCCCTTCTTTTATGTAGGGCCGCAAGAAGCTGATTTTGAACTATAAGATTTTCACAATAGATAGGAAACGCCGAAACGTCCGCAATAATCACGGAATCATTGCAGGCGTTTTTTTAGTTCCCTCATATCGGAATCTGGCTTTCTATTTAGTTTCCCGTTTGTTCAGCACGTCCTTTATCATTTCTTTTACCTCCATTCCCACATTCACGAAATTCCGATAAAGAATGCGTTCCTGTTCCTCCCTCGACTTGAACGTGTGGAACTTCAGTAACGGTACATACGCCGCTTCCCCCTTCTTGATTTCCTTCATGTCGAAATCCGTTTTGCAGAAGAACTTCGAGGTCTTAAACTCCTCCGCTTCCTGTACGTTCATTGAGCCGCCTATACCGGTTTTTGTTTGGATGAAGTCCTGAGCCGTCTGGCCATATATCCAACCTATCTGCCTTTGTATTGAAAAGTACCCATATCAGCAGGATTTTGCTCTCTATTACTTAATGATGTTGTTCTATTTTTGCAGCCTGTAAATCAACGATATGTAATAAATGGATTATATCGACAAAATATTTAAGACAGTATCAATTAAGGATAGCCGACGGATTATTGAACTTTATTTTCAGGAGCTGTATTGTTTTGCGCCACTTTCCAACAAAGCCCTCTCTCAAAAATTACTCTTGCCGGTACCTATCGTGACCGCCATAAAGAACGAAGGTATCAGGCTGGGCATATTGGAACAATGCAGCGGAGGCGTAGGGCTTACTCATAACGGAAAGGAGTATGTGGAACAAGCTCTTGGATTCAAGGGGATTGACCTCTGCCTGTATCGCCGACTGGCGGAAAGCGAACAGGCAAGGGACGCATACGCTGACGCGCTGAGTAAAAAATACCGTGCGGCATTCGACGAACGCCCCGTAGCGGATGTAGCACTGGACCAAGCCCAATGTACCGTACAGACAGCATTCCGCAGGGCTTTGCTCTGCTTGGCAAACGGCACATTGACAGGCAGACAAATCGTATGCATGGGCGATGATGATTTTGTCAGCCTTGCCATCGGGTTTCTGCTGAAAGAACTTTATCCCGGTCCAAGCATCTGCCCGACACACATCCATGTACTTGAGATGGACGGTCGTTATATCGAGTGTCTGGAGCGGCTGGCCGGACGGTTCGCCCTGCCGATAAGTTGTGAACGGGTGGATTTGAGGATGCCTCTGCCTCCGCATTTGTGCGGGCGTTTCGACTGCCTGTTCACCGATCCGCCTTATACGCAAGAGGGAGCTTCCTTGTTCCTGTCACGTGCCATTAGCGTACTGAAAGAAGAGTCCGGATTGAGAATCTTTTTCTCGTTCGGGAACAAGTCGGCAACGGAGGTTTACTTTCTGCAAAAATGTTTCCAACTGCACGGACTGGCCATCAAAGAGATGTTCACCCGGTTCAATGAATACATGGGCGCATCTCTTTTGGGCAACAAAGGACAGCTCTTTGTCCTGGAAACGACAGAACGTACACGCGCCTTGTTTCCTCTCGAAAAACGAGGGCGCGATGACATCTACACCGCAGACCGCAATCTCCGGCAAAACCGTTACCGCTGCCGGCAATGCGGCAAAGTCTATGCCGTGGGGAAAGAGGCGGAATATCAGACCATCAGGGAGTTGAAAAAACAAGGCTGCAATGTATGCGGAGCTACGGTTTTCGACAGACTGCACAAAAACGGGAATACGGATAAAAAGCAATACCTTCCCTTAGGGCATCACATCCTTGCAGACTTCTACAACTGCGACCCGGAAAAACTGGACGATGTGGAACAGATTCGCACATTCATGCACGAAGCGGCAGTAAGTGCCGGAGCGACCATAGTACAGGAAAACTTTCACAAATACGCCCCAGTGGGTGTGAGCGGTGTGGTGGTCATCCAAGAATCCCACTTGACCATACACACGTGGCCGGAGTGTGGTTATGCCGCTGTCGATTTGTTCACATGCGGCACCAATGTCCGTCCGTGGACTGCTTTCGACTATTTGCAGGAGCGGCTCGGATGTGCGAAAGTGGAATACAGCGATTTGATACGGGGAGCCTATGAGCGGCTAAGCCTGTTGCGGTATTCGGAAACGGAACAGCCTGCCGTGCGGCGGAAAAAGCGGCAAAGGTACGACGCGTCTTCGAAATGGAACAGACGGGCCAGGTCTTTGACGGACTGTTCTGTGTTGTCCAAATAGCGTTTGAGTTCCGTTACGACAAACAGGTCAATGATTTCCTTCGGAGTCCGCTGTTCTATTTTGCAGGTTATCTTATAAAGGTAATCGGTCGTGATGCAAAGCCTGTCCGCATAATATCGTACATCTCTTTTTACATGGAAATTCTTAGCCAGCAGTGACATGAACTTGCCGAACAGCACCCTTGACTGATCCTTTTGATAACACTTGCCCAAGTCGGGAAACATCGGCTTGAACACAATATCTAAAGCCAGAAAAACATTGTAAATGCAATTTTGCAGGATGTTTTTCCGGCTTTCTTCATCACCGTTCTCCATCGCCCATATCATCTGCTTGAACACTCCGTCTGCCAATGAGTATTGTGCTTCCGAAAGTCGGCAGACCGGATATTCATACAGTCCGTCCCAAAATGCGGGGGAAGTCATTTTGTAGAAAATCTCCCCTGTCAGTTCCAATGACAAGGATATATATTCTGCCGTGAATGAAGGAGAAACACACAGCGGTGCAAATAAGGTGTCCGAAAACAACACAAGCAAATCACCTTTGCGGAATGTCCGTTTTCGTGTATTGGTGGTTACGACAGCCCGGCCTTCAACGCATAACAGCATGGTACACCCGTTTGCCACGAAAGGCAGTTTACCTGACAAGTCACGCAGGCTTGTTCTTCCGTGTTTGTATTGTTCGCCATGCGAGAGAGCAAAACTTTGTATGCCGGACGTTATCATAACAATTTCCTTTCCATCGTTACATGGGTTGGCTCGAAGCAATGCTTTTTATACAAAGAGCGCATCGGTACGTTCCCGGCATGAACCTTGCCGACAATATAAGCCGCCTTGCACTCTCTCGCATATTCTATGCTTTTTTCAAACAGGTCGTCTACAATTTGCATTCCTCGAATGCACTCATCCGCATAAATGGACTTGAAGTTGGCATAAACCTCTCCGGTCAGGCTGTTCTGCTTTTTCTCCATCCATACCCAGCCCACAATTTTACCGGATTCCGTGTCTTCTATCACGATCATTCCGCGTCGGTCTTTTGCTTTGGCTAATTTCTTGCAGTGGAACTCGAGGTCAGTAATAGCCTTTTCTCCGAATGAGATTTCAGAAATTTCAATTTCAAATTTTGCCACCGCTTCAAAGTCTTCCTCTTTTATTTCTCGCATATTGTACATGATTCCAAATATTGTTTTTCCGTTAACACCAATCTGTCCGGCATGATGCCCATAAAAACTTATCCCTTCTTCGGAAATAAGAAGGTCTGTAGCTTTTCCAATCCCGCCTTGTGCTTTTGAGGATTGCTCTTTTTCAGCTTGGCAATGTTCTGTAATTTCCATTTTACGGACGGATAGCGGCTTAAATCTCCGGCACAGCATTTTTCCCAATCGGGTTCGCCGTTTTCAAATGACAGAAGAAATTCCCGGTCTGTTTCGGTCAGGCTGTCGTTTACCTGCTGAATGAGGTTATGCCTTGCCTCTTCATAATCCGAATAAGTGAATGGAGTATCGGACATTCCCTCAAACTGCTTTTCCAGTGCTTCCGTCTGGTCGATGGCGTTCGGCTGCAAAGATTCGATGACAGGCTTGTCGCTCCCCAACAGGCAAAGCATGAAGCCGTTCTTGACATCATGAAACGACGCCATTTCCATATACTTGCAATCGAACAGGTCCCGTGGGTGTTGGCGGCTTAATGCCGCTGCAATTTTGCCCCCGTAAAGCTGCGAATAAGAAACTGTACGTGCTTTACAGGTCATATTGAACTCCGTTTCAGCCCGTTCGCACAGTTTCCTGTCCTCTGTCTCTCCGATGATACCCCGCTTTGTCCCGTTCACTTCGATTTTGACGGTCGCACCGTCCAAAGTACATTGTAATTTCCAGACATCATGCTTGTGGATCACTTTTATGCCCGGTATGGATTTTTCTATGTAGCTTTTCAAAGTTCGCAGATGGTTGTTGATTGCGTCCAGACTCTCGGCCTTTCCTTTACGGGAATATAGGTGAGGTCTATATCGACTGAATAGCGAGGCATGTTTTTATGAAACAGGTTGATAGCCGTACCTCCATGCACAGCAAAATCTTTGATGCGGTACACGGACGGCATAATGCGTATCAACAATGCCACCTGTTTTTTATAGATGTCATTCATATTCGTTCAGTTCTTTAGGTACGGTTATTTTGTATTTGGAGATATAAATCCCGTTTTTTGACAGTTGCAATTTGGAGGTTCCCAGTCCTATTTTGGATGTATCAAGTGCCTCGAACCAATAGTGTCCCGCTTTTTCTGCCATATAAAGGAACATACGCTTTACTTTAAGGTTCTTGGTCGTTTCGAGCAGTTGCTGTAGCATTTCGGGACGCAGCGTTGTCAGTTGTTCCATCATATAGAACAAGTCCATATAGGAATATTGTTGCGGTGCAAGCAACAGACATTCCAAGAATGCCTGTTCAGGTGTAGAAACCAGCAGATCCACTTCGTATTTCACAATCGTTGCGGTCTGCGGTTCTGAAAAGGTATCGGTGGAAAACGGTTTTATCACCCTGTCGAAAACATCGTGGCGTATCCATTCCGGAACACGCTGTTTGCCGTGTGCCACCATCAGCAACGGTTTCCCCATAGGCACATAGTGTTGAAGCCGAACAGTTCCAATGCAGAATGAGCTGCGACACGGAACGTCTTGCCCAATTGCCTGTTGTAGCAGGACAATGCGGCGTATGCCGACAGGCTGTCTCCCGTTCGGTACATGACTCCCTTTGACAGCATCTCAAGCCAGCCGGATTCCCGGTATCTTTTTATCAACTGGTCGGAATAACCGTTCCTTTTCAGCCATTCGGAGAATAACAATCCTTTGGGAGTGGCGGAAAGCAGCAGTTGGTTTATTTTGCTTTTTTGTTCTATATCCACAGTATATGATTTGTTTTCTTTTTCAACTGCAAAGGTAGCATTATTTTCCGTTCCAAAGGTCTTGAAAGTTGATTTTGTTTCGGTATAATATACTTTTTGTGTAGTATTGAATACCAAAACCAACTCCACAGGATTTTCCAAGATACCGGAAACGCCAAAACGCCTGCAATAATCGCGGAATCATTGCAGGCATTTTTTTTACTTTCCCTCATATCGGAAACAGGTTTCTTATTTCGCCCCTCGTTTGTTCTGCACGTCCTTTATCATTTCTTTCACCTCCATTCCCACATTCACAAAATTCCGGTAAAGAATGCGTTCCCGTTCCTCTCTCGACTTGAACGTGTAGAACTTCGGCAGCGGTACATACGCCGCTTCCTCCTTCTTGATTTCCTTCATGTCGAAATCCGTCTTGCAGAAGAACTTCGAGGTCTTGAACTCCTCCGCTTCCTGCACGTTCATCGAGCCGCCTATGCCGGTTTTTGTTTGGATGAAGTCCCGTGCCGTCTGGCCGCAGATCCAGCCCGTCGGCATATCCGAGATTTTCGAGGCGGGTACGAGGCTGTCCATATTTTCGTTCAGATTGATGGAAGTCTTGTCCCGGTCTATCGTGACACCCTTCTTGATTTGCACCACCTTGCCGAAGATGTCGCTCGACAACCATTCCAGCGTTTCCTTGGCACGGGCCGAACCGCTCACCACGTTACCCACCGTCGTGATGATTTTCTGCATACCCACTTTCCCGTAATCCGCTTCGAGCTGCGGCAGTTCTTGGAAGCCGAGCGTCACGCTCACCTTGTTGCTTCGTGCCGTGCCGATCAGGCGGTCTATCTTGTGGAAGTACAGCGTCGGCAGCTCGTCCACGATAATGCTCACGGGGACATTTTTGCCCTGTCCCGTATTCACACGGGTAACGAGGCGGTTCAGGATAAGGGCGTTCAACGCTCCGATAATGCTTTCCATTTCCGGATCGTTCGCTATCAGCAGGTAGCTCGGATTCTTCGGGTCGCTCACTTTCAGGTCGAAGTCATCACCGTCACGGTGGAATATCCAGTAACTCTCTTTGGTCGCCAGACGAGAGGTATAGACGCGCAATGTACCGATCATACCTTCCAACTGTTCCATCGCGCGATTTTTCAAAGCGGTCTGGAACGGACCGAGCAGCGGGGCAACCTCGTTGTCGGTCTCCAGTACCTCGAAGATGGTCTGGTAACTCTCGTTCAGGAACGACAGGATATGCGGCATATCCGAATACTTGCCTAACCAGTAGGCAGGTTCAACGATTTCCCCGCCCTCTTTGGCGCGTACCACACCCGTCGGTTTCCAGAATTTCGTCTCCGGGTCCTGCCGTTTTTCAGCGTACAATTTGTTTCCTTTGGCATCGTAAGGCTCGCGTTCATAGTTCACGAAAAAGTAGATGCAGGCGGCGAGGAAGTTCACAGCCGAAGTCTGGAAAAACTGGTCGCTGCCGCCGCCTCCCTCTTTCTTGCCTTTTTGCAGGGATTCCAGCAGCGTTTCCGCCGTTTCGCTCGCCGCAGCGAGGTTGTTGATGTATTTTGCCTGAATTGGATTTACCCGGCGGCTGTACTCCACGTCCACGAAGTTAATCATATTGAATTGGCAGCCTTGGGGCAACTTTCCGAGCTTCTGGTTTTTCTTGTAGTGGTAGTACAGTTTCGTGGCCAGCGTCGGGAACTTGTAGTCATAGACCACCATCGCGAACCCCTTGGCCGAGTGCTGTCGGATAAACGGCTCGATGATACTGAATGTCTTGCCCGACCCCGGTGTTCCGACTACCCATGTTCCACGAAAACAGTTGGTTATATTGGTCCAGCCTTTACGGAACTTGCCCTTGTAGTAATATCGCATGGGGATATTCACGCTGTACGGAGTCTCTATCAGTTCCTCGCATTGCTCGAAACTTTCATTCTCGAAATTGAAACGATCCTTCATCAGTCCCTCTTTGAGGAACTTGGAGATGTTATCCAGTGCGACATGCACGAGGATAACCCCCGTGAGCGATACCGCCATATAGAGAATAATGTTCAGCGGCAGCGTGTAGAACCGCGTCTCCATCGGATGACCGAACAGCCATACGGACAGCACTAACAGGGCAAAGCCGCTCACGAGCGGGTACAAGACCTGCCGCCGGGCGTTGAATTCCAAATGTTTCTTGGCTCTGGTGCCGATACAGGTAATGCAGATCAGCAGCACCGTGGCGACCTTGCTGTACACGAGGTTGCCGTCGTTATAGATGGCCCACCGTTTGATACGTCCGTGAATGTCGCAGAGTATGCCGCCCCAGTGGTCCAGCATGGCCGGGTCGATGGCATACTCGAAAAACTCCATCAGTACGGAGACATACACCACCGCACGGAATATCCGGTAAAATCCCTGTAATTCCTTGCTCTCTTCCATTGCTATGTCAATTCTTTTTAATACCCCAGAGGACGTGGATGTGAGGCCATTGCATACGGTTATCAGCGGAAAGCTGGCAGACATGGGAAACTGCATATAGAGGTTTAAGCCCGTCATATATTGCAGAAGCCCGTACTTCCGCTGTAAACTTCTCAAGGAAAATCCGGACGGCATTGTCAGAGCCATAAGTCATGAAATCAATGAAATCTTCAATCAATTCTTCATTGACATAGCAGAGCTGACCTTGGAAAATATCATGGTAACGGCTGATACGGCCGTTCCATTCTGCCGGATTTCTTCCCTGCGATTCTTTACGGAGGGAAACCTCTTGTAGCAGTCTATTCCATCGTCGAGGAATATGAAATTACCGGAAACGTCCTCTTGTTTAGGACATTTGCATCTTAACAGATACCCGAAGAATCCTTTGTCCGGATGTACTATATCCACATACTGTGGTGCTTGAAAATCTTTAATTCCGTTCATAATCATAAATTCAGTTGTTGATGGTTATAATGGGACGCACTTTATGCGCCTGTGTCTTGGGCGTTTCCTGCATGGTTCCGCTGGCTGTCGAGTAGAGCCATGCTTTGACTGTCTGCTGTCCTTCCACCTCCGTCGATGTCCAATACCAGCACTCGTCGGCCTCGGTCGGCAGCGGGTCGCCGCCGCATTTCTCGATAATCGGATTGATGACGGTCTGTGCCGAATACAGCAGACGCATCTGTGCCACCGAGGGGATATAGGCGCTCTGTCCGTATTTCCACAAGGCAAAAACGGCTTCAGCCATCGGCGAGGCCGTTTCTTCCGTATCGTACAGGGCGAACGTGTTCTCATTCCCGTCGTATGCAGCAATGTCCGCCGACGTACCCTGCTCGACACCGAGGCTGTCGGCAAAAGCCTTCGGCGTCATGTCCCACAGATAGACGGCATAGCCGTTTCCTTCCGTTTCCCCGTCCGAATAGGTATGGAAGACGACGGCAATCGCCTGTTTCCCGGAATTTTCATACTCGCTGTACGGCACGGCCTTGCCGTCCACGCAGAGGACATGTCCGGGACGTACCGTCTTGTCGGGTTCTTCTATATGTGCGTCGCAGGCAGCCAATGCCCCGGTTATGAGGAGAACCGGCACTACCTGGCACGTTTTTCTGATAGTGTTCTGTTTCATCTTTCCCTTATTTTATAGGTAGTTTAATACCGAGGGCAACTCCTGTACGCAGCACATCGGCCCCCTTTATCATCACGTCTCCCTTGACTTGCCAGTATAGCGTCCAGCCCGCCCGCAACACATAGTTGTGCTCGTAGCCGAAATGCAGCCCGACAAGGAACTTCCTCGTATCGCTTCCGCCCGAAGCCCCGATACGGAGGCTTCCGTAATGGTTGCGTCCCCTCGTGACGCAGGGTTTGTAAGCCACGCCGAAGCCGTAGGTACGGTAATTCTGCCAGAAAGATTTCGGGCATACATGCTTGCAGGATTCGCACTCTGCCCATTGCAGGTAGCCGTTGGCAAAGAACTCCCACGCATGGCGGTAGTTCATCTCGTGTTCGTAGGCCAGCGTCACGTCCAGCCCGTTCTTGTACAGCAGCCCCGCTCCGAGCGAAAGGCGGCCGCTGCCCCGTTGTGCATTCGCGCCGACGGCGAGGCACATGCAGGCAATCGTCAGGATAATCGTCTTTCTCATTGTCATTCCTCCTCCAGCAATGCCGTGCTGAACGAATCGGCCGACAGCACGTCCTCATAGTCGATATTCAGGCTGATAGCACGCCCGCTGATTTGTTTCTCCGTCATCTCGATGGTCAGTACCTTGTCGTTCGGGAACGTCATTTTCCTGACCACGACCACATTCCGGTAGCCGTGCCGGAACGTCTTGCCCGTCTCCAGCACCAGTTCCGGGACCAGTTCGATGACTTGCGCATTAGTCGCTTTGGTCAGTTTCTTGTCCGCCAGCTTCACCCGTATCTCGTCAATGTCGAAACGTATGTTCGTCCGGTTCTCTATTGAGAAGTCGATGAAGAAATACTCTCCCACGGTGTAGATGTTGTTCAACCGCATGGTCATGCGGTGTGCCTTGGTGGCGACGTTGCGGATCTTCGCGGGCGAGTTCCAGATACGCCGGGCGAAGCGTGTCATCTCCACGGTGGACATCGAGACCGCCGGGTTGTGGTAGGCGTTTCGTTCCTGCAACTGGATTTCCTTGTCAGTTACCGCCTCCCGCACCCGTGTGGTGTAGAGCAGTGCATACTGCGTGCGGTAGCGTTCCGTTACGATGGTCACTATGGCCAGCACCTCGCCGTCCTCGTGTCCGCCCTCTTTCGGTTTCAGGCGGACGATGTTATCTATCGGCTGGTCACCGACAACCTTATCGGTGGAGATGTCCACGAAGCGTACCGGTTCCGAGGCCGTGATGACCGTCGTTACCTGTTCATTTACCGTAAGTTGTTCCATCTCCTCGTAGGTTCGTTGTGCCTGTACATTCGGCGTTCCCAGCAGTCCTGCCGCCAGAAGAAATGCCGTTACGATTCCTTTTTTGTCCATGTCATTGATTTATTGATTTTGTTTTTCTTCCCTTATCTCTTTTTCCTCTTGTGCTTTGTTCCTGCATTCCAGTTCCTCCTGAATCCGCCGTTCGGCAATCTCGCAGTACACCTGTTCGATTTCAAATCCGATGTAGTGTCGTCCCGTGCGGATAGCGGCCACGGCGGTTGTGCCTGACCCGATACAGTTGTCCAGTACAACATCGCCTTCGTCGGTGTAGGTCCGTATCAGGTACTCCATCAACGCCACGGGCTTTTGTGTCGGGTGGTAGAACGCGCCTTTCTTGTGTTCCTTCGGCATGAAGATGACCGAGGTCGGATATTTGTCATCGGCTATGCGTACCGGTGAGAGTTTCATCGTTCCGTAACAACGGTTGGTAAATCCCTCCGTTTTACGCCTCCCGTGATTTCTCCGTTCCGGAGGACACGGTGTCATCTGCGGATGATAGACCGGCTGTTTTTTATAGAATACCAGAATATCCTCGTGCTGCCGGAGCGGCATACGTTTGGCATTGAGATGTCCCGTCACCCGATCTTTCTGCCACACGAGGTTGTACCGCCATAGCCGGGGTTGCGACAGCATGAGCCATGCGGAGAAAAGCCCCTGTCCGAACAGGATAATGGGGCTGTCCGGCTTGGTAATCCGCCGGTATTGCTCCCACAAGGCTGCGAACGGTATCTGGCGGTCCCAGTTCACCGACGGATTGCTGCGATTTAACACCCCGTAAGGCAGGTCGGCGATTATGGCGTCCACGCTACTATCCGCTATCTGTTTCATGCCCTCCATGCAGTCCATAAGGTAAATGCGATCCGTCTCTATCATATTGCGTCTGTTTTCAGTTCTACAATTTGTCGGGCGCTCATCCAGGTACAGCGTTCCGTCCGGGTTTTCCGGATTTCACACTCCCAGAGGGTATTCTTCTCCACATGTTTGAAATTGACCGCACCGTCTCTCGGCCCGTAAAAACCGGTATGCTTCTGGAAGGCGAATAAGGCAATCCTCCGCCCGTCTTCTGCCTGAAAGTTGCATATCAGGGCGAATCGTACCCCTTTGTGCCACCATTCGGTACTTACGAGCTTCCCAACGAATGTTTCGGGCTTATCGGGAGCGATGTAGTCCTCGTAATAGAAGCCGTCCGTTCCCTTATGAAGTTTTGATATGTCTGATTCCATTGTCACTGCCCTTTTAGTTCCTGTTTTCCCGTCCGTTCACCAGATACACAAACGTCCCGTATTTCAGCTTCACCTTGTTTTTCTTGATAGCCTTGCTGATGGCGTTACTCGTTTTCTGGTAGGCATTGTTCACCGCCTGCATACCCCATTGGGCGAGGCTGTTACCGTATCCGCTGGTATTCATGTTCATGCTGCCCGACATGGCACTGCTCGCCACATCCTTGCTTGTCTCGCGGAACTGGCTGATGGGTACGTAAAGTCCTTCCAGCCCGTCCGTATCGTAGATTGACAAGCTGACCTTGACCAGTTCGTCCTCCACCAATATGCTGTTGATGCTTCCTTTTACACGTCCGGAAGAGAAACCGCTGACTGTGGCATACAGGTAAGTACCACGCCTGACCACGCTCTCGTTGATTTCGATGTCGTCCAGCAGGCGCAGCCGCACACGCGAGCCGTCCACGGCCTTGATGTTCTCGTCGATGATCGCCTTGATGAGTTTCGGTTCCCGAGCGTCTTTCGCCAGTGTGTTGAAGTAGTCCGAAGCCGTCTTTACCTTCTTCACCACCTCGCTTGCCTTGTCCGTCTCCGCAGGAGCTTTGACCGAACGGCTTTCCTCGTCGATGGTTCCCTTGGCCTGCGTCATCGTGTCCGGCGGAGCCGCCGTTGCGGTGCTGTCCGTTTCGGACGGCATGACCTCCCGTTGTCCTCTCAACCTCGCTTCGGCGAGTGCTTTTTCCAGTTCTGCGAGAGCCTCCTGTTCCCGCCTCTTGGCATCGGCCGCTTCCGCTGCCAGATCATTTTCCTTTTCCTGCCGGTCAAGCAGGGCGATGTCCTCTTCGGTGTACTGCGATTCATATTCCTCTTGGTTATTGTCCGGTTCGTCCCGCTCGATGTTGTCCACAGCGGAATAATCTTGTATCTTGCCCCATGATTTGGCCATGTTCTCATACTTGCTGCCGATACCGTCGCCACCCTTGATTTGGGCGTCCGGCAATTCGGGATTCAGGAACTCGGTCGTCTGGAGTGTCTTATCCTGTACCTCGACCTTCTCGGTATGGAACAGGTCGAAAAAGAAGTACGACGTGCCGAGAAGGGGAATATAGAGGATAGCCGGAAGCATATACTTTGGCTGCCTGAAATTAATTCTCTTGAAGATATTGTTCATTGTTTCCCTTTAATTGAGTTGCACATACTTGCTTATAGTTCTCTCAAACGGCATATTCATAAGCCTGCCGTTCTATTCCGGCCTTTCCGTACCACTTTCCTTCGTATCGAATCTTCGTACATGCGGTACGGAAAGCATCTTATGCCGTTCCCGGAGCACGGAATCCTGCATCTCCGTGGCCGTCCGGCGGGTCGGATGATGGCGGTACACCACCGTCAGGCGGTAAATATTCCATGTCAGCCCGCAGATGGCGAAGCCAAATACGATGACGAGAAACAGCGTCCGGTGCATGTTGGCGAAGCCCTGCACCTTGGCCGCAGCCTTGTCGATGCGTGTTGCCTTGGCGAAACGCCGTCCGGCATCTATGTCACGCTCGTAGCGTTCCTTGTATTTCGGGTCGTTCCTGTCCGGCATTTTTTCACCGAACAGCATACGTCTGAATCCTTTGATATTCATAGGGCTGATGGTGTTAATAGTTGCTTTTCGTCTTTTGCTCGATGTCCTTGTTCAGCAGTGTGCGCCAGTTCACGATGAGCAGCCCGTGCGGGTTGTTCTCCGTCCGGGGTACACGCTTGAGCTGTCCCGCCGTAACCAGTTCGCGCATCAGGATATTGCTGCGCCGTTCGATACGCTGCCGTCCGTAGTAGGTAAACTCCATCTTCTCCTTGTTGAAGGCGATACTGTCGCAGAAAATCGAAAAGACGGCGCTCGTTCCCAAGATGTTCGAGTAGAAACCTTTTTCCTTGAGCGTGTTGTACTGTGCCAAGCCCGTTTCGTCCACTAAGTACATCGCTTTCTCCATCGTGTAGCGGATGTACTTGTCGTCAGGGGCAAGCGTGAAAAAGTAGTGGTGGAACATCTCTACATGGCTCTTGGCTTCCACGTCGAGCGTTTCCTCCATCGTCGTGCGGCGTACCAGTATGGGCACGTTGCCGTCCAGCACATACACCTTCTTTTGAGCGTCCGTAACCATCATGCGGGCCGTCCAGATACTCGACATGCTGATGATGACGCACCCCACGAGAAAGGCGGTGCAGATAATTCCGACCAGTTTGATTTTGTTCTCTAAATTCTTGATGACCATTTTGTTTGAATATTTATCGTTACTTTGTTATCTCATTACCGTACCCATTGCGCCCGTCGCCGTCATTTTGGCCTGCTGCGCCACGCCCTCACCGAAGTTTCGGGTCGAGAACGCCGTATCGCCCTCCGGTATCATCCATGCCGCAAGGTCGGGAACGAGGTTCAGGCATTTCAGGGCCACGATGCTTGCCGCCATCAGGTAGCCGGCGGAGAAGAAGCTGTTTTGCAGGTAAGCCGCCATCGTCTGCTCGCTCGCCGTGATTGCCGTCAGGTTCTCCACCTGTATGCACAGCACGATGTCGAACAGCAGCAGCACGTAGAAGCCCACGAAGTAGAGCATCGCCCCGTAGAAATGCACCGTCAGATACCTCGTGAGCCACTTCGCCCACGCACCTTCCCATTTGGGCAGGAGCGAGAACGCCCACTGTATAGGGCCGAAGATGGTGAGCATTCCCAAAAGAATTTGCTGACAATAGATGGTAACCCACCAGCCTATGCGGAACACGACAAGGGCAATCAGCATGATGATTTTGTCTATTCCCACGACGACACCGGCCGTCAAGGAGGTGAACCACAGTTCCGCGGCATCCTTTTCCATGCTGGTCACTTCATCCACACCGGTCTGCTCCATGGTCGCCTCGATAAGGTTGGGGTCTGATGTTCCCGTGTGGGCGACATCCGCCTGTGCCTGCAGGCTGTGGTACATCGTGTCCCTTACGTGGATGAGCTGCTGCACTTCCTCGAACTTGTCCGCTATCTGTGTGGCTTCCGCCTCGTACAGGTCATGCGTGTACGAACCGATGCAGTTCGGGATGTAGGAAAGGAAGTCCAGAAAACACCAGTTGCTTCCGCTGCCGGCCATACCCGTGTCTGCAGGCGGATACCACCAGCAGAGAACGATGGAAACAGCCAGCGGCCTGAACAGCTTCATCACATCCAGCGGCTCATGCTTCACCATCATCTTGTAGGCCATGCCTGCCGCCATGACAAGCGAGAACAAGGCGGCCAGAGCCATGCACATCTGCAGTATCCACCAGAACGGCCCCTGCGAACCCGTAAACGTCGCGTCCGTGAGGAACTCGTTCGTTTGAAAAATCACATCGTCAATCTCCTCCTCAAGAAGATTGATACCGAAATCAGTGAGTATATTTCCGTCTGCCATTTGCCGTCTGTCTTTTTAGTTTCACCTGTTTACACTCTCTTCACCGTCACCTCCGGAACTGCCGCCCGACTGTGAGCCACGCACCGCGAGACGCGATTCGTTCCAGCGGCTCATGGCTTCCCTGATGACGCTGCCTTTGTCCAAGGTACGGTCCGAGGTCGCGTTCAGCAGGTTGCTCGTCAGGGTGGCATTCTGCCGTTTGGCGAGATAGCTGACAAGAATCTCATTCTGCTGCACCACGTCGTCGTAGATTCGCAGATACTCTTTCTTCCGCTGCGCATTGGGCATATAGGCATCCCTGGTAGCATCAATGGCGCACTGGAAAACATGGTAGTATTCCGTCCAGCGTTCCCTGTCCTCCGGGGTGCCCCCGGCAGGAAGGATACGGTCGATGTTACGCTTCATCCTTTCCATCTGGCCGTTGATCTTGTCACCTTCGGCAAGCCAGGCGATATCAGCCTGTCGGTCTGCCACGTTCAGGGCCTCTATTTTCGCGCGGCTCACCAATGCCGAATCGATGGATTTGGCTTCGTCCGTCTGGTTATAGAGGTTGATGCCGGCTGTCGTGCGGAACCCCAGTTTGTTCTTTGCCGCTGCCGATTTCTTGTATTTGTTGTGTAATGCCCAGTAGTACAGTTCCGGCGTGAGGGAGCCCGCACCGGTTTCCATGACCGTAATCTGGTTCTGCTTCGGCGAGTCGTGGTTATAGGTCACATACTGCGCCTGTGCCGTTGCTGTTGCAATGATCGCAACCGTCATGAGCATGAGTTTTCTGTTCATCTTTTTTCCCTTTTATCGTTAGTAATCCAGCCTTCCGGAGTTGCGCCAACGTCCGAAGGCTCCTTCAATTATCTCCTGTTTGGTATGTTCACGGTATATCTTCGACTTCCAGTAGCCGATTCTTACCTGTATGTATCGCCAGGTCTCCATATAGGCCCGGTTCAGATGCCGTTCGATGTCGTCCAGAGACCTGTTCACGGCCTCCAGCACCATCAGCAGATCCGAAGTGGAGCAGGCCGCCGCTCCCGTGGCATACAGCGCCAGGTCGCTGACCGACTTGTAGAGTTGCTCCCCGTCATGGGCTATATCCCGTATGGCTTTCTCGTTGATGGTGATGAGCAGGGCGTCGGAGGGTTCGATGCGTCCGCGTTTCAGCACCTTCTCGTGAAATGCCTCCAGCATGGACTTGTAGTCCGCTATCCGGTCACTTACCGTATTGTAGGTGTTCTTTGCGTTCAATACCGTGCGTAACGACTGGTACATCACATCAATGACATCAAAGGCACGGGTGTACCGGTCAAGGTCGATATTCAGTTCCTTGTATTCGCCGACCTCCTTGCGGCTGTATTCGTGCAGCAGCTGGTTGCTGTACTCAAGGGTACTTCGGGCCAGCAACAAGCTACGCTGCTTCTTATGGTCATTGATATAGGCTTCAACGGACACCACGTCGAATGTCCATTGTGCTTTGACGACATCAGGCAGGAGTGCAAGCAGCACTATGGTTATCAGCAAGGCCCGTTTCATGGTCTTTCCTCCTTTCTCCCGCTTCGCAGGCTACGGGCGTTTTCCACCCAACGGTCATGGCATTCTTCCACGAGAGTGAGGCGTCGCCCTTCGTCCATATTCAGATCCGGCAGGACATCCTTCAGCACGTCGATGATGCTGCGCTTGTAATGCATCATCTTTTCCAGGGATACCAGGTCGGCGTATATCTGCGTAATCCGGGAATCCACTTCACGCGCGATTTCAAGACGGTCACTTGACCACAGCAGGTGGTACACCTCTCCGGTAGAGGTATCTTCCATCGGGGTGGTACGGGCATATTCCGTCGTGATCTTGCATGACGGATGCTCCCGGGCGATTTCCGCGATACGTTCATTCACGATCCGCTCTTTTTCTTCTTCCGGAAGGTCCGGGTCGAATGTCAGCACGTCGGCCACATACGTGTCGGTGTATTGCGAGGTCAGTTCCCAGCTGATCTGTACAATGGCACGGTGAATCTTGATGCCGAGGAAGTATTTCGGCTTGCGTGCTATGCTGACGGTTGCCTTGAAAGTTATCTCGCCGTCTATATTCGGCATGGTCGCCTTGCGGACGAACGTGTATCCGTTCCACGAACCGCCGTCCTGCCACGACAGACTGTAGGCCGTCTTGCAGTCCTGCATGATGGCCGGGATACGGTAGTAGTCGTCCGTCGGCACGTCACTGTCGTTTGCCGCTTCCTGCTTCGCATCCGCGTATTCCTTCTGTTTCTTCTGCACTCGGCCAGTTCTGCCTTCAACTCCCCCGATACGCGTCAGGTTGGCGTTGTACTGCTGCCTGTAAACGGCAGCATCCTCCACACTGGCCTCGGATATTTTCTTCAGCAGCTCCTTGTTCTCATCCTCCAGTGCCTTGATCTGTGATTGAAGCATGGCTACCTGGTTGTCTGCCTCCCGTATCAGCTCATCCAATTCCGAAAAGTCAAGTTCATTTTCCGTCACGGAGGTCTGCATGGAGCAATCCTTGGTATGGGCATTGGGTGAACCGCCGCATTTCCTGCATTTGTACTGGGTCGAACCTTGGCCCAGAGTAGCCCCGTCCGAGCAGGTGACGCTGATGGTCACGCTCTCGCATCCTTTAAGTTTGGCGGCATCCGTTGCCTGATAGTAGTTCCGCGCGTCGGAAGCTATGTAATAGACATAGCCGTCCTCGTTTTCGTTGAATTCCGACAGACGGGCATTGAGCTGCGCCTTGAAGGTCTCCAGATCCATAGTGTAGGAATCGAATATCTCTTCATACACGATTTCCTCATGGTTCCAGCTTTTCTTGACATGTATCTCGTAGGCGTAAGCCTTCTTTGTCTGCTTGCCGCCGCGGCTGATGATGTAGCGTTCTGCCAGTAGTTGATGCTGTAAGTGTTGCCGTCATTCTGGTTGTTGAGCTGCTGTACACGGTTTCTCGACCATCCGGCATATCGTTCCGAGTTGGAGAGAGCCTGTTCCCGCTGCGAGGCATTGGGATAAAAACCGGGGTCGCTCGTTTCGAAACGGGTCCACTCACCGCCGTTCAGGATGCTGTTGTCGTCCGTGGGCGGGTAATAGTCACACAATGACACGCTGCCTTGGTCACGTCTGGCGATGTACCAGCGCTGCGTGTAATAAGTCCCGGCTTCGTCGTCTATATAGTCACTGATCCAGCCGGCAAGGTCGTAATCCCCGAACTCGAACAGGCCGGCCACGTTGTCAGTACCGCCGATCTTGTCCAGCAGCAGGTTCCCGATACCTTGTTCCGCTTCCTCGAACAGGCCGGAGTAATGGTCGTACAGGTTGGCAATCTCGCTGACCTTGCCCGAAAGCAGGTTATGGAACATACTTTCAGGCAACAGGGCATCGCCGAGATTACCCGCACCGGCCGTTGCCAGACCGACACCCAGATTGTAGAGATTGTCAAGGTCGCTTTGCAGGTTCTCCCGTGTAAAGCGGTCAGGAATCCGGGAAAAATCGTCCAGCATCCGCTGCCAGTCTATACCGCCCAGTTCCGAAAGTTTCAGCAGAGGCACGACCTCGCTGTTGATCTCCAGAAAAGCGATGTCCGAGAACGAAAGTGTACTGTTTGTCACAACGCTTTCGAACTGCATACACAGGCTCTTCGTCTCATCGCACACCTTCATCAGGTAGCTACCCCAGTGGATCGCTGTCTGCGGGGAGTGAAGCATCTGCTTTGCCACCACCCAGATTTTCGGTATGATCTTGTCGGCCACCATGTGGTAGATACGGCGGTAATAGTAGTTTTCCGTGCTGCTACACCAGATACCGAGGTCCGAGAGTGCTTTGTGTTCCAGAAATTTGGAAGAGAAAATTCCGGCTGCCGCCACCTCCGCCGCCGTATAGTGCTTCAGGATGTCATCGACCTGCTCACGGTAGTAGCTTTCAGCCACGACCTCCGTACCGAACGCGGCTGCCATTGCCGCCACGGTACGTGCGTCATAGTTCACGCTGTAATACTGGGCGTGGACATGCTGCGTGAAGGCAAGCAGCAGAACGGCAAAGACAAGTGACAGTCGCTTCATGTTCATTCTGTTCAACGGTTGAAAATATTACCTCTCCGCTTGCTGCGGTTGTTCTTCTCAGGTACTCCCTGCAGGGCCAGTATCAGCTTCTCTGCTTCCTCCATAGCCTCGTATGGGGACAGACCCCTGTATCTGACATACAGGTCTCTGGCTACTTCATACCGGCGCTGGTCCCACTTGACCTCCTCCGATTCCTCGAAACGCATGATGGTAGTGACGTCTTTGTCATCCTCGGTTTCAAATCTCATATATGCGTCCAGATCCTCTTCGGTCATGCCCAGTCGCAACCCGAATTTGCCCAGCATATCCTCTATGTGTACGATGCTTCTTTCACCCAAATGGCGGAAATGAAGCAAGTCCCAGTTGCTATGCTGGCACAGTTCCCGGATGGTGGCAATATCGTGGCTGTTGCACACGTTGCGGATGCGGAGAGCGTAAGGCTCAACACTGAACAGTTCCGCTATAGGTCGGTCTATATCAAATTTTCCCATTGTATCTGATTTTATTGTTTTGCTTTCAGGTTCAGTACCCGTCCGGCCTCGTTGACCTTCTGGGCGAATGTCAGGGACTTGCTGATGCCGCTGGCATCCCAGTCCCGGCAATAGGCTTCGATGGCTTCCTGATGGCTGCACCGGAGCTCCCTCTTGTAGAGTTTCAGGGCTTCCTTCTCGGCACGTTCGGTCGTGTAGGTCATGTAGCATTCATGCGGCTCTTCTACGCCATACACGCCGCTTGTCGTTCCCCTTCGTATGAATACCTCCCGGAAGAACGAACGGCCGTCCTTGTTGTCCAGACGGTTGATCGTGAATATCTTCTTGCAGTCAACATCGGTGAGCCCGAGAATGGCCTTGATGGTGTCGAAACGCTCCTTGAACTTGCTCTGGTCAAGCAGCATCACCACATCGCTGTTGTTGATGATGGCCTCTTTCACGATTTCACTGCCGATAATGTCCTGTATCTCCTGTGTCACAACGCCCACGCTGGCCCAGAACTTACGGGCCGTCTTGTACATGAACTTGATGTACTCGGCCATCAGCGGACTGGCAATGGCTTTCCAGGCTTCCTCGATGACAAGCACCTTGCGGTTCTTCTTGATTCGCATCTTCTGCAGGAACACGTCCATGATTATCAGCGTGACAAGCGGGAACAGCAGCGGATCATCCTTTATACTGTCAATCTCGAACACCACGAAGGTCTCGTCGAACAGCGAACTGTCCATGTTCTCGTTCAGGGTCTTTTCATGGTTGCCGCCCCTGTAGAAGTCCTTCATCATGTAGCGGTAAGTCGAGAGGTCTATGCCCGAAATGTGGTTCTCGTGACAGATGTCCGGAATACGCTGGACGGAGTATTCGTAAAATGAATTGAACGAGAGTTCTTCCACCTTCAACTCCTTGCGCCTGCGTTCCATTTCGTCTATCATGCACTCGATACGGCTGTTCCGTTCCTGCTCGCTTTCCTCACGGTTCCCGTCACGGTTGCGTTCGTCTATGGCGAGGCTTTTTCTCAGGTCTTCCCGCTGCATGGGCGTGAAGCCGTCGAAGCCGTTGAAATACGCATCGTAATAATCGGTGATTACATTTTCCACCAGACGGTCTTCCGTCTTCGTGACTGTTCCCTGCGTGCCCTTCCAGATCAGCAGGACAAGATTCTTCAGGAAGCCGGTCTTTTCCACGTTCATCTCTTCCTTGTGGATACGGAACGGGTTCATCGTGATGGGGCGTTCCTCCGTGTAGCTGATGTACTTGCCTCCCAGATACTCGCACAATCCCTCGTAGGAGTTTCCGGTATCGACCATTACGATGTCTGTACCCTGTTCGTGCAGCTGGCGCACGACAGAGTTCATGTGGAAGGATTTCCCGGAACCGCTCGGCCCGAGGGCAAAAAAGTTCGAGTTGTCCGTCAGCTTCTGTCTGCCTTCCTTGCCGGTGATGTCGATGGCGACAGGCACTCCCTGGCGGTCAGTGTAATAGACTTTCACCGGGGTGTCTTCGCTGTGCTGCACACGTTCCTTGTACATCAGGCACATCGCCGCGTCCGATAGGGTCAGGAACCGGTCATACTCTTCATTCAGGCTGTAGCAGTTGCCCGGGAACGAGCCGACGAACAGCTCCAGCTGGTTGTAGGCTCGTTTGGAGATATGAATTCCCATTCTACCGAAAGCGTTCTCCAGATGATTCGTACACTTCTGCAGGTCCGTATCGCCGGACACGGCCACTATAAGGTTGAAATGGCTGTACACGAGCTGCTTGCTCTCGCGGGCAATCACCTCCTGTACACGTTTTATGTCTTCGACCGCTGCCTGGTTGCTCGGGTTGGGAATACTCGCGTGCCGGTTCTTCTTCTTGTCCAGCAGCGAAAGTTCACGCTTCTGGTTGGGAAGGAAGATGACCTGGTTATAGACCACTGTATCGGCATTCGGAATGCTGTCAATGGCCGAGACAAGATCCACGGGCATTTCCGTGTTGTTCACTTCTATATTGGTATAGGGTCTGATCATCGAAGGCAGCGAGATGCAGTCCACGTCCACGAGACTGTACACCTTGCAGCGCTTGTCACCCATCGAGACGCTCTCATCGTCCGACTTGAAGTTCGTCATCGAGATAATACGGTCCTTGAAGTTCATGGCGAAATACCGGTCCACGTAATCGCTTGCCTCGGATTTGTTCAGGAAACGCGCCTGCACGCCGCTGTCCCGCAACTGGTCCTGTACCTTGCGGATCTTGACAAGGAAATCACGCCATTTCTTGTTGTCGAACGAGAAAAGGCGGCTTTTCCTGGCTTCCTGAGTGATGGTCAGGTAACACATGCTGTCCGTGTACGCCCTTCCCTTGAAATACCGGAAATACGATTCAGAAAGGAACTCCTGTTTCCCGGTATCCTCGTTGACAAAACGCTTCCTCACGAAGATGTCCTGCTTGTGAATGGCATAACCTTCTCCCAAGGTCAGGGCAAGGGCGGAGAACAGATGCGTGAAATCGTAGTAGCTGTCTATGTTCGCCGAATACTTCTGTACCGGATTCTCAATCTTCAGCACGGCGGAGTATTCGCCCGTCTTGGTGTACAGGACACCCACGCCTTCCGTGTCTTCCACCGAGAAATAGATGTCCTGGAAGATACGCTTGCGCTTGCCTCCGGTACCGAACGCATGGACGGATATGGCCATACCCGCGCATAAGGCAACGAAAATCAGGATAATGTATAGGGTCATTTCAATATACGTTCAATTAAATAGGGGTAGGCCCGTATCTCATACGAACCTACCCGCGTTCAACATTCAATATAGCCACACATTGCTGTGATGGTTTAATTTTGTCAGACCTTACGCGAGTAGGCATAGACGAACACGCCTCGGTCCGTTCTCTTGCTGTGCAGACCTTTCCGCTGCTTGAAGATGATTAGCACGATGCCCACCGACAGAATGACTGTCAGAGCGGCCAGTCCGGCCACGAATCCGGCAAGGCAGTAAGCGGCTATGAAGCCCGCGATGGCTCCGCCTGCCGTTCCTGCCGCCCAATAGATGTAACGGCCCTGCAATCCCATCACTTCAAGAGGACGTTGCAGCCCCTTGAACAGCGGATAGTCCGGATAACGTGTTTCCTTGCTTTTCATCCCTCGGTACTTTTATGCGTCAATGCCGAAAAACAAAGGAAGAGCCTGTGCTGCTGCAATCAGGAAAAGACATGCACCAACCACCATCATGATCTTCTTTTTGACATCCTGCTCTTCGTTGTTCATGGCGATGTAAACGGAGATGGCGCCGATAATGGCGACTACACCGGCGATGGCATAGCAGAGCTTGACCATGACTGGTACATACTTGACAATTTCCTCCGCCACGGTAGATAGTGCGGTAGTACCGGCTGAATAGTCGCCGGCCGTACTCTGGGCCATTGCCGTGGTACCAGAGAACAAAGTGAGTGCAAGCATCTTCACTTTGGTGGAAACACCTTGGATGAATCCTTTTGCCTTTCGGCACATTTGTTTTACTTTCTGAAACATACTTGATCGTTTTTGAGTTAATATTTATGTATTGGATTGTTAAACAGCCTTATATGCGATAACCGAAAAATGCCGGAAGCACGATGGAGGCCCCGATGATGAACAGGCACGCGCCAAGCAGCGATAAAAAGGATTTGACGATGCCGTCCTCTCCAGTGTTCATCTTGATGTAGATCTGGAAGGCGGACACGATGACCAGAACGGATGCGATGGAGTAGCATATATACAGGACATACAGCATCATCGTGACCACGAAGTCGTGCATCGTGGCCAGCGCATCCGCTCCCCAGCTGTAGTTCACGCTGCCGCTCTTGGCGAAAGCCGCATAGGGTACAAGAATTAACAGGCATACTATCTTTTGCTTAATCGACATGCTACAATTTGTCTTTAATTGGTTTCCAGGCCATCTCCGGACGATTTTCCAGTTTGCCCCTGGAAAGCATCGCCTTGTACATTTCATCTGCACTGAAGCCATCAGACAGGTAGGGCGTGGTTTCCTCCATCTTTTCCTCCGCCTTGGCTTTGAGACGCTCCAGTCTTTCTTCCGGGGTCTCCTTTGTCTCCGGCTTTTTGTCCGCCGGCTTCTGGTCGGTGGCAGAATCGCCGCCTGATGCTGTTTCAGTATCGTATTGCTCGTTGCCGACACGGAACCCGGTTTCACTCTCGCTCACGGCAACACTCTCTTCGTCCTCCAGTGTGCCGAGGTCGAAAACTTCCTCCTCTGTCTTGCCGGTTCTCCTTTTTCCATAGAGATCCTGCATAATGATGACCGCGTAATAAATGAGGTACGCGACCGTCAGAACAATGGCAAAAATGAAATATGATCTCATATCTTTTAGTATGGATATTGAATTTTGTATTAGTTTGATTTCACAAATAAAAAAGGAGAATTCCGAACTACGAAATAATTGTGTATTAAACGGATGTTTTCTTTACAAGATTTATATCGATTTTGAAAATCGTACTATAAAATCGTACTATATCGCCTTAATGAACGGGAAAAATGAAGAAGTCAGGGCATAAAAAAAGCCCTCCGTTCAGGAGGGCTTCCATTGGCAGATTCGCTTTTTTTAGGTCAGCGTTTCTTGCCTCGCAAGCAATCATTCAGATCCTTGTATTCGCTATATCGGACAGCTTCGTTGCTGACCCGTTCGCCGTATAGTCCGGCTATGGTTTCCACGGTCTTTTGCCCGGCAAGGTCATTGTCGAGATAACAATGTATATGCAGGTATCTCTGCAGGTACATCAATGCCTTTTTCAGGTTGTTTACGGAGTTCATGACAAGGTAGTCGCAAGGCTGGTCTATACAAATGGTCCAGTTGCATGACTGCTTCAATGTCAGGTAAGACAGAAAGTCCATGAACCCCTCGAACACGCAGACCCGTTCCTGTATCTCTCCGCACTGATGTCCGATCAGGGAGATGTCCTTGTTCTTGATACATCCTTTATAATAGGCGTTGCGCATTTCATATCCGCCCGAAACATTACCGAACGCGAGGGCAAAATAATGCCGGTCACGCAATTCATAATGGATTTCCTTGCAGAACATACGTCCTATGTCAGCATCTATTTTCCGGGACTGAAGGTAAGAGTATAACGCGTGATGCCGTAACGGGACGACAATCAGATTTTTCATATCCGATTCCACGGGACGGGGCGGAAGAGCCTGGAAACGGACTTTCGGCAAAGGCATATCGCTGGAATGCCGCCCGATGTATGCCAGTACCTCGCTTACACTTTCAGTCTGGTAAAGGTATTTACCCAATTCCACGAGGTCGCCTCCGGTGGCCGCCCCAAAATCATACCATTCGTTCAACCGGTCATTGACCTTGAACGACGGCGACTGTTCATCCCTTAACGGCGAGAGATACCAGTACTGATCCGATTTAATGTATTGCGCATGGTGGCCGAGCTGCGCCAGAAAGTCCACTATGCGTACCTGTTTTGCTTCTTCTATAGTCATGGCTGTTTTCTTTCACTTGTTCACACGGAAATGGTTTAGTTTAGTTTTATTCCTATATATATACATACTAAAGTAAACTGAAATATATATGCCCGCGCCCGGCTTCATTCTTCATCAAAAAGCCTTGCTTCCGCGGGGGTCATGTCATAGTAGAACAGCTTGTCCTGCTTGACAACAAGTTTAAGGTTGTCCGTCAGGTACTGCAGCAGTTTTATCATGACACTGCGGCCACGTTTGAAGCCTATGTTTTCATAAGAGACGATCAGACGTTGCAGTACATTCTCAAAGCCCCTGATGGGTTTGCCGTCAAAGGCAGCGGAAAGGGCTTCCCGGTGCTGCTCGATGCTCAGCTCCGTAAAGCTTGTCCGTTGCCTGGGCTTCGGGGTGTCGCCGAACGTGTGCCCTTCGGCGATGACCGGGAGCCCGTTGTCGTCCACGGTGAACGCGAAGGGTTTGAACTCCTTTTCCCGGATATGCAGGGCATGGACTTCACTGACAGACGGATTCTCGTTGCATTTGCTGATGACCAGTACTGTTTCCGCCTTGTTGCTCATCTCCGTACCGATATGGCCTCGTACATTGTTGTCCCCTTTGTTCAGGTGCAGCACGCAATGGATATGGAGGTCGTAACGAGAGGACCATTCCATCATTTTGTTGATGACCTCCACCGATTCGCTGGTGCTGTTGATGTCCAGCATAAGGTCGCGGATACCGTCAATGATAACCAGCCCATAACCTTTACCCTGACGCAGGGCATAGTCTATCACACTTATACGGACTGTCGGAGAATACTCCCGCAGGCAGATGAAATCAAGGTTCTCGCTGTCTGCTGTGGTAGGAAGCCCGGCCAGACGCAGAATACGTTCCAGCACCGTGTGACAATGATAGCGGCTCTGCTCGGTATCGACATACAGGATCCGGCGTTTGCCTTCCGGCAGATGCGCCCGGTAGTTCAGCACCTGCTTACCTGCCAGGGAAGCGGCGACAAGGGCGGAGACATTGAATGTCTTCTTGGATTTTGCCTTGCCGGTCGATGCACTGAAATTGCCGAGAGTCGCTATGGTCGAATTGTCAATCCAGATAATTTGCGGCGGGGTCTCGTATGTATCCGTCGCCTTGATTTGGGAAGCTGAAAGAATATCTGACAGACGGGTCTCTTCCAATCCCATTCCCGTCTTCTGGTCAGTTCTTCTTTCGTTTTCCATGGCGTTTCTCGTTTAAGAAGGGTTGTACTGCTGCCGCCTCGTGTGCCATCCGCGTGGCATCATCGACGGCAAGTTCATGATTCTGCAGGAGCCATTCGTCCAGTTCCTCCTTGGCAAAGTAGATCATCTTGCCGCGAGGCTTGTAGTGAGGAATCTCCTTGTTGGCCGTAAGTTTATACAGCATACTTTCTGATACCCCGATGTACATGCAGGCTTCCGAAAAAGTAAAGACCTTTTTGGTCGCGTAAATGTTCTTTTCCAGCAATTCCACCCGTTCCAGAAAGCTCTCGACCGGTTCCAATTTCCGGATAATCGCTTCAAGGGCCGTGAGCCGTTCGCTCAACCTTTCCATGAATGTCAATCTGTTACTATTCTGCATAAGACATTGATTAAAAATTAGACAATGGAAGCATGCTTTCCGTCATATAGCGCTAACTGTAGTCAAAGGTAGGACAAGTGAATTGCTTGACGGAAATTTATACCGTGATAGTTGCCACGTATCACGGCAACTATCACGCTTTTACCTTTCACATGCTTTATTTTTTTGCACTTATTGGCACCACCTCAGTTCATCGACGGTCCGCTTGATTGCGTAGGCCGCCGACGTCATGCCGTTTCGCATGGCAGACAACGCGGATGAAAGACTCGTGGCTGAAACGAATCCTTTCCCGTCTTTGGTCCGCAGAAATTTTCCCTTGCTGAGAACTGTCTGCCATTGGGCCTGAATAAAGGAATGCTCAAGAAGGGCATCGAACAGGATAGCCACACGGCGCACGCTGTTCACCCGAAGGCTGAAACCTCTCTTGCAGGAGAAGAGAGATTCCATGTCGTCAATGGTTACGGAAGAGCAGAATAGATGATAAGTGTTGGCGCAAGAAACGATACCGGCCAGTTGTTCGCGTGAAAGGCTGCAGTCAAAAGAAAGAAATGAAAACTTTGCCGGATTACAATCGGAGGATGCCAGTTCCGATGTGTCATACTTCCGCTTCAGTTCCATGCACTCCTCGAAAGAAAGGCTCGGGGCGGAAAAAAGCGGTTGGATAAGGTGGGGACAGTCAGTCAGCAGTCCCTTGACGATGTGGATGTTCATTTCGTGGCAGTTCCGGCAGACAGCGTTGTTGCAGTCAATATACCGGTGACTGTTCACGAAATCCTCCACATAACGGCAATACTGTTTGCCGTAGATTTTGACCTCCTGGAGATAAACTGTTTTTGCTTCGGTAAGCAGGGCGAAAAGTTCTTCCGCCACGTCCTGTGCCGCTTCAATGTGATGCGGGTGTTTGCTCCCCTCAAAAAGAGAGAAGGCTGATGTCAGCTCTTGTCATGTCGATTTACATTTAATTGGTTTATAATAATATATCATAAAGGTATTGTTTTTCGATTGTATCTGCAATCGATGACGCCCTTAAAATATCTACTTGTAAATTTGACATGATATGGTATATCATTGGTCACTCAAACAATCCGTTGACCAGGTTGACCGCATCATCCTTTTTCTGGTTGATGATTTTGGCGTACACCTGTGTCATTTTCACGTCAGCATGGCCGAGCAGCTTGGATGTCGTATATAAGTCTGCTCCGAGTGTCAGCATCATCGTCGCGAACGTGTGCCGCGCCGTATGGAATGTAAAACGCTTGTTTATTCCCGCCGCTTTTGCCCATGGTTTGATAAGAATATTGACCATTGCTGGGGACGGCAGGTCGAACACATTGTCATCAGGAGCTTTGTCCCCACGTGCAGGCATCCACTTCAACGCTTCCGGGGAAAGCGGGAGATAAATCGGTTCCTTGGTTTTCTGCATGGAAACCGACAGACGGTATTGTCCACGGTCAACGAATACATCTTTCCATTGCAGCTTGATTATATCACTGATTCGCAGACCGCAGAAACAAGAGAACAGATAGGCACCTTTCACGGATTCATTTTTCATCGGGGTTGCGATCAATGCACGCACCTCTTCAATGGTCATGTATGACCGTTTGCTTTCAGGCAGACGGATCTTTTCCGACTTGCTGATTTTCGTGAAAGGATTGGACTTGATGATCTCGGCCCTGACAGCCGCATTCAAGGCTCCGTTCAATACCCGGTAATAAGTATGCAGTGTGTAATTCGACACTCGTTTGCCTCTGGAACGGTATTCGGACTGAAGGTAGTCAAGATAATTCTGGCAGAATGTCTTGTCTATTTGATCCATCAACATACGTTCTCCAGCATAATCCTTCAAGATGCGTATAGTGATGTCAATCTGATAACCGTCCTTTTTGCCACGCTTGGCCTGGTTCTCCTTGTAGGTGTTCATCCAGTCAAGCAGGTAAACTCTCTCTTTGGTTTCTATACCGGCCTCGCCGTTGGTCAACTCGATAATACGTTTGGACTTGATGGCATTGGCGGCATTCATGGTCGCCTGATTCTGCCGACGGGCATTGTTGTCCGTTTCCGGAATGAGATACAACTTGAGATATTCGTATGTTCGTTTTCCGAAACGGTATATATCAAGATACAGACTTTGGCTTCCATCTGCCAGCTTCTTTGTCCGAAGGCGGACAGGCTCTTTTACTTTTGTAGGCTTCTTTACTCGTGGCATATCGATCCCTTCATAATTTTGTTTCTGTTGCAAAGATATGAATAAAGGTCGATATTCGAGAAACAAACGAGAAACAAAATTGCACCGAAAAAGAACCAATCAACTGAAAAGAAAGAAAACAACTGAAAACAT
>ENA-OQCJ01000005-OQCJ01000005.1-human-gut-metagenome-genome-assembly--contig:-NODE-5-length-31852-cov-1.962206_pt1 | contig 31852 bp, 32 predicted proteins | sample MGYA00242501_ERZ504584 | MGnify/ENA primary metagenome ERZ504584 (study PRJEB26092, sample SAMD00036341) | human gut metagenome | host: Homo sapiens | study: EMG produced TPA metagenomics assembly of the...
CATAACAAACCCATCAGTCAGGCTTTGGAAGAAGTAAATAGGGATGTGAGAAATGCACTGTCACAGGTTGATGTCGATTCCAAGGATCACGAATAGGATCGCCAGACAGATGCAGCTTAACATTTATCTGGAGATGGCCCAAGGATAAAATAGAAGCAGTATTAAAGCCGCTCACTGTGCTGGTTTCCAGCATGGTGAGCGGCTTTTTTACTACAAATATGAGGAATCGAAGAAGTCTTTTAGTGTGATTCCCAAACCCAGACAGATTCTTTCAATCGTCTCTACGCTCAACTGGCCTCCCCCGACGAGCAGTGGTTTGAATCGTGGAATACGATATTCCGCATTTCTTTGCCAACACACACAGATTCATATCACGCGCTTGCATCAAATCCTGAACACGTTTGATCGTATCCACGAAAACTCCTCCCATCTTTTAGTTCAAAACTTTTCCAACAACCTCGAATCTTTGCTCAGGAGATATAAGGATCGGCGAATATTTGGTGTTAAGAGAAACCAAAACCGGTTGGTTATGCACCACGCCATAGCTGTCGGTAAGGAACTCTGCTTGGGATTTGTCTGGGGTATGTTCATCGTATTTTTTCAGATATCCGCAGTCATCATATACGAATATCCCGATATCTCCGCATGCAAGTTCTTCGCAGCGCTTTACCCATACGATCTGTCCGCTATGATAACGTGGCTCCATACTATCACCGCTAACGTATATCCCGAACTCGGCACCAGCCGGAACGCTACTGGCAGGCACTTGTATCTGCTGAAACATTTCACCTTCAAGAAAAGCTCCTAGACCTGCCGATACTGGCAATTCTGATACTGGCATCATTATGCAGTCGATTTTCGCAGGCTCTTCTGTGCCTGGCTGGTAGCGCCGAGATGCAATCAAGTCCATTTCGTACTCAGCGACCTTTTTTTTGCCCGATGGCATTTAGAAGGGCGGGTTTCTGAAAGGTCTTTGTAAAGTAGGAAGGTCCTTCCTTGATGTTCAATGCGTGGCAGATTGCAACCAGTTGGTAGATGCTGGGAGTGGTGTATCCGTTCTCCCTTAATTAAAGATATTGTTGGGTAAAAAAGAAAGGTCAGTCGATTTTGCCGATGAAGCGGTAGTAGATTTCTACTTCCTGCTCACGGCTTCCGTCCTCGCCCTTGACAGCTTCGTGGACGGTTATTTTTTCAATTAGAGTGTTCAGAAGTTCGGCGGTCAGCTCCACAGGGTTGACATACTGTTTCATTAGGGCAATCCACTTTTCAGCATCCGCTGCGGTCTGTACGGCGGCTTCCATCGTTTCGTGAAGCTGTCTTATTTTTGTTTCAAGCTCCTTTTGCTCGTTCTGGTACTTCTCGGACAGCATATTGAAGTTATACTCGGTTATGCGTCCGGCAGACCAGTCCTCATACATTTTAGCAAACAGCCCGTCAACCTCGGCTTTACGCTTCTCTGCCTTTTTCAGCTCCGCAGCCTGCTTTTTCTTCGCAGAGTTTCTTTCCCTGTCGCTGGCATTGAGCAGCCGTTTCAGCAGCTTGTCCTCGTCTTTCTGTGCCAGCATAGACCAGTATTGCAGTCTTGCAAGCACATAGGCATACAGTACATCATAGCGGATATAGTGCATGGAACACTGGCGTAATCCCTGCCCGTTCTTGCTGCAATGGTAGTACCCGTATGGGTTCTTATTCTGCTTGTTTTCCCCATAGGCTAAAGACCATCCGCAGTCTGCACATTTTATCAATCCTGCGAAAATCTGTGTCGTACCGTTTCTGCGTTTCCTGCGTCTGCTTGCAATCAGCTCCTGAACTTTTTGGAACACTTCTTCGGAAATGATGGCTTCGTGGGTATTTTCCACACGATACCATTCTTCCTGCGGCTTCCGCACCTTTTTCTTGTTCTTGAATGAAATGTTGCTCTGCTTGTTGTGAATGCTGTGACCGATGTAGGTTTCCTCTTTCAAAATGCTCTTGACCTGTGCTATCGTCCACGCATAGGCTTTTTCTGCGGGCGCACCGGCGTAGATATTGGCGAAAGTCCCGTATCTTTCATAGTTCAGCCAGCCGGGGGTAGGTACTTTTTCCTCCACCAGAATCCGTGTAATGCTGGCGGCTCCACGCCCGTGTACAGCAAGGTCAAAAATCTTCTCTACAATCCAGCGTGTTTCCGGGTCGATCAGAAGATGACCTTTTTTGTCCGGGTCTTTTACATAGCCCAGCGGTGCATAGGCTCCATAGTGTGCGCCATTGGCAAATCTTGTGTGCATGGCAGCCTTGACCTTTTTGCTGGTCTGTCGGGCGTGCATTTCATTCAGGATGTTTAAGAACGGTGCAAGCTCGCTTTCTCCGTTGATGGTGTCCACATTGTCATTGATGGCAATGTAGCGTACTCCCTTGCTGGGGAAATAGATTTCCGTGTACTGACCGGTCAGGATATAGTTTCTTCCCAGACGGGATAAGTCCTTTGTGACAACGCAGTTGATTTTCCCGTCCTCGATGTCATCAATCATCCTTTGGAAACTTGGACGCTCGAATAATGAGGTGTGATAGCGATAGCGGCAAAAAGCTAATAAAATCAATGGTTTTGCGGACAGCGGATAGACAGGGAATGTGTTAAAAACTGAATACGCACACAAACGGCGTTACCTTAACCCCTTTGGGGGGAGAAAGTAACGCCGTTTTTTTTATGCCCGCAGGAAAGGAGGTGCAGCCGGAATGTATTTCACAAAGGGCAAGCAGCGGGCGTTTGAATTGCTCATGCAGCAGAAGCCGGGATTTGACCGCTATCAATCCGGTTGTGCCGGAGATGATGAAGATTGCGGCACTTGCCGTTTCTACCGCCCCGGGTGGAAATATGAGTTTTGCGTTTTCAAAGAGTGTCCCTATTGCCCCGGCAAAAGGACGCGGAAAACGCACGCCAGCATGGACAAATAGACGGGCAAAAGCCCTTGTGCCATGCGGCTTTGCAGACGCGAAAACGGCAAAGGGCATATTGCAATACCAAAACAGCCGAAAACGGCTTTCTAATTGTCCACGCATACCAAGAGAGGAAGTGAGGAAATATGGCAGTTTTCAGAGTGGAGCGAAATACGGGATATACCGTTATGAGCAAACCACCACTTGCGAAACAAGGAATTGTCCTTAAAGGCAAAGGGCTTGTTGTCGCAAATGCTTTCGCTGCCCGAAGATTGGGATTATACTTGCGGGCTTATCCCATATCAACCGGGAGAAGATCGACGCAATCCGCGAAGCGGTAAAGGAACTCGAAAAAGCCGGATATATCGTGCGCAGCCGGGAGCGCGACGAAAAGGGACGCTTGCGGGGCGCAGATTACGTCATATACGAGCAGCCGCAGCCGCGAGAGCCGGAAGCAGCTACCAGCGGCGGACAGCCGCCTATATTGGATTTACCTACATTGGAAAATCCAACATTGGATAATCCAACGTTGGAAAAACCTACGCAGGAAAAACCTACGTTGGAAAATCCAACGCAATTAAATAAAGATATATTAAGTAAAGAACAATCAATTACTGATTTATCAAGTACCGATTCCATTCCTTTCCATTCCCTAAACCCCTTGCCCTTTGCGCATGGCGAAGCGGCTACGCCGCCGGAAAGGAAAAGAACGGAAGCGAAAAGCAATAGCGCAGTAGAGATTTACAGGGAGATTATCAAGGACAATATCGAATACGACCATCTCATTCAAAACTGCAAAATTGACAAAGACCGTTTGGACGAGATTGTTGACCTTATGCTGGAAACCGTCTGCACAGCCCGAAAGACAATCCGTATTGCCGGGGACGACTACCCCGCCGAATTGGTGAAATCCAAGTTTTTGAAGCTGAACAGCAGCCATATTGAGTTTGTTTTGGATTGCATGAGGGAGAACACAACCAAAGTGCGCAACATCAAGCAGTATCTAAAAGCGGTGCTGTTCAACGCGCCGAGTACCATTGACAGCTACTATACCGCCCTTGTCAATCACGACTTATACGGCGGCGAATGAGCATAGCCGCACTTTACCGGGAAAGGAGTTGATACCTTGCAGGAGGAAGTAACCCAAAAAACGATTGCCCTATACGTCAAAGTGGGAAAAGGCGCGGCGCGGCTTACCGAACAGGCGTTACAGAAAGCAATCCAAAAGTTTTTGGAGCAGAAAAGCAAACCCGCGCATGGGAAACAGACCATGCGGCAGCTTATGAAGCAGAACGCGGGTGTTTCCAACATCGAGATCACCGACAGCAATATTAAAGCCTTTGAGAGTACGGCGAAGAAATACAACATAGATTTTTCGCTAAAAAAGGTTAAGGGCGAGCAGACCCGTTACCTTGTGTTTTTCAAAGGCCGGGACGCGGACGTTATGACCGCAGCGTTTCAAGAGTTTTCCGCAAAGAAGCTGAACCGGGAGAAAAAGCCCTCTATCCGCAAAGCCCTTGCCGCTGCAAAGGACAAGGCGAAGCAGCTTAACGCCGCCCGCGACAAGGTAAAGAAAATGGACAGGGGGCGCGAGATATGAAGCAGATCAACTACAAAAAGCTGATACTTCCGAATATCCCCTATGTGTTCTTTGTCTATCTCTTTGATAAAGTCGGACAGGCGGTGCGGCTTGCCCCCGGCGCGGATATTTCTGCAAAGATACTGAATATCACACAAGGATTTTCCGCAGCCTTTGAAAACGCCTTGCCGAGCGTTTACCCGTTGGATTTGCTTGTCGGCATTGTCGGTGCGGTGATTATCCGCTTGATAGTCTATGTCAAAGGGAAAAACGCGAAGAAATACCGCAAGGGCGCGGAGTACGGCTCTGCCCGATGGGGAAACGCCGAAGATATAAAGCCCTACATAGACCCGGATTTCCAAAACAACATCATTTTGACGCAGACGGAACGGCTTACCATGAACAGCCGCCCGAAGCAGCCGAAGTACGCGAGAAATAAGAACGTCGTCGTGATCGGCGGCAGCGGCAGCGGAAAAACAAGATTTTTTGTCAAACCTAATCTAATGCAGCTTCATTCCTCTTACGTCTTAACCGACCCGAAAGGTACGGTTTTGATTGAGTGCGGGAAGCTGCTGCAACGGGCGGGCTACCGCATTAAGGTACTGAATACGATTAACTTCAAAAAATCTATGCACTACAACCCCTTTGTGTATATCCGCAGCGAGAAAGATATTTTGAAGCTGGTAAATACGTTGATAGCGAATACCAAAGGTGAGGGAGAAAAAAGCGCGGAGGATTTTTGGGTAAAGGCAGAACGGCTTTTGTATTGCGCGTTGGTGGGCTACATCTGGTACGAAGCCCCCGCCGAGGAAATGAACTTTATTACCCTGTTGGAACTTATCAACGCCAGCGAAGCCCGCGAGGACGACGAGGAATATCAAAGCCCCGTCGATTTGCTGTTTGCCGACTTGGAAGAACGCGACCCCGACCATTTCGCGGTGAAGCAGTACCGAAAATATAAATTGGCGGCGGGCAAAACCGCAAAATCAATCCTCATTTCTTGCGGTGCGAGGCTCGCTCCTTTTGATATAAAGGAATTGCGCGATCTTATGTCCTACGACGAATTAGAACTTGACACGTTAGGCGACAGAAAAACAGCTTTGTTTTTGATTATGAGCGATACGGACAGCACGTTTAATTTTGTTATCGCTATGCTGCAATCGCAGTTATTTAATCTCTTGTGCGACAAGGCCGACGACGAATACGGCGGCAAGCTGCCGGTTCATGTTCGCTGCCTGTTAGACGAGTTTGCAAACATTGGACAAATCCCGCAGTTTGAAAAATTGATTGCCACAATCCGCAGCCGGGAAATCTCGGCTTCTATCATTCTGCAATCGCAGAGCCAGCTAAAAGCCATTTACAAGGACGCGGCAGAAATCATACTTGACAATGCCGACAGCACCTTGTTTTTGGGAGGGCGCGGGAAAAATGCAAAGGATATTTCGGAGAACTTGGGACGTGAAACAATCGACAGTTTCAACACTTCCGAAAATCGCGGCACGCAGGTTTCTCATGGCCTCAATTATCAGAAATTGGGAAAGGAGTTGATGACACAGGACGAAATCGCAGTTATGGACGGAGGAAAATGTATTTTGCAGTTGCGCGGCGTGCGCCCCTTTTTCAGCGATAAGTACGATATAACGCAGCACCCGAACTACAAATACCTTTCCGACTTCGACAAGAAAAACGCTTTTGACGTTGAACGGTATATGTCCACCCGTCCGGCAATCGTAAAGCCCGACGAACCCTTTGACATATACGAAATAGATTTGTCCGACGAGGACGCAGCCGCCGAATAAAAACGGCGGCATTTTTATTTCCAACAACATTTTTTGAGCCGTTTTAGCGGCAGAAAGCGAGGTTTATATGGATTTTTTCAACAGCGCAGTTGACGTATTGCAGACTTTGGTAATCGCGCTTGGCGCAGGACTTGGCATTTGGGGCGGCATTAACCTCATGGAGGGGTACGGCAACGATAACCCCGGCGCGAAGTCGCAGGGCATGAAACAGTTGATGGCGGGCGGCGGCGTTGCCCTTATCGGCCTTACCCTTGTCCCGCTGCTCTCCGGCCTGTTTGGATAATGCCACAAACTAACACTACCCGCCGCGCTCTCCCGCTTCACGCGGGAGGGCGCGGGAAAGGAGGGATTAGCTTTTGATATGGCAGATGATTGAAGATTGGTTTCGCGGCATTTTGACAGACGGAATACTCTCTAATCTCTCCGGGCTGTTCGACAGCGTAAATACAGAGGTTGGAGAAATCGCAACGCAAGTCGGCACAACCCCCGCCGGGTGGAACGCGGGCATATTCAATATGATACGCAGCCTATCGGAAAACGTCATTGTGCCGATTGCGGGCGTTATCATTACCTTTGTCATGTGCTACGAACTAATCCAGCTTGTAATTGAGAAAAACAATCTGCACGATCTCGACACTTGGATTTTCTTCAAGTGGATTTTCAAAACCTTTGTTGCGGTGCTGCTGGTAACAAATACTTGGAACATCGTCATGGGCGTATTTGACATTACACAGAGCGTCGTCAACGACAGCGCGGGCGTTATCATATCCGACACAAGCATAGATATTGCAACCGTTATCACCGATATAGAAGCAAAGCTGGACGCTATGAGCGTCGGCGGGCTTTTGGGGCTATGGTTTCAATCACTCTTTGTGGGGCTTACCATGAAAGCGTTGTCTATCTGTATCATGCTGGTGGTGTACGGGCGCATGATTGAAATATACCTTGTAACGAGTATCGCCCCTATCCCCGTTGCGACAATGGTAAATCGTGAATGGGGCGGCATGGGACAGAACTACTTAAAATCCTTGCTTGCCCTCGGTTTTCAGGCTTTTCTAATTCTTGTGTGCGTCGGTATTTATGCGGTTTTGATACAGACAATCGCAGCAACCGATGACATATCCGGCGCGATCTGGTCTTGCATGGGCTATACCGTCCTCTTGTGTTTTACGCTTTTCAAAACGGGAAGCCTTGCAAAATCCGTATTCAGCGCGCATTAAGGGGGTGCAGATGAAGAAATACAAAATCATTTACGCCGATCCCCCTTGGAGATACGCGAGAAGCAAGGTACAGGGCGCAGCGGAAAAGCACTATCCCACTATGAGTATTGAGGAACTTTGCGCTTTACCCGTCAAAGAAATTGCGGATAAGGACTGTATTTTATTCCTATGGGCGACGTTCCCGCAGCTTAAAGAAGCGTTGCAGTTAATCAAGGCTTGGGGATTTACCTATAAATCCGTTGCCTTTGTATGGTTAAAGCAAAATCGGAAATCGCCCACTTGGTTTTATGGCTTGGGCTTTTGGACGCGAGGAAATGCGGAAATCTGCTTGCTTGCTACCAAAGGACACCCGAAGCGACAATCAAACAAGGTACATCAATTTATTATTTCCCCTGTTGAGCAGCACAGCAAAAAGCCGGATATAACGCGGGAAAAGATACTTGCCCTTATGGGCGACCTACCGCGTATTGAACTGTTTGCAAGGCAGCATACCCCTGGTTGGGACGTATGGGGAAATGAAATCAAAAGCGACATACGGTTTGCCGGAAAGGAGGTTTGAAATGGCGTATGTAACCGTCCCAAAGGATTTAACCAAAATCAAGAGCAAGGTAATGTTCAACCTTACCAAAAGACAATTACTCTGTTTCGGCGCGGCGGTGGCTATCGGGCTACCGCTATTCTTTTTGACAAAGGACAGCGCGGGAACGACAACGGCGGCTTTGTGCATGGTGCTTGCCATGCTGCCTATGTTCCTACTCGCCATGTATGAGAAGAACGGGCAACCGCTGGAAGTGATTATACGGCAATTTGTGGAAGTGAAGTTTCTTCGCCCCAAAGAGCGACCTTATCAGACCAACAATTTTTATACCGCCCTTGCGCGGCAGGAGCGATTAGATAAGGAGGTACGGGCGATTGTCAAAGGAAAAGGGAAAGACCCAAAACAAAAAGCGTAAACTTACGCGGCAGGAAAAGAAACAGATCGACGCGCTTATCCGGCAGTCAAAGGGCGACGGGAAGCCCCATACGGCGCAGGACAGCATACCGTTTGAACGAATGTATAAGGACGGGATTTGCCGCCTTGCAAACGGGCGGTATTCCAAGTGCATTGAGTTTGAAGATATTAACTATCAGCTTGCGCAGCCGGACGACAAGACCGCCATTTTTGAAGCCCTTTGCGATATGTATAACTCTTTTGACGCTTCTATCAGTGTGCAGCTTTCCTTAATCAGCCGCCATGCGAACAAGGAGGATTTCAAGAGCAGTATCACGATTGCCCCACAGAATGACGACTTTGACAGTATCAGAGCCGAATACACCGAAATGCTGCAAACACAGCTTGAACGCGGCAACAACGGGCTTATCAAGACAAAGTTTCTCACCTTTACCATTGAAGCAAAAGATATTAAATCGGCGCGGGCGCGGCTTGCCCGTATCGAAACGGACACCCTCAACCATTTTAAGGTGATCGGCGCGGCGGCGCGGGTATTGGACGGGAAGCAGCGGCTTGAAGTGCTGCATGGGCTTTTCCACCCGGACGGGGAACGCTTCAACTTTGCGTGGGAATGGCTACCCGTAAGCGGCCTTTCCGTCAAAGACTTTATTGCCCCGTCCTCTTTCCGTTTTGGCGACGGGCGAATGTTTCAAATGGGCGGGAAGTTTGGCGCGGTTTCCTTTTTGCAGATTGCCGCGCCGGAACTTTCAGACCGTATGCTTGCCGACTTCATGGAAGCGGAAAACGGGATTGTCGTCAATCTGCACATTCAGAGTATCGACCACAACGAAGCGATCAAGACGATCAAGCGGAAAATCACCGACCTTGACCGTATGAAAATCGAGGAACAGAAAAAGGCAATCCGCAGCGGCTACGATATGGATATAATTCCGTCCGACCTTGCCACCTACGGCGGCGAAGCGAAAAACCTTTTGCGGGATTTGCAGAGCCGGAACGAGCGAATGTTTTTGCTTACGCTGTTAGTTTTGAATGTGGCAGACACAAAGCAGAAATTGGACAACGACGTATTTCAGGCCGCAAGTATCGCACAGAAATACAACTGTATGCTCACCCGCCTTGACTACCGGCAGGAACAGGGGCTTATGTCCTCTATCCCATTGGGCGAAAACCTAATCCAAATCCAGCGGGGCTTGACGACTTCCAGCACCGCCATTTTCGTCCCCTTTACGGTACAAGAGCTGTTCCAAAGCGGCGAAGCGTTGTATTACGGCTTAAACGCATTATCGAATAACATGATTTTGTGCGACAGGAAAAGGCTGAAGAACCCTAACGGCTTGATACTCGGCACACCCGGCAGCGGCAAGAGTTTTTCGGCAAAGCGCGAGATCACCAACGCTTTTCTCATTACCGCAGACGATATTATCATTTGCGACCCGGAAGCGGAATATTACCCCCTTGTGGAACGGCTGAAAGGGCAGGTTATCAAGGTTTCGCAGAACAGCACGCAGTACATTAACCCGATGGATATAAACCTCAATTACAGCGAGGGCGACACGCCCATAGCCTTAAAGAGCGATTTTATCCTTTCCTTTTGCGAGTTGATTATGGGCGGCAAAAACGGGCTGGAAGCGGTTGAAAAGACTTTGATTGACCGCGCCGTTATCAGCGTGTACCGCAGCTACCTTGCAGACCCGAAGCCGGAGAATATGCCGATTTTGGGCGACCTCTACAATGAAATCAAGAAGCAGCCGGAAAAGGAAGCGCAGCGTATCGCGTCGGCATTGGAACTCTATGTAAATGGCAGTTTGAACGTGTTTAACCACCAAACAAACGTTGACATTCACAACCGCCTTGTCTGCTTTGATATTAAAGAACTCGGCACCCAGCTACGAAAACTCGGTATGCTCATTGTCCAAGATCAAGTTTGGAACAGAGTTACCATAAACCGCAGCGAAGGCAAGGCGACGCGGTACTATATCGACGAGTTTCATTTGCTGCTCAAAGAGGAACAGACCGCAGCGTACAGCGTTGAGATTTGGAAGCGTTTTAGAAAATGGGGCGGTATTCCGACAGGTATCACCCAAAAACGTGAAAGGTGCGCCCAGATAGGGCGCTGTGCAAAGCAGTCTAAGGTACTGCCGCACACGGCAGTGTGCGAAACAATCTGCCTTACCGACTAAGGAGAAATCCTTTACGGGAACAGCGCATGGCAGAAAAAGGAATAGTCACCAAAGGACTTAGGTGCGACTGTTTCCTAATGTTAAGAAGATATGAGGATAAGATTGGGTTTATCGAATGTAAGGTTCCAGTTCCTGTTTTTTGCAGGTGTGGGAAAAGTCCTGAAACCCATGTCATAACGCTGTCACGTCATCTTTCACGGCGGGACAACTGCCAACACGTTATGAAACAGGCGTGAGAACACGTCACAACGAACCGAAAGCATATCCGACAATCTTCACTAACCTATGCACAGTGCTAACTGGGGATTGCCTAAGTCCGGCTCAGTTGCCGGATATGGTAACGGAGGCTCCATAGTAGTCCGAGAGGGATAATGACCCTTACATGGCGAAGGGAGCCAGTTAGTAACATCTAAAATGTAAGAATGAAAGGGAGGAGAAACCTCAATGAAACCAACATCTGAAATTTTAGAGCGTATTGAAAAGTGTTCCAGCGAACACAAAGAACGGCGTATTCACAAGACTTTACAGATACTTACTTCGTGAAGATATTTACTACGCCGCCTATCAGAAACTTTATGCAAACAAAGGTGCAACAACACAGGGTATCGACGACGATACCGCAGACGGTTTCAGTGACTTCTATGTAAAAGAGTTAATCCAGTCACTAAAGGACGGAACCTACAAGGCTAATCCTGTAAGGCGTGAGTATATTCCAAAGAAAAACGGAAAGCTCCGTCCGCTAGGTATCCCGTCTTTCCGTGACAAGCTCCTGCAAGAAGTTGTCAGAATGATTTTAGAAGCTATCTATGAACCTGTCTTTGACAGCCACTCCCACGGTTTCAGACCGGGCAAAAGCTGTCATACCGCACTCCGTCAGATTTCTTCTGACTTCACAGGCGTGGTCTGGTTTATCGAGGGCGATATACAAGGTTGTTTTGATAACATCAATCACGAAAAATTGATTGAGATTTTGAGAAGGAAAATCAAGGACAGTCGTTTTCTGAACATCATTCGCCAGTTTTTTGAAAGCTGGGTATATCGAGAATTGGAAGTACAACGCCACTTACAGCGGTTCCCCGCAGGGTGGTATCTGTTCTCCGATACTTGCAAATATCTATCTGAATGAGCTGGACAAGAAGTTTCGGGAAATCGCAGAACGCTTTGATAAGCCGAGGTCTGCATATCAGACACCGGAATATCATGCGGCAAGCAAAGAATTAAAAAGACTGTCTTATTGGATTGACCATACCGCTGATGAAGCGGCAAGACAAGAACTGATTGACCAGCATAGGGCACAGAAGAAAGCTATGAGAAATCTGCCCTGCAAACCTGCCGACAACAAGAAGTTCACTTTTGTCCGTTATGCGGACGATTGGCTGGCAGGCGTGTGCGGCACAAAAGCGGAATGTGAGGACTTGAAAGCCGAAATCGCTGAATTTCTAAGCACAGAGCTGAAATTAACTCTAAGCGAGGAAAAGACGCTGATAACGCACAGCTCCGAAAAAGTCCGTTTCATTGGCTATGATATTTGCGTCCGCAGAAATCAGGAAGTCAAAGGTCACAGAATGAAAAACGGAACGTGGAGAAAATCCCGTACCCTGCACATGAAAGTTGCCCTGTCTGTTCCCCATACGGAAAAGATTGAGAAATTCATGTTTGCAAAGAAAGTCATTCGCCAAAAGGAAAACGGGGAGTTTCAGCCGATACACCGAGCCGGACTTCTCAACCTTGCGGATTATGAGATTGTGGAACAGTACAATGCCGAAGCAAGAGGATTATGCAACTATTACAATCTGGCTTGTGATTATCACACGCTGGACTACTTCTGCTATCTCATGGAGTACAGTTGCTTAAAGACGATTGCCAACAAGCATAAAACCAGTATCCGCAAAATCATTCGCCAGTATAAAGACGGTAAAACATGGTCTGTTCCTTATGAAACTAAAGCAGGGACAAAACGTGTTCGCCCTGTTAAAATCGCAGACTGTAAGCGTGGCGAAGCGAGTGACATCATTTATCAAAGAAAGAAATATAGCTGGAAAACCACTATCAGACAACGGCTCAATGCCAGAGTTTGTGAATTATGTGGGTGTAAAGAAGCCGATTTGTATGAGGTTCACGTTATACGGAACTTAAACGAATTGGGCAATTCTGATTGGGAAACCGTGATGAAAAAGAAGCGGAGAAAAACGCTTGTTGTTTGCAGCAAGTGCCATGAAAGAATACACAGACACTAATCAATACGTTAATTACTAATGGGGAGCCGGATACTTCGAGAGGAGTAAGTCCGGTTCCGAGGGAGGGTGTAGGAAACCTAACGCCAGCGGCGGCAAGGCGCCTTTACCCTACCCTACGATTTGTTATCGTCCCGCGAGGTGGAGAACATTTTTGAAAACAGCGATTTTGTGTATATGCTCAACCAAGCCCAGGGCGACAGGGAAATCCTTGCAAAGCAGCTTAACATTTCGCAGCAGCAAATGACCTATGTAACCCATTCCGACGCGGGCGAGGGGCTTATCTTCTATGGCAACGTGATTTTGCCCTTTATTGACCGTTTCCCGCAAGATACGGAACTCTATCGTGTAATGACGACCAAACCCGGCGAGGTGTCGGCATGAGGATAGAAATGGACAAAATCTATTGCGGCGACAGCTTGCAGGTGCTTCAAACCTTGCCGGAAAATGCAGTTGATTGTTGCGTAACGTCCCCACCCTACTATGCCTTGCGGGACTACGGCGCAGACGGGCAGATCGGACGGGAAGCAACGCCGGAGGAATATGTTTCCCGTATTACGGCGGTATTCCATGAGGTAAAGCGGGTGCTTACGCCGGAGGGTACTTGTTGGCTGAATATCGCGGACACTTATTGCGGCACAGGCAGCAAAGCCGACCACCAAGACCCCAAATACCCCAAAGGCAGGAACGGGCAGCAAGTGGCGTTTAACCACCGCGCCCCCGGCTGCAAGCCCAAAGATTTAATTGGTATTCCGTGGCTTGTAGCCCTCGCCTTGCGGGGCGACGGTTGGTATTTGCGCAGTTCTATCATTTGGCACAAAACAAACCCCATGCCGGAAAGCACGCGGGACAGGCCGACCCGCTGCTATGAATATGTGTTTCTGCTTACCAAGTCAAAGAAGTATTATTACGATTGGCAAGCAGTAGCCGAGCCGATAGCCCCCACAACGGCGGGGCGGCTGAAAAGCGGAGTTAGCAAAGGAAATAAGTATAACGTTACTGTTCCGGGGCAAAACCAACCGCAGAAAATCAACCGCCCCCGCGAAAAGGGCGCATACGCCGACGAGTTGATTTCTCCCGTCCGCAGCCGCCGCAACGTTTGGCAGATTAACAATGTCGGCTATCATGGCGGGCATTTCGCAGCGTTCCCGCCGAAACTTGCGGAAACGTGCATTTTGGCGGGCTGTCCCATCGGCGGGATTGTCCTTGACCCCTTTTTCGGCAGCGGCACGACGGGCATGGTAGCAAAACGGCTTAACCGCCGCTATATCGGCATTGAGTTAAACCCCGACTATTGCGAACTTGCAAAACAGCGGATTGGAGGTGATGAAGATTGAGCAAGGAACTGAAAGCCCCCGACAAGGTAACGCAAAAAATGACCCGCGACGGTGCGGTTGCGGAAAACCTCACGACGGGCGAAACGTCCAGTATCAGCGAAAGGCCGCAGGAAGAAAACTATTCAGCCCCCGCAGGGGTGGCAGCGGAAAAGGTTGTGCAGCATATCGGCGCAGAGATTGAGCGACACGCAGCAAAAGGCGCGGAGAAAAAAGCCCTTGACGCGACGCAGCCTAAAACCCATTCTTCCCGCTTGCAGTTTTCCGAAGCGGAACGGGCAACGCCGGAACTTCAAAAAGCGATCAAGAAATCGGATAAGGCGGCAGACTGTTTAGACGCAGCGCGGGCGGCTATCCCCAAGCAGACCAAAATCAAGAAAGAGCGCGTTTTTGACGAAGCGAAAGGCAAGGCAAAGACGCGCCTTTCCTTTGAAAAGACGGATAAGCCCCCAAACGGCAAGTTGCGGCATAACCCCTTATCCCGTCCGGCACAGGAGTTAAACAGTACCGTACATGGGAAAATCTACGAGGTAGAGAAAGAAAACGTCGGTGTGGAAAGCGGGCACCGGGTAGAACTTGCCGGAGAGAAAGCGGGCGGCATGGCGGCGCGGGCAGTTAAGGGCGGCATACGCCGCCATAAGCTGAAACCCTACCGGGCAGCGGCGGCAGCGGAAAAACAAGCGGTAAAGGCAAACGCAGATTTTCTCTATCAAAAGGCGTTGCACGATAACCCCGCGCTTGCGCACTCCAACCCCATTTCCCGTTTTTGGCAGAAGCAGCGCATTAAAAAGCAGTATGCAAAGACGCTGAAAGCGGGCGGCAAAGTGAAAAAGACCGCCGAAGCCACCGCAAAGGCGGCGAAGAAAACCGCGCAGGAAACCAAACGGGCGACGTTCTTTGTCGTCCGGCACTGGAAAGGCTGCTTGCTTGTGGGCGGGATTGCCTTTATCGTGCTTCTGCTTTTCGGCGGCTTGTCCTCTTGCTCCCTCTTTGGCGGCAACAGCGGCAGCGGCTTGATTGCGTCGTCCTATCTCTCCGAGGACGCGGATATAACGGGCGCGGAAAGCGCGTATGCCGCTATGGAAGCCGAGTTACAAGATATGCTGGACAATATCGAAAGCGAATACCCCGGCTATGACGAATACCGGGTAAACGCGGACGAGATCGAGCATGACCCCTATGTGCTAATTTCTATCCTTTCCGCGTGGCATGAGGGCGTGTTTACACTCGATGAAGTGCAAAGCACCCTTGAAATGCTCTTTGAGAAACAGTATATCTTGACGGTCGAGGAAGAAGTACAGGTACGCTACCGCACCGAAACAAGGACGGACAGCGAGGGCAACCCCTATACGGTTGAAGTCCCCTATAACTATTACATTCTTCATGTGGATTTGGAAAACTTCAACCTCTCCCATGTCCCCGTTTACATCATGGGCGAAGAACAGCTATCCATGTACGCTATGTATATGTCGTCGCTGGGAAACAGACCCGACCTTTTCCCGCAATCCGGCTATGTGTCTAAATACTATGAAAACCCGCCCGCCGATTATGAAGTACCCGCCGCGCTGCTGGGTTCCGATGAAAAGTTTGCGCGGCTCATGGAGGAAGCAGATAAATACGTCGGTTTTCCCTATGTGTGGGGCGGCAGCACCCCGGAAACCTCTTTTGATTGCAGCGGCTTTGTGAGTTATGTGTTGACGAACAGCGGCCTATACAATACGGGCAGACTTGGGGCGCAAGGGCTTTACAACATCTCAACCCCTGTTTCTAACCCGCAGCCGGGGGATTTGGTGTTCTTTACGGGTACATACGACACCCCCGGCGTTTCCCATGTGGGGATTTATGTGGGCGAGGACGGGGACGGAAGCCCCGTCATGCTGCATTGTGGCGACCCTATCCAGTATTCAAAGCTGGACACCAGCTATTGGCAATCCCACTTTTACGCCTACGGGCGGTTAAATTACAATTAAAAGGAGTTGAAAAATGAATATTGTATCTTTTGGCGGCGGCACGAATAGTGCCGCCTTACTTATTGGCCTATACAAGCACAAAATCCCGATTGACCTTATCACCTTTGCCGATACGGGCGCGGAACACCCGCATACCTATCAATTTATCGAGATAATCAATCAATGGCTTGCGGAACACGGTATGCCGCAGATTACCGTTGTGCAGTATGTTGACCGCTACGGCAACCGCCTATCTCTTGAAACCGAGTGCTTGCGCTCTCATACGCTCCCGTCGATTGCCTACGGGCATAAGCGTTGTTCGCAGAAACACAAAATCGCACCGCAGGAAAAGTTTTGCAACCACTATGCGCCTTGCCGCGAAGTATGGCAGCGCGGCGAGAAAGTCAACCGCTATATCGGCTATGACGCGGGAGAAGTGAAACGGTATGAACATTCCCGCAAGTACAACGAAGCCGACAAAAAATATCATAACCGCTACCCCCTCATTGAAGAATGGGGCTGGAACAGGGACGATTGTATCCGGGAAATCAAAGCGGCAGGATTGCCGCAGCCGGGTAAATCGTCCTGTTTCTTTTGTCCGAGCATGAAGAAACAAGAGATTTTATATCTCAAAGAACACTATCCCGATCTATTTAACCGGGCGGCGACTTTGGAAGAAAACGCTATGCCCTATCTAAAACCGTTAAGGGATTGGGGCGCAGCTATTCATGGAAAGAACAGTTTGGAAAGGAGTAAATGACTATGGCGAACACGAAACTTGACCGTATCGAAAGGGATATTGAGAAAACGAGGGCAAAAATCCTTGAACAGCAAAAGAAGCTGAAAGACCTTGAAGCGCAGAAAGTCGAGGAAGAAAACGCGCAGATCGTGCAAATGGTAAAGGCGGTACACCTTGACGGGACGCAGCTTGCCGCGTTCCTCTCCGCTTACGCCAGCGGCGAAATCACCTTGCCGCAGCCGGAAGCCACTTACCCCGCCGAACAGGAGGACAACGACAATGAAGAATAAAAAGATAATCCGAAAGTTTACCGTATTGCTTGCCGCACTGGTTATCATGTGCGGCTTTTCTGTTACCGCTTATGCGGGCGGTGGCGATGAAAGCGACGACACGCCTACCCCCGTAACCGAGGAAACCCCCGCGCCGGAAACCGAGCCGGAAGAAACGACGGGCGGCTATGAGCCGCAGCCCCTTACCCCGGACGGGAATATGTCCCTTGTGGACGATATAACGGGTGAAGCGTCCGGCGACAAGCAGTTTATCACCGTCGTTACCAAAAGTGGCAACTATTTTTACATCATCATTGACCGCGCCGAGGACGGGGAAAATACCGTCCATTTCCTTAACCAAGTGGACGAAGCGGATTTAACCGCCCTTATGGAGGACGGGCAGACCGAAGCCCCCGTTTGTAGCTGCACCGATAAATGCGTTGCCGGAAGCGTCAACACCGCTTGCCCGGTTTGCAGCGTCAACATGAGCGAGTGCGCGGGTGTGGAAGCCGAGCCGGAGCCGGAAGAAACCGAGCAGCCGCCGGAAGAAGAAAAAGGCGGCGGCATGGGTATTCTGCTTGTCGTGCTGCTTGTTGCCGCAGCGGGCGGCGGCGCGTTCTACTACTTTAAGATTTTGAAGCCCAAAAAGGACGCGGCGAAAGGCAGCAGCAGCCTTGACGACCTTGATTTTGACGAGGACGACGAGGAAACGGAAGTAGTCGAAACCGAACAGACCGAGCAGGAGGACGATAATCTATGAAACTTGTAATTGCAGAAAAACCGAGCGTCGGGGCGGCGATTGCCGCCGTTATGGGCGCGAATGAAAAGCGCAGCGGATATTTTGAGGGCGGCGGCTACCTTGTGTCGTGGTGTATCGGGCATTTGATTAGCCTTGCAGACGCGGCGACCTACAATGAACAATTCCGTAAATGGAAGTACGACGATCTTCCCATTGTCCCGCAGGAGTGGCAGTTTATTGTTGCCAGCGGCAAGGAGCAGCAGTTTTCCATTCTCAAAGACCTTATGCACCGCAGCGACGTTACCGAGATTATCAAGCTTGCGACAGCGGGCGCGAGGGGGAACTCATTTTCCGCTTTGTCTATGAACAGGCGAATTGCAAAAAGCCTTTTCCCGCCTTTGGATTAGCAGCATGGAAGCAAGTGCAATCCGCGAGGGCTTTTCAAATCTCAAAGACGGGCGCGGCTATGACAACCTCTATCAATCCGCGCTTTGCAGAGCAAAGGCCGATTGGCTCATTGGCATTAACGCGACCCGCCTTTTCTCTATCCTCTACCATAAAACATTGAATGTCGGCAGAGTGCAAACGCCCACCCTTGCTATGCTGGTAAACCGCGACTATGCAATCAGCAGCTTTAAGAAAGAGAAATATCATGTCGTCCGGCTGGACGTTGGCGGCGTTGCCGCCCTTTCCGAAAGGCAGGACGACGAAGCGGCGGCGCGGCAGATGAAAGCGGCTTGCGAGAAATCGCAGGCCGTTTGTACTTCCCTTAAAAAAGAGAAAAAGACCGCAGCCCCGCCGAAACTGTTTGACCTCACCGCCTTGCAGCGGGAAGCAAACCGTTTGTATGGGTTTACGGCGAAACAGACCCTTGACTATGCGCAAGCCCTTTATGAAAAACGGCTTTTGACCTATCCCCGCACCGACAGCAAATATATCACTTCCGATATGGAGGGCAGCACAAAGGAACTTATCACCGGCCTTTGCGCTGCTCTCCCCTTTATGCAGGGCGTGAAGCTGCAAGCCGACCTTGCGAGGATTTGCGACAACAGCAAAGTAACCGACCATCACGCCATTTTGCCGACAGCGGAGTTTGTGAAAACGGGCTTTTCTTCCCTTGCCGAAAGTGAGAAAAAGCTAATGACCCTTGTGTGCGCAAAACTGCTTTGCGCCGTTGCCGCGCCCTATGAGTATGAAGCGGTTACGGCGGTTTTCACTTGCGGCGGCTATACCTTTACCGCAAAGGGCAGGACGACGCTTTGCGAGGGTTGGCGCGAGATTGAAAGACTATCCCGCGCCGCGTCCGGGGAACAGGACGAGGACGCAGAGCCGGAAGCGGTTTTACCCCCGCTTGCCGAGGGGCAGACCTTTGACAATCCGGCAGCGGAGATCTCCGAACGTTACACGCAGCCCCCAAAGGCATTTACCGAAGATACGTTACTTTCGGCTATGGAGAGTGCGGGAAAGGAGGACACGCCGGAGGACGCGGAGCGCAAAGGGTTAGGCACCACCGCGACGCGGGCGGGTATCATTGAAAAACTCATTAGCGCGGGCTTTGCCGAGCGCAAGGGCAAAAAGCTAATCCCCACAAAGGACGGGTATAACCTTGTCGCTATTCTGCCCGACAGCCTTACGTCCCCGCAGCTTACGGCAGAATGGGAAACGCGCCTTACCGGGATTGCAAAGGGCAGCGACAGCCCCGCCGACTTCATGCGCGGGATTGAGGAAATGACAGCGGGGCTTGTCAAGACCTATTCCGCGATTTCCGAGGATAAAGCGAAGCTGTTTACCCCGCAGCGGGAAGCAATCGGCACTTGCCCCCGTTGCGGCGCGGCGGTTTACGAGGGCAAGAAAAACTTTTACTGCTCCGACAGGGCTTGCAGCTTTGTGATGTGGAAGAATGACCGCTTTTTTGAGCAGCGCAAAAAGGCTTTCACAAAGGCGATTGCCGCCGCCCTTTTGAAAGACGGAAAGGTAAAAATCAAAGGTATGTACTCGACCAAGACGGGAAAGACCTTTGACGGAGTTGTGCTGCTTGCCGACACAGGCGGCAAGTATGTAAACTTCCGCGTCGAGCAGAACCGAAAATGATAAGGCTTGATGAAAAGCAATACCGCGCCGTAAAGAAAATGACCCGCGCCGCTTGTGCAAACAACGATTGCGGGAATTGTCTGCTGCTGGACGACGGGGAAACTTGCGTTTGTGTGCAGAGTATCAGCTATTCGCTGCTATGCCGCTATTTCCGCGAAGCGGTATTACCCGCCGACAGGCAGCTTTGCGAACAGATCACCCGCAGCGGGGAAACCGATTTGAAGCGTTGCGCGGTATGCGGCAGCACGTTTGCGGCGGGCAGCAACCGGGCGAAATACTGCCCCGATTGCGCGGCAAAGATACGCCGCAGACAGAAAGCCCAAAGCGAGAGAAACAGGCGTTTACGGATAAAAACAACTACATAGCAAGCACAGCAAACGAGTACCCGTTTGCGAGAAATGCCCGCGCTTCCCATAGAGAGCGCGGGCATTTTGCTTGTTGGGATAGTCCCAAACCCTTATATGACCGAGAAAGGACGTGATGAAAGAATATGCCGTATTCCTCATACGACCATGACAAATTAGAAGCCGCCGAAACCATGCGGATAGAACGCCGGATATATTTTGAAGCAAAGGACAGGGAGATTGCCCCTTATGCTTCCTTGCCGATTGCGCAGCTACTTTCCATGCGCAGCGAAAGCGCGGCGGCAGAACAGGCGATTTTTGACGACCTTAAAGAACGCGCCGCCGCATGGGAAGAACAGGCGGGAAGAACGCTTTTGCTGGATAAAACACTTGAATATGTGAGAACGCCGCACGTCCAGCACACCGCTAACGAGTGGCAGACCACCGAGCATAACCGCCATATTCGCAGCAACCGGGTATATCAGATGAATTACTACATTTACGAGAATACCCGCTACGACAAAGAAGCGCAGAAATCTATCCCGTATTCATGGACGCTTACATGGAGCGTGCGCACCAACAGCCCAAGCAGAACCCAAGCGAAGATTGCCGGACAAGATAGAAAGGTTTTCACCGACAAGGCAGCTATGGAAAAGTATCTGAATGGGCGTATCAAAGCGTATGACCGCTTGTTTACGGAAATCTCCCCGCCTATCCCGCAGGAGTACGCCGACTATTTCAAAGTAAACGGTATGCTCATGCCGGACTACACCATAGAGGGCGAAGAACCCCCGCAGCAGCAACAGGCGGCAGCTATCCCCGAAAATACCGGGCAGGAAAAGGAGCGTGAACACATGAGCGAACAGTTTTCTATTATGATAGGCAACCGCAGCCGCTTTGACGCGGGCGACCCCGGCGGCTATTGGTTGGATATGCCCGCCACAAAGGAGCAGTTGCACGAAGCTATGCGGAACGTCGGCATTACCGCCGACAACCCGCAGGATTTTTCCATTCGCGGCTATTCCGACGACCCGGAGAAACATATTGCCTTGCCTTATGAAATGGTATGCGCCGCCGACGTGGACGAACTCAATTTTCTTGCGGCGCGGCTCGAACAGCTTGACCCCGCCGAGGTTGGCAAGCTGAACGCAGCTTTGCAGCAGAAAAACGGGCTTGCAAATATTGGACAGGTAATTGACTTCACCTACAACGTGGATTTTTACGTCCATATCCCCGAAGTACATAACTACCACGATTTGGGCGACTATTACTTAAATCAATCCGGCATGGTACAAATGCCCGAAGAATGGAAAGGCGGCATTGACCTTTCTACTTTTGGCAGGAACGCTGCCGCGCAGGAAAAAGGCGCGTTTACCGAGTACGGCTATATCGTGGAAAGCGGCGACGAGTGGGAACGGCAGTTTGAGGGGCGCGAAGTGCCGGAAGAATACCGCATTATGAGTTACCCGCAGCCGGAGCGCGGCGAACAGGACAAAGCCTATATGGACGCAGCCGAAACGCAGCAAGCAGACGCACAGGCCGCAGAGCCGCAGCAGCCCCGCCCCGTCGTCCCCATTATCCTTACTTCCGAAAAGCCCGCCGAAAAGGTAAAGGAGATCACCGCGCGTTTGGAACAGGGCGTACAGGCGATTTTTGACAGCGACCGCTACAAAGAGTTTCTAACCGCTATGTCAAAGTTCCATGATTATAGTTTGAATAACACTATCCTAATTGCTATGCAGGGCGGCAATTTGGTAATGGGCTTCCGTCAATGGGAAAAGGAGTTTGACCGCCATGTAAAGAAAGGCGAGAAAGGCATTAAAATCTTTGCCCCCGCGCCCTACAAGGTGAAAAAGCTGGTTGATAAAATCGACCCCGAAACGAGAAAGCCCATGCTTGACCGCGAGGGAAAAGTGGTAAAGGAAGAAAAGGAAATCACCGTCCCCGCCTTTAAGGTTATAACCGTCTTTGATATTTCGCAGACCGAGGGCAAGGAGTTTCCCGACCTTTCCGTTAAACCGCTGCTTGCCGATGTGGAGCAGTACGAGGATTTTTTCGCCGCCCTTGAAAAAGCGTCCCCCGTCCCGATTGCATTTGAGCAGATCACAAACGGCGCAAATGGGTATTTCAGTTTGACCGACAAGCGTATTGCAATCAAAGAGGGCGTGAGTGAATTACAGGCGGTAAAGACCGCCATTCACGAAATCGCCCATGCGAAGCTGCACGACGTAGACTTAAACGCCCCGCCGGAGCAGCAAAACCGCGTTGACCGCCATACCTGCGAGGTAGAAGCGGAAAGCGTCGCTTATACGGTTTGCCAGCATTTCGGCCTTGATACTTCCGATTACTCTTTCGGCTATGTGGCTGGTTGGAGCAGCGGCAAGGAAATGACCGAGTTAAAAGCGTCCCTGAAACAATACAGACCACCGCAAAGGAACTCATTACCGAGATTGAGGGGCATTTTACCGAGTTGCAGCAGCAGCGGCAAGCCGAGCAGGAGCAGGGCGATACCTTTTCCATTTATCAGTTAAAGCGCGGGGACGAAACAAGGGACTTGCGCTTTGAGCCTTATGACCGTCTGCAAGCGGCTGGACTTACCATTGACCGGGTAAATTATGAACTCGTCTATACTGCACCGCTTACAAAGGATATGACGCTGGGCGACATTTGGGAAAGGTTTAATATCGACCACCCCGCCGACTTTAAGGGGCATAGCCTTTCCGTTTCCGACATTGTTGTGCTTCATCAGAACGACGAGGACACCGCCCACTATGTAGACAGTATCGGTTTTCAGCAAGTGCCGGAGTTTTTGCAGGAGCAGCAGACCCCCGTATTTGACAAGCTGCCGCCCGAACAGCAGCAAGCCTTGTCCGACACCGTACAAGACACTTTGCAAATGCTGGTTGACGCAGACAAGCGGATTTATGGCGACGTTACGGGCAAGACCCTTGAAGCAATCGCGGCGCAAGGATATTCCTACAAGGACGGGCAGCTTGAAAAGCAGCAGCCGGAAGCGACCCCCGACAGCCTTTTGACGGGTGAAACCGTTAGAACGCCGAGGGGCAATTTTCATATTACCGATATGAGCCGTGAACAGATCGAAGCGGCGGGATTTGGTTTTCACCATGCGTCGGAGGACGGGAAGTATCTCATTATGGGGAATGGCACACAGGCTTATGCCATAGCCGCCGAGCAGCCGCAGCGGGATAATCCCTTAAAGCACGTCGAGGACACCATAGAGCAGAACGACAACAATTTTGACGGGCTTATCAACAATACGCCGCAAACGCCCACCGTTGCAGATTTTGAGCAGCGGGCAAAGGCGGGGGAAGCGATTTCCGTTACCGACCTTGCAAAAGCGGTAAAAGCCGAGAAACGGGAACAGCCGCAGAAAAAACCGTCCATTTTGAAGAAGCTGGACGAATACAAGAAACAGGCGGCGCAGCAGCCGAAAGATAAACAGAAAGAGCATAAAAAGGATTTGGAGGTTTGATAGCATGAATACCCGCTTTACCATTGAGGAAGAAAACATTGTTGCGATCTACGCCGAGGACAGCCGGGAAACAACGCTTGAAAATATCCTTGCCGCCATGCCCTACATGGACGAGGATATGCGCCAGCTTGCCGCCGCAGCGGTGAACAAGCTGCAAGCCATGACGGACAGCGAGTTTTCCGAAAGGGAGTTTATCTTGACCGACGAGGAATAGCCCATAGAGAACAGGGGCGCGGTTGCCGATTTCCGGCACCGCGCCCCTGTTCTTTTTTTGTCCTTGCGTGGACAATTAGAAAGCCGTTTTTGCGGGTTTGAATATACTTTATCGTCTATGTCGTTTTCATGCGCTGGAAGCCGCAGAAACACAGGCGTTTTCAGCCCTTAACATTCCACTTGCCACCCCATGTTTTGCGCCTTATCGCTCCTGCTCCCGCGCCCTGCTTTGGGACGGGTAAAGAATACTATCGACGTTCTTTTTGACAACGCCGTATTCCTGCATTTGCTTCTTGGCTTGCCGATAATCTTCATACAATTTGGTTTTCCTGTCGTTTAAGCTTCTATACTCCTTGCGCAGCGCGGCGAGATCGGGCAGCTTCTTTATCTGCATTTCCTTTAATGCCCTTGCCGCAGCTTCAAACAGGATAATTTCGCTTTCATGCCCCCGCAGATACTTTTCCTTGTCCGGCGATTTTCGGTATTCATCGTAAATCGGTTTTAACTGTCGGTATGTGGTGGTGTGCTTGATAAGCAGCGACAAATCAGACATACGCTGTTCCACTTCCTTAACCGCCTTTGCCGCCGCGTCATGAGCGGTCATAATATCGGCTATCTTGCTTTCAAGTTCGCTATAATACTCAATCTTGTTTTCGGTTAGGAAGTTCATGCTTTTAGCAGCCTGTTTCAGATTATGGATTTTTGCCCACCGTTCATAGCCCGCCGACTGTTGGGCTTTGATACTGTTTTCAAGATCGACGACAAGCCGGATTTTCTTATCTTCCCGCAGCGTTTTTGTTTTGGCAACATACACGCCCTTGATACGCTCCTTTATCGCTTCTTCCGTATAGGCCGCGCCGAGCGTCTTTGTGCGGGTAAACCGTTCCTGTCCGGCAGCGCGAAAGGAAATGTATTTGCCCTGTTTGATTTCATACCCCATTTCCTGCAAGCGGCGCAGCAGTTCGTCAAAATCTTTCACTTGGGGAATGAGAGTATCTATCGCCGTTTTCAGCTTTGCTTTGTAGCTTGTCCCTTGCTTTTCGGCGGTGTATTCTGCATAGCTTTTTCCCTTGTCCTGTCCCGGTACGACGACGGATAGCCCATGCTCTTTACATATCCTGTCGCTGGTGCGCCGGATAAAGTGATAGCTTTGCTTGTTGGAATGGTACTTTTTGTAGTCAACGAAGCTAACCGCGTTGAAAATCAAGTGATTATGCAGATGGTCTTTATCGACGTGAGTTGTCAAAACAAACTCATACTTGCCGCCTAATACCGCCCCGGCAAGTTCCATGCCGATTTTGTGCGCTTCTTCCGGTGTGGTTTCTCCCACCGCAAAGGATTGTATCAAGTGCCGCCCTAAATGTGTGCCGCGATCTCCGGCAGCTTCCCGCGTCCATGCAAACTCAATATCGGCGGTTTCCAGCCCGCAGCCGAAAGAGGACGCAAGCAGCTTCCCGTCTGTCTTTTCGGGATTTAAGATATAGTCTATCGCAGCCTTTAAGGTTGATTTAATAGGGTGCGTCTTTGTAACCGCCATATCTCGTCCACCGCCTTTTTAATGTCCTCTATATCCTGCCTGTAAACCGTCCCCGTCGCATTGGCGCGTTTTGCAATTTGGTTGATGTTCCGGCTCACCGCTTGCAGTTCCCGGATATATGCTTTTGTGTCGCTTCGGTCAACGACAAGAATATACCCGTCTATCGCCATTTTACGGAAGTATGCCCCATACTGCTTTATGGGAAGCTGCTTCATCTTCTCGTCGATCAGCCGCTTTTCTTCTTCCGTAACGTAAAACTTCATCTGTATATTTCTCTTTCGGTTTTCCATTTCCGCACCGCCTTTCGGTATAAGGGTTTGGGATTATCCCAACAAGCATTTTCCGCAAACGGGTACTCGTTTGCTGTGCTTGCTATCTACTCCATACCCCCACCGAAAGGCGGTATTTGTTGCGCGTTCCTTTGATTTTGGACGCAAAAAAAGATTGCAGCCGCCATGCGCTGCAATCTCCCGATTTCTCATATTGTGAGGTTAATCCTCTGCTTTTTCGACTTCCGTTATCTCCCTTGCTGTTGCGGTTACAATCCGTATGCCTTTATCGCTCATACCGTCCAGCAGCGCGTCAAGCTGCCGCCGCCCGGTGGATTTCTCCGCATTGCTGTTCGGGAAGAAAAATTGATCTACCGAAATATGATACCGGGTTACAAGGTCATAGAATACCTGTAAACTCGGCTGTTGTCCCTTGTTCTCGATATTCGCAAGGTAGCGCGGGGAAATATATAACTCGTCGCTTACCTTTTTGCGGCTCTCGCCGTATTCATTTCTCGCGGCTTTTATAGCTGCCCCGAAAGCCTTAAAGTCGTACAATGGTACGGGTCTTTTTGCCATTTTCATTCACCCTGTTACATTTTACAGTTCACCTTTCTTTTTGGATATGTCCACACAATTCATATCATTAGGTTAAATACTTCCTGTTGTGTATTGACAGTAGACTGATTTTCTGATAAAATAAAATTTATGTAAAAGGAGGCGGCGTTTATGTTGCATAGCATGCGTATTAGATAAGCATTGAAAAAAAGGATTTTCCCATTTTCAACATGGGCTTTTTTGTCATGCTTATTTTGCGGATGCTATACAAAAAACTAACGACGTATAGATATAGTATAGACATAGTGCAAGCTATGCCTTAGTTTTGTTGTACTGCTCTGTGCATTATAAATGCAGGTCAATGCTCATGTTGAGGATTGACCTGCATTTTTTTGTGTAAAAAAGGACGAGTGAAATATAATGCTTAAAAAATATTGGATAAAATGTCCGATTTGTAACGGAAAGACGAGAGTTCAAGTATTTCATAATACTGTATTAAAAGATTTTCCTCTTTTCTGCCCTAAATGCAAATTGACGCATATCATTGATGTAGAAAAATTAGAGATTGTAATCAAAAAATACAGAAAAAACAAACTTTTATTATTTAGAAGAAAGGATATAAAAATGAAACGTTTACCTAAATATACGCCTGCGGAAGTACGGAATGATCCATACGGATTTACTTACAAAGAAATGTCGGAAGTTATTGGCGAGAATGAAGCAAAAGCCTTATATGAAGAATTATATAAGCAATTACCACGCAAAAAAAATCTATCAATGTTGGTAAAAAATATTTGCAAAAGCAGTGATACTGAAAAGTATGTTTACGAACTGAAAGACAACAAATACATTGAAACGGTTTTTATCAAGCGGCGAGATGGTGGAACTGTTTGCGTGAGCACACAAGTCGGTTGTCCTGTTGGTTGTATTTTTTGTGAGTCCGGGCGAAATGGCTTTGTTCGTAATCTAACATCGTCAGAAATCGTACAACAGATTATATTGTTGCGTCGAAAAGTAAACCGTATCGTTTTTATGGGTATGGGAGAGCCTTTATTCAATTATGACAACTTGATAAAAGCAATCCATATTCTCCGAGATAGATATGGGCTCAACTTTCCAACCGACGGCATTACCATATCAAACAGTTGGTCCGGTCGATCAATTAAAAAAATTGCGCGAGGAACATCTTAAAATTCAGTTGACAATATCTTTACACGCAGCAACACAATCTGCAAGAAATCGTATTATTCCTCACATGCGCATATATGCTATTGAAGATGTTGTTAAGCAAGCCTTATCCTATTCTGAAAGGCATAATCGCAAAATTGTCTTTGCGTATTTGCTTTTACCGGGTATAAATGACCGGCCCTCAGATGTAAGACAACTTGCAAAATGGTTTCGGGGCAAAAAAAGTTATGATTAACGTGTTACAATACAACCCAACAAGCAATTCAAGAATTAAAGCACCACAGAAACGGGAAATAGTTGCATTCAAACATCAATTAGAGCAAGCAGGACTTGAAGTTACTATGAGAGTTTCTCATGGCAGAGAGATTAACGCGGCTTGTGGACAGTTAGCTAACACATATAATAAATTCAAAAAAAAATGATTAAAAGTGCCAGACGCATAGACGCAGAGCCGATAACGCATTAGGTCAAAAAAACCTATGTGTTATCGGCTTTTTTATTTAATATTGCGCAAAAGCCGCTGTTCCCTATTATAGAATGGATTGCGGGTAGTGTATTAAAGTCGCCCTTTTTTAAGGATACGGCGGTATCGGGGAGGTATCGCCGTGTCCATTTTTATTTACTGTAACCCGCCTAATGCTTTGCGGTCAAAAAAAGCTATGCTCCGCAAGCGGGATATTCCGGCTATGAATGTGAACTGTCAATACATTTAGCTACTGCTTACATTTCCTTTGCGCCCGTCCGCGTCTTGCGGACGGGCGCATTTTGCTTTTTTCAACTTTTTTCTGAAAAGCGCACTCAAGAGCCATCTCCCGAACGGGTACGGAGCGAAAGGGGCAGAGAGGACAAGCCCTTAACTCCCGTCCTCTACTCCACGCGGGAAGGAGGTGAACTCTATGGAGCTATCTTCTTCCGACAAGGAAAGAATACAACATCAGTACGACGCATTAGCAAAGAAAACTTTGGTCGGCGAAGCGAAAAGCCACCGCCGCACTCTTGCGAAACGCGCAGCACGCGAAGTTACTTTTTCGGATTTGAGCGAAAGCGAACTCGCGCAGCTTTTCACAACGGACGAATACGAAAGCGATTATTTCCGTTTTCAAGTGTCCGGCTTTGATGTACTCGTCAAAAATGAACTGCTTGCCGAAGCCCTTAACGCTTTGCCCGAAAGGAAACGCGACATTATCCTTTTGTCCTACTTCTTGGATATGAGCGACGCGGAAATTGGCGAACTGCTGAATGTTGTACGCACGACGGTTTTCCGGCACAGGAAATCCGCGCTTGCGAAAATCAAACAGTATTTGGAGGGAAAAGCAGATGATGAATACCGTTAGGAAGTCTGAAAATCTGTTGCCGTTCCCTGTCATTTCCGCAGCGGCAAACGGCGACACAACCGCCATGTGCGCGATCTTGAAGCACTACGAGGGTTACATAGCGAAACTTTGTACCCGCACGCTGAAAGACGACGCGGGCAATACCTATTCCTATGTGGACGAGGAAATGCGTAACAGGCTGCAAGTGCGCCTTATTACCCGCACCCTTGCTTTTCATGTAGGATAATCTTTTAGCCCATGCGGGGAGCGTGTCCCCTTTCCACGCTTCCCGTTATGGGCTATTTGTCGTTCCGCAAAAGCATATCCGCTGTTGATGTGCTTTTGCAGGCCGACAAAGCCTATTGTTCTTTGACAAAGAAAGCGGCCTTTGGTGCGCAGCATAACAGGCAAACGGGTACATTCCGTCTGTACCGAGCCAGTCGGCGGGTACGCCATGACAGCTTTTCCCCATAGGGGAAAAGCCGAGCGAGAACTACCGCGCCGTAAAACAGGTTTAGCAGCTTGTGGGCGACGACATACAAGGCGGCACAATGATACTCCCGCGTTGAACACCCTCAAAGTATTGCGCGGCGCACCCATAAGCATGGGCCGGGGTGAAACTCCCGTGAGGTTGCAGCTAACAACCGCCCGTTTTTGCCTTTTGACGAATATAGTTTATCCATACAGGAAAAGGAGGTTTTTCTAATGGATAAAAAACAGACAATTACAACCGAACGCAAAATAGGGAAAATCACCTATCTTGTTCAAGCGTTGCCGAGTGAAAAGGCAACCGATACAATCCATAAAAAAGATTGAGAAACTCATTGTAAAGGATTTGCAGAAAAAGCCCGGAAATCCGGGATTTTTAGCGTCCGAGTAGTGCATTAGGCGGCGGGATATGGTATAATGATAGCAACACATTATACCTGTTTATTCGGCTGTCGGAAAGGAGGACTAATGTTACAGTCGAATAAAATCACCGCCCTTTACTGCCGTTTAAGTCAAGAGGATATGCAAGCCGGAGAAAGCGGAAGCATACAGCACCAAAAAATGATACTTCAACGCTATGCGGACGAACACCATTTTTTGAACACAAAGTTTTTTGTGGACGACGGATTTTCCGGCGTGAGTTTTGAGCGCGAGGGGCTGCAAGCGATGTTGCAGGAAGTGGAAGCCGGACGAGTGGCGACGGTCATTACCAAAGACCTTTCCCGTCTTGGCAGAAACTATCTGAAAACGGGCGAACTCATAGAGATTGTATTTCCCGAAAACGGAGTACGCTATATCGCGATCAACGACGGAGTTGACACAGCGCGGGAGGATAACGAGTTTACCCCCTTGCGGAACTGGTTTAACGAGTTTTACGCCCGCGACACAAGCAAGAAAATCCGCGCAGTTAAACAGGCACAGGCGCAAAAAGGCGAGCGCGTCAACGGGGAATATCCATACGGCTATATCCCAGACCCGAACAACCGCCACCACCTTATACCCGACCCGGAAACCGCGCCGATTGTCAAACAGGTTTTCGCTATGTTTGTTAGCGGCGTGCGTATGTGCGAAATCCAAAAATGGCTTGCGGAAAACAAAGTCTTGACGATTGGAGCGTTGCGCTATCAGCGTACAGGACAGGCGCGGTATCAGCGGGCAATGATCGCCCCCTATACTTGGCCGGACAAAACGCTCTATGACATATTAGCAAGGCAGGAATATTTAGGGCATACCATAACCGCGAAAACTCACAAGGTATCCTACAAGTCGAAAAAGACCCGGAAGAACGAAGAAGAACAACGCTATTTCTTCCCAAACACCCATGAGCCGCTTGTTGACGAGGAAACCTTTGAACTTGCGCAAAAGCGGATTGCTACCCGCCACCGCCCGACAAAAGCAGCGGAGATTGATATTTTTTCCGGCTTGCTGTTTTGCGCTGGTTGCAGACATAAGATGTATTACCAACAGGGCGTAAATATCGAGCCGCGCAAGTTTTCCTATTCTTGCGGCGCATGGCGCAACAGGGCAAGGACAGGCAGCGAGTGTACCTCTCATTATATCCGCAAAAACGTACTTCTTGATTTAGTGCTGGAAGATATGCGGCGGGTTTTGCGGTATGTTAAGGAACACGAACAGGACTTTATCTGTAAAGCTACCGAGTACGGCGACATGGAAGCGAGAAAGGCATTAGCGCAGCAGCAAAAGGAACTTTTCAAAGCACAGGCGCGTATGACCGAACTTGACACGCTTTTCCGCAAGCTGTATGAGGACAACGCATTAGGCAGACTGACAGATGAACGGTTTGTGTTTCTAACTTCCGGCTATGAGGACGAAAAGAAATCCCTTGCCGCAAGGATAGACGAGTTACAACAGCAGATCGCAACCGTTACCGAGCGAAAAAGGGATATATCAAGGTTTATTCAGATTGTCGGGAAATACAGCGACATACAGGAATTGACCTATGAAAACGTCCATGAGTTTATCGACCGTATTTTGATACATGAATTAGACCGGGAAACCAACACCCGGAAAATCGAAATCCATTATAGCTTTGTCGGACAGGTTGATACCGAGCAGGAGCCGACGCAAGTTGTCAACCATGACCGCCGCAACATGGTAGATGTAAAAAGTATCGCTATCTAACCCCAGCAAAGTTCGTCCCCGTATAACCGTCATCCACCAGAATTTTCAGGTTTGTATACCCGTGGTTACGGGCATATCGGGTTAAATACTCTCGCTGATTTGCGATACTGTTACTCTCTCCATCTTGGGCATCCTCATTGCTCAAACGACAGTAGAGAATGGTAATTTTCTGCTGATCCAACATAATATCCTCCTTCGGTTGTTGGTCAGCCGACAGTACCGTTGTGCATACTGGAATTATTATCATGCTTTTGTGTCGCAGTCATTAACAAATCACCCCCTTGTCAGAAAAAATGAGCCGTTTT
>ENA-OQCJ01000006-OQCJ01000006.1-human-gut-metagenome-genome-assembly--contig:-NODE-6-length-28548-cov-1.435734_pt1 | contig 28548 bp, 37 predicted proteins | sample MGYA00242501_ERZ504584 | MGnify/ENA primary metagenome ERZ504584 (study PRJEB26092, sample SAMD00036341) | human gut metagenome | host: Homo sapiens | study: EMG produced TPA metagenomics assembly of the...
CCGTTTGATGTGATTGATGATTTCGGCCACGGTGATGCTTCCGCTCTTTGTGGCCAGCGTGATCCTTGAAGCGTCGAGAGTGATTGCTGGTGCATGAATCTGCAGTGAGCTTCCTGAATACTGCAGGAAGGCTTCACCGATTGCCTGCGCCAGGTCTTTTCTGTATACGCCTTTGCCGCTGACCGGTGGTCTGTGGCTGCTGTTCCAGTACGTTCCGGCCACGATTCCCATCGCGGATCCGTTGGAAAGATGAACGACCAGCACGCTGGCTCCAACCTTCGGCATCTTGTATTCATCGTTAAATGTTAAATAAGGGAGGTCGTCGGTCACGGAATTGTCGAGATCCGGATATGTGACCTTAATCATTCCGCTTCCGTAATCAACGGACGAGACCTTCCCGATTCTGATGGTTCTGTCTGCCATGATTTACCTCCTAGTCAAATGTTCCCTCGTCTACCCATCCGTAAACGTTCGACGAGCTGTCTACGTGTATCAGGTGCCATGGATGTGCGTGGCCATTTCCTCTGCAGTCAGGTCCGAGCGTTATCCTTGCTCTGCCTGCTCTTGCGCTGTAGCCTCGCGCTCCTGGATATGAACTGTAGTAATGTGTGCCACCATGGAAGTTTACAATGTCGCCGACTTTGTACGTCTTCTTTGCCGGTGCCGGTGGTGCTGGTGGCGCTGGTGGCGGATCTCCTTTGAGCTGCTTCTGACACTTATGCAGCTGAATCTCTTGTGTGGTTCCGCTGTCTGATACTTTGGTCTTCACTTCATCCACGAAGTATTTTCCGTCTGCTTTGCCGAGGTCTTTCACGGTTACGCAGATTCCGGCCACGATTTCTGGCCTTGCGAATATCGTTCCTGTGAGCACGGTTGCTTTTTCGTTCTCTAGGTTGACCTTGGCAGCAGCTTTGTATCTGGCGTCGTTCTCGCTGTCGCTCTGCTCGCTGATTTTCAGCGTCCGGGCTCCTTTTGCTTTTTCTCCAACCAGTCCGACATAGATGCTGATTTCCTTGCTGTCATTGCCCTTTTTATATGACGTCCGGGCTCCGGTGTACGTGCCTTCCAGCGTGTCCGTGTAGTCCCAGTCGTCCCCGATGAAGTCTGCACGCTTTATGGTTGCCGTGGCTTTTTTGCTTCGTACTTGCTTTTTCCCCATATCACGATTTTGCTCTTGTAGACTTTCATTCCGAGACCGTAATCCTTGCACAAATCATATAAAAATGAGCTGTCGCTTTTGTCTGTCTGCTCTATGGGATTTGATGGTGTAGTTTGGTCCATCAAAGATGAGCTTCAGACCGTATCTCTTTGCGATCTCCTGGGCGATCTGTTTAATGCTGACTTTCTTCCAGGTCTTTGTCCTGTTAGTTGATTTGATGGCCGAGTTTGTCGGGATTGATATTCCTCCAAGCGTGGCCACGAGCGGACCTCCGGTCATCTTCATCTCATCCAGGAGAAAGTCTCCGCATGATAGCTTTTTGTCTGCTCCCTCTTTGGTCCAATTCTTAAAGGTGAGGCTGGCCGTGATCCGGTCTCCCTTCTTCGGCAGCCAGCCTTTTAAGAATTTCATGTCTTTATTGAAGACCTGAATGGAGAGCGTGTCGCTGGCTCCGGATGCCACGTCGTCGTATTCGATCTGCTCCGTGAGACCGTCCAGCGACTTCTTTGCGCTTTTCCCATTGAAGTCTATATCCGGGATCACGCGTCTTGCTTCTGCCATTACTCCACCTCCGATTCGTCTTCATCTGCCGCCGGTATTCCATCGTCTCTGTCTGAATCAGATCTCCATACCGGTGTGTCGTTGAGTTCATCTTCGGGGATATCGGGGAGGATGATTTCCTCCCCGTCGGAGAATACAAGCACGTCCAGTTTGTCCCAATTTGCCAGGATTAGCTGTTGCATGAATTTTTCGGATCCATACTGGTCGTATGCGATCTTGTCCCATGTGTCTCCTGCTTCTGTGTAGTAAACGTTCGCCACTTATATCCTCCTTTCTATGCGAATGCCCGGCGGCCTTCCGTCCGCAGGTATTCTTTCATCATTTTCTTAAATTCTGCCTGGCTCATTCTGTTCGCCTCTACCATGTCCTCCTTGGACGGTGTGCCCGCCTCGAATCGGTACGTTGGACTGAATACGAACTGCTGGCTTGCAGATTCATTGCTGTTACCATTCCCGGACTGCTTCTGTCCAGTAAATGCGCTCACGGTGTCTCCGATCACGCTCGACCGGTTCTCGAACTGTGGAGCCTCCAGCGTCTTGGAGCCCGCGTTCATTACCGGCTGCGCGAGTGATTCGTTGGCTGCCTTCTGAACGAGTGCTCCGGTCTTCTGGATACCTCCTGCGAGACCTTGGCCTGCGTACTGTCCTGATTGATCCAGGACTCTTGATGGAGAGTGAATCTTCAGAGCGCTGTTGACGGTTGCTGCTACCTGGTTGGCTATGCTTCTCGCCTGGGCGATCGCTGCAGCTCCACCGGCTGCGATTCCGTTTCTAAGTCCAGCCATCGCGAACGATCCGGCGCTGTACATGCTTCCTGAAAGTCCGGAGAAAGCTCCGACCATCTGGCTGCTTGTGCTTCTGCACGCTGCCACTGCCTGGTTTCCGCCTGTTCTGACCGCCACCACGAACATGGTCATGCCGTTTCTGGTCACGGCCACGATGGTTGTCATTCCGGTCTGCGTTGTTGTCCGCATCACGGTGATTCCGGTTACCACGGCCTGGTTCGACTGTGTCATGGAGTTTCTGATGGCCACTGTGACCATATTCATGGCTACTGTGGTTAAAGCTCCGAGCGTTCCAAGTGTTGCCATTGTCGACCGCAGTGATACGGCCAGCGCGGTTGCTGAAGCTGCCGCTACTGTGATGCCTCCTGCAAATACGACCATGGATGCTGATGTTGCCATCATCGGTCCGGCCAGCGCTGTGATCGCTGCGGTGAACGGTGCCACTGCCGCTGCCATCCTTGTGAATGCTGCAGCTGTTGGCGTTGCCACTGCGTTGATTCCTGCCGCGCTTGCCTTGAATGCTGTTATCGATGCGCTGCAAAGCGTCAGCGCTCCGGCTGTCATTGTGATTCCTGCTGCCAGGAGCATGATTGCAGCTGCTGCCGCTGTACTTCCTGCCGCTAAGGCCAGGACTGCCGCTGCCGCTGCTGCCGCTGCGACCGCGAGTGGTGCCAGGGCTGCCGCGAGTGGTGCGGCTCCTGCAGCTATGATTGCCATCTTGGCCGCGGTTCCTGTTGCACCTTTGGCCATTGATTTAAGCGCCGATCCAGCTGCCTTTGCACTGGCTCCGATGATTTCCACCGATGCTGCTGCAAGTGCCAGGGCTGCTGCGAGTGGTACCATGCCGACTGATGCGGCTAGTGCTCCGGCTGCCAGTATCAGAAGGGCTGCGCCTCCTGCCGTTGCTCCGGCTGCCATTGCAAGTGCGGCCGCGCGAATGGCAGCATTGCCGCTGTGAGTGCTAGGATTGGCGCTGTTGCTGATAGTGCTGCGGTTCCGAATAAACGGACCATCGTTGCTAAAAGCATGAATGAGGCCATGCTGGCTGTTGCTCCTGCTGCGATCATTGCGATTGCTGCAGCAAGTACCACGGCTCCAGCTCCAACCATTAAAACGCCCGCTCCGGCCGCCAAGGCTCCGGCTGCCATTGCGAGAAGTCCTGCGGCTGCCACTAATGCTCCGGCTCCGCATACTGCTGCAGATGCTGCGAATGCTGTTAGTGCTCCGCTAAGTGTCAGGATTGCCGATGCTCCGGTCGCTCCGTATGTTGATAAAAGCGGAAGCGATACCGATATAATGGCCAGCGCTGCTGCTCCCAACATGGCCGCTGTTGCCACTAATGTGAGCGCTGCTCCCAGTGCTGCGATCGCTGCAGCTCCTGCCAGGAGTATTGGCGCCAAGGCTCCGGCTATTGCTCCGAATGCGATCAGTCCCGCCGCTAAGAGTGCAAGAGCGATCTGTGCTGCCGGTCCTGCGCTTGCGATCTGTGTCGCCGCCTGGACCATGATCAGGCATCCTGTTGCCGCCAGAACGATAGAAGCTCCGAATGCAATCAGTCCGACTGATGCTGCTGTGAGTGCAGGTCCGAGCGCTCCGGCTACTGCCATCAGTGCGATCATTCCTACTTCCATAATTGTGAGTGCTGCGATTGCCATCGGTCCGGCTGCCGCTACCTGTGTTGCTGCCATCGCCATGAGGCTCATTCCGGCCGCTGCCATCAGAACTGCTCCGCCGAATGCGAGAAGTCCCGCAGATGCTCCGGCGAGCTGTGGCCCCATTGCTCCGGCTACTGCCAATAATGCAATGATGCCGCCTTCCATGAGTGCCAGGCTTGCGAATGCCATAGGTCCTGCGGCTGCCACCTGTGTTGCTGCCATTGCCATCAAACTCATACCGGCTCCGGCCATTAAGATTGCACCTCCGAATGCCAGGAGACCTTGCGTGCCTGCCTGCAGCTTCGGTGCGAGCTGCGCTGCTACTGCCATTAATGCGATAATGCCTCCGGCCATCAGGACGGTTGCTATCTGCGCTCCTGGTCCCGCTGCAGCGAGTTCCTTGGCTGCTTTTACTAATATCCACACGCCTGCGGCTGCGGCCGCGAATCCGATTCCGAATCCGAGCGCATTCTTGGCTGCTGCGGACATTACGCTGCTTCCTTCTTTGAGCGGTGCGCTCATGCCTTTAGTTTTCTTTCCGATGCTTCCGATCGCTTTTCCAACCTTGCCGAATGTTCCCACCAGGGATCCGGCCACTTTGAACAGTCGGCCGCCGATCAGCAGGACTGGTCCGGCTGCGGCTGCAATGCCTACCCATTTCACGATGTTCTTCTGCATCGACGGATCCAGGTTGTTGAATTTGTCGATCAGCCCGGTCAAATTATCCACGAAAGGCTTCAGGACTTCGCTGGCGATTCCTCCGACCGTATATTTCATAACGTCAAAGGATGAATTCAGTTTTTCCAGGGATCCACCCATTCCGGATAGGAGCGCGTCTGCCATCTTCTGCGAGCTTCCGGCCGCTCCTTCCAGCGAGCTTGCGTATTTCTGTACCTGATCCGGTGATGCATTGATCAGCGTCATCCACTTGGCCATCTGGTTCTTTCCGAAGATTGCGGCCGCCGCACTCATCTGTTCCTGGCTGGTTAAGCCCTGAAAGCTATCATGCAGCTGCTTCTGCACGTCGACCATACTTTTCATGGATCCATCTGAATTGAATATCTCCAGGCCTAGTTTTTTAATCCAGGTAGCTCCGTCTTTGGCCGGACTTGCTAATCTGGCCAGACCTGTTTTTAGTGCAGTGGCTCCTTCAGCGCCACTGATTCCGGCATCGCCGAAGATATCAGTAATTGCGGCCAGATCGGACATTGACCATCCGACTGAGCTGCAGATCGGTCCTGCTGTTGCCATGGCGTCGAATAAATCCGTGACAGTCGTGTTGGCCTGCGCCTGGGCTGTCGATAGGATGTCTGCTGCTGTCGCTGCGTAGTTTGAGTCCTTGCCGAACATCTTCAGGGCGTTCCCGAGGCCGCCGGTTACGACTGATAAATCCGTCGCCGTTCCTGCTGCCAGGTTCAGCGCGGGCGTTAGCATGTCTCCTGCCTGCTTTGCATTGAAACCCTGGCGTGCGAAGTTCAGCGTTGCGTCTGCTGCGTCCTGCATTCCGAATACGGAATTTGCCGCTGCTTTTTTCATTGTTGATTCGAGCTGTTTGGCCTGGGCGTCTGTTGATCCCATGGTTGCCTGGACGAGCTTCATGGACTTATCTACGGATCCGAACTCCTTCACGGATGTGGCACCGAGCGCGATTACCGGCATCGTGACTCCTGTGGTGAGCGCTTTTCCGGTATTTTCCATTACATTTCCGATACCGGTTAATGCGGAAGACAGGCCGCCTTTTCCAAGGCTGCCGAGCATCTTCTGTGCGCTGCTGACTGACGTCTGCAGTGATTTATCTAATTTTCCGGCGATCTTAATCGCTACTTCGAATTCGCTCATTTCTTAGGTGTCACCTCCTTCAAATCGGCGCATAAATCAATAAGGTCAAAGATGTTCATTTGCAAAAAATAATCTAACCCTGTGCTGAGGTTCAGCGACAGGGTTAGACAGCATTTCCGCAACTCTGAGAAGTCCGCAGGATTTATTCCTCGCCGAATAAAAAAGATGTCACTCTGTTCTTGAGCGCCAGGGCGTCCTTTGGCTTCAGCTGCTTAAAGAACTCGATCGGCATCTTCAAAGCTCCGGCTGCGATGATGAGGTCGTATTCCAGAGTTGTCTCTGGAAGAACCGACACGGTTCCGTTGTTTGTGAGGACCTTGTTGGCCTGGATCATATCTGCAGCAGTCAAATTGTCGAGCCCGCTGAGGTCGATCTCGCAGATCTTCTGTCCTTCGAAGTCATACTCTCTACTGAGCTTGAGCTTCATCTCGTTGTCTTCTGGCTTGTTGATTTCTGTGACTTTTTCACTCATTTTGCGTTCCTCCTGTTATCTAGCACTGGCTTCTGATCTGCGCCAGCATGTCTTTTCCGTTTAATACGAATACGAAGTTCAGTTTGTCGAGCTCCAAAACGACGGCGTTGTTGATCTCTACTTTGATGTATAAAATCTCAAGCTCGACCTCTGATTCCATCTTCTTTCCTTTGGCTACCTTGCCGAGTGTGGTTGTCTTGGCTTTGCCTCGTACCACGACTCTGATCGGGTAGTATCCGGTTGCTCCGGTCTTTGGATCCGTGCACTGCATAGATCCTCTGAGTGTCAGGAGCGGCGGCTCTGTGGTGTTTACGATGGAGAACATATCGCTGTATAAAACTGCGAATGGGATCTTGATTGTGGCGCTGGAGAACTGTCCAGTTACCGGATCCTCGATCTCGCCGAGCACTCCGGTGCCTTCCACGGTATCCGTGATGGCTTCAAGCTCCGGAAGCTCCACCTCGCCGGATACTCCGACGAGGGCATTGGCGCCGTTATAAATGTTGAAGTGGTTTAATACTTCAGGAATAATGCTTGCCATAATTAGTTACCTCCTACTGCTGCTGCCAGTGTGTCTGTATCGTAGTCGATGATGTCCACGATTTCCTGCGCTGGTGTGTACGGTGCAATGTGCTGTCTGAACTTCATCGTTCCGGCCAGGATGGCAGTCTTTGGATTGTCATCTGACTTGTATTCGATGGAAGCTCCGGCCCAGTATTTAGGTGCGTATGCGCTGCAGCGGATGTTCTCGCTGTCTACTACGCTCTGAACCAGGACGTTGTTCATCGGATCGTCGACTTCATCGAAGTATGTCTGAATGAAGTTATTTCCCTGCCAGCTGAACATGCGGCGAACTGCAAACCAGATGTCTTTCGCGTCTGAGCTCGCTGGATACGCTCCGGTGTAGTTACCCCATAAGCGATAGCCGTTCTGGTTGATCGCTGTGGTTACGCCGTAGCCGTTGACCGTGTTTGCCTGGTCCTGGTCGAGATATACTTCCGTTCCATCTTCGAGGCACTGGCCTCCGACTCCGAGTAAATGGTTGGACGGTGACTGGTTTGGTACGTCCTCGTTATCTGATGCCATGTACTGGATCATGGCTCCTGCCACTGCAGATTTTGCGAGAATGTACTCGCCGACTCTGTCGCATGGCCAGAGCGGATAGCAGAATGGGCTTGTGTATCCGGATTCCTCTTTCACGCTCTTGGTGTCTGTGTATTTCTTTGCCTTGGCTGTATCAAGGTCAAGAAGTGCCATTGCGCTGTATACGCCATTGATCTTGGCCGCCTTGGCTGCAAGTGCAAGACCGACCTCCGGAATCTGCGACCATCCTGGTGCGAGAATGAGTCCCGGAACGATGCCGAGTCTTGGGTATACCTGTCTAATGACCTGCGCTCCTGTCTCAGCTCCTGTGGATGGATCCACGGCTCCGATGACGTCCTCTTTCGTAACCTTGGACGGATCGATGACTTTTCCGCTTACCTTGATGGCTGTTGCTGCTGCGCCTTTTCCGCCTGCGAGCATTGTGATTGTGAGGAATCCAGTTGTACTGTCAAATGCAGCGCTGTAATCCTCGCCAGCCTTGAGCTCTGTATCGCCGGTTGAATTCTTGACGGTGAGCCCTTCGAGGATGATGCCTTCTTTCTCGATCACTGCCTGCTTCTGGTTTACCTGGTACTCTGCCTCTGCGAGTTCCTTGTTGTGCTTTGCCGGATCCAGGACGTTGATGTAAACGACCGGACTAACCTGGAACAGGTTTGATGTTGCGAACATCGTCTGGCAAAGTGTGAAATTCTTAAAGTCTACGGAATATCCGAGTGCTGCCATGGCTTCAGTTCCTGAATTCGCAAGAATTGGAACGTTCACGGCTTCGCTTGGATTCTCGGCCATATTGACCGGAGCTGTTCCGACGACTACCTGGACGGAGCTGTTGCCGGTCTTTGGTGCCTGAACGGCTGTAGCTTCTTCCTGGATATAAACTCCATGTCTGATGCTCATTAGTTCTTACCTCCTCTTTCAAGTTTGAATTTCTGCGCTTCTGCGTAAGCGCTGTATACGTATCCTCTCTTTTCTCTGATCATTCTCTCGGCCTCGCCGTATTCTCTGATCGGAATGAAAAGGTTCAGGATCATTGGTGCATCCGCTTTGGCTGCTTTCGCTGCCTCCGGGATTGTCGTGTAGACTGTGCCAGTGATGGCGATTCCGCTGATTGTTGGTCCTACGTAGAGGACTGCTTCAGTCTTTGCCTCCGTCACTGCCTGTGTCTTTTTTGCCGGTGCTTTTGTCTCCGGCGTCTTTACTGATTCGCTCATGACCAGTCATCGCTCCTTCCTATTTTTGGTACGTAGAATTTGATATCTATGGCTCCGAAATAAAACGGATACGTGTCCTCATCCTGAAGTGCAAAGCTCACGTTCTGGTTTGCTCTGAATTTGCTATCCAGGAGCGGTCTTTCCAGGAACCGGTTTGTAATCTTTGTGATCATCTCCAGGATGGTTCTGTGTCCGTTCGTTTCTTTGTCGTAGTCGCAAATTCCGAATAATACCGTGGTTCCGACGAGCCATGGCTCATCGTCCGTCGGTGTGTTGCCTTCTTCGATTCTCACGATGAAGTAAGGGAAGAACTGCGACTGGTCTTCCTCATCGTCTGTGATCTCCGGCAGTCTCTGCTCGTAGCCTTTTACTCCGAACACGTCCTCTCCTGCAGCATTTTTCAGCTGCATCTGCGCCAGGAGTTCCTCGATTTCAGCGATTAGCGATTTCTGAAGGTCCCATGGTGTCATTGTCTTCCTCCTACTTTGTGAGTAATTCTATTTGCTGCTCCACGTAATGCTGCAGGTTCCGGTCGATGGATGGTTTCACGACTCCGTATACCTTTTCCTCGTTACCGATCATCTTCGGGATTGAGTTGGAGCTCAGCTTCTTAATTGGCAGCCTGGCGGTGCTTCGTCTCTGATAGATCTGACCGTTTGGTCCTTTAAAGGCTTTAATATTGCCGTATATAGCTGCTTCAGGCCGCTGCCTTTGATGATGTTTGCTTTCGCTCCGGTTTTCTTCGGTGCAGTCGTGTGAAACTTAGTGATTGAGAGCGGCTTGCCTTGTGAATGGATCACCGCTTCCAGTCTTCCTGCGGACGCTTTCCGGATCGTCATGTCCTTCTTAAAGCCTCCGGATTTTACCGTGTAGGTCGCCTGCGCTTTATTTGCGAGATCTACTCTCGCTGTGACTGCTACTTTATTCAGGGCCCGCGATATTACCGTTGGCGCTTTTCGGCTCATTTCTCCGAGCTTCGCCTGCACTTCCTCCAGCATCTGTTCGTCTACCTGGTATTCGATCATGCTCTGTTCGCCTCCAGTGTGATTGAATAGATACCGTCCTCTGAAATAGCATCAGCCACCTTGTATGGCTTCTTGTCGAATTGGATCAGAGATCCCTGTTTCGGCATTGGACCATAGTCGGTGGCTGCTACGTAGATCAGTTTTTGGTTTTTATAAATTCCATCCATGTGCTGGTTGAATCTCTTTTCACGCTCGATCTGTTCGTTGGAGTCTACCTGAACCGGCATCATCTTTCCATTGAGATCATGCATGTCCGAGAACTCATCCGCGTCCATGAATGTGTCGTGCACGTCCGACGCGATTACGTCTTTGAAACTCATTTTTTTCGGCTCCGGGTTGGTTTCTTTACCGGATCAGTGGCTCTTTCGATGCTCTTTGGGATTCTTCCAGCGAGGTCATCTTCGTTGCCACTATTGCTGATTCCGATCTGTCCTGGCTGAGCTGTCAGCATCTGCGCTCTTGGAGCCGGTGCCTCTGGCTCATCCTCTACCAGGGTGGCGGTTCCGGCATCCAGCCAGGTCTGCTTCATCTCTGAATCAGGAAGCTCATCTCCGACCTCATACTGACGTGCTCCGTATAAGATCGGATAAACTGCCACGAGCTTCATTTAGGCGTTGATCTTAATTGATACGACCGCGTCCGCTGCGGCTGCGTCTGCGATAGCGTAGCCTGCGAGGATGTTGGACTCGGCTGTTGCGGTGATCACTCCGTTTGTGTTGTCCCAGTAGACATCTGCTCCGGCTGTGATTGCCTCGCTTGCCTTCTTTGGGAAGCTGTAAATGCCTACCACATTGACGCTGTATTTCTGTCCCGGTGCTGCTTCCATCGCTACGACTCCGATTCTCTTGCCGATAACCTGGATTGTGTTGGCCGGGATGGTTTTTGCTGTGTCATTGATGCGATCGATAGTCTCGCCTCTCTGCCAGAATTTTGCTGTTGCCATGATTTATTCCTCCTTCCTCTTAGACGAGCTTCAGCTTCGTGTCGACCTTGATTCCTGGGTTCTTTACGGCTCCACGGTAGTCCATTACGGAGATACCCCAGTCGAGGTAAATATCCCAGATAAATCCAAGCTGTCCAGGAGCTTCCATTCTTCTGATGTTCGGGATCTCTTGGCCGTTTAAGTAGTCGACCTCGATGAAGTCTGTGTCTCCAGGATCGCCAATCAGGAACCATGGCATCACGTTTCCGAGGCCGCCGCATAATGCGTTGATTGTCGGATCCTCGACTACCTCGATGCTGTCTCTGTACTGGTACAGCGGGTTCACTGCCTGGGTGTTGTCGCTCGTGTTAATTGTCGGACTGAAGAAGAGCGTGTACATGTCGAACTTCATTCCTGAAGGTACGACGATGGTTGCCGGATTGATGATGATGCTCTCTCCGAACTGATCCTTCTGGTTTGCAAGCGCATGATCATGGTCTGCATTGCTTCCTGTGTTACTCCGGTACCGGATGCGAGGAGGTTCTTGTGCTCTTTGCCAAAGAGCGCAGCTCCGTCGTAAATGTTGGAGTTGTTGATCAGGATCTGGTATACCTGCTTGTTGATGGTCTTTCTTGCTGCGGCTGCATATCTCGCCGGGAGGCTTGTCACGAGACCGATGTCGTCATCGATGAATGCCTTTCTGGAAAGAGTGAACTGGCGGCCGTAAGTCTTCAGCTGTCTCTGAGGGAGCTTGTCATCTTTGAAGATGTCATGCTTGAGCTCTCCGTTCTCCGGTACCTCGTAGAACTCGCCGACTGGTCCAGCTACGTAGTAGTTGTCATGCTTCTTGAAGTCCTTCAGGGATCCCTTCTTTGTGAACTTATCAAAGGTCACGGCTACCTTGCGGTATCCTTCCTTGTATGCCTTCTCGATTGTCTGATCGAGGATTGCCGGGAAGGATGCCTCTGGATTGTAGAAACCTCTGGCCATCATTGTGTAAAGCTCATCAGAGCTTCTACGGTTCAGATTGCTCTCGCTGGATCCGTCTCTCTGCAGACACTCGATGGCGAGGTCTCTGATTGACATTCCCATGAGACTTCTGGCTCCATCTTCCGGACGCTCTAATGTCATGCCGCTTCTCATGAGGAGGGAATCAGCAGCGGCGCGTCTGAACTTATCCTCCTGTGTATCTGTCACCTGGATGCCGGTCGCTACTGGTGAGTGCTGACTTCTCAAGTGTTCAAGGACTGCGGCTCTTACCTGCTCCTCGGTAGATCCGTTGTCGATGTAAGATCTGGCATCAAGACCGAACTCTGTACAGAGGTCCTCAATGCTGCGGATTCTCTGTCTTTCTGCCTCGATGGCTCTCTGTGCGTTCTGTGGATCCTGTCCACCGTTTCCACCTTCGCCTGCAGCAGGTGTCTGCTGTCTCTGGCCTTCCGGTGTGTTGTTTGCTGGTGCAGCAGGAGTGGAACTCTGGCCGCCATGGGCGATGCCAGCACCAGCTGCTCTAGCTGCGTCGATGCTTCTCTGCAGGGAGTCAAATTCTGCGGCTTCCTCGCGTGTCATGTTGCGACCTGCGGATCTGGCAGCGTTTAATAATTCCTGCTGACGTGCGATCATCTGTTCAATCGTCATTTTCTTTTACCTCCATTCGGTTTTTGTTTATTTGAAGTTGCCGCTCATAGATATCGAGTGGGATGTCCTGTGTTCCGGGTTCGGATTTTTCTTCCATTTCCCTTCCCACACCTACGGTTGGATCTGCTGGGACACTAACGATGCTTATCTCGTAAGGCGCCCACTTCTTAGCGATCGAGCATGGTCCCATGAATCTGCCATCCGTCGAGGTCTTGTTTGGCATTACTTCCTCCCAGTCGTCTACCAGGTATCCTACGGATACGCCTTTGAGGGTTCCGCCTTTTACTTTCTGGTAGATCACTTCGGACGCTTCGTCTGAATCAAATTCGATTGTAGCCATTCCGCGTCCGTTATCTATCCACGCTTTGGTGATCTTGCCGATCACTTCGTCGCGGTCATGGTTGAAAAGCACGCATCCGATCTCATTCAGTCTGGTCAGATCGACGCAGCCTTCTGAATGGTCGAGGATCTCCTGTCCGAACCATCTTGTATATGGTTCTTCAGATGAGAAGCTCAGCTCGAATGTTCGCTCGTTGCCATCTCCTTCGAGTGCTCTGATTGAACCTCTCAGTTCTCTCAGGCCTCTATTCCTGTCCTTCGTCTGATGCTGACTGGCCTTCTTTTCCGTCTCCGGACTGTGTGCCCTTGTCATCATCGTTGGTTCCTTCCTCCTGGCCGTCTCCGGTTTGATCATCCGGTTTTGGCGGCTCTGGCTTCGGTTCTTCTTTTTCTGATCCGAGTTTGCCATCGAATATCACACCTCCTAAGTCATAGCCTTTCTTTTTCGCATACTCGATTACTTCCAGGTTGTCATCGATCTGCTGCTTCCAGTCGCGGCCGTTCTCAGCAGCGATCTCTTTGTACGTCTTCTGGCCGGTATTCAGCGCGGTCTTGTTTGCGCTGGATTCCTTCAGTGGATCGATCCACTTCTTAGGGCTCTTGATCCATCCGTGCTCCAGGTAGTCATCCTTCTTTGTCCAGAAGTCTTTGTTTACTTTGATCAGTCCTGTTAGATAACAGCTGATTACGAATGTCTCGTAGATCTCATCGAGAATGGCCAGAATTGCTTCTTCCTCCTCCTGGTAGGTCATCTCATCCTCGATGGCTCCCTGTCTTGCGGATGCGTAGTTGGTCTCGCTCATGTCGCGGGATGTCGCCTCATATGAGAGTCCCTGACCTGCTCCGATCATACGCTGCTGCAGCTTCGTGAAGGATGTAGCATCGCTTCCCTGGCCGGTCGGATTTACGACCTGGACTTCATCTCCGGCATTGAGCTCTTTGATCATTCCAGGTGTCAGCGTCTTTCCATCGTACTCATGCTTTCCGACATTTTCCGTCGCTGCATTTCTTCCGATGCCGACTGTCGGCAGCTGCTTTTTTATGAAAACAGACAGGCAGGCTGCGATTCGTTCCTTGACGGATACTGCAGTCATGAATTCGTTTGTGTCACGGATTCTGGTTGCTGTCTGGCTCATATCGGACATCTCTCTGATCTGAGAAGGGCGGCGTTTTGTGTAATAAAAAATCACATCGTTTGCATCGATTCTTCTTGGCTTCTCCAGCGAGAATCCGTCGATGCCGTACTGCCTGATCCAATATGCGACCGGTCTGTTGTACTTGTTGTACTCAATACCTCCGACGATTCGGTTTCCTCCGGCTGTCTCTCCAACCTGGAGAGTGTCGAGCTCATCAACCTCGATCATCTGAAGTTTGAACGGGATCATTCCGTCGTTGGTGTAAACCTTCACGAATAGAATTCCTCCATCCACCTTCTTCCTGGTCACTGCCATTCGGAGTATCTGGTTCAAGGTCTGTGTTCCGGTCACGTCGCAGTTCCTTGCCTTGCACCATTTTTTCCAGAGCTTCTCGATGTCTGCATTCAGCTTTGCGTTCTTCGTCTTGGCCTGCAGGTTATATCCTGCGCCGATGACGTTTCGCTTGTATGCCGATATCAGTGAATTCGCGATGTCGGAGTTTCTCTCCAGGTCTCGCGCTCTGGCTCTGATGGTGTCTCTGGACGTTCTGTCCGTCATTTCTGCGGAGTAGTTCGCCGCTCTCCATCCTGCATTCAGTCTGGAGTTGTTGCCTGCGTCATAGTTACGCAGTTCGTTGTACGTTGCACGCCATGCCGCACGCTTTGCTCCCGCTTCCGGGCTGATCCATGCGACGACGTTATCTAGCCAGCTCATTTGGTCCATCACCTCCCATCAAAAAAGGCGACGTATGTGTTGTCCAGGAGACTGGTGTCGCCCTCTGCGGCTATCTCTGCCTCCAGTTCCTCTTTCAGCTTCCTGAGCTGGTAGAGGTCGGCTCTTGTCAGCTTACGGCTACCGATCTGATAAGACTGGCCGCCGATCAGAATTTTTCGGATTGCTGTTTTGACTTCTCCGAGCAGCTCGGCGGTGCTGACGTTACCGTCGAGCTCTTTGCTTTCTTCACTCATGTCGTTCCTCCTATATCCAGTTCTCGTTTTGCTTGATCCATGTTTCCTCTGGAGCGTATGCTCCTCCGGACGCTCCGCCTTGGCTTTGGCCTCAGCTTCGTCCTGCAGGTGTAGCGTTCTGACTCCGGAGATATCAGCTGCTGCCAGCGCATATACCTCTGCATCCAGGTAGTGGTTGTCGATATGGCTGCGCTTTGGTACCCATCTCTGAACGGTTCGATTGCCGGATTTGACATTGACCTTGTGCTCTGCAGTTACCTGCTCGGCGTATTCTCTGTCGCATCCTTCAAAGACCATCCAGCTTCCGCGCCGTTCGGCTTCTTCATTCGACCGGCGATCATGTCCTTGTACTTGTCGCCATCAACCAGCACCAGGTTCATTCCGTATGCCTGGCTTCCTTGCTTGTTGATCTTCGATAGCTTGAAGTGTGACAGCATCGGGTTATTGGAACCCTTGACCGGCAGCGCCCATTCTGAATTCAGGGCGCAGAAGTCATACGTGCTGTCTGCGTCGTATCCGGAGTCAATCAGGCACAATGCCACGATCAGTTGGTCTCCGTCTTCTGTAAAGTACGGCGTATTCATGATCTGCTCGATGTCCTGGAAGGATAACGCCTGGCCGTGTGCGATGTTTTGGCTCGTGATGTAGCTGCCCCATGCCCGGATGGTCCAGTAGAGTGACGTCTCCTGAACGTCCACTCCTGCAGTCAGAAACTTCGTCCAGCTTGGTGCCGTGAATTCCGGCCGCTCTGTCTGGCGTTCCAGTACGGTGTCAGCCGATGTCTTCAGCTTGGTGTCTTCCCATGGTTCTGCGAGCCATGAGTTCGTGAAGTTCTGCAGCTTGTCCGGATCGTCCTTGCTATCCAGGAATTCTTTCACAATTTCTGAAAAACGGACGAACGGACTATAAAGCGTGTTGATCCAGAATCCTACCTTGCGGTTGTACTTTGAATTCTCGCGCACGGTCTTCCACTCTCCGTACTGGAGCATCTGTTCCTTGTCCTGATCCGTGATGTCTCCACCACATTCCTGGCACCGGTAGACCGCCATGTCGGCTCTGTCCTGGTTGCTCAGGTCGTCCCCGGACGGGAACTTCAAATTCTGAAACGTGAGCTCTATCATGGATCCGCAGTGCGGGCACGGTATGAAGTAATGCTTTTCAATGTCCGCATCCATGAGTGCTTTCCAAATATGGCCGGTGGCCAGAGTTGGTGTTGACGTCATGTAGATCTTCCTGTTTCGGAAGGTCTTGGTTCTCTCCATCGCCAGTGAGATTGGATCCGACTCTTTCTTGGATGATCCTGGGTATTTGTCCACCTCATCCAAGAACAGGTACTTGATCGCCTTCGATGCCAGGGACGATGGCGAGTTGGATCCGGCCAGCGACAGGTACATTCCATCAAATTGCAGCTCCAGCTGCGATGATTCGTTTTTGTTGTAAAGCGATTTCAGCGTCCTGGTTGCCATGATCATTGGTTCCAGTCGGTTCTCGCTGATACTCTTGGCCAGGATGTCTGTTGGGTAGACGATCATGGTCGGGGATGGATCCTGCTGGATAACGTATCCGAGCATGTTCTGAAGGGCTTCGGTTCCTCCGACCTGTGTCGGTTTTACAAAGATAATTCTTTCCGTGTCGTAATTGATGAGCTCATCCATGATCTCCTTCAGGTACGGCGTCTTGTCATTTCGCCATGGTCCTGGGAGAGCGGATGTCTTGGAGTCTAGGACTCTGTAGTTTTCTGCCCACTCTGAAACGGTTATGTTCTCAGGCGGGCAGAGCTGCTTGAGTGCGTCTGCCTGGTATTGTGTGACTGGAAATTTACGAATCTGTATTCTTTTCTTCTTTAAGGGTGCCATCTTTCTTCACATCCTCTGGTCCCACTATTCCGGCAATGACAAACGCTCCGAGCAGTCTGTTTACTTCCGCGGCTATCTCCTTTTCGCATCGCCTCAGTTCAGACGGTTCCATCTGTCCTGAAAGCATCCCGGTTACCCTGGCCGGTATGCTCATAGCGAATTTTTTAAATACAACAAAAAATTTAGCGTAGTCGAGTTTTACTTCTTCTACGCTGATGTACTGACCGGCTGCTATCTCGGTCTTCAATCTATGCAGTTCTCCTTGGCTCTCCTTCAGGGCGATGTCGGCCTGCATCTTCTGTTCCCTCAGGTCGATCTCCTTATCGGTACGGTGCTGCTTTCCGTAGGCCTTGTCTGATAGGTATTTGACGTATGCCTGGATCGTAGGCACGAGGTCGTATCTTCGGACGCTCTTTCCATCTTCCAGGATCTTGGTGGTGGATATGATGCCTTCCTGGGTGAGCTGCTGCACGCGGCGGACGGTCACTCCGAAAAGCTGCGCGATGATCTCTGTCCGATAAAAGCTGCCTTTTACTTCTCCATCACTCATCTGAGCGTACCCCCCCCCGCAAAATTTTCGGCCATGATTTCGTATTGGTTCATCATAGGCTCACCTCCAACTTCCCGGCTCTTACAGCCTTCTTTCCTGTGAATTCTTCCCATCGGTGGACGATTACGTCGCAGAACTTCTCATCAAGCTCCATCAGAAACGCCCGGCGGCCGATCTGCTCTGCTGCCATGAGTGTGGATCCGCTGCCTCCGAATAAATCGAGGACGTTCCATCCTGGCTTGCTGGAGTTCCGCATCAGTCTTCCGACCAGGTTTACCGGCTTCATTGTTGGATGCACGTCGTTCTTTGTCGGCTTCTTCTCAAAGAGGACGGTCGTCTGGTCTTTGTACTGGGCGATGATCTGATTGATGTATGTGATCAGGTCTTCTTTCTTCATGGATTCCAGGTCGAGTTCATCTTCCAGGAGAATTGTGTCCTGGCTTCGGTCGTCGATGAAGTAATGCGCAGCGCCTTCTTTCCATCCGTAGAGGATTGGTTCGTGGCGCCATTGGTAATCCTGGCGGCCGAGCACGAAGGAGTTCTTTTCCCATATCAGACACTCTGCCAGCTTGAATCCGGCATCTCTGAATGCACGCCTGAACGCCAGGCCTTCGCTGTCTGCGTGGAATATGTACGCTGCGGCTCCTGGTTTCATGTTCTCGAACATGGCCAGGAATGCATTCTGAAGGAAATCCTCAAAGGACACCTCGTCCATGTTGTCGTTTTTGATGGATCCGTCCTTGTAGTTGACGTTGTACGGCGGATCCGTGATCACGAGGTCTGCTTCCTCGCCGCACATCAGGGTGTTGACGTCGCCGAGGTCGGTGGAATCTCCGCACATGAGTCTGTGGTCTCCCAGGATCCAGATGTCTCCGCGCTGGGTGACCGGTTCCTCGATGGATTCATAGTCTGCGTCGGCATCGAAGTCGTCATCTTCGGCTTCCACGTCCTTGTCGAGTCGGATCACGAGGTCTTCGACCTCTTTGGAACTGAAACCGGTCGCTGTCAGATCGTAATCATTGAGATCGAGGTCGAGCAGCAGGTCTTTCAGCTTGATCTCATCCCATTCTCCTGTGATTTTGTTCAGCGCAATATTGAGCGCCTTCTCATTATTCTTGTCCAGATCGACCACGACGACCTGCGCCTCGGTATATCCGAGGTCCTTCATAACGTTGTAGCGCTGGTGGCCTCCGATGATGGTTCCGTCCTGGTTTATGATGATCGGATCCACGTATCCGAAGGTCTCAATGCTACGCTTGATGTTCTGATATTCTGGATCGGCTGGCTGCAGCTGGACTCTTGGGTTGTATTCCGCCGGGCGCAAGCTGGCCAGGCTTCGTGTCTCCATTTTCATTTCTGTTGTCATCCGGTCTGCCTCCAATCTGTTATAAATTCCTTGATGTACCGGGCTAGGCGTAACGAAATGCGAAAAAAAATTAAGGTCATATCCGGGAAAGCATCGGGCCTTCCTCGCCCCGCTGGAAAAAATAAACAAAAGTAGTACCTACGATTTGTGCATTACTGACAAAGCAAAAGAGACCAGCTCTTGTGCTGATCTCTTTCGATGTGGTGCTGCTTCTGTTTGTTTAGATTGCGGAATGTTCGCTCTATACCTTGGTGCGTCTGCCTCTCTCATCCGCCTGCCTCGATGCTACTACTATATCACATGCAAGTGGTGCATGGTGTCGCATCTTTCATCTGATGCAGGTGTGCTGCTTGCCTTGGTGCCCTGGCTGCCCTGTGCTGTGCGTGCTGCGAGCGTGGCTGCTGGGTGTGTGCGTGAGCCTGGCCTTGCTGTGTGCCCTGCTCTCCTGGCCTGCCTGTGTCCCTGTGGCCTGGTACTGTGGGGCTGTGCTCTGCCCTGCTCCCTGGTGTGTGGGCCTGCTATGCCTGCCCTGTGGACTGGGCTTGTGCGTGGGCCTTGTGTATAGGCCTCTTATAAGCCCTGCTATATGGGCCTATTTTGTGGCCTTGTATTTCGGGCCTTATATGGGCCTCTGAAAAAGTGCTTTATTTTCGCCTGGTTTTTCGGCTATGTATTTCCAGGCTTTTTTCGGGCTTTGTTTTCGCCTTAAAATTTCCGGCCAGATTTTCCGGGCCTCAAAGGCTGGATTTTTTTCTCCGGATTTTTTCGCGTAGATTTTTCCGGAGAAAATTTCCCGGATATTTTTTCCGGGCTTTATTTTCCGGCATTTTTCCTGGCCTGATTTTCGCGTCGATATCTGGCTTCCTCTTTTTTCTCGATGTAATATTCGTAAGATTCCCGGTTTTTCGTGACGAGCTCTTTCACGTAGTTAAATTCCAGGAGCTCGTACATGGCAGCCTTGTGGATTCTGTGGCACTGACTTTTTGACATCGGGATTCCCTCTGCAATCTCTCCCCATTCATGGCCATCAAGATGGCGGAGCTCGCAGATCTCGCGCTCCATTGATTCCTCCGGTAAAAAGTTCAGGATCGTCGCCACGTTGACCATGGACTTATCGGCCTTTGCTTTCTGCTCGTAGATTCTGTCTTCGATATCGGCCAGCTTCATAAGGATTCCGGCTGCGCCTTCGTTGTTGCCTCCACTTCGTGGCAGTGGATCGTATCCCTGCCCTCCGATCGGAGAGTCACGTTCAGCGTTGATCTCAAGAAGCCGGACCTCTAGCTGTTTTTTTTCGGCGCTTCGCTCGGACATACTGGCCGAGCATCCATTCTAATACTGATCTATCGTTCTCCAATTCTTCGTTGATTTCCTGCATCGCATTTCTCTCCTTTTCTTTGATTTCCGAGCTTGTTACCGGGGAGATTCCCTGGCTTTTATGCGCTCGATGATTTTTAGCGTCTGCTTTGCCGACAGGTATCCTTGAATCGATCCATCGGCCCGTATCTCCAATAAGTTCATGATGCTTCCGTAGCTGCACTGGTGCTCTATGACGGATATTTCCTTCGTTGGTTCCGGCAGCGGGACTATGATCTGATATCCGTCGTATAGGTCGTGCTGCTCATGCTCGATCTTTCTCTCCTGGAGCATCTGCCCCAGGAGAATGATTTCACTGTATTTTTCCGACTTATTCATCGTCGTCGCTCTCGATCTCGCTGCCTTCTGGATTGCCTTCCTCTTGCTGGTTCTTCGCTGCTTGCTGCATCATGGCTCCAAAAAGTGCCGCCATTGGATTGATCTGCGACTGCGCTGGCTGCTTCGGTTCGTTCTGCGCATCGATCGTTCTTAAAACCATAGTGACGCCCATCGCTGTCTGAATGGCCAGATCTGGATTGTGTGTCTTGTCCAGTGCTCTCAGGTAGCTTTCCAGGTATGCATCTGTGTAGTCGTGAATTTTATCGTTCTCCATTTCTTTTCCTCCTTATCCTGCAAATATTGACCAGATCAGCATGATTGCTCCGCCGATCACGATGATTGGAACCATGGCTATCATTGCTAAGATTGTGATCAGCCCGATTGCCGTTGCGATGGCCTCTCCGACTCTGGTTTCGTCGCAGATCTCGACGCTTGGGCACATTCCGGTGCTCCAGTAGCATCTTCCGTCGCATCCGTACTTCTTGGCTCTTTCCTGCTGTTTCTTCAGTTCTCTACTCTGTCTGCTCATCTTCTGCCTCCTTTAGCTTCTGACCGCACCACGGGCAGTATGGATAGATCTCTCTGTCTTTTCTGAACGGATTCACTATGGCGCTCTGACCGCAGTTCGGGCATGCCAGCGTCTGGTCTCCGAAGCCGATCTCTTTGTTCTGCGGCGGCATGGCGATCTCTTTCTTGTCCTCTACTCTGAAGCATTTCAGCTTTCTTCCGATGATGTTGTGGTTGAATTCCACGCCTACTCCGTCATCGCCGCTGTACCAGACTCCGTGCAAGAATGGGATTCCAGCCCATTGTCCGATTTTATCGCACATCACGATTCCATATGCTTCTTCCTCCGGGCACCACACTGGCTGTCCTGGCATCTGTCGTAGTTCTTCGGTTGTTAATGGTTTTTCTCCCATTGCTACGCTCCCTTCTGAAGTTCCATGATCCCTGCTTGCTCCTTGCCGGAACTGGTTTGTTGATTTATTGGTTCGTACATCACTACCCTATTATCTTCAAGATCAATTTACACATAAAGCAAGGTGACTGCTATATATACGCTCATTTTTGCATCTATTATTTATATAACTTTTGTATTTACAATCTTTACAGCTTGGCATTACTCCGTCCTTTCTGATCTCGTTTCGTTTATTTTGTGACCACTTGCGATCAGCGTCGCCCATGGCTGTATAATGGTTAGTGCTTTCATGACTGCTCCTTTCTGAAAAGCTCGGCCAGACGTTCCTTGATTCTGTTCCACACGACCGGCCCGATGCCTTTGACATCCTTCAGCGCCGCCTCCACGTCCTGGAGCTCTACTCCGGGCACGGATTCTTTTCCGTCTGCGTATCCGTTCTTGTAGACATCTGTCAGAAAGTCCTCCATCTGCTTGTGGTCATATCTCTTGATGTCTTTGTATTTGGTGCGGTTGATCATGTATTTATCTTTGGCTCTTTTCATATTCTTCCACCTCTCTGATTGCTTCCTCTGGCCAGCAGACGAACGCTGCGGTTCCGCCTGCGGCCTGGATCATCCTGGCTGTCTGCTCCTGCAGCTTGGATCTGATTCCGACGACTGGACGTTTGACCTCAAATCCGAAGTAGTGACCGTCCTTTATGAACATGACGTCCGGGATGCCTGCCTGACTGTATGCTCCCTGGGAGATCTTAGCCACGAAGGCGTCCGGATATCGTTTCTTCAGAGCTTCTTTGATTTTCGTCTGATAGTATCCTTCCTTCTTGATCAGCTTCCGAAGCTCAGCCAGCGCCTGCTTCTTAGTGCTTATCTGCTTTCTTTCCATGAAGGAGCGCATGAATTCGTTTTTCGTCGAAGTTCTTTTCGTATTTCTCTAGCACGCTTCTTTTCCTCCTTTTCGGCCATCATCTTTCTGATGGCCTCGATCTGCTCTCTGTCGTCTCTTTCTGTGTTCATGGCTGCTCTCCTGTTAGATAGGCTCTGCCTCTGCGAATTCTTCCGGATCCTGTGCTGCCGGTTCCGTTCCGAGGTAGATGTCTTCCGGTTTCTTGTTTCCGGTGTTGGTCTCCAGGTAGCTTGTGGCCATCTGGTCTGCCATGTGCGTGAATAATACCAGCGGGTATTTCTCTGCTGCCTGGCAGTATGTCTGGATGATATTGGCTTCACTCATTCCCATGTGCCATCTGATTGCGTATCGTTCCTCCATGGTCAGGTGGATAAACTCTGATGCCATCATGACTGATTTTTCTCCGTGACCGTATGGGTTTCTGTCGTTGACCGCGTATACCGGGTACTGCTCCCACTTGTTATTGGCATCCTTGCGCCAGCGCATCTCTGTGGCGTAAAAGTTCACCTTGCAGAGGTCATGGAGCAGCGCCACTATGATGATGGACTCTTTCGGGATTGAATCCAGGCGCATTCCGGCCACGTGGAATTCCTGAACGTCTCTGGTCGTGGTTCCAAGGCCAGCCAGGCAGTCGTAAACATTGAGCGAATGCTGCAGCAGTCCTCCTTCGTAGCTGGAGTGGAATCTGGTTGATGCCGGTGCTGTGAAGAAGTCGGTCTTCTCCAGGAAGTCGATGAGCTTCTCGATTCCTTCTCTCTTGGTGCTTCTTAATAATTCGATAAATCTCTCCTTGTTGGTCATCTGAATATTTCCTCCGTTTCTTTGTCTTTGAATGTGATTCTGTTCTCGATCGTCAGTCCGTATGCTCCGGCGATTGCTCTGATTGCTTTCATGGCTGCTCTGATGTCATACTCCCTGGTTGCCCGCTTCTTTGCTTTCGCAGCTTCCTTTTCTTCCCTGGATACGATTCCTACTGCCTGGTTGGCTGTCGGATCCGGATATCCTTCCGGGTTGTTTCCCTGGTAGCTCATTCCTGCCTCACCTCTTTCAAATATTTTTTGAATCTCTCCGTGTCTTCCTTATGCTGCGCATCGATTCCTGCCTGGGTGGGCGGCATCATCAAAGTGAACGATGGCTCTGAAAAGGAAACCCACACGCCCGCTTCCGGGTGCCATGTCATGCCTGGCAGCAGGTCGCTTGTCACTTTTCCGTCCGGTTCCTGGTGGATGTGCTCCAGCCAGTACGGTGCGTATGCTTCATACTTGACTCGGTCTGTGTAATATCCGCAGGCCAGGTTCTCTGCTTTTGTCAGATTGAATTCTTCAAATACTGCACGCGTGACTTCCTTCTGGTGCCCTGCTGCCTTTTCCTCATCAATGATTTTCTGAATCTGATCGACCATGCTTTTGGCTTTCGCTCCAGTTAGATCCGGACCTGTTTTCAAAATTCCGAGCACGATGATGTGTTTCATATAAATCTCAAATTGTGCACGGATTTCCTCTTTCAATTTTGCATAAGGCTTTTTATATTTGGTTTTCAGGAGTTCCAGCGGCACGTTTTCCCTGTTTTTACGCAGGGTTGCGATGTCCTGGTTCAGTTTTTTTCAGGTCTAATTCCACCGTTCCCACTCCTTCCTGTTCCCACTTCTGCATTTTGTGAGTGGGAACGCGACAAACCCTTATTTTACGCGGGTTGCGCTGGGTGTTCCCACTGTTCCCACTTTTTTGAAATACACACCATGTTTTTATAGAATTTTGCATGTGATGCATGAAATTCGTGCATCGTGTGCAAAATTTTCCACGAAACAATAAATAAGTGGGAATTAGTGGGAACAGTGGGAACATATCTATTAAAAGCCGCGCGGTTGCTGGGTTTCTTGCGTTCCCACTCGCGTTCCCACTCGCGTTCCCACTTTTTTGAGTGGGAACATTTTCAGGCGATTTTTGCGCCTGTTATTTGAATGGTAATTCTTCTTCCATTCCTTCCGGTATGCTCATGAACCCATCTGAATCCGTGAATGATTCCTGCTCGTATTTATCAGCTTCAGATTCGATGTCGTCATCCTTTTCACTGAACTGTCCGATCTTGAATTCCACGAACCTGCAGCTTCTTCCGTCAAATCGTCGCTTCACTGAGTATCGCTGCTTCGAGTCGGATCCTTCGCTTGCCGTGGCGATCAGTCCATTGTCTGCCATATATTTGAGCGTCTTCCTTGGACTGTATCCTGCCTTGGTCAGCGCCTGGTTCAGTGTTGATGGGAAGATGTACGCCACGTTTCCGGATTCGCTCATGGTGCCGAGGCACGTTCCTATGGCCTTCTCTCCGAAGTATGCCTTGTTGGAGATTACCCAGTCGGTGATGAACTGCACGGCGTTTTCGTTTACGTCTCCGGATGCTGCTGCGATCTGCTCCTGAAGGATGGACGCTGCCATCCTCTTGGCTCTGTCCCAGGACTCCTGGTTGATTGTTATCTGTTTTTCATCGTCTTTCCCTTCTTCCTTTTTCGGATCCGCTTCGGGCTCCGGTGCATCCTGGCTATCAAAGAACCAGGTATCTATCATGCATCGGCCAGGGCGACCGCGCTAATTCCGGCCACATGGCTTCCGCTCTTTCCCTTTGCTATGCTCATCACGTATCGCAGCATCTCATCGTATTTATCGCAGATGCTTTTCTCTGAAATCTTCAGGACGTGTTCGATGAATTCCGGGCCCGCCCATCCGAAGTTCTGCGTTGATTCCTGGTGCATGAGGCTGGCCTGTTCTTCTGTCTCAAATGGTCCGCCGTAGATTTCCAGCACACGGGTGCTGACACCTGTCTGTGATGTATCTGTGGAGAGTGGTTCCTCGCCGGTTGCCATGGCTACGGTTCTCCATTGTCTCATCGTCTGCAGGCCGCCGCCCTTTGCGCCTCTGATCTTTCCGGTACCGGATGCGATCATGTAGATTGTCTTCTCCAGTCCTTCCTGATTCTTTCCGGCCAGCTGTCTCTCATCGATGCCGAGTGGCAGGTCGCAGTAAAATGCAGCGGTTCGCTCCAGGCCGACCTGGGTGGCGTTAAAGTTTACCATGAGTCGTTCCGGATCTCCCCAGGCTGACAGTGCTGCTTTTAATCCAGCGGTCTTTCCTCCTTTACTGGATCCCCAGTTGTATACAAAGAAGATTCTTTGCTTGATGATTCGCAGCAGGGGAGCTGCGAACGCTGCGGCCAGTATGAACCGGAACTTGTCGCGTTCTCGGTGCGGCTGCATGGTGTCTTTCCATTTGTCAAAGGATCCGGTCTGGCAGTATGCCGCGGCCATTCCCTTCTGCGATGGATCAATGTCCAGAACGATGTCTTTGTCGTGTCCTGGGATAAATCGCTTCCCTGGCTGCCATCCGAAGCTGGACGTTGCATCCGCTTTCGTGATGATGTCGATGTTCTCTGCTTCCAGAGCCGATAAAAAACGGACGACCTGCTTTGCGTTTTCTGATGTTACCGTGCATCCAAGGTCTGCCAGGACAGTGATGCCTCTGGCCGTGAAGATCGTTGATCGTGGGTAGATTGCTCTGTGCCACTCATCGTCTCTCTTGAATGCGATCTCTATTTTTTCTTCTCCGGTTTCCAGGCTTCGGAGTCGTTGCGTCAGGATGATCGGTGTTCTGCAGACCATGACCGGTCCGTATGTCTTCTCATCTATGTGGCTGATTCCTTTGTCTGAATAGATCCAACCTTCCGGCTGGCGGAGATTGACCGGTGCCCCTTTGATGGATTCCGGTATCACGTCTGGTGCTGCCAGGTCTATTTCTTCTGCCCGCTCCAGGAGCTTCTGGATCTTGGCTGCGCCTTCCTCTTTTCCGAATTTGATGAAGACGTCGCTCGGATCCTTGATTCCGCCCAGTGTGCTGCAGCTGAATTTGTAAACCTTGCCAATGAATCCACCGTCCCGGAGTCCCTGGATGACTTTCCGCATGAACGTTTCGCCGCCCTGGTCCGGTTCCTGGTGGATGTATAACTTTAAGTCCTGGAGCTGGTCGCTCATGTTCGGCTTGAACATGGAGGCTCCCGGCACTCCGAGGGTGCTGATTCCCATGTACCACATGCTTTGCGTGTCGGACTCTCCTTCGACCAGGCAGGCGTATCCGCTCTGTCGCATCTGCGAGAGCCTCCATTCTCCGTAGAGGCATATCTTTCCACTGCTGCCGTATCTCCATCTGAATTCCTTGCCTGCGAACCTCTTTCTGTAGGTTGCCTCGGTTCCGTCTTCCTTCAGGTACGGGATCTTCATGTATGTGGTCTGGTCTTTTCTTTCTTTGTCGTTGCTGATGTGGCATGTGTCCCGGAGGAATTCCACCGGGAGCCTTTTTCGAAGGCGTACTGCTCCATCGAATAGCTCCGGCGGGATGCTGCAGGTTTTTCTTTTTCTGGCATCTCCACATGGTAGTCTTCCATGATTCGCTTGTATGCGTCCTTCGTGCTGATGCCATTCATCTTGGCCACAAAGTCCACGTAGTTGCCGCCGATGTCCTCGCTAAAGCAGTGCCATCTTCCTGTCTTCAGATCTACTGAGAAGCTGTTTTTTGAATCGTCATGGAACGGGCAGAGTCCTATCATATGATCTCCGGTAACCTGCGCCCTTTTGACGACGCTTCTGTATTCTCTTTCATAATCGACCAAACGGTCGAGATCGACTTCTGCCGTGTTCATGGTGCTACCTCTTTTCTTTGCCTATGTATATGAACTGTGGCTCGATTCCCATCTTTGCCGCAGCAGTTATTTCAGCCTGCATTCCCTGACTGATCCATTCTTCTTCCGGACCTTCCTGTCTGATGATTACGACCATCTGGTCGCATCGCTTCAGAGCTTCCATTCCTGCCTGCAGTCCGTAGTCTCTGTCTTCCGGATTTCCTTCGTCCAGGAATCTTGGCCAGTAAAGGTGCGGCGCTACCGGGATGTCCCCGCGTTCATGCACTGTTCTGCACGCCTCCATCGCATCCATGATGTGCTGCTGCATCTCCACTTCGTTTTTGGCTCTGTATTTGCTGCAGACGTATGTCATCTTGGCGTGGATCGGCGCGAGGTTCTTATCCATTCCTGCCTTGCACAGTCCGACGTATGTCCACGGATGGTCCGGACTTTCTCGCCAGATTGTCTCATAGACGCCCTCGCCTCCGATGATGTCCTCGACGATCCTACTCTGCGTGATCTCAAATTCTCCATCCAGGCATCCATCTTCATCTCCTGCGCAGATGAGTTCTCTGGCCAGTTCTTCTGTGATTGTGTCTCCGTTCTTTAAGTAGGCCGGATCTCTACCGGTCTTTAGGTAGTCCTGTAAATTTTTAACCATCTGTTCCTCCAATTCTGCAGGGCGACTGGTTTGCCGCCCTGCTTTGTGGTTTAGTCAAACGGCAGCTCTCCGTCCTGGATGTCGCCTGCCTGCATGAATCCGTCAGGGCCGACTTCCGGAGTTGCTTCCATTGGTGCTGCTTCCTTGTAGTCATCTGTTGTGATCGCTACGCTCTCATAGCTCTGCTTCATTGCCTTGCGGAGCTCTGCGGTTGTCTTATAAAGAGCTTCTGGCAGCAGTCCTGTCTTTTCCAGCGTTACCTTGGAGTATTTGATTTTGTCTGCATTCTCTACACGTTCAGCTTGAATGTCACGATCATGCGGCTGTATGGGATGTGCTGCTGTCCCATGATTTTCTTCAGTGCTTTGTTCACGTCCTTGATAGATGTTGGCGGCACTGTCAGGAGATAAATGTCCGGGCGGTTGTTCATCATGATGTAAAGGCGGCGCATGTTCTTGCAGGCCTTGCCTTTTCCGTCGGATCCGAACTGGTTATAAGGGCAGGTGTCGCAGGTGCGGATTTCTCCGGTTTCTCTGTTGACGCCCTGCTTTCCATCCATGGAGCTGCAGTCCGGGCTCTTATTGATATTGCCATCCTCTCCTGCTTCTCCGAATTTCTGCGCCCAGTAGGCGTTCATGCGATGCGTGAAAATAATCACGCCGGTTACTTCCTTCATGACCTCCGGATCGTCCGGATCGTCTGTCTCGACCTCGAAGGCTTTTCCTCCGCCAGACGGGATCTTGATGTGCTTGGCATCGATGCCGCCATCATCGTCCAGGTCGTCGAGCTCATCTTCCAGCTCTGCTCTGAGCTCCTCGTCCATTGCTTCCATACCGGTTACAATCTTGAAGTTTTCCACGGTTGTCAGTTCTGCTTTTGCCATATTCTTATTCCTCCTCATCTGCTGCATCTACGGATGCGTTCTTTACTACTTTGGATTTCTTGATGCTCTTGACACGGTAGCGGTTTCTGATTCCGTCCTCGCACGTCTCTGTGATGAAGTATCCGCTCTCGATTCCTTTGAATACACAGAGGATGTCTTCGGTGTCAATTCTCAGGACGATAGTGTCTCCCTGGTTCATTGCGTTGCCTTCTGAATCTGAAACTCTCACCTGTGTTACTTCGTCGT
>ENA-OQCJ01000007-OQCJ01000007.1-human-gut-metagenome-genome-assembly--contig:-NODE-7-length-24865-cov-1.066052_pt1 | contig 24865 bp, 26 predicted proteins | sample MGYA00242501_ERZ504584 | MGnify/ENA primary metagenome ERZ504584 (study PRJEB26092, sample SAMD00036341) | human gut metagenome | host: Homo sapiens | study: EMG produced TPA metagenomics assembly of the...
GTCAATGGGGTGGAAGCTGGGGGCGGCACTTTCAAAGGCCGCCGCGCAGCCGTCCGCAAAGTGCAGGAGCTTTTGGGAAAGGTCGATGCCCTCCGCCAGCCGGTACGCCTGCCCCAGCTTGCCGAACAGATAGACAAACAGCAGATAAGGCAGATTGGCGATTATCAGTTTTTTCATTTCCGGCTTCATCGTGACAGCCCCCTTTCTTTGAATTTTTCCTTGGCCCGGTCAGCGTTGCGGGCCGCTGCCTTTTCCTTGCTTGCGGCAATGTTCTTGCGGATCGAGGGCCGTTCCTCCCGCTGCAACTTCTTGGCCGTGAACTCCTTGAACGCCTGTTCCATGTTGTCGGCGTCCTTGGCCTTGAAAATCACGATGTAGTGCGGGGGCTGGGTAGTGGCGTCTTTTCGCAGCGTGAAGTCCACGCCGTATTTCTTGGCACAGGGCTTAAACAGTCCAATGTTGGCGTCGGTGATCTCGATATTGGACAGGGCCGCCCCGTGCTTTTTGAGCTGCTTTAGGCTCTGCTGGCCGTGGTGCAGCTTGGTCTTGCCCTTGTTTTGGGTTTCCAGAAACTTACGGGCCGCCGCTTGCAGCACTTGGATTGTCAGCTTGGCCGATTTGATGGAAAAGGCTATTGTCTTTTGGGTTACTTCCTCCTGCAATCGCTATCCCTCCTTTCGCAGAAGTGCGGCGGCACGGTTAAGGTGGCACCGTCAGCCGCCGCAGGAAACAGAAAAGGGACAGCCACTTGCGCCGGTTGTCCCCGATTAAATCCTCACCCGCAGGCCGGAAAGGTCGTCGGCACGGATACCAACCAGATACCAGTTGGCCCCGTACTCAATGCGGGTGGGCTTCCATCTGCCGCCCACCATCACGTCAAAGGTTTCTCCACAGTGCAGGCCGCCGTAGTAGTCCGCCAGATCAAAGCGAATGTCGTAACGGTCGCTGCGCTCGTCGAAAATCAATGCACCCTGTTTCATAGGGCCGTCCTCCTTTCAGATTTTGCCGGTGTTCATGTCATGGGCCACCAGCGCGGCATAGTAACCGTTGATCGTGCTGGGCGCATTGAACAGCATAGCCAGCAGGTATTTCTTGATGTTGCGGATTTCCGAAGTGTTCTTGCTCAAACAGTCAAAGACAAACTCAATGTGAGAGCTGTCCAGCTTCATAAACTTGGATTTCACCAGCTCTGCCGGGTAATCGTCCCCGGCAATACGGATGGTCTTGCGGACGCTGCACACGGTTTCCACCAGCAAGTCCACGATCTCGTCCAGCGTTTCCCGGTCAATGCCCTTGGCGTGCTGGCAAAGGTGTTCGTACTCGATGTTGTCCATGATGATCTCACGATAAATCTCTATGGCGCTCTGTGATTTCGCTCCCGTTCCTTTCCGTTCCGGCGGCTGTGCCGCTTCGTCCTCCGAGGGGAAGGGTCGGGAAAGGATAGGAATGGAATCGGTAATTGATACATCCGTAGTTGTTTTTTCTTTACTTGATATATCTTTATTTAATTGCATTGGATTTTCCAATGTCGGGTTTCCCGGTGTCGGATTATCCGATGTTGGATTTTCCAACACCGAGTTTTCCAATCCCGGTGCCGCCTCGTCCGGCTGCTCTGGCCGGGGCTGGGGCTGTTCAAAGGCCCGGTCGTTGCCGGAAGTGAAGTACATAGGCCGTCGCCTCCTTTCTGCGTTTGGGCAAAAAGAAAAGCCGCAGACTTTTTTCAAAATCTGCGGCTTGGCCGGGGAACAGAAAAGGGCGCTGTCATGCTTGACAACACCCTGTTTCTGTCTGATTATTCAGTTGTTTTGACCTGCCCCGTTTTCCGCTGCCCTAAAAAACATTGATTTTACTGGTTTTTTTCATGTTTTTCTTATGGCAACGCTCTTTTTTGCAGGGTTTTTTCATTTTCAGATTATCCCAGCTTCGCCGGGAGAGACGAGGAAACCGTGGTCTGATGCTTTTGACGGAATTGCCGCGGGGTGATCTGGTACCGCTTTTTAAAGGTGCGGATCAGATGACTGCAGTCCGCAAAGCCGGTCTCGGCTGCAATATAGTTCAGGTCATAGTCGGTAAAAAGAAGCAGGTTTTCAACCTTGTTCAGGCGGATAAACTCGATATACTGCTTACAGCTCTGCCCGTAATGCTTCAGAAAAAGTTTGGCAAAATAGGAGTAGCTCATGTTGTATTTATGTGCCAGTGCCTCGATATTGATGTTTTCCTGGGAATGGCGGTCGAGATAGACGAGGATATCCTGCATACTCTGTTCCTCACTCTCGGAAATCGATTCGGGATTGAAACAGATTCCCTGGCAGTGCCAGATACGCAGAAGCCGGAGAAACAGTGTGGAAAAGAGAGAATAGATATAGGCATCATAACCGTATTTCTTTTCAAGAGCCTCCCTCTCAAGGGTTACAAAAAAATCATGGAGATTCAGCTCTGAGAGATCTTCCTGCGTAAACAAAAGCGAAGGATAGGTCATCGTGGCGATTTTATGGAAAGCAAAGCTCAGGTTCGGAAGGTAGCTTCCGGTGAGCTGGATGCGGTTCAGGTTGAATTTGATACAGAAATAGCGGAATGGCCGATCCTGGTCTGCGGCAAGTGCGTGGACCGTCTGTGGAGGAAACAGGATGAAAGAGCCCGGTTTTTATGTGGTAGACGGAATCGTTGCAGCTCACGAGAAGAGAACCTTCCTGCAGATAAAGAACCTCCGTAAAATAGTGCCAGTGGGATTTGACCGGCATGGAAAAACTGTCGGAGCAGCAGGAAAAGGCTTCAATCGGCGAGTGCAGGATGTCACTGTATTCAAAAAGATTCTTCAACGGAAAAGTCCCCCTTCAGGTAAAAAATATTCAGTATTTTTCTGGGAATATCAGTTTCGGAAAAATAGAAACATTCTATTTTTGTACAGTCGCATTATATCATATCCAAATGAAAATTGATACAATGGCGAAAGCATTTGAAAGAAAATTAATGCTGAATTTGGTAACTCAATTTCCTAAGATAAGGGGGGATATGAAAACATGAAAAGCAACACGAAACAATTCCCGAAAAACAAAATTGCGTGGCTGTGGGAAAACATGGAGGGAAAACGGGCGCTGTACTTTGTCGGTATTCTCGGAACCGTTTTGTACAATATTCTGCAGCTTACGATTCCCTATTTTTCGGGAAAAATTGTGGATCTGTTTTTAACTGGGGAGAACGCGGCGACAAATCTTCAGGTACACCGTGACCTGCTTTACCGCTTGCTGTTTGCGATGGTCGGCTTTACGTTCCTGCGTGTTATCGTTGTTTATGGCAGCTGTATGATCTATGAGACGGTGTCGCAGAGTGTTCTGTACCGGGTGCGGAATTATCTGTACGACAAGCTTCAGCGTCAGGATATGACGTTTTACAGTACCTATCGGACAGGAGATCTGATGACACGGCAGACAGGAGACCTGGATGCGGTGCGTCACATGGTTGCATGGGTTGTACGAATGGTGGTTGAGTCATTTTCTCTGTTTGCTGCAGCGGCCGTTTTCTTCCTGTATACGAACTGGAAGCTGGCACTGTGCGTTCTTGTGATTTCACCGTTTGTATTCTGGATTATCTATCTGTTCCGGAACCGCGTTGCCCCGATGCATGCGGCGCTGCGTGAAAAACTGGCACAGATGAATACATGCGCACAGGAGAATATTTCCGGAACCGCGTTGTCAAAGCGTTTGCAAGAGAAGATTACGAAATCGAGAAATTCGACCGTGCCAATACCGACTATGCGGAGACGAATAAGGCAACCGGAATGGTATGGCTGAAATTTTTCCCGATTGTCGAGAGTATTGCGAACCTGATGCCGGTTGTCCTGCTCGCAGTCGGCGGTGTTTTTATGATCAGAGGACAGCTTACTATGGGAGACTATGTGGCATTTTCAGGCCTCATCTGGGCAATCGCCAATCCGATGCGTCAGATGGGAAATATCATGAACGAATTTCAGCGGTTCTCAGCAGCGTCGAAAAAGGTCATGGAGCTGTATTACTCCGAACCGAAAATCAGGGACGAAGAAAATGCCGTTTCCCATCCGGAGCGGTTTGAAGGCAAAATCGAGTTTGATAACGTTTCCTTCCAATACGAGGATGGTGATTTGCCGGTTCTGCACAATATTTCCTTCACGGCCCATCCGAACGAGACGGTTGCGATCATGGGCGAGACCGGCTGCGGCAAGACATCGCTGATCAATCTGATCCCGCGGTTTTATGAGCCGACAGAAGGACAGATCCGGATTGACGGAATTCCTGTAGAACAGCTGAAGCTGTATGATCTCCGAAAACAGATCGGACTTGCCACGCAGGATGTTCTGCTGTATTCTGACACGATCGAGGGAAACATTGCCTACGGCGATGATTCGATCAAGATGAACGAGGTTGTCAAGTTTGCAAGGTATTCCGCTGCGGCAGATTTCATTTCAAAGATGCCGGAGGGCTACGATACCCTGGTCGGAGAGCGCGGTGTTGGTCTTTCCGGAGGCCAGAAGCAGAGAATTTCTCTGGCAAGAGCACTGGCGATCCGTCCATCGGTTCTGATTCTTGACGATACAACATCGGCGGTTGATATGGAAACAGAGAAACAGATTCAGCAGTCCTTACGGGAGCTTGATTTTCCATGTACCAAGATTGTGATTGCACAGCGAATTTCGCAACGAAAACAGCGGACAAGATTATTGTTCTGCAAAATGGCTATATTGAAGAAATGGGAACACATGAGGAACTGATGGAGAAGAAGGGTTACTATTATGAACTGGTGAAGCTGCAGACCGGTGTGGATGAACTGTAGGAGGGGAAGCAATGGCAAAAAATACATACAAGCAGGATGAAGTGCTCGAAGAGCCGTTTGACATCAAGCATCTGCTCAGAGCTTCATCCTATATCAAAAAATATGCAAAACGGATGGTTTTTGCGATCCTTTTGAGTGGCATCGGCGGTGCGTCCGGCTATGTGGCGCCGATGGTTATCCAGCGGGCGCTGGACCTTGCAATTCCGGAGAAAAACGAGAGGCTTTTATTTTCTCTTGTGGGAATGCTGGTCGGCATCTATCTGGTGAGCGTGATCTTCACAACAATCCGAAGCCGCATTATGGTGGATGTCAGTCAGAGTATCATCTATGATATCCGAAAAGATTTGTTTGCACATCTGCAGGAGCTGCCGTTCCAGTATTACGATGACCGCCCGCACGGCAAGATCCTGATTCGGGTTGTCAACTACGTCAACTCGGTATCGGATATGCTGTCAAATGGTCTGATCAACATCGTTCTGGAGAGCTTCAACCTTCTGTTTATCGTGATTTTCATGTTTCTGGTTGATGTGCAGATGGCATTTGTCGTGCTCTGCGGCGTGCCGGTGCTGTGCGTTTTCATGGTCTGGATCAAGAATAAACAGAGACGTGCATGGCAGGCAGTTTCGAACAAGAACTCAAACCTGAATGCCTATCTGCAGGAGAATATTGTCGGAGCCCGCATTACGCAGATCTTTGCACGAGAGGATGAGAATGCGGAGATTTTCAAAGATCTTTCCAAGGATTGCCGCAGAACATGGAATACAGCAGTTCGCTATTCCAACCTGGTATGGCCGGGTATCGATTCAATTTCCGTCTGCGTGCGTGCTGCCATTTTTCTGTCCGGTCTGATCCTTTTCGGGCAGGGAAATAAGTCGGTTGGTACGATTGTAGCGATTTCGAGCTATGCATCGTATTTCTGGCAGCCGATCATGAACCTTGGAAACATCTTCAATAACTTTATCAACAACATTGCGTATCTGGAACGTATCTTTGAGACGATGGATGAGCCGGTGACGGTAAAGGATGCAAAAGATGCCGTTGAAATGCCAAAAATCCGCGGTGAGGTGACCTTCGATCACGTAAATTTCTCGTACGATGCGTCAAAACAGATCTTAAACGATGTTTCGTTTACGGTAAAACCGGGTGAGAGTGTGGCGCTTGTCGGACCGACCGGAGCCGGAAAGAGTACGATTGTCAATCTGATTTCACGGTTTTACAATGTCAATGGCGGTCGCGTCCTGATCGATGGACAGGATATCTCGCAGGTGACCATTCATTCCCTGCGTGAGCAGATGGGTATTATGATGCAGGACAGCTTTATTTTCTCGGGAGATATTGAGGATAATATCCGTTACGGAAAGCTTGACGCAACGCATGAGGAGATTGTGAAGGCGAGCAGAACTGTCTGTGCGGACGAGTTTATCAGCAAAATGCCGGATCGCTATCAGACGGAGGTAAGGGAGCGTGGTTCCATGCTGAGCCAGGGACAAAAGCAGCTCATTTCGTTTGCGCGTACCCTGCTTTCCGATCCGGCCATTCTGATTCTCGATGAGGCGACCTCAAGCATTGACGTACAGACCGAAAAAGCACTGCAGACGGGACTCAATGCCATGCTGAAGGGCAGAACCTCATTTATCATTGCGCATCGTCTGTCTACGATCCGCAACTGCGATAAGATTATGTATATCGATAACGGCGGTATTATGGAGAGCGGAACACATGATGAGCTGATGGCAAAGAAAGGCTATTATTATAAACTGTATACAGCACAGCTTGATGAAGTACAGAAAGCGGGCTGATCAAAAAAAAGATCATAAAAAAAGATTATAAAAAAAGGCTTCTGCCAGCGGATAAAAATCCGTGGCAGAAGCCTTTTGCCGTTTCTTGTTCGTGTCGCTTTTTGCGCGTGTCGCCGAAGCGACCCGCCGCAGGCGGAAAATTCGGCAAAGCAGGAGTTCTTCTTATTTTCCGGAGAAGTATTTCTCTTTGATGATCTCAACCGGCATATCCTCGCCAGTCCACAGTTTGAAGGAAGCAGCTCCCTGGTATAACAGCATGTACATACCGTTTCCGGTCTTGCATCCAGCCTCTTTTGCCTCACGCAGCAGGCGGGTCTCCTGCGGATTGTAGATTACATCGAAAACGAAGAGGTCTTTGTGGAACATCGTTGTGTCGGTGATGATGGTATTCTCGGTCTTTGGAGCCATTCCGACAGAAGTTCCGTTGACAAGAATTGCGCTGTCTGCGATAGATGCGCGAAGGACTTCCGGATCGGAGAAGTCGTGCAGGGTAACCTTGCAGGAAGTACGCTCATTGAGTTTTGCAACGATTTCTTCTGCTCTTCCGAAGAAGTTGTCTCTGACGTTGAATACGTTGATCTCGCTACGCCGTCGAGGGCTGCCTGTACCAGGATTGCGGTAGCAGCGCCGCCGGCACCGAGCAGAGTCATCTTTTTGCTGATGATGTCTACGCCGTTTTCTGCAACTGCTCTCATGAAGCCGACACCGTCGGTGGTGTAAGCAGTGAGAACGCCGTTGTCGTTGACGATGGTATTACATGCGCCGGAGATCTCCGAAGCAGGAGAAACCTTGTCTGCCAATTTGCACATAATATTTTTGCCAGGCATGGTGATGTTCCAGCCTCTTGCACCCATGGTGCGGAGTCCTTCGACTGCCTGCGGCATTTTGTCTTCCGGTACATCAAAGGCAAGGTAGCTATAATCAAGGCCGAGCTGGTCGCATGCTTCGTTGTGCATTTCCGGAGAAACACTGTGTGCAACCGGGCTTCCGAGTAAACATAATAATCCGGTGTGTCCTGTGATGTGTTTTGACATAATTTGAAATCCTCTCTCTCCTCGTATTTCAGCATGATGATAAATCGTGCTGTAGCGCTTTAAACTGCTACTATATGAAGTGAATTATACTCCAGATGCCGAAAGAAAGCAAGAAAAAAAAGAGGAAATGACGCAAAGTTCATTTCCTCTTTTCGTGTTGGTTTTTGATTAAGGTTTAAGATGGAAAAGATTCGCCCGGAAATCAGATTCCAAGTTTCTCTTTCATGTAGTCAACTGGGGTATCTTTTCCGGTGTACAGCTTGATTGCAATGAGTGCCTGGAACAGCATCATACCCATGCCATTGAAAACCTTTTCGCATCCTGCTTCTTTGGCCTGTTTCATCATAACGGTTTCGCGCGGAGCGTAAACGGTATCCGTTACGATGAGATCTTTTTTAAAGAAGGAAGGATCAGGAATGTTGGAAAGGTCTTCGAGTGGATGCATTCCTACGCCGGTAGCATCGCAGAACAGGTCAGCTGCGTGCATTTTTTCTTTCAGGAGGTCTTTGTCTGCCAGATCGTTCATGGTAGCCTTGCAGTTGGTGTTCTTATTGATCAGATCAACAATTTCCTCTCCACGGCTGTAGAATTTGTCTTTGATGTTGAAGATTTCAATTTCTGCAACTCCATCCAGAGCACCGCGCACTGCAATTGCAGTAGCAGCACCGCCGGTTCCGATCAGGACCATCTTCATTCCCTTGAAATCGATGCCCTCTTCGGTCAGTGCCTGCCAGTATCCCATACCATCGGTGTTGTAGCCTTTCAGTTTTCCGGTTACCTGACCGTTTTCGTCGCGGAGGTTGACTACGGTATTGATAGCGCCGCATAACTTAGCTGCTTCATCTACTTCGTCCAGATATTTGTGGACAACAGTTTTGTTTGGCATGGAAATATTGGAACCGAGCATTTTCAGCGCGCGGATACTCTGCACAGCATCTTTTAAAGAATCGTTATCAACTTCGAAAGCAAGCTGAATGACGTCATCTCCGTTTTTGTCGTATGCAAGGTTGTGGGTTGTCGGAGACTGGGTGTGACGGATCGGGTAAGCCATTAATCCAACTAATTCGGTATGTCCTGTAATATTTGGCATGATATTTTCCTCTTTTCTGTTTTTTTATATTGTGTAAGAAAGTGATTCAGTGATTACTCAAGCGGCTCCAGATGCAGGTAGCCTGGGACTCCAGTACATTCAAGATCGCGCGGCCTTCCATGGTACCTTCCATGATGCGGCGTGCGCGGACGGAATCGCCGATGGTATAAATATAAGTATGGGTATCGGCGAATGCTTCCTGAAGCTCCGGCAGAACCGGGTTGTTGGAGCGCATTCCAAGGCAGTTGAATCCATAATCGAAGGTGAGATCCTGGATGGTTCCGTCTGGAAGCTTTACAGTGAATGCGTTTTCTTTTACTTCCTGAAGAGCAGTGTTGACATATTCTTTTACACCGTATTTGTCGTGTGTCTCACGCATGGAGCATTTGGTGATCGGGTCTGCAAGCATACCGATCTGCGGCAGCATATCGATGATGGTACACTCGGCGCCTCTCGGTGCAAAGTATTCAATAACGTCAAGTCCTACGGAACCGCCGCCGACTACAACGACTTTCTTGCCCTGACAGGCTTCTTCCGGATATTTTCCGGCGTTTACATTGTTGATCATACCAAAGATGGTATTTACGTTTCCGGCATCGATGTTCTCTTTCAGGCCTTTGATCGGCGGAACAAGCGGAACGGAACCGGTGGAGTTACAATGATGTCCGGTTTGAACTGTTTGATCTTATCCACCGTAGCTTCGGTGTTGAGGAAAATATACAGGTTTTTCAGTCTGGCGGCTCTTGCCTCAAGGTATTTCGGGAAGTCTTTCATACGGCTCTTGCTTGGAAGATCAGAGATGAAAGTGGAAAGACCGCCGATGTGGTCGTTTTTCTCGAGTACGAAAACGTTGCATCCGACTTCTGCAGCGGTGCAGGCTGCTTCCATACCGGCAGTACCGGCGCCGACAACAACAACGTTGCAGTTTTTGCTTACTTTCAGTGCTTTGTAAATATCGCCTTCCGGAACAGCCGGGTTTACGGTACAGCGAATCGGACGGTTGACACCGATACGGTTTCCTGCACATCCGACGTTACAGGAGATACATTTACGAAGAATATCTTCCTCGCCGTTTTCTACTTTTTTCACCCAGTTTGGCTCAGCGATCAGGCCGCGTCCCATGCCGACGATATCAACATCGCCGCTTTCCAGAACTTTTTCAACGACCTTCGGATCACGGTAGTTACCAGCGTTGATGACCGGTTTTTTGAATTTGTCTTTTACGGCTCTTGCCATGTAGGAACGCCATCCATCCGGCAGGAAGTTGGAGTCGATCTGATACTGAAGAGATGGGTTCAGACCGCAGGATACGTCGTACATATCTACGAACTCATCCAGGTACTCCAGGTACTCGAGCGTATCTTCCAGCGTATTTCCACCCGGAACACGCTCCTCTGCAGAGATACGAACGATGATCGGGAACCACGGTCCAACGTTTTTCCGTACTTCTTCCAGTACCATACGCGGGAAACGCAGACGGTTTTCTACAGAACCGCCGAACTCGTCTGTTCTCTTATTGTAATACGGGGAGATGAACTGGCTCATCAGGTAGGAATGGCCGCAGTGGATCTCGATGGCATCGAAACCGATGGCCTGCACACGTTTTGCGGCCTCGCCGTATTTTTTTACGGTTGTCATGATTTCTTCTTTTGTCATCGGACGAGGGGTTTCTCCGCCGGCTTTTGTCGGGATGTTGGAAGAAGAAACGGTTTCCATACCGGTTCTTGCGGAAGATGCGGAAGCTCCGGCGTGGTTGATCTGGATCGCTACGGTAGCACCGTTTTTATGAGGTTTTCGACTAACTGATAGTAGCGCGGCATAAAGCTGTCGTGGTCGATACGGATCTGGCTGGTTCCGTTGGAACCGACCGGGTATTCGATGTTGGCGTTTTCCAGAATGATGAGACCAACGCCGCCCTTTGCGCGGAGAGAGTAATAATTCATATGACGGTTACTCATTTCACCGCTTGTCTCACCGTAGTTGGTTCCCATGGGGTCATTGCAATACGGTTTTTAATCGTTGTTCGTTTGATGGTAATTGGCTCAAAAATTTTGGGGTAAGCACTCTTCATGAAAATTTCTCCTTATTCATTACATGAGCGGTAATCCTCTGTTTGTGACAATTTCATCATAACGCTTTCGACTAAAAATTAACAATATCTTTCAGATAAACTTTCGATACGTTTTCGCTATCATTTCCGGTTTCTTCGATAATGTCAGCGTGCTGTTTCATATATTCGGTAAAACGTTCGACAGCCGGAAGCCGGTAGCGGTTCTTCATCCAGAACATAAAGGTCTGATGATAAATCTCGAGACCGTTCAGCGTATGGATACGGATGCCGTCTGCCTGTTCCAGAATATCGGTTCGCGGCATAAGTGCGATGCCGAAGTTTTCGCGTACCAGTGCCACAATCGAATATTCATCCGGGCATTCCATGATAATATTCGGATGAAGCTGATATTTCCGGTAGAGATGATCGGTGTAGACACCGAGCCAGGAGGTGCGGTCGTAGCCGATCACCGGATAACGGGTAAGCTTTACAAGCGGAACCTCCGGTTCATCGGCAATCGGATGCTGTTCCGGGGATACGATGACAAGCGGCTGCTGGATCAACGGAAAAAACTCCATGTCATCGCGCTTTAAAAAGCCGCCAAACCCAAGATCGAGTTCACCGGATTTCACCTTCTGTGCAATGGCCGGGGTATGGTTCTGCCAGAAGCTAAAGGCAACGTTTTTATTTTCTTCTTTGTCCAGAAAGGTGCGGACATTGTGCGGAATATAATGTCCTGCAAGTGGAAAAATATAACCGATGTTGATTTTTCCGCCACCGGAGGCGAGCTCTTTCATCTTGCCTGCTGCAATGTCACAGTCGCCTGCGATCCGGTCTGCATGCTCCAGAAAAAGGCGGCCGGCATTGGTAAGGACAACACCGCGCCCTTTCTTTTCAAACAGTGTGATCCCAAGCTCACTTTCAAGGGCAGCCATGGAACGGCTCAGGGATGGCTGGGAAATATAAAGTTCCTCCGCTGCCTGGTGATAATTTTCCAGCCGGGCAACCTTTCGGAAATAGAGAATCTGATTCAGTGTCATGTGGTTTTTCCTCCTGAAAAAATGATTCCGTAAGAAAGTCTTTGCTTCCTCTTATTATGATAACTCAAGTATACCACATCAATGCATTCAATGCATTGGTTTTTTCCTTTAAAAGCATTAGACCGTACACGTTTTCACTGTTAAAATAAAGGCAAATGTTATTTTTTTAACATTCACGAAACTGGTAATCTGTTGTTTGTGACAAAACAAAAGGATGAACCGAACAGAGGAAAAAGACAATTTGACCTCAACATAATCTATTTAAAAAGGAGAGAAACCATGAACAAGAAATACCTGCCAAGTGCATTAATTCTGTACTTGAACTACTTTATCCACGGTGTTGGATGCTCCATCCTGGGCCAGGCAGTCATCAAAGAGGCTCTGGCAGCAGCTTGGGGAGTGGAAGCAATGGCAATTACCGCAATTTCCGCAGCACTCGGTCTTGGCCGTCTGATCGCACTGCCATTTGCAGGTCCTCTGTCCGACAAGCTCGGACGTCGCATTTCCACCGCAATCGGAAGTGCTTCTTATGCAATTTATCTGATCGGCCTTGCCCTTGCATTTAATGCAGGAACACACGGTGGTTATACCATCGCTTATGTATGCGCCATTATCGGCGGTATCGCAAACTCCTTCCTGGATACCGGTATTTACCCGGCAGTATCCGAGATTATTTACAAAGCTCCTGGCGTTGCTACCATGGGAATCAAATTCTTCATCGCAATTGCTCAGATGCTGCTTCCATTTGTTCTTGGTGTAGCTGTTACTTCTACAGCAGCAGGCCTTACCTCCTACAATCCGTTATTCTACGGATGCGGAATCGCTTATATCGTACTTTTTGTACTGGTATTCCTGTTCCCGCTGCCAGACGCTGACCAGAAAGCATCCGGCAAAAAAGAGGGCCTGATCGACAGTCTGAAACATACACATTTCTCCTTCGAATCCATCGCCATGATCCTGATCGGATTCACCTGCACCGGTACCTTCCAGCTGTGGCTGAACTGTGCACAGAACTTTGCAAAAGAGAATGTAGGCTGGGCTGATCCGTCCATCATGCAGACCTATTATTCTGCAGGAACCATGCTGGCACTGATCGTAACAGCGTTCCTGACCAGAAAAATCAAAGATGTTCGTTTCATCGTTGTTTACCCGGCCATTTGCCTTGTAACTATGATTGCTGTCCTGATGGGACAGAGTAAACCGCTGATGATTGCCGGTGCTTTCATTATCGGATGGGCAGGCGCAGGCGGACTGCTTCAGATCGCAACTTCCGTTTGCAACATGCTGTTCCCGAAAATCAAAGGAACCGTAACCGCACTGGTTATGATTGCATCTTCTCTTTGCAACTACACGATCCTGACCGCAGCATCTAAAATGCAGCCGTCCGGCGTTATGACCATGAACATCGTTCTGACCGCAGTTGGCGTTGCACTTGGACTGTTTGTAAACATTCGCTATAAAAAAATGGTTGAACTTGCGCAGCAGGACAACTAAAATGAGATTAAGGATTGCGGAGTACGAAGAGCCAAGTAATCCGGGCGTGAAAAAGAAAAGCCTGCAAAAGAAAAGTCAGGGTTAATATTGAAGAAAGAAGGAAAAACACATGAATACAGTAAAAGTTCGTGATATTGAAATCGGTGCCGGTGCACCGAAGATCATCGTTCCGATCGTAGGAGTTACCAAAAACGATATCATCGAAGAAGCAAAAACCTTCCATTCGATTCCAGTTGACGTTGTAGAGTGGCGTGTAGACTGGTTTGAAGGCGTATTCGACTTCGCACAGGTAGAAGATGCATTAAAAGACCTTCGTGCAGCACTCGGCAATATTCCGATTCTGATGACGTTCCGTACCTCCAAAGAGGGCGGCGAGAAAGCTATCGAGCCGGAAGCATACGCTGAGCTGAACATCAAGGCAGCACAGACCGGATACGTTGATCTGATTGACGTTGAGATCTTCACCGGAGATGAGATCGTAAAGAAAATCATCGACGGCGCACACGCTGCAGGCGTAAAGGTTGTTGCTTCCAACCATGATTTCTTCAAAACTCCTGCAAAAGCAGACATCATCTACAGACTGCGCAAAATGCAGGATATGAACGCAGATATTCCGAAGATCGCTGTTATGCCGCAGAATAAGAAAGACGTTCTGACCCTGCTTGCGGCAACAGAGGAAATGACCACCAATTATGCGGACAGACCGATCATCACCATGTCTATGGCAGGCACCGGTGTAATCAGCCGTCTCTGCGGTGAGGTGTTTGGTTCTTCCATGACCTTCGGCGCGGCGAAGAAAGCATCCGCACCGGGTCAGATGGGTGTGAATGATCTGAGCACCGTTCTGGATCTGCTTCACAAAGCCATGTAACCGTTTTTTCTTTGGGGGACACCGGTATTTTTAGCTTTGCTGTTGATGCCGATGTCCCTTTTGTATTATTGTTCTGTTATAAATTTAACGGAGGTATGCCTTTTATGAAGAGAGTATTTCACTGGCTGGATGAAAACTTGGAAGAATTTCTTCTTGTGATCGGTTTGATCGCCATGACGCTGATCATGGGAATTCAGGTTTTCTGCCGCTACGTCCTTGGCATGTCGCTGTCGTGGTCGGAAGAGCTGACCAGATATATTTTTATCTGGTGCGGTTTTTTAAGCGTCAGCTACTGTAGCAAAAAATGCCTTTCCATCAAGATCGAGCAGTTTGTTGCGATTTTCCCGCGGAGAGGAAAAGCCATCTTCAAAATTGTGAATCATACGTTTGAACTGATTTTTTTCATCTATATGATTCCGTTTGCTTTTTCTTATATGATGTCGTCGGTTAAAAGCGGCCAGCTTTCCCCGGCCTGCAAAATCCCGATGTATTTTATCCAGGCAGCACCGCTTGTCTCCTTTGTGCTGGTTGCATTCCGTGTTTTGCAGCGGTGGATGATCGAGTTCCGTGTGGCACGCGGTGAGAATGTTTTCGACCCGGCGCATCCGGAGCGAAATACGCCGGAGTCCTTCATCGAGGCAAATGCCGGAGCAGATAACGCCACAGAAAATGCCCTGAACGCGGGTATCGACAACCGCATCCATACGATTAAAAATTCGAATGAGGAGGAACGCTAATGCCAGTCGTAGTATTATTTCTGATTTTTGTTGCATTGCTGGTCATCGCTGTTCCGGTATCGATTACCCTTGGAATCACATCTGTGCTTCCGTCGGTGTTTGACCCGTCTTTTACGGTAGGAGCCAAATATCTGATCCGTGCCATGTTCGGAGGACTCGATTCCTTCCCTCTGCTGGCAGTTCCGATGTTCGTCCTCTCCGGTATCATCATGGCTAAGGGAGGCATCTCAAAAAAACTGTTTGATGTCTTTGCCTATTTTCTCGGAAAATTCACCGCAGGTATGCCGTGCGCCGTTATCGTCACCTGCCTTTTTTACGGTGCGATTTCCGGTTCCGCTCCGGCGACCGTTGCCGCTGTCGGAAGCATGACAATCCCGATTCTGACTACCCTTGGTTATGATCTGACATTCTCCACAGCGATTGTGGCAGTTGCCGGCGGCCTTGGCGTTATCATTCCCCCGAGTATTCCGTTCATCATGTACGGTATGGCTTCCGGCGCTTCGGTCAGTGACCTGTTCCTTGCCGGAATTGTACCGGGTCTGATGATCGGTCTGCTGCTGATGGTTTATGCCGTTTATCACTGCAAACGGTATGGGGAGGACAAAGAGAAGATCCATGCAGAAGTCAAAGTGCTGCATGACAAAGGCCTGCTTCGCGTTTTAAAAGAGAGCTTTTTTGCACTGCTCAGCCCGGTGATCATCCTTGGCTGTATCTACAGCGGTGTCGCTTCCCCGACTGAGGCGGCTGTTATCTCCGTATTCTATGCATTGATCATCAGCCTTTTTGTGTACAGGAGTATCCGCATCCGCGACATCTGGTCCATTCTGGTTGAGGCGATTCGTACCTTCACCCCGATCCTGTTTATTCTGGCGGCATCGACGGCATTTTCCCGTGTGCTGACGCTGATGCAGGTACCGCAGACGGTCAGCGAGTTTATCCTGAACAACTTCCACAGCCCGGTTGCGATCCTTCTGATCATCAATGTATTCCTGCTGATTGTCGGAATGGTGATGGATACCACACCGGCAATCCTGATTCTGACTCCGATCCTTCTGCCGATCGTACAGGCAATCGGTATGGATCCGATTCAGTTTGGTGTGATTATGGTTGTCAACCTGGCGATCGGCTTCGTAACACCGCCGATCGGAGTCAACCTGTTTGTGGCAAGCTCCCTGACCGAGGTTCCGGTCATGCAGATCGCAAAGAAGGCTATGCCGATGATCGGTTTCTTCCTCGTGGCACTGCTGCTGATTACGTTTATTCCGGCGATTTCGGTTGGGATTTTATAGGGAGGAGCGAGGGACAATGAAAAAGATGATAAAAAAGAAAAAGCTTTTCCGAACAGCGACGGTACTTGCCGCTGTCATTGCGCTTGGCGCATCGCTTGCCGGCTGCGTCTCTTCCGGGGAAGAGACGACACAGCGCTATTCCTGGCCGCTGGCAACGGCGAGCCCGGAGGATACGGTAACACAGATTTTCGCCGAGAAGTTTGCGGAAGAGATTTCAGAGCTGAGCGATGGAAGGATGAAAATTCAGGTTTACGCAAACTCAACGCTTGGCGGCGACCGCGATCTGCTTGAAACGTGTGCCGATGGTGATATTCCGTTTGTCGTACAGAATACGGCACCGCAGGTTTCCTTTATGGGGGATCTTGCCGTGTTTGATCTGCCGTGTGTGTTTGATTCTCTCGATGAATGCCGTGAGAAGATTGATAATCCGGAGTTTTACGAGCTGATCAGCAATGTTTATACGGAGGGCGGCTATCACCTGCTCGGTATGGCAGATCAGGGATTTCGTGTCATGAGTACGAATAAGCCGGTTTACAGCTTTTCGGATTTCAAGGGCCAGAAGATCCGTACCATGGAGAACAGCTACCATCTGGCATTCTGGAAAGCCATCGGTGCCAACCCGACGCCGATGAGCTTCAGTGAGGTTTACATCGGCCTGCAGCAGCACACGATTGATGCGCAGGAGAACCCGTATGAGGTCATCGTTTCGAATAATCTGTATGAGCAGCAGGATTACGTAGTGGAAACGAACCATCTGCCGCATCTGATTTCCCTGATTGTCAACGACGATTTCTTCCGGGATCTGCCGGAAGACGAGCAGGAGATCATGACAGAGGCCGCAAAGATTGCGACCGAGTACGCAAGAGAGCAGTCCGATGCCCGTATCGCCGACAAGATCGCGACAATTGAGGAGAGCGGAACGAAGATTCTGACACTCGATGACCAGACAAGAGAGGAGATCCGAGAGGCATCGAAGAGCGTGTATGCGTCGATTAAAGAGAACATTGACCCGGCGATTTACAATGCTATATGGATGGGATTGAATAGAAAATGGTGACGATTCAGAGCCCTGTCTCGATGTTTCTCCCGTTTTGCATGACTCTGAACAACTGCAAAAAAAAGAAATTTCCCGGCTGCGGGGTGCTGAAAAACGGTGCTTCGCAGCCATTTTTTTTCTGTCCGGATCGCTTTAAAATCGCTTTGAATTTATAAAATCTGCCTTGCACCGTCGAAATTACAAGATTATAATGATGTTTGGAAGGTTTTTGAGCTATTACTGATGAACAAGGGAGGCAAAAAAATGATTTTTGAACACATGGACCGGATTGTATTTGCAGGAGATTCCGTAACAGATATGGAAAGTGCACAGCCGGTGGGGGAAGGTTTATTTGAAAATGTCGGAAAGAGCTACGTTCGAATTGTCGAGAACATGCTCGCAGCATTCTACCCGGAGATATATCTTCGCGTGACAAACTCCGGTATCAGCGGAAACACAAGCCGCGACCTGCTGCAGCGCTTCGACCGTGATGTCGTATCCTTAAAACCGGACTGGGTATCCATCTGCATCGGCATCAACGACGTCTGGAGACAGTTCGACAGCCCGGCTATCCCGGACGAGCAGGTATCGCCGGAGGAGTACCGTTCCAACGTCGAGAAGATGATTCTTTCCGTAAAAGATAACGTAAAAGGTGTTTTTCTCATGACCCCATATTACATGGAACCAAATGCAGAGGATTGGATGAGAAAACGTATGGATACATATGGGGCAATCTGCCGTGAGCTGGCTGAAAAATATGGCTGCTGTTTCATCGATCTGCAGGCTGTTTTTAATGATTACTTCCAATACCGCCATTCTTCCTACATTGCCTGGGACAGAATCCATCCAAATCAGATCGGGGCAACCGTGATCGCGCGGGCATTTTTGGAAAAATGTGGATTTGACTACAATCACAGACCGGGAGAAGAATAAAAACTAATATAAATACCATAACAAAAGCAGAAATTTGCGTTTTCGCGAGAAGTGCAGATTTCTGCTTTTGTAACCCACTAAGATATATCATAATTACCAGAGCTTGTCGGAATGGAAAGTTGCCGGAATGATAGAAACTCGCACCACTGGTGCGAGAAATTAGTTGGAACAATAATATTATTTCGAATGACAAAAAGATATGGCTGGACGAAAAAGAGTTTTAGCTAATTCTGTCTGAAAACAGCTGACAGAGTCGAAAAAAGAGAAAAAGAATCGGTAAAATTTTGCTTAAATTACCAAAAATAATTGCTGTTTTGGGACAGTTATGGTATATTATGACTATACATACATTTATGTGGCGCTACATGGGGACATAAGAGTGAGACATAAAAGAAAGGTAACTATTCAGAACCCCATCTCGATTCCGCTTGCGCTGCATCTCGATGTTGCTTCTCGCCATATGAAATTCCAGAAAGCCGCGCATTCATGCAAGCGTGATTCACGATTTTCTTCTCTTTCGCATGGCGTTGAATAGTTACAAATAAAGAATAGAACAGGAGAAAAAAAGATATGTATCTGGAAGAGTATAAGAGATGGCTGGAAGCTGACCTGGAAGACGCAGACCTGAACCCGGAGCTGGCACGGATTGAAGGAAACGATGAGGAGATCAAGGATCGTTTTGCAGTATCTCTGAAATTCGGAACCGCAGGACTTCGTGGAGTGCTTGGCGCAGGAACAAACCGTATGAATATCTATGTAGTACGTCAGGCAACACAGGGTCTTGCAAACTGGGTAAAAACACAGGGCGGAAACCAGACGGTAGCCATCAGCTATGACAGCCGTATCAAGAGCGATGTATTCGCAAAAACAGCAGCAGGCGTTCTGGCAGCAAACGGAATCAAAGTCAGAATTTACGACGCACTGATGCCGGTACCGGCACTTTCCTTTGCAACCCGTTACTACAACTGCAACGCAGGTATCATGGTAACTGCATCCCACAACCCGGCAAAATACAACGGCTACAAAGCCTACGGCCCGGACGGATGCCAGATGACCGATGATGCTGCAGCAATCGTATACGCAGAGATTCAGAAAACCGATATCCTGACCGGCGTAAAATATATGCCGTTCGCAGAGGGCGTGGAAGAAGGACTGATCCGTTTTGTCGGAGAAGACTGCAAGAATGCCCTGTATGAAGCAATCGAATCCCGTCAGGTTCGTCCGGGTCTGTGTAAAACCGCCGGACTGAAACTGGTTTACAGCCCGCTGAACGGATCTGGTCTTGTACCGGTTACGCGCGTATTAAAAGACATCGGCATCACCGATATTACCATCGTTCCGGAGCAGGAGTACCCGAACGGATACTTCACCACCTGCAGCTATCCGAACCCGGAAATCTTTGCTGCACTGGAAAAAGGTCTGGATCTTGCAAAAGAGACCGGCGCAGACCTGATGCTGGCAACCGACCCGGATGCAGACCGCGTTGGTATCGCCATGAAATGCCCGGATGGAAGCTATGAGCTGGTAACCGGAAACGAAGTCGGCGTTCTGCTTCTCGATTACATCTGCGCAGGCCGCATCGAGAAAGGCACCATGCCGGAGAAACCGGTTGCTGTAAAATCCATCGTGTCCACACCGCTGGCAGATGCAGTTGCAGAGCACTACGGCGTAGAGCTCCGCAGCGTTCTGACCGGATTCAAATGGATCGGCGATCAGATTGCAAACCTTGAGGCAGACGGCGAAGTAGACCGCTTCATCTTCGGATTCGAGGAGAGCTACGGATACCTGGCCGGCCCGTATGTAAGAGATAAAGACGCAGTCATCGGCTCCATGCTGATCTGCGAGATGGCAGCTTACTACAGAAGCATCGGAAGCTCTCTGAAACAGAGACTGGAAGAGATCTATGCCGAGTATGGCCGCTACCTGAACAAAGTAGACAGTTTCGAGTTCCCGGGACTTAGCGGAATGGACAAAATGGCCGGCATCATGGATGGCCTCAGAAAACAGCCGCTGACCGAGATCGCAGGTTCCACTGTTGTCAAAGTAACCGATTACGAGAAACCAGAAGAGACCGGACTCCCGGCAGCAAACGTTCTGATCTACAAACTGGCAAACGGTGAAACCGTCATCGTCCGCCCGTCCGGAACAGAGCCGAAGATCAAAGTATACTACACAACACTTGGTAAGGATCTGGCAGAGGCAGAAGCAGAGAAAGAAAAACTCGCAGAGGCTTTAAAACCGAATTCTGGCATAAAGAAAATAAAAAAGAATAGAAGGGCGTGGCTTCGGCTGCGCCCTTTTTCGAACCTGAATTTTTTTTCGAAAAGTGTAAGATTTTCTGCAGAACAGCGTGATGATAGATGAAAGGGGGAAGTTCCATATGGAAGATGAAAGAATTGTCCTGCTGTATTGGGACAGAGATGAAGCTGCGATCAGCGAATCCTCGATGAAATATGGTGCATACTGTACATCTATTGCACAGAATATTCTGAAGAATCCGGCGGATGCAGAAGAATGTGTCAATGACACCTGGCTTCATGCGTGGAATGCCATGCCGCCGCACCGGCCGTCTCTGTTATCGACATTTCTTGGAAAGATAACAAGAAATCTTTCTTTTGATCTGTATAGAAAAATGCATCGCGGAAAACGCGGAGGAAGTCAGGTTGATGCGGTGTTGGACGAGCTGGAAGAATGCGTTTCGGGGAAAGATAATATTGAGCGGCAGTGGGAGATGAAAGAACTGGTAGCGGAGATCAATCAGTTTCTGCAGAAGCTGCCGGAGGAGAAACGATGTATGTTTGTCCTGCGGTACTGGTATGTAGACAGTATCGGTGAAATCGCGGATCGGCTGGGCAGAAGCGAAAACTATGTTTCAGTTACGCTGAACCGGATCCGCGGGAAACTGCATACACACTTGACGGAAAGGGGGTTCGAAGTATGAAGAAAGAAGAATTATTTAAAACGCTGGGAAATCTGGATCCTGGTATGGTGGAAAACGCGGGGAAATATCAGCGTTCACGAAGGGCTGCATGGAAAAAATGGACGGCCGCGGCAGCCTGCGCGGTGATCATCGGCGGAGCTGTGCTGGGGGTTACGACATGGAGAAATGGACAGGAGAGTTCGGCAGTCCGTTACCCGTCGGGGCTAAAGACGGTTATGGCAGCTTATCCGGCATCTGTGGCGCAGACGATGGATGCACAGGAATTTATGGAAAGTGATGCGCACTGGGACTGGTGGAATTCCTACAGGGAACTGACGACAAAATCAGCGGAACTGCAGTCGGGAATGGATGCGTATTATCAGAAACTGATGGAACAGATGCTGGTTTCCGATAATGAAAATACCGTCTGCTCGCCGATCAATCTGTATATCGCGTTTGCGATGCTGGCGGAAACTTCGGATGGAAATACGCGGCAGCAGATTCTGGATATGCTTGGTGCGCAGGATATGGATACGTTGCGGGAAAATGTTTCTTCGCTCTGGGAAAGTAATTATGCAGATACGCCTGCGCTGAAAAGTGTGCTGGCAAATTCGCTGTGGCTGGATGGTGAGGAAACATACAATGACACAACGCTGCAGCGGCTGGCGGAACAGTACTATGCATCGACATTCAGAGGAATACCTGGATCGGAAGAGATGAATCAGGCATTGCGGACGTGGACGGATGATAATACCGGCGGACTTTTGAAGGAATATACAAAAGACATGGCGATTGCCCCGGAAACGGTATTTGAACTGGTATCAACCATCTATTATAAGGCGATGTGGAGGGAAAATTTCTGGGAAGTAGATACAGAGAAGGAAACCTTCCACGGAGCTGCGGGAGATACCACTGTGGACATGATGAAAAAAACGGAATGGATGGATGTCTACCAGGGCGAACACTTCCGTGCAGTCAGCCTTAGCCTTCAGGACAGCGGCTCCATGTATTTCCTGCTTCCGGATGAAAATACCGATGTCAATGAACTGGTATCATCGCCGGATCTGATGAAGGTTATACGGCGGGATGAAAGCAGTGATAACTGGTATTCCCCTATGGTGAACCTGTCTGTTCCTAAATTTAAAGTATCGGAAAAAACAGACCTGATCGAAACGGTGCGCGCACTAGGTGTAACGGATGCGCTGGATACGGATCTGGCAGATTTCAGTCCATTAACAGGGGACAAAGAGAATTTATACCTGAGCAAAGCAGATCATGCCGCCACGCTTGAAATCGACGAAAACGGAGTAACCGGAGCAGCGTATACAGAACTCGGCATTTCAGAAACCGCAGCAGAAATACCGGACGACGAAATCGACTTCGTACTGGATCGTCCATTCCTGTTTCTTGTCACGGGGCAGGACGGATCGATTCTGTTTTCGGGAGTTGTGAGAAATATTGCAGAGACATGAAAAAAAGGAGCCGGACTGTCCGGCTCCTGTGTCTGAGACACGTTACAGTATCTCTTCGGTGCTTATTTTTGCTCTGCGTTCCTTTGTCGGAGCAGAAAAACAGACAAAATCAGTACAGCAGGGAAAATGCAGCCGGCCAGCATACCTGCCTTCAGATCGTCGCCGGTGTTTTGTGTGACAAATCCAATAACAAATGGGCCAATGGAACCACCCATATCTCCGGCCATGGCGAGAAGTGCGAACAGTGCAGTTCCGCCGAGTGGAATTTTAGAGGATGAAATACTGATGGTTCCCGGCCACATAATTCCTACGGAGAAACCACACACAACGCAGCCTATAAGATTTAAAAGAGGATATGGTGCGAGAGCTGCAGCCAGATAACAGATCAGGCAAAGTGTACCGGATGCGATCATAAATTTTGTTAAGTCAATTTTTTCCCCGTATTTACCAGTAGAAGGTTCTGCTGATGCCCATCATCACAGCAAACAGGCACGGTCCTGCAATGTCTCCAATGCTTTTTGAGAGACCTAATGCAGACTCGGCATAAGCGGAAGCCCATTGCGCCATCGAAATCTCGCTTGCTCCGGCGCAGACCATAAGAACAAGGGAAATCCAGAAAATGGGAAGACGGCACAGCTGACGAATGGTAAGTCCTTCTTCGCTTCCGGTCAGTGATTCAATTGGGCAGGAAAGAAAATTAAACGTATTGTACAGTGGAAGTACAGCCCAGATACATGCGAGGATCGGCCAGCGTTCCATACCAAAAACTGCCAAAAAAGCAGTGGAGAGTAAGATGACGCCTACAGACCCCCAGCAGTAAAAGGAATGAAGCAGACTCATAACGCTGTCCTTATTGTCAAACGGACAAGCTTCTACGATTGGGCTGACAAGAACCTCAATCAGTCCGCTTCCGGCGGCATAGATCATGGCACTGAGCAAAATTCCTGCATAGGCATTTGGTAGAATATTGGGCAGAAAGGCAAGTCCAATCAGGCCGCAGGCGGAAAGAATCTCAGAAGCAACGACACACCTGCGATAACCGATTTTATCGACATATCTGGCACAGAACAAATCGACAAGAAGTTGTGTGAAAAAGAATATTGTCGAGATAAACGCAATTTTTCCAAGAGAAATATGGTAAGTTCTGTGAAAGGTAAGAAATAGTAAAGGTGCAAAATTTGCAGAAATTGCCTGCGTGATAAATCCAAGATAACAGGCAATTAAGGTTTTGTGGTAGTTCTTTTTCATAGTGATATACTCCGTTTTTTAAAATGGCAGAACTGCTGCGGCCGTAGTGTTCGTTTCGTTGCCGTTCACCGTGTTCCATGGAGCGACAACGATTCTTTTTGTATAATAACGTAAAATAGTGTCGCTTTCACTGGAATATATCGTCTGTTTATTGTATAATATCGTAAAATAGAGAGGGGCGTGCCTGAAAAACGGAGGCGGGGAAAGATGGAATTTAATACATTTTATAACAAGATCCAAACGGATGAAAGCATGATGGAAACGATACAGCATGGAAACAGTGAGTATCCGTTTCAATTGTATTACGACGATCTTGCGTTGTTTGATTTTCATTGTGTAGAATGGCACTGGCATGTGGAGTTTGAGTTTGTTTTTGTACAGGAGGGAACAGCAACCTTCTGGGTTGGCGAAAAGCAGTTTTCACTGGGACAGGGAACGGGCATTTTTATTAACTCAAAGATTTTGCATCGCTATTTTTCTGAAGGCCATGCGATTGTGCCAAATTTCGTTCTGAAACCGACATTTCTCGCTCCGGCAGGCAGCCTGATTTACAAAAAATACATTGCACCGATACAGGCGTGTAAGGTGGACTGCATTGTCTTTTGCAGGGAAATAAAATGGCAGGCAGAAGCACTGGAGCTCATGCAGAAAATTCTCAAAGCGCAGGAATCAGACAAAGACCGGGAACTGGTTACTTTATTTCTGACGCAGGAATTGTGGCACTTGCTTTATTTGCACATGGATTCGGAAGTGCTGCAGAAAAAAAGAGAAAATACGGCATCCTCACAGGGAAGAACACAGCTGAATGATGCAATATATTCATCAAAATTTCCGACAGAATCTTACCTTGGAGGATATTGCCGGGCAGGCTATGGTGAGCAAGAGTACGGCATTGAATCTGTTCCGAAGATATCTTCACGATACGCCGGTGCATTATCTGGTGAAGTATCGTCTGCAGGAGGCTGCAAAGCTTCTGGCCACGACGGAAGAAAAAGATAACTGTAATTTCCGGCGAGACGGGATTTGAAAATATGGATTATTTTTGC
>ENA-OQCJ01000012-OQCJ01000012.1-human-gut-metagenome-genome-assembly--contig:-NODE-12-length-21751-cov-1.155707_pt1 | contig 21751 bp, 26 predicted proteins | sample MGYA00242501_ERZ504584 | MGnify/ENA primary metagenome ERZ504584 (study PRJEB26092, sample SAMD00036341) | human gut metagenome | host: Homo sapiens | study: EMG produced TPA metagenomics assembly of...
GACGAGGTGTACGAGATAGGCTCGACGCTCGGCGGCGAGAACGCGTTCCTCAAGCATGCGTTCGCCGACGGACGCCGCGTGGGCTGTCTTCTGTAAGGCATCATCCCTGTCCCGTCGTGTCAATGCGCGCGACTCGGCGGGACACGGAGTGCATGAAGGGAAACCGGAAGCGACGCGAACCGAGGGAGGTGACTGCCGGGCGAAGCCAGGGTTTCGCACGAGACGGACCGCTGTTCGTTTCGGAATGCAATTTCGAAGGTAAACAAGGAGGAAAGAACAATGTCGGTTAAAACTTATCGTCGCGGGGTCATCCTGATCTGCGCGGCCTTGTGCGGTGCGCTGACGGCGTCGTTGAATATTTGGAGCATCTTCCAGAAGCCCCTGATGGAAGCTTATGGCTTCTCGCCTCAGTCGGTGTCGTTCGCCTACACCATCGTTATCGCTATGATCGGTTTGAGCGGTCCCATCGGCGGATGGCTGCAGCGCAAGGCGCCTGAGCATATCATCATGACCGTTGCCGGCATCGGCTTCGGCCTGGGCTGGTTCCTGACGGGCTTTGCCAGCACCATCCCGGTGCTATACATATCGTTCGGCCTGCTGGTAGGCGTGTGCGACGGTATTTGCTACAACCTTGCCCTCGCTATCGCTACGCGGTGGTACCCTGACAAGCGCGGTTTCGCCAACGGCGTGGCTCTGGCCGAGGAATGCTGTGCGCTGGTGGGCGAGGCGCTGAACATCCCTGCAGAGGATGTGCTGCCCGCCTCCACCGGTGTCATTGGCCAGCCCATGGTCGTTGACCCCTTTGCCCGGGGAATCCCCGCCGCCGCCGCAAAGCTGACAGCCACTGCGCAGGGCAGCACCGATGCGGCCACGGCCATTATGACCACCGATACCCACAAAAAGGAGTACGCCATCCAGTTTGAGCTGGGCGGCAAGACCTGCACCGTGGGTGCCATTGGCAAGGGCAGCGGCATGATCGCCCCCAACATGGCCACCATGCTGGCCTTCTACACCACCGATGCCGCCGTTTCCCCCGCTCTGCTGGCAAAGGCCCTCAAGACCGTGGTGCCCGGTACCTACAACCAGATGAGCGTGGATCTGGACACCTCTACCAACGATACCCTGATCATCATGGCTTCCGGTCTGGCCGGAAACCCCGAGATCTGCGAAGAGAACGCGGACTACGATGCCTTTGTGGCGGCACTGACCGCCATTGCCGAGCACATGTGCGCCGAGCACGCCGGTGACGGCGAGGGTGCCACCCACCTCATCACCTGCGAAGTGACCCACGCCCCCGACCTCAAGACCGCCCGTGCCGTCAGCCGCAGCGTGGTCTGCTCCAACCTGTTCAAGGCTGCTGTCTTTGGCCGTGATGCCAACTGGGGCCGCATCCTCTGCGCCATCGGCTACACCCCCGGCGATTTCTCCATCGACAAGGTCTGTGTCTGGCTGAGCAGTGCCGCCGGTGAGGTCTATGTCTGCGAGAACGCCGCCTACCACCCCTACAGCGAGGACGAGGCCGCCAAAGTTCTGGCGGAGCATGATATCCTTGTCAAGGTGGATATGGGCACCGGCGATGCCAGCGCCAAGGCATGGGGCTGTGATCTGACTTATGATTATGTGAAGATCAACGGGGATTATAGAACTTAATGGAACTCCTCCAGTCGCCTGCGGCGACAGCCCCCTCACGGAGGGAGCCTGAAAGCCTCCCTCTTTGAGGGAGGTGGCATCGCGTAGCGATGACGGAAGGAGTTCGTCTTGGTGAAAAACGAATGCCGGAGCAAACGTGCTGGCGGCAAGGAGAGTATATGAAAAACGAAGAAATGGCCCTCCTGTTTTCGGAGGCGACCCCTTACATCCAGAAATACCATGGCAAGACCATGGTCATCAAATACGGCGGCAACGCCATGATCAACGAGACGCTGAAAAACGCCGTGATGAACGACCTTGTCACCCTGACCCTGCTGGGGGTGCGGGTGGTGCTGGTGCACGGCGGCGGCCCGGCCATCAACGAGATGCTGAAAAAAGTCGGCGTGGAGAGCCATTTCAACAACGGTCTGCGGGTGACGGATGATGCCACGATGGAGATCGTCCAGCAGGTGCTGGCCGGTAAGGTGAACAAGGACCTTGTGGCAAAGCTGCGCGGCCGCGGCGTGGGCCTGTGCGGCATGGACGGCCAGATGCTCCGCTGCACCGAACTAGACCCTGCTCTGGGCCATGTGGGCGAGATCATCCATGTGGACCCCACCCTGATCTCCACCCTGCTGGACGGCGGCTATATCCCCGTGATCGCAACGGTGGGCATGGACGATCTGGGCCAGGCCTATAATGTCAACGCCGACACCGCCGCCGCACAGATCGCCATTGCCCTCAAGGCCGAGAAGCTGGTTTCCATGACCGATATCGCCGGCCTGCTGCGGGATAAGGACGATGAGACTACCCTCATCCCCGAGGTGGAGGTCAGCGAGATCGAGGGCTACAAGGCTGCCGGCATCATTGCGGGCGGCATGATCCCCAAGATCGGCGGCATGGCCGATGCCATCTATCAGGGAGTCCACGAGGCGGTCATCATCGATGGCCGCGTGCCCCACTCCATCCTGCTGGAGCTGTTCTCCAACCGGGGCTCCGGCACCCGGTTCTACCGCCGCAGCCATCAGGAATAAGGCTTGCTGAAAATTATATCGGGCGATATAATAAAGATGAATAGGCTCCCCCTTTGGGGGAGCTGGCGAGCGAATGCGAGACTGAGAGGGCGAGGACGCTAACCAAGGAGGGTATATCTATGGATTCCGAAAAAGTCATCAAGCGGGACAACGAATATGTCCTGCACACCTATAACCGCAACCCCATTGCACTGGAAAAGGGCCACGGCCTGTATGCCGAAGGCCCCGAGGGCCAGAAGTATCTGGATTTTACCAGCGGCATCGGCGTGAACAGCCTGGGCTACTGCGACCTGACCTGGGCCGAGGCTGTCTCCGAGCAGGCCCATAAGCTACAGCACACCTCCAACCTCTATTACACTGCCCCCTGCGGCAAGCTGGCCAAAAAGCTGTGCAAGCGCACCGGCATGAGCAAGGTATTTTTCGGAAATTCCGGTGCCGAGGCCAACGAGGGTGCCATCAAGGCTGCCCGCAAGTACAGCTTTGACCACTACGGCAAGGGCCGCGATGTTGTGATTACGCTGGTCAACAGCTTCCATGGCCGCACCATTGCCACCCTGACCGCCACCGGTCAGGAGGTGTTCCACAACTACTTTGGCCCCTTCAACGAGGGCTTTGTCTATACCACCGCCGGTGACATCGAGGGCCTCCGGGAACTGGTGGACCGCCATACCTGTGCCATTATGCTGGAGCTGATCCAGGGCGAGGGCGGCGTGATGGCGCTGGACCCTGAGTATGTGCAGGCTGTGCGCGCCCTCTGTGATGAAAAAGATCTGGTCCTCATCGTGGACGAGGTGCAGACCGGCGTGGGCCGCACCGGCACCTTCCTGTGCTGTGAGCACTACAACCTCAAGCCCGATATCGTCACGCTGGCCAAGGGCCTGGGCGGGGGTCTGCCCATCGGTGCCGTTCTGCTGAACGAAAAGACCGCCGAGGGCATGGGCCCCGGCAGCCATGGTTCCACCTTTGGCGGCAACCCGGTGGTCTGTGCCGGTGCCAACGTGGTGGTGGATCGGATGGATCAGAGCTTCCTGGCCAATGTCAGCGAGCGGGCCGTCCAGCTGCGCACCGGTCTGGCCAAGCTGCCCATGGTGAAGAACCTTTCCGGCATTGGCTGATGGTGGGCATCGAGTTCTTTGGCGGCAATCCAGGCCGCGGACGTGCTGGCCGCCTGCCGCGAAAAGGGCCTGCTGGTGCTCACGGCCAAGAGTCGCCTGCGCCTGCTGCCCCCGCTGACCCTGACCGCCCACGATGTGGAAAAGGCTCTGGGCATCCTGAACGAGGTGCTGACCGAGATGGAGCAGAAGGCTCCGAAGGAGCAGGCATGAAACATCTGCTGAAAATGAGCGACCTCTCCCCCGCTGAGCTCCACCACATCCTGGATGTGGCGGAGGAGCTCAAGGCAGAGCAGAAGGCCGGGACGACCCCGGCGCTGCTCAAGGGCAGGAGCGTGGCGCTGATGTTCTCCAAAAATTCCACCCGCACCCGCACCAGCTTTGAGGTAGGTGTCTACCAGCTGGGCGGTCTGGGCAATTACATGAACGCTGCCACCGAGCTGCAGTCCGGCCGGGGTGAGCCCCTCAAGGACACCGCCCGGGTGCTGGGCCGCTACTACGACTGCGTGGTCTGGCGCACCTACCGTCAGTGCGATCTGGAAGAGTTTGCCGAGCTGGCCGGTGTGCCCGTGATCAACGGCCTGACCGACTACGCCCATCCCTGCCAGGTGCTGGCCGACCTGATGACCATCCGGGAGCGCCGGGGCACGCTGGAGGGCCAGAAGCTCTGCTTCATCGGGGATGGCTGCAGCATGGCAAACAGCCTCATCGCAGGCGGCCTGCTGGCAGGGATGCGTGTGACCTGCGTCTGCCCCGAAGGCTACCGCCCTGCCGCCGACGTGCTGATGTTCGCCCACAAGTATGGCGAAAAGTTTCACCTGCTTACCGACCCCGCCGAGGGTGTGAAGGATGCCGATGTGGTGGTGACCGCCGCATGGAATACGGCCCCCGGTACCCCCGAAAGTGAGCGCCGTCTGCGGGATTTCGCGGGCTTTCAGGTGACCAGCAGGCTGATGGAGGGCGCAAAGCCCGATGCCATGCTCCTCCACTGCCTGCCTGCGCACCGGGGAGAGGAGATCTCCGCCGCTGTCTTTGAAGAACACGCCGACGAGATCTTCACCGAAGCGGAGAACCGCCTCCATGTGCAGAAAGCCGTGCTGGCCATCCTGCTGGCCGGTCTGTAAAAACGAGAAAGAACCCCGGAGCTGCAGGAAACTGCAGCTCCGGGTTCTTATGGTTTCTCTCAGGGTCTGCGGCTCAGGCCGGGGCCCTCATCAGACCCTGCCAGCGCCCTTGTCCAGGATCTTATTGAACTGGAGGAAGAAGGTGGTGGCGGTCACGGCAGCGGCGATGATGTCACTGACGGGCTCGGCAAGGAACACGCCGAACACGGGGTTCGCGACCACATGGGGCAGGATGAAGATGAGAGGAATGAGCAGGATGAGCTTGCGCAGGCAGGCCAGCAGCAGGCTGACCTTGGCCTGACCCAGCGCCATAAAGCTCTGCTGGCAGGCGATCTGGACACCGGTGGAGAAGATGCCCGCCATATAGATGCGCATGGCCCAGGTGGTGTAATCGATCAGGGAGGCATCCGAGGTGAAGATGCCGGCCACTGCACCGGGAACCAGCATCATCAGCAGCCAGAAGATGGTGGTGTAGCCCAGGCAGAGGGTCAGCTGGAAGCGGAATGCCTGCTTGACGCGGTCTTTCTTGCCTGCGCCGAAGTTGAAGCTCATCACCGGCTGGCCGCCCTGGCAGATGCCCGAGATGGGCATGGTGCACAGCTGGGAGGCGCTGGTGATCACGGTCATGGCACCCACGGCCACGTCACCGCCGTAGCGGGCCAGGCTGGAGCTGAAGCTGATGGACAGCAGGCTCTCGGTGGAGAGCATGACGAAGGTGGAAATGCCCAGTGCCAGCACGGGCATGATGATCTTCCCTTCCAGCTTCATGTCCTCTTTGCGGATCTTGAGGATGGTCTTGGGGCCGGTGAGGAAGCGGATGACCCAGATGGCACCCACTGCCTGGCTCAGCACGGTGGCAATGGCAGCACCCTTTACGCCCATGCCCAGCCCAAAGATGAGGATGGGGTCCAGCACGATGTTGATGACCGCGCCGATGACGGTGGTCAGCATACTGATCTTGGCAAAGCCTGCGCAGTGATGAAGGTGTTCATGCCAAGCACGATCAGCACGCAGATGGTGCCCAGAATGTAGATGCGGCTGTAAGTCAGGGCGTAGGGCAGGGTGGTGTCACTGGCACCAAACAGCCGCAGCAGGGTGGGTGCGGCGGCGTAAAAGACGATGGTCAGGACGACCGAGAAGAGCAGCAGCATGGTAAAGCTGTTGCTGACGATCTTTTCTGCCTGCTTCTTGTCACCCTGGCCCATGGCGATGGCGGTGCGGGGGGCACCGCCGGAGCCGATGAGCATGGCAAAGGCGTTCAGGAGCATCAGGATGGGGGTAAACAGGCCCACGCCGGTCAGAGCCGCTGCGCCGATCCCCGGGATGTGGCCGATGTAGATGCGGTCCACGATGTTGTACAGCAGGTTGACCACCTGCGCCACAACGGCAGGATCATCAGCTGAAGCAGGAGCTTTTTCACGTCACCCGTGCCCATATCCTGCTGTTTTTTCTGTGTTTGTGCCATGGAAAGTGTCTCCTTTGGTTTGAGCGAGACGGAGAGGGCTGCCCTCAGAACGTCAGGCCGAAGTTCATCTCGTAGTAGTTGCCTGCGGCATCACGGTAGGCGTAAGCCTTGCCGTTCTCGTCCTTCATGCTGTCGGGCATGTAGGCATCCTTTGCAAAGCCGGGCACGTCGTTGGGGCTGATGCAGACACCGTCCGCGTTCACAGCCAGCACCTCGTCGCCCTTGGGCAGGGTCAGGGGCAGCTTGCCAACGGGAGCAAAGCGGCCGAACATCACATCCAGCGTTGCGGAGGGGTAGGTGTCAAAGCCGACGGTCAGAGCATCGGAGACCTTCTCCACATTGCCGACCTCCCAGGCCAGCGGGCAGTTGATGTTGGAAACGACCTTGCCGCCGTGTGCGTGGACCGCAGCGGCGATACCGGCCAGACGGTTTGCGCCCACCAGAGTGGTCTCCTTGTGGGTCTCGGTGGTGGGCTTGCCGCTCTCATCACGTTGCAGACAGTCTTGTCCTCGCAGATGTCCAGCTCCAGGTAGCCCGGGGTGGCGTTGAAGTATGCACCGGACTGGGGGCTGACCATCAGCAGGGCCACCTGGGCCTCATCGGGGGTGTCCACCAGAGTGACATTGCCCAGCATCTCGCGCAGGGCCTTGGTGGCGGCCTCACCGGCCTCGGCGCTCTTGCCAAAGGCCTCAGCGTAGACCTTGGTGCCGTCCTTCAGGGGCAGGGTGCCGTCGTTCTTCAGCAGGACAACGGGACTCGCGGTGCACGCGGGAAGCTTCCTCCCAGTCGGCCTTGGTGGCAACGACCTCAGCGGCCTTCTTGGGATCAGCGTAGGTGTCCTCGAACATGCCCTGACGGAACAGCTCGGTCAGGGTGCGGCTGACAGCGCGGTTCAGGCTGGCATCGGTCAGCACCAGATCTTCCTTCTTGAAGCCGGCGGGCACCGCGTGGGTGTCGTAGTAGTCGTTGGTGCCGCGGGCGTAGCTCTCCTCGCCCAGCTCGTTGTCCAGCAGGCCGGAGATCAGGTCCACACCGCTCTGGGTGACAGCATAGCCGATGCGCTCGGGCTCGTCCAGCATGTCAACACCCCAGCACATGTTGTGGACAATGCCGGTGTCGGAGTTGATGTAGCCCTTGAAGCCCATCTGGCCGCGCAGCAGGCCGTCGATGAACACCTTGTTGTAAGCAAAGCCGTAGGGCTGGAGCTCGATGGGGTTGCCGTTGAAGTCCTCCTGCGGAGCGCTCTTCTCGGCGCTGGGCTTGGAGTAGTAGGGCATGATGGACTCGGCATTGTGGCGGATGGCTGCGCGGAATGCCGGGATGTGGTACTTCTGCAGGGAGCCGGGGGTGGCGTAGATGTTCCACTGGCCTGCTGCATAGTGGGGGTCAAAGCCGTTCTCACGGGCACCGCCGCCGGGGAAGTGCTTCACGGTCATGGAAACACCCTCGGGGGTAACGCCGTTGCTGCCGCCCTGGATGCCGGGGATCAGGTGGTCGAAGATCTCCTCAATGAGCTCGGGGTCCTCGCCAAAGGTGCCGAAGGTGCGCTGCCAACGGGGGTCGGTGACGCAGTCGGCCATGTACATGTAGCCCTTCTTCAGGCCGCAGGCGTTCCACTCGCGGCGGATGGTGTCGGCAAACTTGTCGATGATGTCGATGCGTGCGGTGCCCTTGACGGCAGCAGCAATGCCCAGGGTGCCGGGATAGGTGGCAAACACGCCGGTGGCATCGTTCATGCCGAACACGACCTCACCGTTCTCGTTGCGGCTGTTGGACATGACCTGCATGGGAACAAAGTGATCGCAGGTCTCGGTCAGATACTGCAGCTGGTTCAGGTAATCTGCCAGATCCTCGGGCGTGGGGCTCTCGCGCAGGATGACGTGGCGGTTGAAGCTCTTCTTGACCATGTCAGAGGTGCTGGGCAGGGACTGGGAGCCGAAGATGCTGTCGGAGACGTTCACGGGTGCCTCGTCCAGCAGGCCGCTCTCGTCCGCCACGGGCTTGTGGCCGTTGGCTGCCAGACGGGGGGAAGGATACTTGGGGCCCATGCGCCAGTCGGAGGTGAAGATCTGGCCGATCTTCTCGCTGGTGGTCAGAACCTTGACATAGGCCTCGGCGCGCTCAGCCGGGGTCAAGCGCCAGTCGTTGACTGCGCTGACGGTGCCGGTGCCGTCGATGTCCTTGAAATACAGGCCGTTCTGCTCGATGACCTTGCGCTCCACAGTGCTGATGGTGGGGCCGTTGGGGTTCTGATAGCGCTTTACGCGCTCGGATGCTTTCACTGCCATAGTGTTTTCTCCTTTTCTTTTGAACGCAGCGGCCCATGCCACAGAGCCGCAGATGCTATACCTATTATAATAGGCCGCCGCGCGGAACAACTAGAAAATTTTTTGGATATTTCCGCACTTTCCTTGTATTCTTTTTTTGCGCGCGGTTGGAATACAAGTCTTTTTTTGTGGAATGTGCTGTACTAGTATCTTACAATCATGTGCAAAATGACGAACGCTGTTTTTTAAAACTGTTGATTTCGCCCAAGGAGAGTAAAATTGTCCTGTTTTCCCACAAAATTTTACTAACAGAAATTTGAGGGATAGTTCATAATGTATACATAAAAAATCCCCCGGTTCGCGATGTGGCAGCCGCAGCCCACGGGGGACCGAATGAAAGGTCGGAGTGAGTGGCAGCACACCGGCCGCAGAATTGAAAGGAGAGCTTCTCTATGGCAAAGGTCAAACAGCCGCTTGAAGAAAACGGCATCCACAGAGCGAAAATGTGGGAGATCATGATGTACGCTCTGAACAACACCTCCACCAACACCTACATGGTCGTGGTCGGTTACATCAGCTACTTCCTGATCGGTATCGTCGGTCTGGCATCCGTGCTGGCCGGTTCTATTGTTACCATCATGCGTGTCTGGGACGGTGTCACCGACCCGTTCGTTGGTATGATGGTCGATAAGACCAACGGCAAGTTCGGCAAAAATCGTCCGTTCATTGCCATCGGTCAGATCATCATGTTCGCCACCACCTTCGTGATGTTCAACTTCATCCCCAAGATGGGCACTGGTGTCCGCTTTATTGCGTTCATCATCATCTACATGATCTACATCATTGGCTACACCTGCCAGTGCGTTGTCACCAAGTCTGCTCAGACCTGCCTGACCAACGATCCCAAGCAGCGCCCCATCTTCGCAATGTGCGATACTGTGTATAACATTGTTCTGATGAACATCATGTTCCCCATCATTGTCACCGATGTCCTGGTGCCCAAGTTCACCCTGACTGCCGAGGCCAACGCTGCCGAGATCGCTTCTCTGGTGGCACAGAACCCTGCTCTGGCAGGCATCGTGGAGAAGTCCGGCGGCAGCCTGTCCGCTTTCTACAACCCCGGCCTGTTCACCACCATGCAGCTGATGTTCGGCGGCCTGTCCGCTGTCTTTGCAGTCTGCGCCATCATCGCCCTGTGGCGTAAGGACAATCCGAAGTACTTCGGTCTGGGCACCACCCAGAAGGTCGGCATCAAGGATTACGTTGACACCCTGGCTCACAACCGTGCCATCCAGATGCTGGTGGTCTCCGCATCTACCGATAAGCTGTTCATGTCCACCAAGAGCAACGCTACCGTTATGATCTGCCTGTTCGGCATCATCTTCGGCAACTATGCCGCATTCTCCAGCTACTCTCAGATCACCTCTATCCCCATCTGCCTGATTTCTCTGCTGCTGATGAACAAGATCGCTCGTCAGATGGGCCAGAAGGCATCCATGCTGGTGGGTACCTGGGGCGGCATCATCGGCTCCATCGCCATCACCCTGTTCCTGTTCTTCTTCAACCCCAAGGGCGATGCTTCCAAGTTCTCTCTGCCCGCATTCCGCCTGATCCGTCCTGACACCTGGGGCACCCTGTTTCACCGGCTGGACCACCACCGCTTTGATCTTCGTGCTGCTGGTCATCGCATGGTCCGGCGTGCAGGCACTGTCCTCCTCCATCGTTATCACCATGACCGCTGACTGCGCTGACTACGAGGTCTATCGTACCGGTAAGTACGTTCCCGGCCTGATGGGCACCCTGTTCAGCTTCGTGGATAAGCTGGTCTCCTCTTTGGCTGCTACCGTTGTGGCTCTGTTCTACTCCATGGTCGGCTTCAAGGACGCTCTGCCCGACACCATGACTCCGTACTCTGACGGCATCTTCTGGGCAACCATCGGCTGCTTCGTCCTGCTGCCCATCGTTGGCTGGCTGTGCAACGTTGTGGCTATGCACTTCTATCCCCTGACCAAGGAGAAGATGGCAGAGATCCAGGCTGAGATCGGCCGCATCAAGGCTGAGGCTGCTGCAAAGCAGGCTTAAGGCCAACCATCTCCCTGCGGAAATTTTGAATCCGGGACAGCGCCGCTGTCCTGCATCGTAACCGGAAATGTCCTGCGGCGGGCCATCCTCTGCCGCAGGACTTTCTGATACCCTGAGACCCGGAAGGAATACCACTATGGCAGAAGAAAACAAGCTGAACCAGACCCCTGAGATCACCCCGGCCCCCGCCGCTGAGGCCCCGGAAAAGGCCCCCACCACCGGCGAGCTGCTGGGCGATGTGGAGCACTACGACGAGGAAAAGGACGATTGGAGCACCGGCTATTACGGCACCGGCAGCCGCCAGCAGGTAACGGACGATGTGTTCCACAAGCTGGAGACCGGCGAGGAGCTGACCCGGGATGACTTTATCAAGGCGGAGCTGGCGCTGCAGGATGCCAAGCTGGAAGCCGGCATCGATCTCGAAAAGGAGAAGAGCCCGGGCCTCATTGGTAAGTATCACGATTGGAAAAAGAACCGCGTAAGGCACAAGGTGAACAAAAAGAAGTACCTTCTGCTCTGCCTGTTTCTGGGCTGGTGCGGCGGCCACCGCTACTATGAAAAGCGGTATGTGCTGGCGGCCTTCTACACCCTGTTCTTCTGGAGTGTGGTGCCCTTCTTCCTCTGCGTGACCGACCTTCTCATTGCACTGCCCATGCAGGCTGATGAGAACGGCGACATCCTGATCTGACATCTTCCTCTATTCATTCATTTACCTCCTAGCGCCAGAAAGGGCCTGCGGCATTTGCCGTGGGCCCTTTCTGGTGTTTGCAGGCCCGTTCTCCGGCGCGGAACATAGTGGCAGCTAACTGGCGTTGTGCTATACTAGTATATCAATTGATTGTGCAATAAGCACAATAGAATTTTTCACATTAGTGAAACTTTTCCCATAATCGTAAAATTGACCTGTTTTACCTTAAAATATTACTAACAGATAGATCAAAAAGCGTTCATAATATAGACATAAAGCTTCGGACGGGCTGGTACGCAGTGGCAGCTGTAAGCCCCATGGAGAAAACGGAGAATGTTCCTGTGTGAACAAAGGAGAGAATGAAATGGCAAAAACCAGAAGTCTGCCGGATAAGTTCTATGATAAGGACTATGAGCACAACGGCATCCACCGCGTTCCCCTGTGGCGTATCGCAGGCTACGCGCTGAACAACACCGCAACCAACGTTTATCTGATGATGATGAACTACGCTACCTACTACCTGATGGGCTGGGTCGGCGTTGGCATGATGGTCGCTTCCTCCCTGACCATGATGATGCGTATGTGGGACGGTGTTACCGACCCGTTCATCGGCTTCATGGTCGATAAGACCAACGGCAAGTTCGGCAAGAACCGTCCGTTCATCGTGATCGGTCAGATCATCCTGTGCGTCACCAGCTGGGTCGCATTCCATGTGACCCACAAGCTGCCTCAGGCCGCCCGCTTCCCCTTCTACGTGGTCGTCCTGATGGTCTACTACCTGGCTACACCTGCCAGTGTGTCGTTACCAAGTCCGCTCAGTCTTGTGTGACCAACGACCCCAAGCAGCGCCCCATGTTCGCTTCCTTCGACGGTGTGTATAACACTTTGGTGTTCGCTATCCTGGGTATTATCATTCCCCGTATCGCCAACAGCTACAACGATGTGGGCGGTTACGCATCTCTGGAGTTCTTTGACACCCTGTGGAAGATGACCGCCATCATGTCTGCGATCTTCACCACCATCGCTGTGATCTCCATCGCTCCCAAGGATCGTTCCGAGTTCTTCGGCACCGGCAAACCTGTCAAGGTCGGCCTGAAGGATTACTGGGATACCCTGAAAAACAACCGCGCCATCCAGATGCTGGTCCTGTCCGCATCTACCGATAAGCTGGGTTCTTCTGCAAAGTCCAGCGCCGTCATGGTCGCCATGTTCGCCTGCATCGCCGGTTCCAACCTGCTGCAGAGTAATGTTACCGGTCTGGTGACCATCCCCAGCACCATCGTGTGCTTCCTGTTCATCAGCTTCTTTGCTACCCGTCTGGGTCAGCGCAAGGCTATGTTGATCGGTTCTGTGGGCGGTCTGATCACCAATGGTATCCTGGCAGCTCTGTGGCTGTTCGGTGATCCCACCACCATGACCTCCAACCCCGAGACTGGTGCTCTGAACTGGGGCTACTTCCTGATCATCTATCTGGTCTTTACCATCATCACTGCTGGTTTCCAGGGTATCTCCGGCAACATCGTTATCCCCATGACCGCTGACTGCGCTGACTACGAAGTCTACCGTACCGGCAAGTACGTCCCCGGCCTGATGGGCACCCTGTTCAGCTTCGTGGATAAGATGGTCTCCTCTTTCGCTCCCATGGTCGCCGGTATCATGTTCAGCATGTGCGGCTTCACCGATCACAACCCCGTTATGGGTGACCCTGTTACCCCGGGCCTGCGTATGGGCGTTGTCTTCTGCGCTTACGGCATGATCATGCTGGGTCTGGTCTGCAACCTGATCGCTATGAAGTTCTACCCCCTGACCAAGGAGAAGATGGCTGAGATCCAGGACGAGGTCGCTCAGATCAAGATGAAGACCATGCTGAGAACGCCTAATTGGTACTTGCAATTTTCTGCGGAAACCTGTAAAATCAAATAGAAAAACCGCTCGCCCTTGCGGCGGGCGGTTTTCTGCTTTTGGAACAAAATTCAGACAAGAGGTACATCGTAAATGGAAGAAAAGACACAGTGGGTAAAGGACCCGGATCATGGGATCATCTGGAACACCATCGACCACCTGTTATACTGGAAAGAACACCGTGAAAAGCACTGTGTCAGCCGCAAGAAATATATGCGCCTGTGCATTCTGGGGGCGTTTGGTGTGCACCAGTTCTATGCCAAGCGCCCGGTGCTGGGCCTGCTGTATCTGGCAACCTTCTGGAGTGGTTTCTCTGCCGCTATGACCATCGTGGACTTCATCATTGCCGTGCCCATGAAACCGGATGAGGACGGCAACATCTGGCTGTAAAAAGCCCTCTGGCGGCCTGCTGGGCCGGAAAGGAAAACACCCTATGGATAATGTCATGCAGTTTCTGTTCAACACCAACCACGAGCAGCCCAGCATCCTGGTCTGGATCCTGCTGATCGTGATCGCGGTCGTGATTCCCAATTACGCCAGATATCGGATGGAGCAGAAGCACTCCAATGATTCTGTTCCCACCCAGAACCCTGCCCGTTCTGCCCCGCGCAAGAAGAAGCGCAGCAAAAAGCGCTGAGCCGCAGGCTGGGGCAGCATGGTAAAGATGCTTTGATATTTCATGATCTCCCATAACCGAAAGGGCCCTGCAAATGCCGCAGGGCCCTTTTGGTTTGCCAGCGTGTGTGGAGATGAGGAAATAGATTGACGGCTGATAGCAAATGTGCTATCATAAGGCTGAGGGATAAGCCGCACATAGAAGAGGAACATGAATGTATACAGTCGAATTTTATGAGAACGACAGAGGCGTTTCCGAACTGTGGGACTTTTTGGAAGAGCTGCGGATAAAAAGCGCATCCAATAAGGATGCGCGAATACAGTATAAACAGATCGTGTTGTATATCCAGCTGCTGCAGGACAACGGAACACGGCTTTCCGAGAATGTGACGAAGCATCTGATGGATGGCATCTGGGAGCTGCGTCCGGGAAATAACCGGGTATTCTACTTCTGTTGGCGGGGTGACCGGTTTGTGCTGCTGCACCAGTTTCGGAAGAAATCGCAAAAAACGCCGCGGCGTGAAATTGAACGAGCAAAAGCAGAACGTGATGATTGGCTTGCAAGAAAGGGTGAGTGAATATGAGGACCTGGAACGATTATAAGGAGCATGTGGCAGCTGCTGACCCGGAAATTGCAAAGGATATCCGGGAAGCGGAAGCAATGTCTGCAATCGTGAAAGCAATGGTAGAGCAGCGGAATGCGATGGGATTGAGCCAGCGGGAGCTGGCAGCGAGGTGCGGCATTCCGCAATCCTCGGTGGCACGGATCGAATCCTTTAAGACGATGCCCAATCTGGATACCCTGCTGAAGATCTTCCAGCAGCTGGGCTTGAAATTGACCATCTCGGCGGCCTGATTCATCTTGCCATTTGCCGCATACAAAAACCGCCCCGGCGGCTGCTTTGTGCAGTGCCGGGGCGGTTCGTTTGTTTTTTGGTGTTCAGATGCAGGAAGTACTTACTTCTTGATCTTGATCAGCTGTGCGTTCAGGCTCTCGATAAAGCCGTCGGGCATGTTGATCATCTTAGCCATAGCCTCAGGGGTCATGCGCTTCATCATATCCCACATGCCAACGCCGGGCTTGATGTCAAAGTTGGTGGCCAGCTTGACAGCCCTGGTAGCGAGAGCCAGAGCCTCTTCGTTCTTGGAGAGATCTTCCATGCTGTCCTTGATGCTGTAATAGCCCTCGGGGAACTCCATCGGAGCCTTCAGATCCAGGCTGCCGACCTGCTTGAACCAGTTGGCAACGCCCTCCTGACGCTCGTTGAACTCAGGCAGAGTGTAGTAATCGGGCTCTTTCTCGACCTTTTCCAGCGTGTGGAATCCTTCACGTCACCGGCAACGGCCAGGATGGTGTTGAAGCCCTCTTCCAGAGCAACATTGAACTTGAATACGCGGTGCGCAGTCTGCTGGCCGACTTCCTTGCCGTTGACGTACAGCACAACGGTGTCCTGGTTGGAGTAGACCTTGATCTCGGTGGTCTCGCCTGCGCGCTGTGCATGGCGGCGGCCGGCGATGTGGACCATGGGCAGCTTGGACCAGTATGCCTGGTAGACAAAGTAGCTGTCCTTCTTGGTCTTGCGGTCAATGGTCATCAGGCCCTTGTTGTTGCGGCCTGCAACGCCGCCCTCGTGGCGGGCAGCACAGCCAAAGTCGAACATGTTCCAGCAGTGGGTAGCCCACACCCAGGGACGATCCTCGAACACCTGAGCCAGATGCTCGTGGTACAGTGCCTGATACTCCTCGGTGTAGTCCTTGCACTGGGGATCGTTGCTGTGCCAGTTGATGATGCCCTCGGTGCCGTACTCGGAGATGCCGATACAGATGTCGGGGTGCTCGGCGTGGAACTTGTCCAGCAGGGGCCGTTCTGCTCCATCTTGCCGCCGTACCAGCCGAAGTAGTGGTTGTAGCTCTCTACATCGGTAATGTGATGCATGGGGCCGTCAACAGGGGTGTTGGAGACGTGGGCAATGGTGGTCAGACGGGTGGGATCCAGCTCACGCACCAGCTTCTGCAGGTCGTGGTGGTTGTCCACCAGCTCCTGGCAGATGCCGCCGATCAGGATCTCGTTGGACAGGCCCCAGAACATGATGGAGGGGTGGTTGTAGTTCTGGATGATCAGCTCGGTCATCTGGTGACGGCAGTTCTGGTGAGCGGAGGGGTCCTTCTTAAAGACGCTGATGAAGGGGATCTCAGCCCAGACGGCGAAGCCCAGCTCGTCACATGCGTCGTAGAAGTCCTGGCTGTGCTGATAGTGGGCCAGACGGATGGTGTTGGCACCCAGCTCCTTGATGAGCATGGCATCCTCGTAGTGATCCTCAGCGGTCAGGGCGTTGCCCTTGTACAGACGATCCTGATGGCGAGCCACGCCGCGCAGCGGGGTGGGCTCGCCGTTGATGGAGAAACCGTCGTTCGGGGTCACAGTATAGCTGCGGACACCCACGTTGGCGTAGATCTCGTCAAAGGTCTCGTTGTTCTTCTGCAGGCGGGCGGTCACGGTGTACAGGTTGGGCTCGTCCATGCTCCACAGCTGGGCATCGGGAACGTACAGGGTGACCTTGGTGCTGTCGCAGGGGCGCACGCCGGAAGCAACTTCGTTGCCGTAGCAGTCCTCGATGCTGTACATCACGGTATAGGCCTCTTCGCCGTTGGTGACCCAGCTCTCGATCTCAAAGGTGGCACCGCCGTCCTCGGTGGGCTTGGGGGGTGACCTTGATGCCGGGGCCGCCGAAGTAGTCCAGGTCAAAGTGGGTGCCGGGCACGCTGATCAGGTTCACGCCGCGGTACAGGCCGCCGTAGAAGGTGAAGTCGGCGGAAGCGGGGTACATGGAGGGGGTGTCCTCGTTGGAGACCTCGATGGTCAGCTCGTTGTCGCCCTCGTGGCACAGGTCGGTGACATCGGCACGGAAGATGGAGAAGCCGCCCTCGTGGGTGGTTGCCACCTGGCCGTTGACCTTCACGGCTTGCGGCCAGAGCAGCTGCCAGCACCTCAACGTAGGTGCGGCCGCCAGCCAGAGGCTGCTTGGGCTGGGTAAAGGTGCGGGTGTAGACACCGGTGGTGCGCAGATAGCTGCCGTTGCCGTCCATGCCGTCCACAGCGTTCCAGGTGTGGGGCAGGGTGACCTGCTCGGTGGGACGCTCGCCCTTGGGGAAGGACAGGGTCCAGTTTTCGTTCAAGGAAATGATCTCTCTCATCGATACTGCTCCTTCTGGTTTTCTTCTTTGTTTCGGCGGCCTGTATGGCAGAAGAAATGCCGGAAACAGGCCGGTTGTTGATTTTAGTATAGCACATCAGAGGGGGGCAGAGTTTGTACAATCTTTCGGCAAAATAGTAATATTTTGTGAAAATCCAGACGATGATTCCACAATTTTACAATCTGGCCCTTGGAAACGACAGCACAGCATGGAAAAGATACCCCAAAGCAGAGACGAAAAAGAGGGTGTCCGTCCCCGCAGAGGGAGGCAGCGGCTTCCGCTTATCCCAGACCAGAAGGCCTCTTTGGCGCTGTGGGTCCCTCCGGCAGAAAGTGTTGACGGAACGGCAGCTTTTTGCTATAATTATATAGCTATGAATATGGAGATGTATCGAAGTGGTCGTAACGAGAACGACTCGAAATCTAACTGGCTTTTTGGAAGTGGATTTCCGATTTTGCTAGGTTTCATGCGGGTTTTCCGGCTTCGAGAGCGAACGATTTTCGGTCGTTCTCTCCTGAAATTCTCTCCAAAATTTTCCCAGAATGCACGGAGCATTCTAAAATTTAATATGTGGAGCATTACTCAAGTGGTCGTAAGAGGTCGCACTCGAAATGCGATAGGCCGGGAGACCGGTGCCAGGGTTCGACTCCCTGATGCTCCGCCAAATCGAATGGACAGATGAATTTTATTCGTCTGTCCATTCTTTTTTGCCGGAACATCGCCCGTCCACCCTGTCTTTGGGACGTATGACATCATGCTGACGCATTGCCATAGCCCAGCCCTTCCAGCATCGCCTGTGCAGACGAGAGTTTGGAAGCATAATCGAGGTGGGCGTAGATGTTGGCGGTGGTGGAGAAGTCGCTGTGACCCAGCCATTCCTGAATCTGCTTCATAGGAACGCCGTTTGCCAGAAGAAGGCTGGCGCAGCTATGACGCAGGTCATGAAAGCGGATAGGACGCAGACCGTTTTTCTCCAACAGCTTCGGGAACTGCTCGGAAACATAGTTGGGGCGGATGATGTTCCCGATCTCGTCCACACACAGATAGCCCAGATACTCCCGGTTGTAGCTTTTACCGCACAGGCGGCGGTAGGTTTCCTGCTGACCTTTCAGCATCAGCAGGCGGTCACGGATGGGCGGCACAAGGGGCAGCGTCCGCAGGCTGGACTTGGTCTTTGCACGGTCTGCCTGCACCAGAACCTTTTTGCCGTCGATGGATGCCTGCGTGACGATGTGCTTGACCTCCAGCGTGTTGGCTTCAAAGTCGATGGCATCCCATTTCAGACCCAGCACCTCGCTGCGGCGCAGACCGTAGAAGGATGCCAGCAGAACCGGGATCTCCAGCTTGGTGCCCTCTGCGATCTCCGTCAAAGCATGAATCTCATCGGCACTGTAATAGCTGCCTTTGAACTCGTTCTTCTTCGGACGCTCGACCTTATCTGCCGGATTGGTGGGGATCAGGTCGATCTTGACCGCATACTTCAACGCCTTGTGGATGTTTGCGTGATAATGGATCACGGAATTTGCCTTGACCCGTTCAAGCTGCTTGGTGTAGAAGTCCTGCAAGTCGGTGGCTTTCAGGTCTACCAGCTTGATGCCGCGCTTGCGGAAATACGGAACGATGATGCGCTCCACCATTCCCTGATAGCTGGCATAGGTTGTGATCTGGATAGAGCTTTTCGTGACTTCCAACCATTTCAGCATGAAGTCCGAAAAGAGAATGTCATCGTCTAAGCGAATTTCCGCAGGTGCGGTGGGAACCATGAAGTTTCTCCGACGTTCCAGCAAAAGAGCCTCGGCTTTCTTCTTGTTCCTCTTGACGGACAGACCGGTGGCTTCCCACTTGGTCTTTCGCTTTCCGTCTGTGTCCTTGTAACTCAGAACGATGTAGTAGAAGTCGTTTTTTTCTTGCAGATGCCCTGCTACCATAGTGTTACCTCCTGTCTTTGCATCCACTTGAATATGTAACTTCTGCCGCTGACACCATCAGTGTACCCAACGGCAGGAGAGAATGCAAGGATGTCACGCCCGGACAGCGTGACCGGGTGCGAATCCGATGAGATAAGTCAAAAGATGTGCCTTGGGGATGCGGTAGGAGCGTCCGACCTTCAAATGCTGGACGCTCCCTTTTTCAAAAGAGCATACCCGGTTTTTGTGCTGACGCTCAATATCTCGCACATCTGGTCGATGTTCAGCACGTCCGGGTAATCCCGGAGCATCACACGGTACGCATCACGGGGATTCAAATTTTCCTCACCCAAACAGATTTCCCCTTTCCGGATTCATATTTTCCCGATCCAATGCCAGACTGCATTTCAGGCTTTTTCAATTTGCGCCATCTCCCACTCACTGGTCATCCCCATAAAACTGTTGATGCGCTCTTTATCAATGGTGAAGATCTGTTCCAGCAGCACCACAGACGGACGGCTGAACGCAGGGTTCTGCTCAATGAGAACATGGGTGGGCTGGTTTGGCTTTTTGGAGACTTTTGAGGTTACAGCAGCCACGATCACAGTCGGCGCAAATTTATTTCCTGTATTATTTTGGATCACAATAACAGGACGTTTACCACCCTGCTCGGAACCATAGTGCGGGTCAAGGTCTGCAAAGTAGATCTCGCCCCGGCGAAAGCCGAAATTCTTCGTTACATAAACGGTAGCAATCATCCCCCTTTTCCTTATGTAGGCAAAAGCCGCCCTGCGGACGGCTTCTGCGACGTTTTAGGACTGTTGCCATAGGAGAGAACATCACTGCTTGATAGGAAGGCTCCTAGAACGGCTGGAGCCGTTGTAGACCTTCAGGATCTGGTGCATATACTTCTGATAGTTCGGGCCGCTCATCGCCTGCCCGCTGCGGTAGATCGTCAGGGGGCTGATGCGTTTGAGCTGCTTGATCAGACGAATCGGGTCATACTCGTGGTCGTACAGCGCAACGAAACGGGCAACGCCCTGCAGCACCTCAGAACGGAGCGAGTTGATGTCACCCTCCCATGCTTCTGCCAGAACACGAAGTGCATCTGTGTAAATGCGTTCGCCGTGCTGCCGATATTCGGCAAATGCGGTAGCGATGCAGGCAATCTTCCACTTGGCGTGACTCTGGTTGAAACTCAGACCAAAACCGGCGCGCTGGGTAGCACTCTGGAATGCGATGGCTTCCGGGTCGCCGCCGTGGATCTTGGCACGCAGCTTTGCACCGGCTGTAAGCGGCGCCGAAATACCCGTCTGCTGTGCAAACAGCATGGCTTCTTGCTGCTCGGTCAATCCCGAATAAACCTTGCAGACGATGTTCAGATCGCAGTTGTTATTCAGCAGCTTGCGGGCGGCAATGGTGTGTTGACCATCGAAAACATAGTAGTGACCGTCCCGGTAGCTGACCTTGGGGGCATTGGCGATGCGCTCGTCAAACTCGGCGGCGATTCGCTTGACACGGTTGGCGTTGAGAGTCCGCTGGTAGTAGCTGCGAGGCACCTCCAGAAACTTGCTGTTGATGACCATTTCGTGATGAACAAGTTTAATCATAGGCAAATTCTCCTTCCAGTTTTACGATATAATCCTTTGCTTTCTGCAAAAGTCCAACGACTTTCTGACGGATTTTTGGGTTTTTGAGGAATTCCGGGTAATTTTCAAAACAGACATCCAGACGGTAGATCATCGTATCTGCCGCTGATGCCACTTCGCTGAGCATTCCTTCTGCATCAGCTACTTGTTCGACCGATTCCATTTTTGCGGATAATGAGCGAATCGTTTGTAGCGCAGTCTGGTTTTGCTTTGGTTGAACAATCTGTTCGGATGGAACTTCAATAACCGGTGGCTCTGCTTGTGATTCACACGGAGTAGTCGAAGTCGCGGACTTTTCAACATTCTTTGCTTTGGATGTTGATTTACTGCGGGGCCTTTTTGTTTCTTTTGGCGCACAGATTTTCTCAACAAGAGCAGGACGATCTTCGGGAGGTGCACGGGCAACAGATGCAATCTCGGCGGCGGTCGGCTTGACCTCGCCGGAAAGCACTTTCTGGCGTGTGCCGGGAACGGCTTCTTCAGCGGCATCTACACCTTTTGCAAATTCTTCAGATCGTCGAACAAATATTGGAGTTGCACCTATTTCTGTTGCGATTTTCTCGCAGGTTTTCTGACGTTTTAGTTGGTGCTCATTTTGAGCACCAACTAAAAACTGTATATCGATTCGTTCCTTTTTCATTAGGAACGAGTGCCTTTTCTGCTTCATATTGCTTTCCAACGAGATATTTCTTTTGCTCGACTGTCAGGTTGCGCCGCCCAAGCTGGTTTTTACAGATCCAGATGATGGCTTCATAGCGGTCTGCAAACTCTTTCTCGTGGACGGTATAAGGGATGTCGGGATGCTTCCTGAGAATCGTGTATCGGTTATGACCGTCTACGATCACGCCATTCCAGACGATGATGGGATTGATAACTTTGCCATCGTTGACAATGTTCTTCTCCAGCTGTTCCAGCTCCTCAAAAGTGAGCGGCGGGATCTTGCCCTGAAACTCCGGGTCAATCTTAAGCGCATTCAGATTCATCATCAAACCGTCCCTTCTTAAAGTAGGTGGATTTCGGGCTGCTGGGCTGGATGTAGTAGTCGTAGCCGAAGCTGGTCCTGGCAGTAGGTGCAGGGTTCC
>ENA-OQCJ01000013-OQCJ01000013.1-human-gut-metagenome-genome-assembly--contig:-NODE-13-length-21253-cov-1.374373_pt1 | contig 21253 bp, 23 predicted proteins | sample MGYA00242501_ERZ504584 | MGnify/ENA primary metagenome ERZ504584 (study PRJEB26092, sample SAMD00036341) | human gut metagenome | host: Homo sapiens | study: EMG produced TPA metagenomics assembly of...
CCCACAGCATAAAGTCTCGCTGCTGATGGCGCATACGGATCATCCCCGTGAAGTGGCAGACCCATGGTTCACGGGAGATTTTGAAGCCACATGGCAGGATATACTGGAAGGGTGTACGGCATTGCTTGAGGAACTGCGATCATAACAGATTATCATAAAAAACGGACGGATGTCTGCCAGTTGACAGACATCCGTCTATTTTTTTATTTCAAATCATCTTAAAATACTTCAGTGCCTCCCGGATGGCTTTTTCCTTCTCCGGCGGGCACTTGAGCTGCTTGGGGGTTCTCAGCCTTAGGCTTGTTGTAGTTTTGCCGCTCCTTGATGCCGCACTTGCGCTTGACCTGTGCAATATAGAGGTTGCTCACGTTCAGACCGATGTGCTCCTTGACGTACTCCCGGATCTCTTCATAGGTAGCCTTGTTTTCCGCAGCAGTCACGTCCAACTCATCCATCTTCAGGTCTACCGTGATCTTCTGGTAGACATCTAGTTTGGACAAAGCGCATACCGTCTCGGCGGTGTCATCGACTGGCCCTACGAGCTTGTGAAGGAGGGATGATTGTGGACAGTTCTTTTAATCTGGCCGTCCATGCGCTGGTCTGCCTGAGCCACAGTGGACGCTCCCTCAGCAGCGAAGCGCTGGCGGAGAACATCTGCACCAATCCCACCCGCGTCCGCCGGGTGCAGGCGGTGCTGAAAAAGGCGGGAATAGTGGAGACCCGGGAGGGCTTGGACGGCGGCTATCCGGGAAACGCTGGCGCAGTGAGGGCGTGGCTATGGAGCGGATCTATGATACGCTTCCATGTAGCACACTTCGTGTCTCTTTAGAAACCGAGGGTAACGGTCAAAGCCATCCGTTTGCACCATGGTCAAAATGCAAAAAGCGCAGCCGCAGATATTCTCTGCGGCTGCGCTTCGATCCATTTTCAAAGCTTCGGCATCACTCAACGCCATATTGTTGTCTAAATAAATCAGCGACGATGTTTTGCTTTTGAGGCATCGGGCGGCCGGACGAAGCCAGACTCGCCACCTACTCCGCGCAGAGCTCAGCCACCAGAGCGTCCATCTGCGCTTCGCTGGTTTGGTTCAATGCACCACGCAGAGACACTACCGTTTCGTAAAGGTGGATATCCTTCATCTCCTCCAGTTTGGTGCGCATCAGCCGCGCGGCAGCAGGTGCCCAAGAGCCGTTTTCAATAAGACCAATCCGGCGGTTCCGGAATCCCTTTGTCTGTAAATGTTCCAAAAACTCCTTCATGGGCGGAAACAGTCCTCCGTCATAGGTGGAGCAGGCCAACACCAGTTTCCCACAGTAGAATGCGCTGGTCACGGCATAGGAAAGGTCTGTTGCCGTCAGATCGCACATGGTGACTTGCGCACCTTTTCCCTCCAGCTTGCTCTTGAGGGCCTCCGATGCGTATGCGGTATTTCCATGGATGGACGCGTGGACGATCAGGATGCCCTCCGGTTCTTCCGGTTTCCATTGTGACCAGAGATCATAGAGCCGCAGATACTCTCCCAAGTCTTCTGTGAGCATGGGGCCATGGAGCGGGCAGATCGTTTTGATCTCCAGCGCGGAGATTTTTTTCAGCAGCGCCTGCACCTGTGCGCCATACTTTCCGACGATGTTGTAATAATACCGCCGGGCCTGCGGCGCCCAGGGGGCACGGGCAGTCCGTTCCAGTGAACCGAAGCGGCCGAAGGCATCCGCCGAGAACAGGATCTTTTCCTCCTCTTCATACGCTGCCATCACCTCCGGCCAGTGTACCATCGGCGCCAGCAGAAAGCGCAGCCGGTGCAAGCCAAGGAAAGCGTATCTCTTTCGCCAACCTCCAGCATACGGTCTTCCGACAATGCACCTGTGCCGAAGAACTGCTTGATCAGGGTAAATGTTTTCGCGTTTCCCACGATCTTCATCTCCGGGTACTTTTGTGCCAGCCGCATGAGGCTGCCGGAATGATCCGGCTCCATGTGTGTGACCACAAGATAGTCGGGGCTGCGCCCCTCCAACACCCGCGCCACATTGGAAAGCCATTCTTCCGCCGCCCGTGCGTCCACGCTGTCCATCACGGCGATTTTCTCGTCCAGAATGACATAGGAGTTGTAGCTCACTCCCATAGGCTGGACGGGGTACTGGTTTTCAAAGAGTGCCAATGTGTTATCATCCACCCCTACATAGCGGATGGCATCTATTACCGTTTGAATGGTCATAATACAAAACAACTCCTTATCATCTGTTCAAGACCTGCATCTCTGGGTTCTTCTCCCCGAATTTCTCGCGCAGCGCACTGCAGATATCCTCCCGGGACTTGCCCTGTTTCTCACCGTTTTTAATGAGCTTGTACGCCTGGAACAGCGCCGAGGGGCCGATCTCGCTGCTGAAAAAGCCGATGCCCTGATTCCATGCCAGCAGCTCGAACACGTCGTCCAACGCGGCACTCTCCACACCGTGGATATATGCCTTTACCAGCTCCCGCGCCGCCTGCCTCATCCGGCCCGCACCGACAGCGTTGGTCAGGGACAGCAGCAGCCGCGTTTCGTAGGGCAGTACGCGCTTCTCGCTCTGCCATGTGGTCTCCCAAAAATCCACGGCGATCTGCCCCAGCTTTTCATCGATCATGGGATAGTTCAAAAGAGCCAGCGGCTTGAAGGGAGCGGAGCTGTCGCCTTCCTTCTTCTCCACACGGCAGAACCAGACATGGAACTCCGCCTCACTCCGCCGCTCGGTGTGGTGCTCGTAGCCCAAGCCCTCCATGACAGCGTACAGTGGATGCGGCTCAAAGGTCTGGATGATGTGTAATCCTTCGCCCACCTCCAACGCCTCGGCTCTTTTCTTCAGCCCTTCAAAGAAGCTGCCCTGTATATGGCGCACATCCACGGTCTGAAACCCCTGCGCCTTATTCTTCCAGTTTTCGTAGCTCATGCGGTTATTCTCCTTTCTTCACTCGATAAAACCAGATGTGATATTCGCTGCCGCTCACCTTCTCCGTGTGATGCTCAAAGCCCATAAGGGCCAGCACCGGGTACAGGGGGACAGGCTCGAAGATCTGGATGATATGCAGTCCTTCGCCGTTTTTCAGCGCGGCAGCCTTTGCCTTCAATGCAGGGAAGAAGTCCATCTTTTTGCCCCGCACGTCCATCACTTCAAATGTGCCGATTTTGTCCTTCCAGTTTTCATAACTCATAGTCTTTGCCTCTCTTGCAGAAAGCTCACGCCTCTTCGAAGGAATCCTTACCCACGCCGTCCAGCTTAGGACAGCCCACCAGGGTGATGTGTCCCTTGATGAACCGCTCGTGGAAAGCGGCGTAGGCGTAGGCGGTGCAGTCGGCGGCAATCAGGAGCCGTGCGCCGTCAAAATACGGGGCGTTTATCCTGATCGATTTCAATGATCCGTCGTTTCATGTTCGATCCTCCTGTTGCTTTTGTGCGTTCATTGTACTATACTAAGAGCAACAAGTCAGTTGAATTTTCAACAAAAGAGAACTTTTTATGAAAGAATTTTTTCCGGTACTTCATACGGCGGCGCTTTTCTCCGGCATTTCCGACGATGAGCTTGCCGTCATGCTCTCCTACCTTGGGGCGAGGATCGACACCTTCCCCAAAGGCTCACGCCTGCTCCGCGCCGGGGAGCAGGTGGAGGAGGTGGGTCTCGTGCTGGCGGGCAGCACCCTCATCGTGCAGGAGGATATCTGGGGAAACCGCAACATCCTCTCCAAGACCGGGCCGGGGCAGACCTTCGCGGAGGTATTCGCCTGCGCGCCGGGAGCGGTACTGAACGTGAGCGTAGAGGCGGAGAGCGCGGTGACGGTGATGTTTCTGCATATAAGGCGCGTTTTGAGCGTGTGCCCCTCCGCCTGCTCCCACCACAGCCGGATCATCCGCAACCTGCTGGACGAACTGGCAGAGAAGAACCTGCGGCTCAACGAAAAGCTCACCCACATGGCCCAGCGCACGACGCGTGCAAAGCTGATGTCCTATTTTTCCGCCGAGGCCCAGCGGCGCAGCGTCTATGAGTTCGACATTCCGTTTTCAAGGCAGCAGCTTGCGGATTACCTCGGTGTGGAGCGCAGCGGGCTGTCTGTAGAGCTTGGAAAAATGCGGGATGAGGGCCTGCTCGACTTTCACAAAAGCCATTTCCTTCTCAAAACGCCGGAGACTGACCGTCCCTTTCCTTCTGCGCGTTAAGGAGCCCTCTTTGGGCGTATTGGCAAGTGCGGATAACCCCGTCAGCCACGGAGCGTCGGGGTTTTGCAGATGGAAGAAGCAGCTACGGTCTGTAGAGATCGGCAGGACAGCGTCAGCTCGTACAATCTGATTTGATCATACCCACAGCCGCTTTGGCTGTGGGTATTTTCTGTTTGAACTCCAAAAGCTATGCAGAGCTCAAGGAGCCTAATCGTACAACCGGAGCAGCGCCGCGCCGATTTTCTCAAATTATGTGACGCCATCACAGTAAAACCGCTTGTCACGCGGTATACTACGCATAACAACACAGCCGCAGAGTACATCTGTGGCTGTGTTTTGTGTTCAGTTGCTCACTGTTGCGTGGACTGGATATGGAGAGACAACATATCTCCCGATCTTACATGGGTTTCTTATCTGCCATCACTCTGGCAGTTTGCCTTGCAGATATGTCGGCATCCCCACTGCGGTCGTATCCGGCCTGACCTTAAACATGGCTTTTTCAATCTACCTCCCTTATCGGTTTTCCGCGATATATTTCTCCGCCATGTGAACTGCCACCGCGCCGTCCGCCACGGCGGTGACCACCTGACGGAGGGGCTTCGTCCGCACGTCGCCCACGGCGTAAACGCCGGGAATACTGGTTTCCGTGGTCTCTCCGGCCACGATATAGCCGCCGCCGTCCAGCTCCAGTTGACCCACCGCCAGCGCCGTGGCGGGCTGTCGGCCCACGCTGACAAATACGCCGTCGCAGTCCACCACGCTTTCCTCACCGGTGACGGTGTCCCGCAGGCGGACGCCGGTCAGCCTGTCCCCGGAAAGCAGCGCGGAAACGACGCTGTTCCAACGGAATTCCACGTTTTCGGCCTGTGCCAGCGGCTCGTGATAGATCTTGGTGGCCCGCAGGGTGTCTCTGCGGTGGACGAGGATCACTTTTTTCGCCACGCGGCTGAGAAGGAGGGCATCTGCCGCGGCGGAATTGCCGCCGCCCACCACGACCACCGTTTTGCCCTTGTAAAACATCCCGTCGCAGGCGGCGCAGTAGGCCACGCCCCGGCCCACCAGTTCCGACTCTCTGGCCACGCCCAGCGTTCTGGGTTCCGCACCGGTGGCCAGCACCACGGTTTTCCCCCGGAAGATCCCCTCGCTGGTCTCCACGAGCTTGGGAACCGCCGTCAGATCCATGCGGAGGACTTCTGCGTATTCGCTGCGTGCCCCAAAACGCTCCGCCTGCTTTTGCATCTTCTCCGCCAGAGAGAAGCCGTCGATCCCGTTCTCAAAGCCGGGGTAGTTGTCGATCTGCTCGGTCAGGGCCATCTGCCCACCGGCGGACAGTTTTTCCAGCACGATGGTGTCCAGCCCCGCCCGTGCCGCGTACAGGGCGGCGGTGTAGCCGCCCGGTCCGCCGCCCACCACGAGCATATCATAAACATGATTGTTGTTCATATCTGAACCCTCCGTTATTTCGCCAAGGCTTCCTGAATGAAACGGTCGATTTCTGCCTTTGAGCCGGGCGCGGTGATGGAATCCACGGCCTTTCCGTTCCGGTACAGCACCAGAGTTGGGATGTCCTCGATCCCCTCGGCCCCCGCCAGCCGCGGCTCCTCGTCAATGTTGATTTTGCCGACGGCAAGGCTGTCCGCGTATTCCTCTCCAATCTTCTCATACGCAGGGCCGATCTTCCGGCAATAGCTGCACCATGGCGCCCAGAAATCCACCAAAACAGGCTTTTCCTCCCGGATCAACTGCTTAAACTGCTCCTGATTCATATTCATAGCTGCCATATCTGTCAGCTCCTTTCCTTTGTTTGGGTGTTCTCAAGACTCCGGTCTCGCCCCACACCACATTGTGACCTCATCCTGAGATGACGGTAGCCATATAAAAAATACCTCCTATTTTCCTTACTCAGACTCTGACGGATAGGTTCTTCTTTTCTAATGAAACATACGCTCAACCGCGGATCGACGGTCGCGCATTTTACCGTTGCCTTGCTTCCCCCAGAGTCGTTACATGTGGTACACCGCAGCGGAGCGAAGTCCTTCCGGCAGGCCGTCGGGCGCAGCAGGTGAAAGTTCCCAGCGTACCTGCCCCGCCCACTGGGAGGCGACGGCGGAGAAGTGGAGCATGACAATACCGAGATCCAATGCGGCATCCAAATTATCGGTGTAGGCATCCTCCTGCTGCACCAAATAGATGCTGTGATCCTGCACAAGGAAGCCATAGGGCTGACGGTTGAGATAGCTGGGGGAGAGCGAAGCGGCGTAGAAGGACTGCCAGAGCATATCGTCGTAGAAGTCCATCATCTCGTCAAGCCCAGACTTGTTGCTCCAGCTCCCCATGTGAACCAAATCGTGCACACCCTTTTTGGGCGCGTAGTACTGCTGCTCGGCCCGCACATCGATCTGAGACATACTTAGGATATTCAGCCGCAGCTTTTTTGCGGTCTTTTCCCCGTAGCCAAAGGCAACGATTGCCGCCACCTCTAACGGGGTGGCGAGAGACAGTGCCTTTTTGATTTTGTCGCTGTCGGTGAAGGTCATCCAGCAGGTGTCAATGTCCAACTCAGTCAGCTTGAGGACGAGATCTTCCATCATGTAGCCGGCGTTGATGGCCGCATAGGAATGCGGGGCAGACATAAGGAGCAGGTAGTGCGGTGCTCCGATGAGAAATTGATTATAGCCCGCTGAGCTCTCCAGCGCCGGCTGTGCATCCTTGTCCAAGACGATCAACTCCGTTGCAATCTCCGGGACAAGACGGGGGCAGGTCTTTTCATAGTAGGATCGGAGCTGGCCGATAGCCTCGCTCGGAACTTCCTTTTCGCGGAATGCGTGAACGGATCTGCGATTTTGAATCATAGCGCTGTAATTCATAGTAATATCTCCTATTCTGATGTCTTTGGTTTTCTTATAAATCGTCTATCAGTGCGGTGCTCTTGGCGTAGGCGGTACTGCGTGCCTCAAAGAAATCGGTCTTGACCATGTTGGCGTCGGCGTACTGGCTGACCCATTCCATGCTCTCCGGTTCGCTCTCAAAGCCTGGATACAATGCGGGATAGCCAAGGCTCGTCCAGCGGAGGTTGCCGAGATAGCGGATGTAATCGCTGATCATCTGCCGGTTCAGCCCCGGGATGTCGTCGCCGATTACATAATGCCCCCATGCGATCTCCTGTTCCACGCCCTCACGCATCATCTCGCGCAGCGCTTGTACGCTCTCGGCGGTGAACAACTCCGGCTGCTCCTTTTGCAGCTCCGTGATGATATTGCGGAACAGCCACAAGTGCGTGTTCTCATCGCGGTTTATGTAGCGAATCTCCTGCGCCGAGCCGGGCATCTTCCCGTTTCGGGAGAGATTGTAGAAGAACATAAAGCCGCTGTAAAAATAGATGCCCTCCAAAATATAGTTTGCCATCATCACGCGCAGCAGCGTGGGAGCGTCCTTCCGCTCCTGAAACTCGTTGTAGCAGTCCCCAATGAAGGTGTTGCGGCGCAGCAGATGCTCGTCCGTTTTCCATTGGTAGAGGATGTCATTGCGCTCCACGGGGGAACAGATGGTGTCGAGCATATAGCTGTAGCTCTGTGAGTGGACACACTCCTGAAACGCCTGAATGGACAGGCAGAGATTGACCTCGTTGGCGGTAATGTAGGCGCCGATATTAGGCAGGTTCGCTGTCTGAATGGAATCCAAAAAGACAAGAAAACTCAGAATTTTATCGTAGGCGCTGCGCTCGGCTGACAGCAGGCGAGGATAGTCCTTCACATCCTGCGAGAGATTGATCTCCTCAGGGATCCAAAAGTTGTTCATGGCCTGCCGGTACCAGTCGCTGACCCAAGCGTACTTCATATTGTTGAAGTCGTTGAGGTTTGTGGTATTGCCGCCGATCATGCGCCGCAGGCGCACATCAGGGTCCCCCTCCGGGTTAAAGAGGGGCTTTTTCTTCAGTTCCGTCATGCTATCCTCCTTATGACGAGCAGCTTTCGCAGGCCTCGACCTCAAGAGCCTTGCTGCGGACATAGTAAATGGTCTTGACGCCGGCCCTCCACGCCTCCAAATACAGTCTGAGCACCTGACGCATGGAATAGTCGTTGGTGATATAGAGATTCATGCTCTGCGCCTGGTCAATATGTCTCTGGCGAAGGCCCGCAGCGCGTACCGACCAGCTTTGGTCGATCAGATGCGCTGCCTTATAGTACCACCATGTGTCCATAGAAAGCTCCGGAGCAACGCGGGGCAGCATGCTGCCCTTTTTTTCCTCTAAAAAGAATTTCTTCATAATTGGATCTATGCCCGCCGACGTGCCGGAGAGGATAGATGTGCTGGAGGTCGGTGCGACCGCCAGCAGATAGGCGTTGCGCATTCCCTGCACCGCCACCGTTTTCGCAAGCGCCCGCCACTTTTCGGAGGTATAACCCCGCTTTTCAAAATACGCGCCCGTCTGCCAGTCGCTGCCCTCAAAGAGCGCGTAACGACCCTTTTCCCGTGCCAGAGCTGTGTCCGCCTTGACAGCGGCGTAGTTGATGAGCTCGAACACTGCGTCGGTGAAGGCAAGGTGCTCATCGCTCTCCCAGTGGATGCCGCGCTTTGCCAGCATGTGGTGGTAGCCGCTGACGCCCAGGCCGATGCTGCGGTACTTCTGATTGGTAAGCCGCGCGTATTCCAACGGGTAGAAGTTGAGGTCGATCACATTATCCAGTGCGCGGATGGCCGTTTCCACCGTGCGTTCCATATAGGCCTCGTCCTCCACCGGCAGATTACCGAGAGACAGACTCGCCAGGTTGCAGACCACAAACTCACCTGGACGTGTGGCCGTCACCACAATTGTGTCGCCGTTCTCCGTGTGCACCTCAGTGCTGATGTGCTCGATGGGTGCCATGTTCTGCGCGATCTCCGTACAGAGATTGGAGCAATAGATCATTCCCGTGTGGCCGTTTGGGTTCATATGATTTACACTGTCGCGATTGAAAGCGAAGGGTGTGCCGGTCTCCACTGCCGAGCGAAGCACCAGCGCACGATGTCCTTGACGGTGACGCTGCGCTTTTCGATGCGCGGGTCATTGACGCAGTCCAGATACCGCTTCTCCCATTCTGTACCCCAGTAATCCTCCAGTGCGTAGCCCTTGACCGTGAGGATCTCATGCGGACACATGAGATGCCACGGCGCGTCTATGTTCTCCTCCGCCAGTCGCCAGAAGAGATCCGGATAGCACACGGCGGGAAACACATCATGTGCCTTCATGCGGTCGTCGCCGTTGTTGGTGCGCAGTTGAAGGAATTCCGGCAGATCCCGGTGCCATGCGTCTAAGTAAACCGCCACAGCGCCCTGCCGCATCCCCAACTGATCCACCGCCACGGCGGTGTCGTTGACCAGCCGGATCCAGCGGATAACACCGCCCGCCGCCCCTTGAAAGCCGCGGATGGTGCTGCCTGCAGCGCGCACCTTACCGAAGTACATCCCCATTCCACCGCCGAATTTAGAGACCTTTGCGAAGTTGTCCAGCGAGCGGTAGATGCCGTCCAGACTGTCCGGCACAGTGTCCACAAAGCAGCTTGAAAGCTGATGGTAGGGCTTTCGTGCGTTGGACATGGTAGGTGTCGCCATCGTGACCTCCATACGGCTGAGCATATCGTAAAAGCGTTTTACCCACCCCATGCGGTCAGAGCCTTCGTTCATAGCAAGATGCAGCGCGATACCCAAAAACATCTCCTGCGGTGTTTCCAGCGGCACGCGGCTGCGTGACTGGATCACATAGCGTTTGAGCAGCAGGTCAAGGCCGGAGTAGGTGAACAGCTCGTCCCGTTCCGGGCAGAGAAAGTCCTCCGCCATGGCAATCTCCTCGTGGGTATAGTGGGCAAGGATATAGTCACCGTAGAGTCCCTTATCCGTCAGATAGCGAAGCCTGCTATAGAGGTCGCCGATGCCGCGCCCCTCCCATTCCTGTGCGTTGCGACAGCGAAAGGAGTGGTTCAGAAGCCGCGCCGCGATGAACTCCCACTTGGGTGCCTCTGCCGTAGTCAGCTCTACCGCCGCCTTGGTCAGTGCCTCAGCCCGCTCATCCTCAGTCATGCCCAGGCGACAGAAACTCTCAAACTTCATTTGAAGCGCCGCGAGGGAGTAGACTTCCTCGGTAAAATCCATCTGGATGCGGCGCAGCACCTCGTCAAGCGAGTCATCCCCCACCGTCCGCGCGATGGTATGCCGGACACGGCGCAGCGCAGACCGCTTTTCGCGGTAGAGGATGTACGCCTTGGCCACCTCATAGTGTCCGCGCTCCATGAGCGTTCGCTCCACCTCGTCCTGCACACGTTCTACGGTGAGCGGCACTGTGACGGAGAGATTGTTGAGAACGGTGGCGAGGATCTCATCCATCTCTCTGCTCCCGATCTCCTTGCCCTGTCCGTCAAACGCCTTTTTCATGGCGTTGAAAATTTTCTCCTGTTGAAAGGGAACAGACTCCCCGTTTCGTTTTCTGATCTCCATTTCGATCCTCTCATCTTCTCCGGTCACTTCTCATGTCCTTTTGGGCAAAGAGCGGGCAAGCGCAGTATCACGCTTGCCCGCTCTGTTTTTGAAAGCCGGTTTTTCTGCAGCCGACGCGGCAGGGCTGTTTGTTGTCTTGGCTTTGGCTTCTCTGCCAGTCACTTCATAGATTCCAGAATAGCGTCCGCCAGTGCTTCCAGCTCAGTGCGCTTGTCCGTGCCCATGGACGAGGCGAGGCTGAGCCGCTCGTTGAGCACCGTCATGTTCTTAAGCTCATCGTTGACGAATTTCTGCATGAGGTCACCGGACTTCACCGCCCATGAGCCGTTTTCAATGATGGCAAAGGTGCGGTTTTGCAGATTCAGTGCCTTCATATCCATGAGGAAGTCATGCATGGCGGGGTAGATGCCGAGGTTGTAGGTCACAGAGGCCAGGACAATGTGACTGTACTTAAACGCCTCGGAGATCAGCTGGGAGACATGAGTGGAGGACACATCGTACATCGCCACCTTGCTCATGCCCTTATCGCAGAGCGACGTCGCCAGCGCCTGCGCCGCGTTCTCCGTGTTGCCGTACATAGAGGCGTAGACGATGAGCACGCCCTGGGTCTCAGGGGCATAGCGGCTCCATGTGTCGTACTTTTCGATGAACCAGCCCAGATCCTTGCGCCACACGGGGCCGTGGAGCGGGCAAATGTACTTGATCTGATCCAAAACGCCGCCGGCCTTTTTCAGCAGGAGCTGGATGTGGGGGCCGTACTTGCCCACGATGTTGGTGAGGTAGCGGCGGGCGTCGTCCAGCCAGTCCCGCTCGAAGTCCACCTCGTCGGCGAACAGCTTGCCGTCCAGCGCGCCGAAGGTGCCGAAGGCGTCGGCGGAAAAGAGGACGCCGTCGGTGAGGTCGAGGGTCACCATGGCCTCCGGCCAGTGAACCATAGGCGCGCCCACAAAGGTGACGGTGTGCTTGCCGAAGGAGAAGGTGTCGCCCTCCTTCACCTCGATGCACTCATGTCCGTCCACATGGAAGCCGAACTGCCGCATGAGCATGAATGCCTTCTCGTTGGAGATCAGTTTCACCTTGGGATGGCGCAGCAGAATCTCCTCGATGCAGGCGGCGTGATCCGGCTCCAGATGGTTGACCAGCAGGTAGTCCAGCTCGCGGCCATCCAGCACATACGCCAGATTTTCCAAAAGCTGGCGGCAGGCAGACCAGTCCACCGTGTCAAAGAGCACCGTCTTTTCATCCAGCAGGCAGTAGGCGTTGTAGCTTACGCCCCGTGGAATGGGAAAGCAGTTTTCAAACAGGGCCAGACGATGGTCGTTGGCACCCACCCAGTAGAGGTCGTTCGTTACTTTACGCACGCAATACATCTTATCTTGCCTCCTTCACGGCCTCAAGCCTTTACAAATTGATCCTTCGTCTCCGCGCACTCGGGACACACCCACTCGGCGGGAAGCTGCTCAAAGAGCGTACCGGGCGCGATCTCGCCGTCCTCGTCGCCCAACTCCGGCACATACTCGTAGCCGCAGCCGCTGCAGACGTAGCGGTCGCCGATGGGGGCGGGCTTCGGCGGCGTGGGCCGCTTCATCTTTACCATGGGCGGCGCGGGCATCTTTTCGCCGCTATCCAGCGCGGCAGTGAGCAGGGGCAGGATCTCCTCCACATCGCCCACGATGCCGTAGTCGCAGTTCTTGAAGATAGGCGCGTTACCGTTCTTATTGATGGCCACGATGGTGGAGGCGTCCTTGATGCCCTTAAGGTGCTGGGATGCGCCGGAGATGCCGCAGGCGATGTACAGATTGCCGGTGAACTTCTGACCGGACATACCCACATAGCGGTTCAGCGGCAGATATTTGAGAGTCTCCGCCACAGGGCGGGAAGAACCGATGGCCGCGCCGGCGGCCTTGGCCAGCGACTCTACCAGTTTCATGTTCTTTTTCTCCCCGATGCCCTTGCCCGCGGAGACCACCCGCTCCGCCTGCGGGATGGGCGTATCCATAGGGATGCCCACGGAGAAGTCGTGACCATCCTTCTTCAGCGCCGCCACAAGGTCGGCCACCTGCTGGGCAGCATCCCCCTCCCGGAAGATGGTCTTTTTGCGAATGCCGGTGATGGGCGCGGGTTTCTTGGCCGCCGAACGGCTCTCGCCGCCGGAGCTCTTGCCCAGCCTGCCCAACAGATGAGAGGCGATGACCACCCGCTGGATCTCGTTAGTGCCCTCGTAGAGGGTGGTGATCTTGGCGTCGCGGTAGGCCCGTTCCACCTCCATGCCCTTGAGGTAGCCGCTGCCGCCGTGGATCTGCAAGGCATCGTTGGTGACCTCCAGCGCGATGTCCGAGGCGTACATCTTCGCCATGGCGGACTCCATGCCGTAAGGCGCGTGCTGCTCCTTCAGCTCCGCCGCGGAGTAGATGAGGAACCGGGCGCAGCGCAACTTGGTTGCCATATCCGCCAGCTTGAAGGCGATGCTCTGCTGGGCCGCGATGGGCTTGCCGAACTGGACGCGCTCCTTGGAATAGCTCAACGCGTGCTCAAACGCGCCCTGGGCGATGCCCAGCGCCTGCGCGGCGATGCCGATGCGCCCGCCGTCCAGCGTGGACATGGCAATCTTGAAGCCCTCGCCCTCCTTGCCCAATAGGTTTTCCTTGGGAACCTTCACGTCGTTGAAGATCAGCTCCGCCGTGGAGGAGGAGCGAATACCCATCTTGTCATAGTGGTCGCCGAACTCAAAGCCCTTCCAGCCCTTCTCCACGATGAAAGCGGAGATGCCCCGGGTGCCAATGTCCGGCGTGGTGACGGCGAAAACCACATAGGTGTCCGCCTTAGGGGCGTTGGTAATGAAGATCTTGCCGCCGTTGAGGAGGTAGTAGTCCCCCTTATCCAGCGCCGTGGTCTCCGTGCCGCCGGCGTCAGATCCGGCGTTGGTCTCCGTAAGGCCGAAGGCGCCGATCTTCTCGCCCTTGGCCAGCGGAACCAGATATTTCTTCTTCTGCTCCTCGGTGCCATAGGCGAAAATGGGCCATGAGCCGAGGGAGACGTGGGCGGAGAGGATTACGCCCGTGCCGCCGTCCACACGGGCCAGCTCCTCCACCGCGATGGCGTAGCTCAGGGCATCAAGACCGGCACCGCCGTACTCCTTGGGGTAGGGAATGCCCATCCAGCCCAGCTTACCCAGCTTCTTGACAGCCTCCTCGGGAAACTCGTTGTTCTGATCCATTAAAAATGCGAGGGGCTTGATCTCCTCCTCCGCAAAACTCCGGATCTTCGCGCGCAGCTCTTCGTGCGCCGCCGTGGTTTGAAACAGCATACGGGTACCTCCTTTTAAAATTTTACAGCTTGCTTGTATCTTGGGGATCGGATCCGCCGGTCAGCAGCCTGCGCAGGCTCACGGCACGGAACGCCTCGTCCTGCTTTTGCTGCAAGGCCGCCAGCTGACAGTGGATGGCGCACCGCCCATGCTTGTCATGCCAGCGGCATTCATATCCCGACTCCATGCAGGCGCACAGGATGCCCCGCTCCCCCACGACCCCCATGAGATCGTAGAGGGAGGTCGCGTCCAGATCGCAGGACAGCTCGCAGCCGCCGAGAGCGCCGCGGCTCACCCGCACCAAATTGCCGGCGGAGAGCTTGCGCAGAATCTGGTAGGCAAACTGATTGGGGATCAATTCCGTTTCCGACATCTCGGCCACCGAATGCTTCTCCCCGTCCAGCAGCACCCGCAAAATGCGCAGCGCGTAGTCCGTCTCTTTGGTGATGATCATGCTCCACATCCTCTTTTCGCTTGCTTGTTAATACCATCATATCAATCTTGATAAATTTTGTCAAGATTATTTCAAAAAAAATATTGCTTTCATACAGACCGCCCCAGCCCGGGTCAGCTTCGCTTTCCATTCAGCGAAAAGCCATGTTCCTTACAATTATAGAAGCCGAAAAAGCTGTGCCGTGGCAGTCCGCCGAAAGCAGAAAAGACTATGCCTGAAAACCAGAAAGCGGAGAAATTGGTTGGGGCTCGCAGGGGTCGCCCATCCAAGGCGGATGAGGCGGTCCCTGGCAAGTCCAAGGCAAGCACCAAAGTGCGTGCTTTTCATTTTATATCCAGCGCACTATGTTAAGATGTGCAGTAGATGTTCCATTTTTCTGTCCCATTCTCTGCTGGAATCGGCGCACTCTTTCAATTCAGTTTCGACTTCAGCATTTATCGGCAAGTTTTTCTTGTAGCGGATGGTATGCTCAAGGCTTGCCCAGAAGTCCATAGCGATTGTACGGAGTTGTATCTCCACTGGCACATGGATCTCTTTTTCCGCAAAGAATACCGGCAGCCGGATCGTCAGGTGCAGACTGCGATAGCCATTTGGCTTAGGGTGTGAAATATAATCTTTCTCCGTGATGATTTCAATGTCAGACTGATCTTTTTAAGCACTTTGCCAAAAAGAACACATCCTCCTCGAAAGAGCAGATCACCCGCACACCGGCAATATCCATGATATTTGCCTGCATGGTCGGAAAATCCAGAGAAAGTCCGCGCTTCTGCATCTTATTCATAATGCTGGACGGCGACTTCAAGCGACTTTTCATACTTTCTACGGATTGCGATCATGCTGCAATGAAAACTCTTCGTTTAGAATTTCCAACCTGCTTTCCAGTGCTTTCAGCGCACATCGGTATTGCAGCATGACTTCCTGATACCTGCGATTTTCGCTTAAAAGGCGCTGGCACTGCAGATCATCTAAGCCTTTATCTGCCGCAACCGTCAAGCCAAATAAATTTTCACTCATAGTTTCTCCATTCCGCAGGGATAGGCGCTCCGCGCTGTCTGCTGCTCTTGTGTTACGACCTGATAAAAACTGTATCCGCCGGAGAGATGGGAACAGCTGAAACCATACTGCGTCAAAAGCCGACAGGCCAGATAACTGCGAAGCCCAGTCTGGCAATTCACATAGACACGGCTTGTCCCAGCTCTAACTCGTCCAACGTGCTCCCGCAGATCGTCCAGTGAATATTGCGGAATCCATTCAAGTGCCCACGCCGATATTCGCCTTCCGTACGGACGTCCAGCAGCGTCGCACTGCCATCGCAGGGCAAGTCCTCAACATCATTCCAATGGAACTGCTGCACTTTCCCGCTCTCCAAATCCTCGATCATAAAACCGGCCATATTGACCGGATCCTTGGCAGAGGAATAGGGCGGCGCATAGGAAAGGTCAAGTTCCGTCAGTTCCAAAGCTTTCATTTTTGCGCGAATGGCCGTTGCCAGTACATCAATACGCTTGTCCACGCCCTCGCCGCCAACGATCTGCGCACCGAGCAGCCGCAGGCTTTCTTTTTCATACAGTACTTTCATTGCCATTGACCGTGCGCCGGGATAATAGGCAGCGTGGGATGCCGGGAAAAGTACGACTTTGTCGTAAGCGATTCCTGCTGCCTGCGCCGCTTTTTCATTGATACCCGTGGAGGCCGCTGTCAAGCCAAACAGTTTCAGAACAGACGAACCCTGAGAGCCGGTAAAGTGGCTGTTGCCGCCGCAGATATTGTCAGCGGCAATGCGTCCCTGCTTGTTGGCGGGTCCCGCCAGCGAAATCAACGCTTTCTGCCCGGTTACAAAATGGGTGACCTCTACGGCATCGCCCACAGCATAGATGTCCGGCACGGAGGTTTCCATCCGCTCGTTGACAGCGATGCTGCCACGAATACCAAGCTCAAGACCGACATCTTTTGCTAAATGCGTATCCGGGGTAACACCGATGGCCAGCAAAACCATATCCGAATGCAGCGGCTCACTACCCTCCAGCAGGGTCAGCACGGAATCTCCGTCCTGTCGAAATCCGGTGACGGTTTCACCCAACCGCAGAGTCACGCCGTGTCTGCGCATTTCCGCATGGACAAAGCTCGCCATGTCCGCATCCAGTGGTGCTAATAGCTGATTGGGTCGCTGAACGATGGTGACAGAAACGCCCATTTCTGTAAGGTTTTCCGCCATTTCCAGACCGATAAAGCCGCCGCCAGCCAAAACAGCGCTTTTCGGCTTCTGATCCTCTACAAAGTGCCTAATGCGGAGGGTATCCTCCACGGTGCGCAGCGTGAAAACACGCTCACTGCTGACGCCGGAAAGCGCAGGAACCGTCGGCTTTGCGCCGGGTGCGAGGAGCAGTTTGTCATAGGTTTCCGTGTAGACCTTTCCACTATCCAATGCGTGAACGGTGACGGTTTTCTCTGTGGGATTGATCGCAGTTACTTCCTGCCGTACCCGCACATCAATGCGAAAGCGGTCCCAGAAGCTCTCCGGAGTTTGCAGTGTCAGTTCTTCTTGCTCCTTGATCACACCGCCCACATAATACGGCAGACCGCAGTTGGCATAGGACACATAGCCGCTGCGCTCGATCATGATGATCTGGGCGTGTTCATCCAAACGGCGGATGCGGGCAGCGGCAGAAGCACCGCCCGCCACACCGCCTACGATCACAACTTTCATCTTGCGCCCTCCACCATTGCGGCAATCTCCGACTTAGGCCGATAGCCGACCGATTTGGTAATGGCCTTTCCATCCTTGAATACGACCAGCATCGGGATGCTGGATACCTGAAAACGCATCGCCAGCTCCATCTGCTCGTCCACATTGACCTTGCCCACCTTGAGCGTACCGCTTTTTTCTTCGGCAAGCTCATGCAGTACGGGAGAGAGCATTTTGCACGGTCCGCACCAGTCCGCATAGAAATCCAGCAGGACGGGCTTGTCGGAATGCAGTACCTCATTTTCAAAATTCGCAGCAGTAATTTTCAGTTCAGCCATGAGAAAGGCTCCATTCTGTTATCTTTGTTTATTCTTTGTTTTTCAGCTTGCAAATACCCTGCGTCATGGTTCCCATCGGACAAAACGCACACCATGTGCGGGGCTTGTAGAGCACCATAACGATCAGACCCAGCAGCAGAGAGGTCAGCATGAGGCTATAAAAGCCAAAGCTGAACTGCGCCACCCAGTCAGTGACCGTACCGGCTGTATAAGTCCAGCTCCACGGCACACGGAATGTCCAGAACAGCTTAATGGCCTCCCGCAGGGACGTAGCACCCGCAGCGACCAGATAGGTCTGGAACACCATGTTGCCGAACATCGTCAGGAAAAAGAGCAAAAAGGCATAACGGAACCACTTGGAGGACATCCAGCGGGGCGTGGGCTTGCAGCGGGAGCATTTAAGGTCTGTCCCCAGCTTGCTGAACAGTTGACCCCGTCCGCAGAGGTGGTTGCAAAAGAATTTGTTCCCGCCAAAGATGGCTAAAAGCAGCGGCAGAAGAAAATCGATCATACCCAGCCACGCGAACAGGATATTGAAAAAGCCCAGTGCAAAATAGATGATGGCATATACCCACAGGTAATCGTACCAATGCTTTGCTTTCATGCGTCAGCCCTCACTTTCGCCTCAATGCAGCCGACGGGACAGAGCTTTGCGCACTTGCCGCAGCCTACGCAGCATTCCGCCTCCACGGCGGCGTAGCAGCACGGCGCACCTTGACGGCCCCCAGTGGACAGGTATTTTCACACACACCACAGGCGACACACCGCGTCTTATCTATGGCAGCCAGTTTCTTTGACAGCATAGCTTTCCTCCCTTAATCCTACAAGGATTTGTAATAGAGCATACAGTGGCAGACCCCCTCGAAGCCCGGATCTGCAATTGGATTCTTGAACTCCTGGCACATACATTTGGTTGCCTCTGTGCGCTCCCTGCGGCAGGGGCAGTACCCGCCGGTGCGCTTGAGTCCTTTTCTGATGGTGCTGACAATCTCCTGATCGGGATCGAGATTGATTTTCACGTTCGCCAGCTCTTTCTTGATTGTGGCTTTATCATACCGCAGGACAAAGTCTTTTTTCTGTGACGAGGTTACATTGATAAAAAAAATCCGGTGCTTTTTGAGCACCGGATTTTAAGAAGGTGAATTACGCTTTCCACAGACTGTGGAGGTTGCAGTAGGCGTAGACCGCCTCGACCTCATCGCCCTCGCAGAGAGCGAAGCAGACCTCCGGCTTTTCGCCGGGATGCAGTTCCTTACGCTGATTGCCCTGCTTGGTCTGGAGAGATACCCATTCGATGTAGTGCTCCGGCAGCATGGGGTGCTCCACAGAGCCGACCTTGACATGGACGATGCCGTTTTCCACCGTCCAGATAGGGACGTGCTTCTCCACGGCAGCGTCGGTGGTGCCGGGAACGATCTCGCTCATCGGCTCGCCGCAGCAGACGACAGGGACGCCTGCGTCCTTAACTTTGGCAATGATGTTGCCACAATGCTTGCAAATGTAAAACTTCTGCTCCATGATAATTCTCCTTTTCTTTCTTTAATAGTTTTCTGCGTGAATTTCAAAATAGCTCTGGGGATGGTTGCAGGTGGGGCAAACCTCTGGAGCTTTCTCACCGATCACAATGTGACCGCAGTTGCGGCACTCCCATACCTTGACCTCACTCTTGGCAAAGACCTCTGCCATCTCCACATTGTGCAACAGGGCACGGTAGCGCTCCTCATGGTGCTTTTCAATGGCGGCGACCAGGCGGAAACGCTGGGCCAGCTCATGGAAACCTTCCTCATCGGCAGTTTTGGCAAAGCCATCGTACATATCCGTCCACTCGTAGTTCTCACCCTCAGCGGCGGAGAGAAGGTTTTCTGCGGTGTCGCCAATGCCGTTCAGTTCTTTAAACCACAGCTTGGCGTGTTCCTTCTCATTATCAGCGGTTTTGAGGAACAGTGCCGCGATCTGCTCAAAGCCTTCCTTCTTGGCCTTGGATGCAAAATAGGTGTACTTGTTGCGCGCCTCGGACTCACCGGCAAAGGCAGCCATCAGGTTTTTTTCGGTTTGAGTTCCTGCGTATTTCGTTTCTTTCATGGTGGATACTCCTTCCTGCTTTTCTGCTTTTCTGCTTTTCTGCTTTTATTGTAGCAAATCTATGATTTTATTCCGTGACGAAGTCACATTCCTTTTTATTTTAGACGATTTAGTCTGTTCTTATCCCGCAGCGTGATTGCACCACGCTTCAGCTCCACCAGTCCGTCCTCCGAGAAGCTTTTGAGCATCCGTGCCACTGCCTCCCGTGCCGAGCTGATGTGCTGGGCGATCTGCTCATGGGTCATACGTATCGTGTCGGAGCCGGTACGTTCCGCTTCGGCAAAGAGAAATTCTGCCAGCCGCTGATCCAGCCCCTTGAACATGATCTGCTGCATCGCCCACATCACATCAGAAAACCGTTTCGTTGCCAGTTCATAGAGAAAACAGCGGACATGGAGATTTTTCTCCTTGAGTGCAGCAATGACATTTGCAGGGATAATCAGAACGTCCGTATCCATTCCTGCAGTCATTTGCGTATCAAAGGTGATCTGACTGATCACGCAGGAGGCGGAAAGCACGCATAGTTCGCCCGGATACAGGCGGAACAGCGTTACCTCCCGCCCCTCATCAGAGAGAAGATAGGTGCGGATCTCGCCGGAAAGAATAAACAGCATTCCGAGACATTCATTGTCGCTACTGTGAACGAACGCACCCTTTTTATAATGACGGACAAAGGCACTTCGGCGTAGTGTGTCCATTTCGCGTTCGGTCAAGGATGACCAGAACGGAAGTTGTGTCAGTGTGCGTTCCATATCAATGGCAGCTATGCTTGCCGCAGCCGTGGTTACCGCAGGTGTGACCTTCCTCGCCGTGCTCGTGGTCATGGTGGTCACAGTGAACATTGGGATTGTAGCCCAGATTTCCGTTGAGCAATGCGCTCACCGCCGCATCAGCGTCCCCGCTGACACCGCCGTAGAGCTTGATGCCTGCTTCGGCCAGTGCCGCCTGCGCACCGCCGCCGATGCCACCGCAAATCAAAGTGTCTACGCCGTTCTGCATCAGGAAGCCTGCCAGTGCGCCGTGACCGCTGCCGTTGGTATCAACAACTTCCGTATGGGTGATTTTGCCGTCCGCAGCTTCATAAAGCTTGAACTGTTCGGTGTGGCCGAAATGCTGAAAAATTTGACCGCTTTCATAGGTAACTGCAATTTTCATAATGGAATCTCCTTTGCAAGTTTTGCCTGATTTTTCCATGTTGGCTCTCTGCATCCGGCAGCAACGGCCGCAGTGAGCTGCCTCCTGTCCTCCGCAGATGCGGTAGTTTCCCCCGGTGATGTGCAGCGTTTCCCGTGGACAAGATACGCTGCGATCTTGCTCCGTGCGCTTTCGTAAATCTCCTGTACGGTAGAGCGGGAAATGTCCATTTGAGCGGCACACTGCTCGTGGGTTTGCTGCTCCAAGTCAACCAGCCGAATGACCTCGTATTCGTCTAGCGTCAGCAGGATCGGCTCGGTATTCTCGCACCCGTTGGGACAGAATGTATCGACTTGCGTGCGCCCACAAAATCCGACGGCACCGTGGCGGTCTTGGCATGGACACGCCCTCCTTTGTTTCCGGTATATACCGATTATAGCACCTCGCGCAGAAAAATCAATACAGATTTTTCAAAAGCCGCTGTAACGCTTATTTGAGGTGCAGTGCTTCACTCCGATCGTGGTACTCAGTACGCCAGTGCGCTTTACCGCAGCACCCTGAGAAAAAATGAAGAGCTGCCGGACAGCACTGTTG
>ENA-OQCJ01000014-OQCJ01000014.1-human-gut-metagenome-genome-assembly--contig:-NODE-14-length-20772-cov-1.127876_pt1 | contig 20772 bp, 28 predicted proteins | sample MGYA00242501_ERZ504584 | MGnify/ENA primary metagenome ERZ504584 (study PRJEB26092, sample SAMD00036341) | human gut metagenome | host: Homo sapiens | study: EMG produced TPA metagenomics assembly of...
CCCCGGTTTTGGATTTCGCATTGAACATCTTCCGGCCGTAATTTCAACTGAACCAGATCTTTCTGTGCATTTCCAATCGTCAATATATTTTTACTTTGCTCCGCGATTTCCGTTTTTGTCGGATACCCCTTCGGATAAGATTGATCCAGTGCCTGCGCAGCGCTTTCCGCATTATGCAGATCTTTCTCTAATTCCGTGAATTGATCGCGCAGCGTCCGGGTCGCCTGCTGTGCAGAAGCCTTTGTGATCTTTTCACGGATCGCAGAAAGGATATCATCCCGCTGTTCTTTTTTCTTTGCACAGCTTTTCAACTGTTTCTGTTTTTCGTTCCAGCGGATCTTTTTGGGTCTCAGCCTGTGCCAGGTCACGTTCCGTCTGCTCAATTTGTTCTTGAATTCCGTCAATGAGACCGCCATTTCCACGGAATTTCCGATAATTCGACCGCGCTGTCCGCAGACGTTCCATCGCCGAATCATAGTTATTCAGATCATCTGTGTTATCGACCAGATTGCTCAGTTTCGCCTGAATGGACGTGGTTGCCGTGGTATCCGTATTCTGCGACTGCGACATATAGACGCTCCGCATGAAAGATTCCGCATCCAATTGAAACAGTTCTTCACCTAACTTTTCGCTGATTGCTTACTCTCCCTGCGGTTAGTCAGATCCCAAAGCTTAAAGGTATCTTTCGCTGCGGTCTTTCCAAAACGTCCGCCACACCCGGTAAGAGGTTCCGTCAAACTCGAAATCCAAGCTTCCGCCATAGGTTCCGCCCTGCCACGGAAGATATTTCTTCCGTTCGTTACCCGCAACGTTTCGTCCAGCGGTTCTGGGAAATCCATACAACATCGCCTTGATAAACGCAGCCAGCGTACTTTTTCCAAAGCCATTCGGTTCTTGTATTACCGTCAGGCTCTCCGAAAAACGATACTCATAATTCGATAGCTTGCCAAAATTATCAACATGGCATTCCAAAAGTTTCATACCGTCACTTTCTCCCCGGTCAGTGCTTCAAGCCCTGTGCGAATGATCTTAACCTTATCCTCTTCGCTTGCATCGCTTGCCATGACCAACCGGATAAACTCGCCTTTCAGCGACACATCCTTTTCATAATCTTTCGGGTCCAGCACAAGCTTCGTTTCGTCCTTTATTTTGATGAAGAAGAAATCGTCCTTCGCAAGATTGTACAGATATTTCTTCGCAATGCGCGCGGAAGGGTCTGCCGCACCGGTAAGGATAAATTCTACCATATCTCTTTCCGAGATTTGCTGTGCAGCTTTTTTCATCTCCTGATATATCGCACTGTTTGTCGATGCCCCCGTAATATCGGCCCTCACACGGTGCAGCTGCCGCGTCGAAAAAGGAACGAATTCTGGCTTCAGCTTCCGTGCGTCCGTATCCAGAACGACAAACCCCTTCTCTCCGCACTCATCGAATCCGCGTCCTTCCAGACAACCCGGGTAGCAATAGATTCCATCCCGGTCCAGCTGCTCACAGATGTATGTATGGATATGGCCCAGCGCAAGATACTGGATGTTTTTTCCTTTGAGCAAATTCAGATTCACCTGATCCACTTCACAGGCTGTCGAAATTTGTCCATGAAGCATGACAATATTCACTTTACTCTTCTGTGCAGGCAGTTGTTCATAAAGTCTTGCCGCATTCGCCTTGGTAATTTCAATTCCGGATACTGCTACATCATCATAAACAAATGTCGACCATTGATCCGTAAAGGACTTGAAATTCTGCGGAACGTCCTGATCCACAAAGGCATGGGTCTTATCGTCATGGTTTCCGCTGACATAAAGATAATCGATCTGCGGCGTACTGCGAACAGCATCCAAAACGCCTTCTACCGTGCGTTTGGTAACACGCTCCCCGTCAAAAAGGTCACCCGCAATCAACACTAGTCGAATCTTCTGCTGTTCAGCATACTCTGTCATTCTCCTGAAAGACTTCAGGATTTCAGCATTTCGGATCCGTGCCTGTTCCGACGTCATGTGTGTTTCCATCGGCGAATCCATATGCAAGTCTGCGCAGTGTAGAATTTTCATATTGCATCACCCCACTTCCAAGCAAAATCCACAAATTTTTCAGTTGTTACAACCATTATATCAAACTTGTGCCAAACTTCAATGTAGACGTTCAATATTTTCGTACACCTTAACGCCCATCGAGTGCGAACGGCTCAACGGCTTTCCGGATGATTGGACAGCCGGGATGCCGGAACGACTGCGCTATTTCACCATGGGGAATGCGCTCGTCGTTCCGCTGGTCAAGGCCATGGGCAAGCGGATCAGCGCACTGGCCGAGGACGAGCAGCGCAGTTGATGGGCGTTTCTCTTGGGTTTCCAAAGGGGCCGCAGCACCCTTTGCACACGACTTTGCTCGCAAAGTCTAGTGTGTTACACCTTGGTTCCGGCTGACGCGGAAAAGGGGCTGCGAGAGGTTCCGGCAAGCACCTGTTCTGTGGCAGAAGGATGCGCGGATGGGCATGGCAGCTAATGGTTTCTGCCCACCCAGCGCAGGCTTGCAGAGGAACCAATGGTGTACGTTCTCCTTCCTGCCGCAGCAGCGTTTTTCCCTATCTGGCGCAGAGCAAATGATCAACGTCTGTGCTTACCACGCATCCCTGCTTTTGCGCGGTGCTTCAGCATGGAGGATTTGTTGAACACCCGCAGCAGGGTCATCTGTTCTTCTTTCGTCAGCTTGGAATAGTCGATGCCAATCTGCCCCATCAGGACATTCATCTTCTTTTCCAACGGGGAACCTTCAAACTTCTGTGCATCTTCAAGCTGCTTCCTCGCTTGCTCGATCGCTGCACCGTCCGATGTAGTCTTATCGTTTCCATGTGCCGCTTTGATCTGCTTCAGGATCGCCGCCAGCTCATCGTAGAGGATCCGCCCGAAATACTCGTCCTCGTTGATCTGCGCCGCCTTCAGCGTCCGCATGGTCAAGTCCTCTGTATCGGCATGGTATCTTTTTTCCAGTTCCTGCCGGGTGGCTTCTACCATGGCATTCATGTCCCGGATACGATCACTGACCAGCCCGTCCACACAGATCTCAAGGTCGGTCATCCACCGGGCAAAATCGGGATGTTCCAGAAGCTCGCACAGCAGCCGATGATTAAATCTTCCGTTCCTTAATACGTCCACTGCACCATCGCTCAGATGCAAGTCCGAAAGGACTGCATCTGGGCGTTTTTTGTTTTCCGTCACACCCAACAGGTAGTCCGTGGTCACGCCATAGAACTCAGCCAGCGTTGTCACCGCATAAATGCTGAGGTCGGTCACATCGTCGCTCTCATACTTCGACAGTGCCGATTTGGACAGACCTGTCTGTTCTGCCAGCGTTTCCAGCTTCAGATGCCGCTCCACACGCAGATCTTTGAGCCGTTCTCCCAGTGTCAGCTTGATGTTCATTGTCGCACCTCCGATGTTTTTTGCACAGTATACCACTTCCGGCGGTTCCTGTCCATAAGCGTGGAATTTTGCAGATTCTGCACCTGTTTTCCGACATTATGGATATACGGCACAGCGGCCATTGCGGTGCTATCCTATAGACAGAAAGAAAACATATTAACTCCCCGGCAGCGAACATATTAAGGGCTTCCCGCGAAAGCCCTCTGAAATATCTTTCATAACAGAACCTTGACAACAGAATGACCGTCCGAACTGCCCAGACCGCCAAGACCTCCCATCGGGGGAGCGAGCGCCCTGCATGGGGCCGACACAGAGTCCAAAAAGATTTCCTGTCGGGAGGCAGCAAGGGAGACCGGCTTTGAACGTGGCAGGGATCAAATTGATCCGTGCCAAAACCTTTGACCAAAGGAAAAATTTTGAGTTTATATCAAAAGATCAAGTCCGCCATCACCGTTCGGCAGGTGGGAGAGATGTACGGCATGGAGCCCGACCACCATGGCATGGTGTGCTGTCCGTTCCATTCCGACAGCGACCCCAGCATGAAGCTGAACGACACCTATTATTATTGCTTTGGCTGTGGAGCCAACGGCGATGCCATCGACCTCACCGCCAAGCTGTTCGACCTGAACCCCCGGCAAGCCGCCGAGAAGCTGATACACGACTTCGGGCTTGACCCGGACAAGCCGCCCGCCAATGCCATCGCCCTGCCGCCGCCCAAGCGTGGCCTGACGGACGAGCAGTGGGCAGACATCGCCTACTGTCTGCGGGTGCTGACCGATTATCTCGAGCTGTTGCACGACTGGCAGGAGCGCTACAAGCCCGCCACCCCGGAGGAACCGCATGACCCACGGTTTGAAGAAGCCCTCCACACGACCGAGACCATCGAGCACCTGACGGACTGCGTTGCATTTGGGACGCCCCGGCAGAAGGCCGCTGCCGCCGCACAGCTGCTGTCCGGGTCGTACCTGCTGATGCTGGAGGAGCGCACCGACCGCCTTGCTCTGGCAAAGTGCGCCTGACGATTCATTCACCTAAAGTGGTGCTTATCATTATGATAATCACCACTTTACTTTTTTAAAGGAGAACCATCACATGAAGAAAAACATTTCCCGCAACCCCTTATGGCCGGACTGGTACAACGGCAAGAAGATCGATGAAGTCCAGTTTGGCCGTGCCTTTCTGGAACAGTGGCCGCTGAAATGCGTCAACGGAACGCTGTACACGCTGGACGGCCCGGTGGAGGACGAGAGCGAGATCAAGCAGCGCATCTTGGAGAACATCGAGGAATATGTCACCTCCGGCCTGTCCAAAAAAGTCACCAACATTCTGGAGACCATCAAGCTGCTGGCCTTTTCCGACCCGTTTCCCATCGAGCAGGACTGCATCCACCTCCAGAACGGCGTGTACCATCTGCCGGACGGCACCTTTCAGGAGAGCCGCCTGTTCTGCCAGAACCGCCTGCCGGTGAAGTACGACCCCAAAGCCGCCAGCCCTGACCGCTGGCTGACCTTTCTGCACGAGCTGCTGGACGATGCTGACATCCCCACCTTGCAGGAATATCTGGCTACTGCCTCATCCCCAGCACCAAGGGGCAGAAGATGATGCTCATCGTTGGCAAGGGCGGCGAGGGCAAGTCCCGCATCGGGCTGGTGCTCAAGCGGCTCATGGGAGATGCCGCCAGCAACGGCAGCGTCCAGAAGGTGGAGAACAACCGCTTTGCCCGTGCCGATCTGGAACGCCGCCTGCTCATGATCGACGATGACATGGACATGAACGCCCTGCCCAAGACGAATTATATCAAGACCATCGTGACCGCCGAAGCCAAGCTGGACTTGGAGCGCAAGGGTGTCCAGAGCTACCAGCGGGACATCTACGCCCGGTTCCTCTGTTTCGGCAACGGCGCGTTGACTTCGCTGTACGACCATTCGGACGGCTTTTTCCGCCGCCAGCTCATCCTGACCACCAAGGACAAGCCTGCCGACCGCACGGACGATCCCTTCCTTGTGGAGAAGATGTGCGCCGAATTGGAAGGCATCCTGCTGTGGTGTCTGGAAGGGCTGCATCGGCTGGTGCAGAACGATTTCCGCTTCACGGTCAGCGAACGAGCCGCCGCCAACGTGGACACCATCAAGCGCAGCAGCAACAATGTCATCGACTTCATGGAGTCCGAGGCTATTTCCGCTTCAAGGCGGACTACTCCATCAGCTCCAAGGAGTTCTACGACATTTATAAGCAGTGGTGCGAGGACAACGCCTGCCACAGCGTATCGGCGATTCGTTTCAGCGCAGAACTGCGACAGAACGACCGCCGTTACAACCTTGAAGCCACCAACAACATCTACTTGCCCGGTGGCCGCAGGGTGCGGGCTTTGTAGGCATCGAACCGCTTGTCCACCCCTGTCTGTAAAAAGTGCATTTTTTACGGAAGAAGTTCGTACAACCTGTACGGTCTGTACTTGTACGCACCTGTACGGCGAATCGAATAAAATTAAGACGTGATATCGTTTATATTTCGCATTTCTGTACGTCGTACAGACCGTACAGGTTATTTGAAGTCCGTACAGATTTTTTGTACACCCCAAGAAGGAGCGTGATCTATGAAAGCCCAATATGGCATTTTAAGATTCAAAAAGTACAAGGGGCCTGCCATCAGCCCCATCGAAGCCCACAACGAGCGCACCAAGGAGCAGTACGCCAGCAACCCGGACATCGACACGGACCGGAGCCGCTACAACCTCCATTTGGTGCAGCCGCAGGGCAGGTACCGGGAGGAAGCTGACCGCATGATAGCCGCCGCCCACTGCCGTGTCCGCAAGGACAGTGTGCGGGTGGTAGAGGCTCTTGTCACCGCCAGCCCGGAGTTTTTCAATGATAAGACCAACCGGGAGATCAGGGCGTATTTTGAGTATGCCTTGGAGTTTCTGAAAGGCAAGCAGAACACTCAAACCTTTCTCTCTGCCGTCGTCCACATGGACGAGAAAACGCCCCACCTGCATCTCTGCTTTGTGCCCCTGACCGCTGACGGACGGCTGAGCGCGAAAGAAATCATCGGCAACCGCAAGAATCTTGTGAAGTGGCAGGACGAGTTCTGGCAGCACATGGTCAAGCAGTACCCGGAGCTGGAACGGGGTGAAAGCGCCAGCCAGACCGGGCGGGAGCACATCCCGCCCCGCATCTTCAAGGAGATGACCCAGCTGACCAGGCAGAAGGAGCAGTTGGATGCCCTGCTGGTGGGTATCAACCCCTTCAACGGTAAGAGCCGTGCGGCGGAGATCAGCAAGGTGCTGGACAGCTATATCCCCAACGTGGCACGGATGAGGGATCAGCTGCGAAAGTACAACGTAGCCTTCACCAAGACCGCCGCCGAAAACGAAAAGCTGAAAGAGAAGAACAAGACGCTCTCTGACTCGCTGGACAAAGCGAAGGAAGGGAGCGTCTTGAAGCGTCTGGAGGATGCCAAGCTGCGGCAGGACTATGAAGCCGCCCTGAAAACGCTGGACAGCATCCCGCCGGAGGTCATTCGATTTTATGAGAACCGCAGCACGCAGGAGCCTGCGATGCGCCATGATAAGTAAGGAGCAATGCCTATGTGTAATAAAATGTACGAGAATGTGAAATCTTCGGATTATACGAAAAAGTTCTTGCAGTCGGACTCTGATCCGGCTACAATGGAGGTGGTCACTCGAACCAATGCCGTCAAGTCTCCGACCAACAGCCCTGAGACCACTAAGCTGGTGTACACGGTGAAGGAAGTCGCGCAGATGCTGGCCATCAGCCAGCGTGCCGCCTACAACCTGTGCAACAGCACCACCGAGTTCCGTGTCCTGCGGGCAGGCGGAAGCATCCGCATCCCGAAAGGCAGCTTCGATGCGTGGCTCCACCGGGCAGCTTGATAAGGAGGCAAATCTATGGCATATATCACGAAACGCGGCAGCTCTTACAGTGTCCGCTACACCTATCAGGACGAGCACGGCAAGAGCTGCGACAAATGGGAGAGCTTTCCCACCAAGGAGGAGGCGGTAAAACGCCAGAAGCAGATCGAGCACGAGCTGGCGACCGGCAACTTTCTGATCCCGTCCACGGTGACGGTGGCAGAGTTCCTGATGGACTGGCTGCCCAAGCAGTGCAGCAAGCACAAGTGGGCACCGAAAACCTACCAGTCCAATCTGGCCCTCATCCAGAACCTCATCATCCCCTATATCGGGGAGATGCAGATGCAGAAGCTGCGACCCTACCACATCGAAGCCCTGTACGACACCCTGAGCAAGACCCCTTGTGGACAGTATGTGGGCGGCAAGCGGCGAGACCTCTCGCCCAAGCAGCAAAAGCGCACCCTCTCCGGCACTACCCTCCATGAAGTCCACCAACTGCTGCACAATTCCTTTCTGCTGGCGGTGGAGTGGGGCATCCTTATCAAAAGCCCCGTCCCGGTGGAAGCGCCCAAAAAGACCACCCAAGAGCGCAGCGATCTGGGGAGGTGGAGGAGATGCGGGCAGCACTGGACAGCATGGAGGACCCCATCCTGCATCTGGCGGTGCACCTGACGCTGGTGGGTGCACTCCGAGAGGGTGAGGTTGCCGGTCTGACCCCGGAGGACATCGACTTTGATGCCGCCAACGGGATGGGCACCTTCACCGTCAACCGTTCCATGCAGCGGGTGCAGAAGGACACGCTGGCACAGGTGGACAAGGGCTGCATCCTCCGCATCTTCCCGGACAAGCTGGAGGGCAGCAAGACCTCCCTCATCCTGAAGGACACCAAGACCGAGGCCTCCTGCCGCACCATCTTTATGACCGCTGCCCTGCGGGAGGAACTGAAGCAGTGGCTGGAACGGCTGAAACGGGAAGAAGCCCTCGACCCGGAGCGGTACCGCAACAGCGGGATGCTCCTGCGGCTCCCCAACGGTCTGGCGGTGGAGCCGGTGCTCATCCGCAAAAAGTTCCTGAAATGGCAGGATGCGCACCCGGAGTTCCGCGCATCGTGTTCCACGGTCTGCGGCATTCCAGCGCGACCTATCAGTGATGATCTCCGGCGGTGACATCAAGGCGGTGCAGGGGACCACAGGACACGCCAGTGCGGATATGCTGGTGAACACCTACGCCCATATCCAGCAGTCCTCCCGTGTGGAGCTGGGCAAGAAGTTCGAGAGCGGCTTCTATGCCAAGCCAGACACCCCCAGCCCGCAGGTTGTACCCGCCGCAGGCGAATCCACCATCTCCATGACGGCTCTTTTGGAATTGCTCAAGGATGCCGACCCGGAAATGAAGGCAAAGCTCCGCCTGGCCCTGCTCACCTGATGCAAAAAAGGGCACTGATTGCAATGCAATGCAGCGCCCTACATAATCGGACATGGAAAACACCGACCGTGCAAAAACCGTGCAGAAACCGTGCAGCCATGGCTCACAAAACAAAAAAGCCATGAAATCTTTCGATTTCACGGCATTTTCTGGTGCGATGGAAGGGACTCGAACCCCCGGCCTACTGATTCGTAGTCAGTCACTCTATCCAGCTGAGCTACCAACGCATACGTTCCGGTCGGAACAAGATGTATTTTATCACGCAGGGCGGGGTTTGTCAACAGTTTTTTGCAGATTTTTTGAATTTATTTTCGTTTTTTATTTTTCCGCACAGAAAAGTACGTCTTTTCGTTTTTTCAGTATCTTTCGTAATTCTCCGTGCAAACCTCAGGTTTCCTCTGTCAGACGCTCGGCGATGCGGACACCGGTCGGCGTTGCGGCAAGGCCGCCCTGGCCGGTTTCCCGCAGATCAGGGGAGAGCAGACTGCCCACGCGGCCCATGGCATCGATGACTTCATCGCAGGGGATGGCGTAATCCACCCCCGCAAGCGCCATATTGGCGCAGGAAACGGCGTTCACGGCACCCACAACATTGCGCTTGATGCAGGGCACCTCCACCAGACCGGCCACAGGGTCGCAGACCAGGCCCAGCAGGTTGCCCAGTGCCATAGCGGCAGCGGCGGCGCACTGCTCCGGGGTACCGCCCTTCAGGTGGCAGAGGGCGGCAGCGGCCATGGCACTGGCGGCTCCCACCTCAGCCTGACAGCCACCCTCGGCACCGGCCAGAGTGGCCCGGGCGGCGATGACCTGCCCGAAGCCTGCGGCCACATAGAGGGCATCACAGATGGCTTCTTCATCGGCCTCGCCTGCACGGGCAAGGGGAAGCAGCACTGCCGGGAGCACACCGCAGCTGCCCGCTGTGGGGGCAGCAACGATCCGTTTCATGCAGGCGTTGCACTCAGCGGTCTTGAGGGCTTCGGCAGTCACCTCAGCAAGGTAATCCCCGCCATAGCTCCTGCCCGCCTGATGGGCCTGTTCCACCTTGGCGGCATCGCCGCCGGACAGGCCGCTGCGGCTGCGCTGGGCAGGGTCATACTCCCGGCTGGTGGCATCCATCACATGCCACAGGTGGTGCATGGCATGGCGGCTGGCCTCTTCGGTCAGGCGGCTCTCGGCCAGATCACTGCGCAGGATGGCCTCGGCAAGGGAGATGTTCTGGCTGCGGGCAGCGGCCAGCATTTCTTCACAGGATAAAAAGGACATGGTCATTCCTCCGCGTCTTCTTCGGGCTCGTCGATGTTCAGGCAGGTCACCTTCAGGATGCCGGGCAGGGTCGCCAGCTTCCGTTCCAGCGGGTGGGGGATGTGGGAATCGCACTCCAGCACCATAACGGCATAGCCGCCGGTTCCTGCGCGGAACACCTGCATCGATGCAACGTTGATCCTGCGCACGGCAAGGCAGGTAGTCACCTCGGCGATGCAGCCGGGGGTGTCCTCATTGTGAATGATCAGGGTGTTGCTGTCGCCGCCGAAATCGGCGGGCACGCCGTCGATCTCGGTCACGCGGATGCGCCCGCCGCCCACCGAAGCGGCTTTCATGGAAAGCACCCGCCCCTCCCGGCCTGTCAGGGTGAGGACGGCGGTATTGGGGTGCGCAGAGCGCAATTCCACAGGATGGATCCGGAATGCCATGCCCTGCTCTGCGGCCAGGGCAAAGCTGTCTGGCAGGCGGGGGTCATCGGGCCGCAGGCCAAGCAGGCCGGCGACCAGGGCTTTATCCGTGCCATGTCCCTTTCCGGTGGTGGCAAAGCTGCCGTACAGGCCAATATCCGCCTGCGCCGGGATCTCGCCCAAAAGCTTCTGGGCCGTGTAGCCGATCCGGGCGGCACCCGCTGTATGGCTGGAAGAGGGGCCGATCATAACCGGCCCGAGAACGTCAAACAAGCGCATCCGATGCACATCCTTTCGTGCTCCGCTGGGCAAAAATCGCCCGCTTCGCACTTTTTTCTCTCTTTTATTATACCGCTTTTGCCCCACTTGTGCTATAATAACTTTACTAATGTTTGAAATCGCTCCTTTTGGGGCAACACGGAGGTTGGATTCCTATGAAACTGGTAAGCGTGGAAACTCCCGAAAAGAGTGTCTGCAAGATGACCTTCAGCGCAACAGCTGAGGAGCTGGAGGCCGCATCCAATGCGGTGTATGAGCGCACCCGCGCCAGCTACACCATCAAGGGCTTTGCCAAGGGCGAGGCCGACCGTGCTCAGATCGAGGCCGACCGCGGCGAGCACACATTCTGGTATGATGCCATCAACGACCTGATGGATCGCGATGTTCCTGCCCTGTACGAGGCCGCCATGGCCGAGCACGGCTTCAAGGCGGTGGATGAGCCCAGCGTATGACCTGGTCAGCGTTAAAAAGGACCGAGGCTTTGTAGCCACCGCCACCACCCCGCTGCAGCCGGAGCTGAACCTGACCCAGACCACCGGCTTCCATGTGGAGTGCGTGACCCCCGCCGTCACCGACAAAGAGATCGATGCCGTGCTGGAGCGCCGCCGCAATGCTGCCGCCGAGCTGGTGCCCCACAAGGGCCCGGCCGTCAAGGGCAACATCGTTCACATCGATTACGAGGGCCTGCTGGACGGCAAGCCCTTCCAGGGCGGTTCCGCACAGAACCAGACCCTGCAGCTGGGCAGCGGCCGGATGATCCCCGGCTTTGAGGACGGCATTCTGGGCCACAAGGGCGGCGAGGAATTCGAGATCAACGTCACCTTCCCGGTACGCTATCACGTCAAGGACCTGGCCGGAAAGCCCGTTGTCTTTAAGATCAAGCTGATTGATGTCTGCGTCCGCCAGCTGCCCGCCCTGAACAGCGATTTTGCCAAGAAGGTGGGCAAGGTGGACACCATGGAAGCGTTCCGGGAGCAGGTGCGCAAGCAGCTGCACGACGGCAAGCACGCCAGCGCCCTGAACCGCGCCAAGGATCAGGTGTTGACCCAGCTGGCCTCTGCCGCTGAGGGCGAGCTCCCCAGCGTTCTGGTGGAGAGCACCTACCAGCAGGAGATGCAGAACATCCAGCAGCAGCTCCAGATGCAGCGCATGAGCCTGGACCGCTACCTGAGCCAGATCCACCAGACCCGCGAGAACTTCACGGCCAACGTTCACGCCGCCGCCGAGAAGAACACCCGCGCCCGGATGGCTCTGCTGCAGGTCGCCCAGAACGAGGGTCTGGTGCCCACCGATGAGGAGATCACCAAGAACCTGCAGGAACGCGCCGACCGCACCAAGAAAACGCTGGAAGAGGTCAAGGCCAACGCCAATATCCCCGCCATGCAGCGCAGCGAGGCCATCCGCCGCGCCGCCGACTGGGTGATCGAGCACTCCACCATCGAAGAAAAGTAATTTTCAAAAGTACAACAAAAATGGCCTGTCTCCAAGGAATTTCGGGAGACAGGCCCTTTTCTTTTACAGTTTATTTTGTCAGGAGATTAAAGCCCATGACCACGATGCCCAGCACGACCAGAACGATGCCGGTTGCACGGTTCAGGGTCTTGGCATCGGCCTTATTGGCAAAGACAGCGGCGATGCGGGCCCACAGCAGGGTGAACAGGACGCAGAGGATGAACACGGTCCAGTCCGGTGCGCCGCCGATGGCAAAGTGGGAGACCGCACCGGTCAGGGCGGTGAAGGTCATAATGAACACGCTGGTGCCCACGGCAGTCTTGAGCTCGTAACCCAGCACGCTGGTCAGGATGAGCAGCATCATCATGCCGCCGCCGGCACCGATAAAGCCGCAGATCATCCCGATGACCACACCGCAGACGATGGACTGGAGGGCACGCTTTTCAGCAGAGACCCCCTGCATGGCTTCTTTGGTGGTCATAACGGGCTTGACGATGAATTTAATGCCCAGCAGGAATGTCATAAACACCGAGAAGCTGCCCATGGTGGTGGAAGGCACCAGGCTTGCCACCCAGCTGCCCACCACGGTGAACAGCAGCACACTGGCCATCATGATCAGGCCGTTTTTGATATCCAGGTTTCTGTTTTTGTGGTAGGTGTAGGCAGACACCGCACTGGCCAGCACATCCGAGGAAAGGGCAATGCCGACTGCCATATAGGGGTCCATCCCCAGGAAGGTGATGAGCATCGGGCTGATGACAGCAGCGGCGCTCATGCCCGCAAAGCCGGTGCCCAGGCCCGCGCCCATTCCGGCAAAAAAGGTAACAATGATGGTAAACAGCAGGTTCATCTTATTCTTCTCCTTCTAGGATCGCATCCAGGTTTTCGCTCATCGTATCGATGACTTCAAAAAATATCTCGAGTTTTTTCTTCCTCCAGCCCTGCCATCAGGCGGCGGATGAAATCATCCTGCATCCTGCGGCCCTGTTCGATGATGGACTGCGCCTTTTCGGTGCAGGCAAGCTCCGTTTTGCGGCGGTCGCCCAACACCGGACGGCGCTCCAGAAAGCCCTCCTGCACCAGCTTGTCCACATTCACCGAGACAAGGTTCGCCTTGATGTGGCGCACTTCCACGATATCGCGGGCGGTCGTGTAGTTGGGGTTGTTGGCAAGGAACATCAGGATATCAAACGCTGTCTGCGGCAGGTGCAGCTTCTGGCACAACGGCTTGCAGACGGTGCTGTACGCAAGGCCCGTCTTGTTGGCAAATTCCACACTGGGGTTCAGCTCACGCATTCCGCGCCCTTCTTTCTCTCTTTTTGAATCGTTCATTTTTGAAGTATTTTAGCACAGGGAATCTCTGTTGTCAAGGGCAGGCGGCGTAAAATCACCTGACCTATATATTTTTTCATCGCAAAAAGCCCGCACCATGAACAGTATCACGGTACGGGCTTTTGATATGCTTCAGGACAGGGTCACAGCACCGCCACGGCGAGGAACCGCACAACGAGCGCGGCAAGCCATGCCACAACGCACTGGTTCACGACCATAACGGTGGCCCAGCGGCCGCCCATCTCCCGCTTGACCGATGCCACTGCGGCGATGCAGGGGGTGTAGAGCAGGCAGAACACCAGCAGGGGAGCCGCAGCCGCCGGGCTGAGCGCCGCGCCCAGTGCGGCAGAGGAACCATACAGGATGGTAAGGGTGGAGACGACGCTCTCCTTTGCCATAAAGCCGGTGATCAGCGCCGTGGACACCCGCCAGTCGCCAAAGCCCAGCGGTGCAAACAACGGAGCGATGCCGCTGGCGATCCAGGCCAGGATGCTCTCCTGCGGGTCTGCGGTCAGACTGAGCTGGAAATCAAAGTTCTGCAGGAACCAGATGATGATGGTTGCCAGGAAGATGACCGTAAAGGCACGCTCGAGGAAATCCCGGGCCTTTTCCCAGAGCAGCTGGGCCACATTTTTCAGACCGGGCAGACGGTAGTTGGGCAGCTCCATAACAAAGGGCACGGCCTCGCCCTTGAACAGCGTTCCCTTGAGCAGAAAGGCCATACCAATGCCCACAAGGATGCCCAGGAAATACAGGCCCACCATGACCAGTGCGGCGTACTCCGGGAAGAAGGTCACCGCAAACAGGCTGTAGATCGGGAGCTTGGCCGAGCAGCTCATAAAGGGCGTAAGCAGGATGGTCATTTTCCGGTCCCGCTCCGAGGGCAGCGTGCGGCTTGCCATCACGCCGGGGACCGTGCAGCCAAAGCCGATGAGCATGGGCACGATGCTGCGTCCCGAAAGACCGATGCGCCGCAGCAGCTTGTCCATCACAAAGGCCACGCGGGCCATATAGCCGGTATCCTCCAGCAGGGAAAGGAAGAAGAACAGGGTCACGATGATGGGCAGGAAACTCAGCACACTGCCCACACCGGTAAAGATGCCGTCGATCACCAGCGAATGCACTGCATCGTTGACGTTCCACGCCGTCAGGGCATTGTCCACAAGGATCGTCAGATTCTCAATGCCCAGTTCCAGCAGGCCTTGCAGCCCCGCGCCGATCACGCCGAAGGTCAGATAAAACACCAGCGCCATAATGCCCACAAATGCCGGGATCGCCGTGTACTTTCCGGTGAGGAAGCGGTCGATCCTTGCGCTGCGCAGCTGCTCCTTGCTCTGGTGGGGCTTTACCACGGTCTGATTCACCAGCTGATGGATAAAGTGGAACCGCATATCTGCAATGGCGGCGGCGCGGTCCAGGCCGCGCTCCTGCTCCATCTGCAGGATGATATGCTCGATCATCTCTTTTTCGTTCTGATCCAGCTTCAGGGCCTCCTCAATGCGGGGGTCGCCCTCCACCAGCTTTGTGGCGGCAAAGCGCACCGGGATCCCCGCCGCCCGGGCGTGGTCCTCGATGAGGTGGATGATGCCGTGGATGCAGCGGTGAACCGCACCGCCGTGGTCATCCTCGCCGCAGAAGTCCATCCGGCCCGGACGCTCCTGATACTTTGCCACATGGATGGCGTGATCCACCAGCTCATCCACGCCCTCGTTCTTGGCGGCGGAAATGGGGACCACCGGGATGCCCAGCATCGCTTCCATCTCGTTGATGTTGATGGTGCCGCCGTTGCCGCGCACCTCATCCATCATATTCAGTGCCAGCACCATGGGGGTGTCCAGCTCCATCAGCTGCATCGTTAAGTACAGATTGCGCTCGATGTTGGTGGCATCCACGATGTTGATGATGCCCGTGGCTTTTCGCCAATGATGAACTGGCGGGTCACGATCTCCTCGCTGGAATAGGGCGACATGGAGTAGATACCGGGCAGGTCGGTGACTTCGGTATCGGGATATTCCCGGATGGCACCGCTCTTGCGGTCCACCGTCACGCCCGGAAAGTTGCCCACATGCTGGTTGGAGCCGGTGAGCTGGTTGAACAGGGTCGTTTTGCCGCAGTTTTGATTTCCGGCCAGCGCAAACGTCAGCACCGTTCCCTCCGGCAGCGGGTGTTCACCCTTTTTGGTGTGGTAGCGGCCGCCCTCGCCCAGGCCCGGGTGCTCCACCATCCGGCCGGCCTTCCGTGCCGGGGCCGCTGCGGGTGCTTCCGCCGGGGTGATCTCGATCCGTGCCGCATCGTCCAGCCGCAGGGTCAGCTCATAGCCGTGGATCTGCAGGCTCCATGGGGTCTCCCATGGGAGCAAATTTCACCAGCGTGACCTTCTCGCCGGGAATCAGCCCCATATCCAGAAAATGCTGGCGGAGCTCTCCCGTTCCACCTACTGTATCGATCACGGCACTTTCGCCGATCTTCAGTTCCTTTAATGTCATGGCAGATGCCTTTCCTTCGACAAAATGTTAGTGTATGTGAACAGTCTTAATATATGCTAACTCAAAGGCATTGTCAAGGCAGGAAGCGGCAAAAATTCTCGCCTGTCCCCGCTGTTTTTTGTAGAACTCTTTCTCCTGTTCCGGCAGGTTTCCGGACAAAAGGAAACGCACCCCTGAATTTTCACGTTCAAAGGTGCGTTTTGAGAACAATTCTGTTTACTTCACGGTGTGGTAGCCATCGGGGTTGTTCTTCTGCCAGTTCCAGCTGTCGGCACACATCTCCTCGATGCCGTACTCAGCCACCCAGCCCAGCTCATTCTTGGCCTTGGTGGGGTCGGCATAGCACTCGGCGATATCGCCGGGGCGGCGGGGATCGATCACATAGGGGATCTGCTTGCCGCAGGCCTTCTCAAAGGCATGGATGACATCCAGCACGCTGTAGCCGTGGCCGGTGCCCAGATTGCAGATGAACAGGCCGCAGTTGGTCTGCAGCTTCTTGATGGCGCAGACATGGCCCCGGGCCAGGTCAACCACATGGATGTAATCGCGCACGCCGGTGCCGTCGGGGGTGGGGTAGTCGTTGCCAAAGACGTGCACCTTTTCCAGCTTGCCCACGGCCACCTTGGCGATGTAGGGCATCAGGTTGTTGGGGATGCCGTTGGGGTCCTCGCCGATCAGGCCGGACTTGTGGGCACCGATGGGGTTGAAGTAACGGAGCAGGGCCACGTTCAGGGTGGGGTCAGCCTTGCAGACATCGGTCAGGATGCGCTCAGTAAAGGCCTTGGTGGTGCCGTAGGGGTTGGTGGTAGCGCCCACAGGAAAGTCCTCGGTGATGGGCACGCTGGCGGGGTCACCGTAGACAGTGGCGGAGGAGCTGAACACGAAGTTGTGACAGTTGTGGCGGCGCATCACGTCCAGAATGACCAGCGTGCAGTTGAGGTTGTTGTAGTAGTACTCGATGGGCTTGGAAACGCTCTCGCCCACTGCCTTATAGGCGGCAAACTGGATGACGGCATCGATATCGGGGCACTCGGTGAAGATCTTCTCCACGTCCTCGTGCTTTGTCATATCAGCCTGATAGAACCGGAAGTCCTTGCCGGTGATCTGCTTGACCCGATCCAGCACCACGGGGGAAGCGTTGTAATAATTATCTGCCACCACGATGTCAAAGCCAGCGTTCAGCAGTTCGATACAGGTGTGGCTGCCGATATAACCGGCACCGCCGGAAACCAAAATTGCCATAAAAGTACCTCTCTTCTCGTCACCAAAGTTGCTTGCGCGGGGCAGGCCCGCCTTCTGCCACAAGGATACAACGTTTTGGCCGCAGAATCAAGTAACGGGAATTTTATAAGGATGGATTTTTGTTTCCATTTATTTTTCCGCGCATTGATTTACAAGCATTTTTTGTGTTTTGCACATGGAGTGATGGAACGCTTTGTGCAAATCAGCGAAAAGGCCCTCTCAGGCTTTGAATGAGAGGGCTGCATTTTACAGTTTCCCGCACTGTTTGCCGGTGAAGAACCGCAGGGTGGTGTTGGCGCGGAACACTTTCCCGGCCCGCAGGGCGGTGGAGGGGAACTCCGGGTGGGAGGGACTGCAGGGGAAGTGCTGGGTCTCCAGCGCAAAGCCGCCGTATTTCTGCATCGGCACGCCGCCCTTGCCGGGGGCAGGGCAGTCCTGCAGGAAATTGCCGGTGTAGAGCTGCACGCCGGGCTGGGTGGTATAGACCTTCATGCTGATGCCGGTCTTATCGCTGGAAGCCCAGGCGCACAGGCTCTGGCTGGCCCCGCGGCCCCTGTCGATGACAAAGCAGTGGTCATAGCCGCCGCCCACCATGGTGGTCTGGGAAAAGCCGGTGTCGATGTCCCGGCCAATGGGCTTGCCCGCCCGGAAATCCATCGGCGTGCCTGCCACGGGCAGGATATTGCCGGTGGGGCAGGTCTCGTTGTTGCCCTCCAGATAGCGGGACGCATAGATGCGCAGCTTCTGGCCCAGCACATCGCCGCCGCCATCCAGATTGAAGTAGGTGTGGTTGGTCAGATTGATGATGGTGTCGGCATCGGAGGAGACACGATAATCCATCCGCAGGGCGTTGTCCTCAGTGAGGATATACCGCACCGAGATCTTCAGATTTCCCGGGAAACCATCCTCTCCATCGGGGCTTTCCGCCTCCAGAAGCAGGGTATCGCCAAAGGCCTTTACCTCATACAGCTTGCGCGGGAAGGTACCGTGCAGGTGGTTTTTGCCGTTGTTGGCTTCCAGCTGATAGGTCTTGCCGCCCACGTTGAACACGGCGTTCTCGATGCGGTTGGCGTACCGGCCCACGAACGCGCCGCAGCAGGTACTGCCGGACGATTCAAAGTCCTTGACGTAATCGGCGTAGGTGTCGTGGCCCAGCACCACATCCACCGGTCCGCGCTTGGTGGGCACCCAGATATTCTTGATGATACAGCCGTAGTTCAGCACACTGACCGCCAGCCCGCCGGGGTTCGAGATGATGTATTCATTGATCTTTTCGCCGTTTGGGGGTCATGCCAAAGGGCTTGGAGAGAAACTGTGCCATAGGCTCGCCTCCTTTTGTATTTTTTGGGGACAGCACACTCTCTGTTTTATCCTTTATTGTTTTGATTATATCACAATTTTCCCCTTCTGTGTTGGCATTTTTTAAGGGAATCTATCCAATATTTCGAGAGATTTTTTGTAAGTTCTGCCCCATAGGCAGAAAAAAGCCCCGGAGGGCCAGGGGTAGGCGCTCCGGGGCTTGCGATAAGTTCAGTTTTAAGATTTACTGGGCAGGCTGCGTAGGAACAGTACCATATTCTACAGTATAGGTCACTACCATTGCCATATAGGTTTTACCATTAGACAAGGTTTTAGTTGCTACACCAATGGCTTTGATTTCGCCATTATAACCCTTAAGAACATCGTCAATGCCATTTGCCTTGGGATCCTGCAGTTTTGCCAAATCAGCAGCAGTTACTTCCATTGCATCAACCAAATCATCAGCTTTTTTGACTTCTCCAATATTCTTCACAGCAATCCCGAGGGTAATCTCGTAAACATTTTTCTTGTCAGTCGGCTTTCTGGTTCCGGTAATGCCCTCTTTTGCAACAATCTTACCGTCAGCATTGACCTTTTCCAGCATCTGAGCAGCCTGTGCACGCAGAGTACTATCATTGGTAAGTGTAGAATTTTCACCCAGTGCAGTGTTCACTGCTTTGATAGCCGCATCCTCAACCTGCTTACCAAAAGAAGGTGTGCTGTCCTCGCCGCAAGCGGTGAACAGTGCCAGAGCCATTACGCCGGCCAGCAGAAGGGCGGCCATTTTCTTGAGCATTTTCATTTGTAGAACCTCCAATGTAAAATGATATTTTACCACACAGAAAGCATACCCCTACACCTTCTGCATTGTGAACTCATTTTACATCTACCCCCCCTGTCAATATTTTTATTATTCCTCAATCTTTGGAGACTGTGCCAAAGCTGCGGCGATTTTTTTAGCAAGTTGACAAAAAGCACCCCTCACATGGCTGTGAAGGGTGCTTTGGGGAAGTTTTCTTATGCAGAACACGGTTCGGTAATTGCCTCCCTCACCTGTCTAACGAAAGTTCTGTTGTCTGGGCGATCTTATCCAAATCATGCTCTCCGTTCTTCCAGAGATTGAGCGCAATGCGCTTTCCCTTTGCCACCTCGGCATCTTCTCGTTCCCGATCAACGATCACCTGCATTGTCTTGCACATAGCTGCCACTCCTTCCGTTTCTTCTTTAAAGTATTTTACTCTTGCCCTTATTTTGGGGTTCCGGATATCCCGATAGTCATCACAGCGGAAATCCTGCATCAGCGCGCCGACCTCATCCGTTCCACGATATGCGCCGTTCACATATACGATATGTGCACGGTCGTGAAAACAGCTTCCCGGTTTCCTGAATCGTCCGTTCAATATTGTAAACCGGCAGACCATCTCCCAAAACATCATTTGCCGTAATAAATATGATATATGTCTCAGGCAGGTCAGAATATTTTTCACCAGAAGTCGTCAGGCGGGAATCAAACATCGCACTGTTCAGCCGCGCCCGTTCCGGAGTGGCTCCCTTATCTTCCTGCTGTACTTCGATATCATACTGCTTGCCTGCATCATCCGTTGCATAAATGTCCAGCCGTACAGAACGGCCAAACAGATTGCCGATCGTAAGCTGTGTTGCAGACCTTGCGACGGTCAGGTCCTTTCGTTTCAGGATGATGCGAAGCAGCTCCTGTGTGCTCTCTTTATCTCCTGAAAACACCTGTGTCATAAAGGTGTCATCCATCAGGGTGAATTTACGGATAGCATTCATGCGTTCTTCATTCTTCTCATCCAACTGTACGAAACGCATTTCCGCCATCCTTTCGTTTCAGAAAAAGAGTACTTTTCTACGTTTATATTTTATCATCATTTTATCTATCCTGCAAGTATCAAAAAAAGCACCCCTCACATGGCTGTGAAGGGTGCTTTGGGGAAGTTTTCTTACTCCGGCTGAGCGGTGTTCTGGGCGATATACTCGGCGGCATCATCGGGGATGTCGTCAAGGTTCTCATCGCCGATATCCACGTTCAGCGGCGGCTTCTTGAAGAGGATGTCATACATCAGGGGCACAACGTACAGGGTCATCAGGGTGGCGTAAGTCAGGCCGAAGATGATGACGATGGCCATGCCGCTCATCAGCTGGCTGGCCATATCGCCGCTGAACACCAGCTGGAGCATGGCCAGAACGGTGGTCAGGGTGGTCATCAGGATGGGGCGCATTCGTGTTTTGCCGGTGGCGATCAGGGCCGCGCGGCGCTCCATGCCGCCGATGCG
>ENA-OQCJ01000016-OQCJ01000016.1-human-gut-metagenome-genome-assembly--contig:-NODE-16-length-20244-cov-1.649799_pt1 | contig 20244 bp, 28 predicted proteins | sample MGYA00242501_ERZ504584 | MGnify/ENA primary metagenome ERZ504584 (study PRJEB26092, sample SAMD00036341) | human gut metagenome | host: Homo sapiens | study: EMG produced TPA metagenomics assembly of...
GGAAAACCAAAAGTAAAGCAAGAAAAAGTGACGGAAAATTCTTCGTCGTTTTTTCGTCATTTTTTGTTCAAAAAGGCTTGCCCCGGATACCATATCTATGCTAAACTAAAGATAATCAACGCATATTTTGTGGCGCACGGCCTGGGCAGGATGCCCACTGCCGGTGCGAAATTTTACAGCAAAGAGGAACTCTTTGCCAGATAGAGGTGTTTTTCCATGAAAACGTTCAAACTTCATCTCATCCGCCACGGCATGACGGCCGGTAATCTGCAGGGCCTGTACATCGGCAGTGGTACGGACATCCCCCTGTGTGATGAGGGACGCGCCCAGCTGAAGGAGCTGAAGGAGCGGTTCGAGTATCCGCAGGTGGACACGGTGTTCTCCTCCCCGCTGGTGCGCGCTGTGGAGACAGCGAACATTCTGTTCCCCAATGCAGGCCACCAGTTCACAGTGCACGACCTGCGGGAAGCGGGCTTTGGCGTGTTTGAGAACCGCCCCGTGAAGGATCTGGTCAAGGAAGAGGACTTCAAGAAGTGGATCACCCCCGGCTCCGGCTTTGTGCCCGAGGGAGCAGAGCCCACCGAGCAGTTCCATGCCCGCTGCGCCGAGACCCTGCTCAAGCTGTTTGAGTATATGATCCGGATGGATGTGACCGAGGCTGCCTGCGTGACCCATGGCGGCGTGATCATGAGTATGCTGAGCCAGCGCGCGCTGCCCTCCCGCCACCCGGAACAGTGGATGGCCGACCCCGGCTGCGGCTATACCGTCCAGACCGACGTGCAGCTCTGGATGCGTGACCGTCTGGTGGAGGCCATCGACATCGTCCCCTTTGGCTACGCCGATACCCTGCGCGGGCAGGCAGAAGCCGAGGAAAACGAGGCATTTGAGTAAGAATCTTTGCCGCGCCGCCCTGAAAATATCCAAAACACGTAAAATCGCGGAAGAACAGGTAAAATTCCGGGCAAATCTCTTGACAGAAAGCCAGGAATTTACTATTGTATAAAGAGAACTTATTTTCCCGTTAGGAGGAATCCCCGATGTCACAATCCCTGTCCCGCCGCTCGTTCCTGAAATATGCCGGTTCCGGCGCAGTCAGTCTGGCTGCTGCCCTGCTCACCGGTGTTTCGGGCGCGGCTTTGGCCCCCTGCTATGAGGGCGAACCTGCTCTGTTGGACGGCAAGGCGGCAGTGGAGCTGCTGGGCTATGCACCGGCCCCGGAGCTGGACAGCACGCTGGTCTATCTGTCGGTGGAGAACCTCTCGGCCCGGCCGCTGGCTGTGGGGGCCAGCTACCTGCAGAGCCGCGGGCTGGACAGCAGGAATGCCCTGTACAGCCTGGGCACCGGCCTGACTGCCCTGTGCGATGGCAGACAGGTGCGGGTGGCAGCTTTGCAGCTCCCCTCTACGGTGAGAATGCGGCAGATGCCTCTGCCTTTACCTTGAATCTTTCCGCAGGGCGCGGGGCGATGCTCCACTGCTTCTGCGAGACCCCGGCGGACTGGCAGACGCTGGAACTGATCTATCAGCCTGACTTTGCCGCAGGCCAGACCGTCCATTTTGTGGTGCGCCGGGATGCCGATGAAGTCCATCTGGGCGCGGTGCCTGCCACCCTTGCCGAAGTGGGCAGCGTGGTCGATCTGTAAATAGCATAGCGTAAAAAGAGACGGTTCTGCATCGGATGAACTGCACCCCATTTGTTAGACAGTATGGTATACTGTTTAGGAAATGGGGTGTTTTGTATGCCAAAGGGACAACGAAAGTACAACGGAGCTCAAAAGGTAGAAATCATCAAACAGCTTCACAATGAAAAATTAAGCTTTTATGAAGCGTCCAGCAAGTATGGAATTCCAAGACGTACGCTTCAAGATTGGGAGCGCATCTATCTGGAAGAAGGCGAAGAGGCACTTCTGGTAGAACGTCGAGGTCGAGCCTGTGCCGCCAGTGGGACACAGAAAGGCCGGAAGCCAAAGCTGGATAAGCAAGTAGAAGAAGATCTGATTGCAGAAAATCAACGGCTTCGGATGGAGATCGATTACTTAAAAAAATTGACGCCTTGGTACTGGAAGAGGAACGCCAAAACAGAAAGCACAAGTAGTTCAGGAGCTAAGGCAGAAATATCCATTGAAAGCATTGCTGCAACTTGCCGGACTTCCTCGCAGCACATTCTACTACTACCTGCATCGGTCTCAAAATCCTGCGAAGTACCAGATGGTAAAAGAACAGATCATTACAATCTTCAATGAGAACAAGAAGCGATACGGATATCGCAGAATTACACAAGAACTACACAACAACGATATTTGTGTGAATCACAAGACGGTTCAGAAACTCATGAAGCAGCTGGGCTTAGTCTGTCAGGTTCGCGCAAAAAGAAAGTACAACTCCTACAAGGGTGAAGTCGGAGAAGTTGCGCCAAACTTGCTGGAACGGCACTTCAAGACAAACCAGCCAAATCGAAAATGGGTCACAGATGTTACTGAATTCAAAGTGAACGACCAAAAACTCTATCTGTCTCCAATTCTCGATCTGTTCAATGGCGAAGTTGTCAGCTATAACCTGAGCCGTCATCCAAATTTCAAACAGATCACGGAGATGCTGGAGGCGCTTTTCAGAAGCTGCCAAATAAGGTTGACAATCTGATTCTGCATTCGGATCAGGGCTGGCAGTATCAGATGAAATCCTACCAAAATCTGCTGAAGGCAAAGGGCATTACGCAAAGTATGTCCAGGAAAGCCACTTGTCTGGATAATGCTGTTGCCGAGAACTTCTTCGGACTGCTCAAGACGGAACTGTTCTATCTGGAAAAATTTGATTCCATTGACCAGCTTGAAAAGGCTATTGTCGATTACATCGACTATTACAACAATCGCCGAATTAAATTAAAACTAAACGGCTGAGTCCTGTGCAATACAGGATTCAGACCGTTGGAGCTGCTTAATTCAATTTTTGTCTAACTTTTGGGGTTCATTTCAGGATTGCAGGACCGTCTCTTTTGCTTATAACAGGTTTTCCCCGGTGGAGTTCTGCACGGTGAGCTCCTGCCCGGTCAGGCTGGACACCAGCGCCAGATAGCTGCGGCCTGCCGTCAGGGTCAGGGGGCGGCCGTTGGAATCATACAGGAAGAAGGTGGTCTCGCTGCCCTGCGTCCAGGTGATGTTCCACAGGTGGCCCTCGTTGAGCCAGACACCGCCGCCCATGGTCAGGTCGTAATCCAGCGTCACACCATCGTCACGCAGGGTGGATGCACTGAACAGAATGAGCAGGTTGTCGAAATCTGTCTGCTGGCCGTTGTTGGCATCCAGCTGCAGTGTGCCGTCCGCGTGGAGCATCCGGTAGGTCTTGCTGTCGGCATCGTAGGAGAAGCCGGTGGCGTTCTGCGCATCAAACTGGACCCGGACACTCATTGCGTCCGAAGCATCTGCATCGGGCAGCTTGCCGTTTTCCTGCATGGGCAGCAGATTGGGCACGGAGAGGAGGGTTCCGCTCTCGCTGTCGGAGCTGCTGGAAGAGGTGTCCGTGACGCGGGATTCTGTCAGGGCCGGGGAGATGTTCAGACTGCCAGCACACCCGAAAGTGCTGCACCGCTGGTATGCCACAACGGGACATTCTGCCAATTGGTCTCACAGGAAAAGGCATTGGTGCCCACCTCCAGCGCGTCTACCGCGCGCAGAGAGTAGTAATCAAGGTAGTTCTGGTCAAACTGTCCGCCGCCCCGCTGCACCGGCAGTACCTGCTGGCCCACCAGCAGCCGCCAGTAAAGGTCCTGCCCGGCAGAGACAGGCCCGACCTGCGGCACGGCCCCCACGGCAGGGTAGACCAGGCAGAGCCTGGTGGCCTGCTGCTGTGCGGTCAGGGCTTCCAGCACCAGCGAGGCTGTGGAAAGCCCCCACTGAGTGGTGCTGGCGGCCGCGTTGTCAATGGTGATGGCGACCGGCCGCTGGCCCGGCCAGACAAGCTCCTGCCCGGTGAGCGGGTCAGTGGGACTTTCGGCGGGCTGGGAGCTGGGGCTGAGCGCACAGCCTGTCAGCAGTGCGGCGCTGAGCGCAAAACAGAGCAAAGCGCGCATCCAAAAGCGTTTCATCGGTTTCCCTCTTCTGCCCCGGAGGGCGGGTGATTTAGTAGCTGAAATTGCTCCACTCATCATTGTCCACCAGTGCCAGATAGGTCTTGCCCCGGTTCAGGGTCATCTCCTCACCGGTTTCGGTGTAGAGCTTGAGCGGATGGGTGGGATGCGGCTTCTCCCAGCGGCCCACCTGCACGCCGCCCCGTGTGAAGAGGTACGCCTGCCCACCGGCCACATAGTTGACCGACTGGACATCGTGAGAATCGCCCGCATAGGCGGCGATATCGGCAAAGCAGACCACCACGTTGTCAAAGGTCAGCTGTTTGCCGGTCAGCTCGTCCACCGTGTTCTCATAGGCTTTTTTGGAGCGGTTGTACATTTCCAGCTTGTAGCTGCGGCCCCAGCTGTTGTAGCTCAGGCGGGTCCTGTAGCTCTCGGAGTGGGTGATGCTGATGGTTTTGGCCGCAGGGGCACCGGGAAGGTCATTGGAGGCTGCGGTGCGGTAGTCGGCAAAGTGGAAGAAAGGCGTTTCGTTGGCGTAGGTCAGGCCGATGCCGGCGTTGCCGGCTGCCTGTTTGATCTCCTTGCCGGAGGTGAACTCGGTGTGTTCATAGGCTACGTTGTGGCCGCGGTTGTCACGGTGGGCAACGTGGGGGGTGAACCGGCGTGTTGAAGTAACTCTTGCCGCCGATGTTCAGGCCGGAGTAATCGTATACATTGATGAACTGGGTGCAGAAAATGCTCTCGCCATCGTGGTAATAGAGGGCCTGATGGGGCATGAGCAGCTGCAGGAACTGGTCGCGGCCAGAGCGCAGCGGCCCGACCTCCGGGATGGTGTCGGCATCCCGGAACACGGCACACAGGCGGGTGATGCCGCCCTCCACCTTGCTCTCGATGAGCAGGTCTGCCGAGCCGATGCCGGCGCTGGGGGCGGGCGTTCTGCTTTTCGGAGTTGGCGATGTTGTTGACCATCACACCCACCATCCGGCCGGTGCTCTTGCGGGCTTCGCCGGTCAGAGGGTCAGCGTCGTAGGCAGGCAGAAGGCTGAACGCAGAGCTTGCGGCTTCGCTGGACGCTGCCGAGGAGGCGGCTGCCTCACCGGCTGAGGACGCAGAGGATGCAGCGGCTTCAGAAGAAGCAGAAGAGGATGCCGCCGAGCCGCAGAACAGGCTCTTCATCCAGTCGGGCAGGTCACCGCCCAGAATGGCACTGCCGGGGCTTGCAGAGCAGCCGGCGAGCGCCAGCAGCGCCGCCGTCAGCCCGGAATAGCGAAGTACGGACCGTCGAGAAATTTTCATGGAAAAGCCCTCCTATCGGATCGGCTTGCCGGCGCGGAAGTGCGCTCGGCAGGTCGGTTGCAGTTTTGCAATGAACTGCTTTGATTGTACTGGTTCTTGCCCGGTTTGTAAAGGGGCAGTTCGTGGCAAAATCTGCCCGATGACGGCTTTGGGAAAGTTTTTTGTGCAGAAAGCTTGCTTTTTTGCCCGGGAGTATGGTAATATTATTCAGCAGTATCGTGTTATACTGCGCTTTATAATGTATGCGCTCGTAGCTCAGCCGGTAGAGCATCTGACTTTTAATCAGAGGGCCAGGGATTCGAGTTCCCTCGAGCGCACCAAAATCCCACGAAGAATCGCAAGATTCCTCGTGGGATTTTCCATTTTCTGGGGCTCTGCACACTTTTGCACACTTTTTGCACACCGGCGGGAAAGCCGTGTTTTTCCTTGCATTGTCTGCATTCTGTGCATCGTGAGCGTTTTTTCCATACTTTTTTCAGGCGAACAGCAGGCGGGCAAACTCACGCCGCTGCTCGGGGTTCATCTGTCGGACAACTTTCAGCATCCCTTCCGGGGTGATCTGGATGCTGTCCGGCAGATTTTCTTTTACCGGCACAGAGCCGGATTTGGGGGAGCTGATGTCCTGTGAATAGAAGTCTGCTTCCAGCTTCTCGGCCAACTCCAACCGGGGCTTGTCCTGCGTGTGGGCGTAGGTGTCCATCAGGATGCCGGTGGTGGCGTGACCGGTGTTGCCCTGCACGGCTTTAATGTTGCCGCCGGATTCGATCAACTGGTAAGTGGCACTGGAGTGGCGCAGACCGTGGAACACGATCTTCTCAAACTCCGGGTGCTCTGCACGCCAAGTGCGGTACCATTTAGAAAGGGCTTCCGGGGCAACAGGCATACCGTTGGGCAAGCGGAAGAGCTGGCCGCAGTTGCGATACCTGCCATCCATGGCAAGCTCGTCCTGACGGAGCTTTTCCAGCCAAGCCAGCAGTTCCTCTTTCAAGGGTCTCGTCAGATAAAGGGTGCGGCTGGATTTCTTGGTTTTCGGCTTCTTCAGCACCAGTGCGGAGCTGCTGCCCTCACGCTGGTCGGGGAAGATGTGGTAGATCTGATTCGGGTCGGTCTTTTCCAGTGCAGCCTTTTCGGTGCGCTGTAAGCTCCTGCCGACCGTGATGGTCCCACGTCCATCCGCTGCATCGAAGTCGATGTCTCCCGGCTGCAAGCCAAGGATCTCTCCGACACGCAGCGAGAGAATCATGCTCAGATGAACAGCAAGGTGGAGCGTAGGGTCGGTCATGGTCTGCAACGCAGCAAGCATGGTCTTTTCGTCCCAGATGGCACGTTCTTCCGAGGTCGATTTCGGGGCTTCTCTCGGAATCGGTGACTTGAGGAGCAGACCCCACTCAACGGCATAGGAAAAAGCAGTCTTGAGCATGGCGTGGACTTCCCGGATGGAAGCACCCGTCAGAAACTGCCGCTTCTGCTTGTCGGTGAGCGTTTGCTTGACACCCTGCTTATACAGCCCGCGCGGTGTCCGGCTCAGCGTGGCGTAAAACTGTTCGAGGTCATACGTCTGAACCTTCTGAATCTGCTTCTTGCCGAGATAGGGCACGACAAGATTCTGAATCATGGCTACTGTGTGGGTGTAGGTTTTGGGTGCCCACTTGTGCTTGCTGGACTGGATGGGGAGCCACTTGTACAGCATTTCCGCTACCGTCATCGCGTCAGGAATAAGGAACGTACCGTCCAAGAGTTCTTTCTCTACCGAGATCTTGCGGTCTTGCGCTTCCTTCTTGGTTTTGAAGCTCTCCCAGCCTTCACAGATCCGGCCAGCATGGTCTTTGTATTTGAAACGAACGGAGTAGGAATCTCCGCGCCTGAGAATAGATGCCATAGATGTTCCCTCCCTCAGACCGCTGCAAACCAATCGTCAAAGCTCTGCTTGCTTACCCGGATGCTGGTACCGAGGCGGATCACCTTGAAGTCTTTCGTGGTGTTGCACAGATTGTACGCAGCACGGTTGGAGATCGCCAACAGTTGGGCGATCTCCTCCACCCGGTAAACGAGCGGGGCGTGTCGGACGGTTTTGCTGGTCTGGTCAGAAGGTTCTACGGCAGGGGGTTCGGACAATTTCATTGTAGGGGATTCGGGCACGATTTTCAAGTCCTCACGGGTCAGTTTGGCGGAATTTTTGCGGACATTCGTCATAGGCATGTCTCCTTTGCACTTCTCCAGACCCGGCGCAGCTCCGGTTGAGCTGCACCCTGTGGGCCGGTAAATATGTAAGGGCCTGCCGCTCCTGACCCGAAGCAGCAGCCCAAAAAAGTGCGAGAACTTGAATTTACGCGCCCCACGCGCCCCAAATCACACAAAAGTACCTTTCTGTGTTGATTTTATGGGGCGCATGCTGGTTTCTCTCCCGCCCCGAAGGGCGTTTTGCCGCCCTGCATCCGCCCGGAAGGGGCGGACACGCGCCCGGAGAAAACGGCGATAACAGGTAAAAACAAATGATTTGGGGCGCGTAGGGCGGGAGATTTTCACTTTTCGTGTGTTTTATGCCGCAGCAAAGGCGGGGTGGACGCATACGCCCCGGAAGCCGCGGTACTTTCCCTCGATGTGCTTGGAAAAGGTCAGGCCATACTTCCCTGCATTTTTCAGCAGGAACTGGCTGAACTTCTTTTGCGGAACAGGCGATTCCAGATTATCCTCGCACCACTTGGTGTAGGCGCGATAGAGGTAGGTGGAGCGTTCCTCGGTGTCGGGCTTGAAGCGGACATACGCCGTTGCCTGCATGAACTGGGTCAGGTTGTCGCTGTCCGCCATGGCTGCTTCAAGGTTCTGGATGGAGCGCTCGCTGATGGTGAACTGATAGCGGTTCGCCAGCAGACGATGCAGACCCTCCAACATCCACAGCAGGATGCCGGGACGCTCCTCGGACAGCTCTTCGATAAGGAACGGGTTATCCACCCGGGCAGGGTCACGGTCTTTCACCGCAATCAGAATCTGCCTGCGCCATCGCAATCCAACGTTTATATCGTTGGCAACATTCGTTGGATTGCATATCGCAAATATGCTGTTTCTGATATATGTAAAGCGGCTGTCCTTGCGATTGAAGCCGTCGCTGTCATCGTGAGCGGCCACAAGGTTGCCATTGCCGAAGCAGATGAAACGAACGTACAGTAGGCCTTGGACAGCCTGCTTGTTTTTCCGCTCGATGCACAAACGGTCTTCAGCGGTAACGATGGACTTGATGTTCCGTGTTTCGGGCAGCGCCACCATGTTCAGATCGTCATCGACCATGACCAGCTTGTACTCCAGATTTGCACTGGCAAAGCGGTTCGTTTCGATGCGGAGGATGGATTCGGAGTGAGAGGCTTCCCCGAACAGCTTCTTCAGCAGCAAGCCGATGCGGGATTTTCCCTCGCCGCCCTTGCCGGTCATGACCAGCATCTTCTGCGCCTTGGTAGACGGGATCAGAAGATAGCCAAGGTATTCCTGCAAGGTCAGAATATCCTCCGGGATGAGCAGACCGTCCAGAAATTCCAGCCACTTGGTCGGTGCGGGGGCATCGGGCTGGTATTCCACGGGGAGTCGGTTCAGGCAGAGTTCCTTTTCCGGCACAAATCCCCGCTCGTCCAGAAAGTAGGTTCCGTTCTGGAGATGGATGCGGTCAAGCTGGGGTTTCCATTCAGGGGTATAGGTTTCGATACGGAGTGCGTCCAGAACCTGCTTCTCCTTCTTGGCAAGGTTGTCGAGCACAAAGTCACGGAGGTCACTGTGGACTTCATAGAGCAGTGCGTCCTCGTCTACCTCGCCGTTCTGGTCGAACAGCTTCTGTTTCAGGCACATCATGGGGTGTTTCTCTAAAAGGTACTGGCAGTAAGCGGTCTCACGCACTTTGCCCTTGCTGTCTACCCAAGGGCATTCGCATTCTTCCTCTTCTTCCAGTTCGTCCTCATCACGCCAATCTTCGTTCCTCTTTTTCCAGTCGCTCATGCAATCCCTCCCAATACTTCCGTAGCTCGTTTTCGGTCTGCGGGTCCGGGAGCACCGAACAGTCCAGATAATATTCAACGATGTCAAGGTTCTTTATTGCTTCAAGGAAGCAGGGGTGAAGTTCTTCTGTGGGTGACTGTGGTGCATATCGGACTCGCCAACGCTGCAGACAGCGGTAATAGTCCAGCAGCTGCTGTCGGACGGTGGGCAGACTGCGGGGAGCAAGCCGCACCTTGCCGTCGGCAAGTGCCATGCCGAAGTCCTCCTTCAACTTTTCCACAGCCTTGTAGGGAGAAAGTTGAAAAAGTCTGCCGACAAAATCGATCACATCGCCATCTGCCTGACAGGCGAAACAGTGGAAACGGCTATCCACCTTCATGCTGGGATGTTTATCCCCGTGGAAGGGACAGCACATCATGCCGTTCCGGTTTACGGCGAAGCCGTACAGCTCCGCCGCCTGCCGGGTCGAGATGGCGTTCTTTACGTCCGAAAAGACAGAGGTGCTACCCTCCGTCCCAATGGTTGGGGTACAGGCGAAAGGACGAAGCCCGGTGAGGGGCGTGGGTGAGGTTGGGTTTATTCACACATCGATCCGGCAGAGTGTTGTTCATTTGACCTCCTGCTGCGGTACGGCGTGGCCGCGCTCCTCCTTGCGGAAGAAGGCTTCCACGTTTTGTTGTGCGGTGCGGAGTTCACGCAGTTCGATCTGCGCTTTCTTGTAGCGGGTGTAGAATCCGTTTTTCTCCGAGGAAAGGGTCTGATATTCGGCATCCAGCTTTTTGAGGTCCGGCAGTGTCCTGAGCCCGTTGGCCTTGAAATAGGCGCAAGCGGCCTCGTGCACAGCAAACTCTGCACGGTGCTGCTCCTTGAACTTGGCGGGATTCCGCACAGTCTGGAGCTTCTGTGCAAGGGGCTTGTACTGCCGATAGACCACAAGATGCCCGCGCAGCTCCTTGAGGGAGACCATGCGGGCATCCATGTCTTTGACCACCGCCAGTGCATCGTCGTGCTGGGTTTGCAGTTCGGCAATGCGCTGGTGCAGGGCATCTTCGCTGAGCAGCTTTTTCTCCTGCAGGAGACATAAGTCTGCGACCAACGTTTGAGGTTGAACTTTTTCGCCCAACGCTCATAGCCAATGCCCTTACCTGCGGCAACGTTCGCCTGAATGTCAACCAGTTTCCTGATCTTATCCGACTTCTGTTTGCTGCTGGGCTTGATTGTCGGTGTGAGCTGGATGTTCTGGGAGAGGGCGATCAGCACCTGCTCTTTTTCCAGCTTCTTGCTCAGTTTCTTGGCGGTGATGAACTTTGCCCGACCGGGTGGGCAGTAGCTCAACCGGCCTCGGCTTTCCTTCACGGCGATGCCGTGTTCCTGCATGAGCAATGCAGAAAATTCCTCGAAGGTGGTGGACTTGTTCAGCACGGAGTAGATCTGCTTCCGCAGCTTGTTCAGTTCGGTCTGGTAGACGGTCTGGGTGGGCTGCTGCCCTTCGATGGCAAGTTTGGCGTTGGCATGGTCGAGGCGGCGTTGTCCGCGCCGCTGCGCCCAATACTCCCGCTCGGAAACATGGTCGCCTTGAGCTTCCAGCAAATTGATCTGGTTCAGGTCGGCTTGCTCGCACATTTCCATGACTGCGACACGAAGGTGCCGGAGCATGGCAGAGGTGCAGCGGTGCTTCTTGCCCGCTTCCCAGTCGCATGGCTTGTCCATGAAGGGCTGCCGTTCCACGGTGCGGACACGCAAGCTGCCAATGACGATGTGGACGTGGATGTTTCCCGCACTGTTGTGACCGTCCGGGTGGGTGCAGACGATGGCGGGATGACCGGGGAAGTTGTCCTTGCAGAACTGCAAGCCAAGGGCTTGCGCCCGCTCCATGGTCAGGCCGTTCTCTACTGCGTCCTTCGGGTCGAAGCTGATGATATAATGGTGGGTCTTCACGTCCTCCCGCCCGCCGTTCTTGCCGTACTTGCGATTGGCAATCAGGCAGGCCATAGCAAACGAAGATTCGCCGCACTCAAGGGTGTCGAGCAGGTACGAATCCCGCAGCTTGGGTCTGCCCTTCTCGTCCAGAATAGGCAGACCGGTATACTCGTTGTGCTGAAAGGTGAGATAGCTTTCGGCGGCGGCATAGTTAGAGTTTTTCGAGGTCAAATGCTTGATGGTTGCCATACAGTTCACCAACCGTTTCTTCGGCTTTCAGCCGAAAGTTCGTGAGTGCGGACAGTTCCTCCAGAATTTGCGCCCGGAGCTGCTCGGTGTCTTTGCCGCCGGAGTTGAAGTGCCGTGCAAGCTGGTTGAGGTTGCTTCCCACCTTGCTGCACTGGGCAGACAAGGCGGCAAGCGCCGCTAGTGCATCCTCGCCGCCCTGCGCCACCACAACGGTGTGCTTGACGTTCACGCCGTACAGGACGCGGCGGACGAGTTCGGATTGGGTGAGGTGGAGTTCTTTGCAGGCGTATGCGATCCGCAGTTTTTCTTCTGCGGTCACTCTGACTTTGATGATGTGTGTCTTTCGTTTTCGCGGCGTGTCATTGCGGTTCTCTCGTGCGTGTGCGTTCGGACTTTTCATTTCAGTCATATTCGACCTCCTGTGAAAATGATAAATGCCCACTCCGGGATGGAGAAGGCTATGTAAAGCGACACGCCGCTTTTGCGCTGAAACCAGCGCAACGCTGGAGCAGGGTTTGGGGAAGGCACTCCCCAACAAGGATGACTGAGTGAGCAACAGAATTTTCAAGCATTGAAAATTTGTGGCCACAGGTCGATACTTGCTTTCGCCCTTTCCGTGCAACACTGAAAATTTCAGAAGTCGAACCGCAATGCACGTTGAAAATTTTGCAGAGCAAAACGTGTGAAAAGGCAAAGCCCCTGCTCGTGGTCACCGTTCACACCGAACGCAGTTCCTACCCCTGTTTTGCAGCGGCGTTGTCCGGCTCGCCCACAGAAAGTGTGAGGTCATGGCGCAGTATCTCGTTCAGACGGCTTATGTAAGATTCAAGGTACAGTATGAAGAAAGCCGGGCGCAGTGCGGACACTACAACCTGCTTCTTTCAAGCACAAGAATAACACTTTGCGGTTGTGCAGTCAACAACCGAAAACAAATTTTGGAAGATTGAACAACTACATAAGATTTTATTTGTGAAAAAGAAAAATACCGCCCACGCAGCGCAGCGATGATTTTGTCGGGTGAATCGGCGGCAAAATGAATCGGGTGTGTTGCGGGGCGGTAAAAAATCTTCATAGGGAACAAATCCTCGCCGCTCTGTATTTTTCTACAAATTTGGTGGGATTTGCGATAAAGGGTATCACGGAATGCGGCGAGCGTCAAGATGGTTTTGCAAATTTTATTGCGGTAAAGCGGTGATAGTAGGACTTATGAAGCTGATTGAATACTTCTTTTATGGCATTGCGCGGTGTTGCCTTTGGATTCTTTCCGGCAGGGCACTGGAAAATGGGGTGCCCTGCGCAGAACGGGGGTGCATTTGTCACCTCGCACTAAAAACAGCTCGCAGGTTTTACTTGACAATTCGCGGAATATGCACTATCATAGCCATGAGATGAATATAATGTTTATAACGATATACCCAATTTGAGGGTGAGGTGTTTCATGGCAATCAATGATAGTGCTGTCGTCCCACTTTACCAGCAGGTAAAGGATGACATTCGTGCCGCGATCGAGAGCGGCAAGTACAAAACCAACGAAAAGATCCCTCCGGAGCCGGAACTGAGCGCGGAGTATTCGGTCAGCCGCATCACGGTGCGCCGTGCCGTGGAAGAACTGTGCGCCGAAGGGTATCTGGTCAAAATGCAGGGGCGGGGCACCTTTGTCAGTAAGCCCCGCATCCATCGCAAGTTTACCAGCGGCAGAGGTGCTGCCAGCTTTACGGAGATCTGCAAAGAAAACGGCATGGTGCCGGGTGCCCGGCTGCTGAACCGTCAGATCGTGCCGGTGCGTAAGGATGAGGAAGCCTTCTTCCATGTAGGCCCGGAAGCCTTGCTCATCTATATCCAGCGTCTGCGCACCGCCGATGGTCAGCCGGTTTTTCTGGAGAACCTGTTCCTGCCCTACGAGCCTTATAAGAGCCTGATGAGCGAGAACCTCAATGATGTTTCCATGTTTGACACCATTGAGCGCATCTCCGGGCTGCGTCCTGCGACGGCCGGCCGTCAGCGTATAGAGGCAGTGCGAGCCACAGCAGAACAGGCACAGCTGCTCAACCTTTCGCTGGGCGAGCCGCTGCTGTATCTGAATGCCTACTTCCATGACCAATATGACCACCCGCTGTGCATCGGGCGGCAGTATTACATTGGAAGCCGGTATATGTTTGAGTTTTAAGGGCAGAATTCTGTCCCAAAAGAGCGTCTTTTCCACCCGGAAAAGACGCTCTTTTTGTCGTTCCAAGGAGAATTGTTGGTGAAACTGCTAAAATATAGGGGAGATGCTTTGTGCACGTTACCAAAGTAAAGATTTTTTTTAGAAAAACCTCTTGACGTCTGTGCAAAATGTGGTACTATGTACATGACGATTATGACGTCTATGACGAATAGGATGATACAGACGCCGAAGAGATGAAGGAAACACAAGAAAGGTCGTGGATGCGTATGAACCGAATCATTCTTGCTTCGCACGGAGGGCTGTCTGCCGGGATGAAGGACACCGTGCAGATGATCCTTGGTGAGTTGCCGAACCTTTATGCCCTTGCTACCCTGCGGGATGAGACCGAGCCTATCACGGTGGCGGCACGTCGGTTGCTGGATGGCTTTGCAGCAGAGGATGCTGTGTACATCGTGACCGATGTGATGGGCGGCAGCGTGAACAACGAGATGCTGACTCTGCTGCCGGAGTATCCGGCGGTGCACCTGATCTGCGGCATGAACGCTTCTCTGGTGCTGACCCTTGCTTCCAACGACGAAGCCCTGACACAGGACGAACTGGCCGAGTGCATTGCAGATGCCAAGGCGCAGATCATTGATTGCAACCTGCTGCTGAAAAAAGCAGCCCAAGATGAGGAGGATGACCTATGATCAAATTAGTACGTCTGGACTACCGCCTGCTGCACGGTCAGGTGGTATTCTCGTGGACCGGCCATGTGGGCGCACAGCGCATCATCGTGGTGGACGATGACGCCGCCAACGACGAGATGAAAAAGTCCGCCCTGCTGCTGAGCAAGCCTGCCGGTGTCCGGGTGAACATCTTCACGGTGGACAAAGCCATCGCCAAGATGCCCAAGGTGGAGCAGCTGGACGAGAAGATCATGATGATCTTCGGCAACACCGCTGCCCTGCTCAAGTTCTGCCAGGCATACCCCAAGATCAAAGAGATCAACTACGGCGCTGTGGCAAATAAGCCCGGCTCCAAGGCCTTTGACCAGTCGGTATTCCTGACCCCGGAGGAGCAGGCAGACACCCAGAAGCTGCTGGATATGGGCATTAAGATCTACAGCCAGCAGACCCCCACCTTTAAGGTAGTACCCATCGATCACATCTGATCGTAAGGAGATAAGAAGGAGGAATTGACCCATGTTTGTTACCGCACTGCTTCTGGGTCTGGTTGGCGTGTTCTGTATTCTGGACTCGCGCATTCTGGGCCGCATGAACTTCGAGCGTCCGCTTATCACCTGCACCATCGTCGGTGCGCTGCTGGGTGATCTGCAGACCGGTCTGACCCTTGGCGCATCCATCGAGCTGATGAGCCTTGGCATCGTGAACATCGGCGCAGCCGCACCCCCGGACATGAACATGGCTGCCATCATCTGCGCAGCTTTTGCCATCCTGACCGATGCTTCTGCCGAGACTGCACTGGCACTGGCCATTCCCATCGCTGTTCTGGGCCAGATGCTGGGCGTGCTGATGCGCACCATCCTGTCCAACCTGACCCACGTTGCCGACCACGCCATTGCAGAAGGCAAGTTCCGCAAGGCATGGAGCATGCACATCGTCTGGGGCACACTGCTGTACAGCCTGATGTACTTCATCCCCATCTTCCTGTCCGTCTACTTCGGCACGGATCTGGTGCAGAAGATCGTGGCTTTCATCCCCGCATGGCTGATCGATGGCCTGAACCTCGGCAGTAAGTTCCTTACCGCTTACGGTATTGCCCTGCTGCTGTCCACCATGCTCAACCGTGATCTGACCGTTTACTTCCTGCTGGGCTTCTTCTTTGTAGGCTATCTGGGTCTGGATGTCACCGCTGTGGCGATCTTCGCCGCAATTCTGGCTGTGATCCTGACCGGTCTGAAGTATGGCAAGGGCGCACCTGCCGCAGCCGCTGCCGGTGCAGCTGCTGCCAACCCGGACTACGACCCGCTGGAAGATGACGATGATCTTTGATAGGAGGAAGCTGAAATGAGCAACGCAACCAAGACTGCAAAGCGCAGCGACTTCAAGAAATACTTCCAGTTCATGTGGCGCTCCCTGAACATTCAGGCCTCCTGGAACTACGAACGTCAGATGAACATGGGCTTTTTGTACGGCATCGCTCCCACGCTGGACGAGCTGTACCCCAACGAGAACGACCCCGAGCAGCTGGCGCACAAAAAGGAAGCCTACGAGCGCGAGATGGCGTTCTACAACTGCACCCCGCAGACCAGTGCCTTTACGCTGGGTCTGGCTGCCTCCATGGAAGAGCAGTACGCCGCCGACCGTGAGAACTTCAACCCGGAGACCATCAACGCCGTCAAGACCTCGCTGATGGGCCCCCTGTCCGGTGTGGGCGACTCCTTCTTCCAGGGCACTGTCCGCCTGATCGCTTTTGGTCTGGGTATCTCTCTGGCACAGCAGGGCAGCGTTCTGGGTCCCATTCTGGCCATGATCATCTCCATCGTCCCCACGGTGCTGGTCACATGGTTTGCCGGTAAGCTGGGCTACACCATGGGCAGCAAGTACCTGACCAAGCTCAACGGCGGCATGATGGACAAGCTGATGTACGTCTGTGGCATCGTAGGCCTGATGGTCATTGGTGCCATGGTGGCAAGCATGGTGGGTTTGACTACCCCCATTACCTTCGCAAGCACCGGTCTGGTGCTGCAGGATGTGCTGAACAGCATTCTGCCGAACCTTCTGAACCTTGGCATCGTGATGCTGATGTACACCCTGATCCGCAAAAAGGTCAAGACCGGCTGGCTGCTGGGCATCTGCATCGTGGGCGGTGTTGCCATCAACGCCCTTGGTCTGTTGGTGTAACCGGGTTTCCGGCTTACATAGATATCCGTACGCCTGTAATTTGTGATTCATCAGAACAAAAAGAAAAATAATTTGGAGGATTGCATTATGTATAACATTGATCTGGCAAACGTCAAGTCCATCGTGGCAGACATCGTGGCAAAGCACAACGTGGAGAACGTGGCCTTTGTTGGCTGCGGTGCTTCCAAGGCAGAGCTGTACCCCGCAAAGTACTTCCTGGCAAACTGCAGCAAGAAGCTGCGTGTGGCACACTACACCGCCAACGAGTTCAACTACGATACCCCCGATTGGCTGGGCGACACCACCGTGGTCATCACCGCTTCTCTGGGCGGCAGCACCCCTGAGACCGTCAAGGCCAACAGCGTGGCAAAGGCTGCCGGTGCAACCGTTGTCAGCGTTACCCACGCTGCCGGTTCTGCCCTGACCAAGGAAGCTGACTACACCATCGTTCACGGCTTTGAGGCAAACTACGCTGCCAAGCTGGAGAAGATGGGCTACGTTCTGGCACTGGCTGTGGAGATCCTGCAGCAGGTGGAAGGCTTCGACAAGTACGACAAGATGATCGAGGGCCTGACCAACGTGTTCGAGGCTGCCGAGAACGCTGCCAACTCTGCCCGCAAGTCTGCCAAGGAGTTCGCTGAGAAGTACAAGGACGCTCCCGTCGTCTACGTCATGTCCAGCGGCGCTTCCATGGAGGTCGCTTACTCCACCTCCATCTGCCTGATGATGGAGATGCAGTGGGTCAACTCCGGCTCCTTCCACAGCGGCGAGTTCTTCCACGGCCCCTTCGAGATCGTGGACAAGGACGTGCCCTTCATCCTGCTGATGAACGACGGCAAGACCCGTCCCGTGGATGCCCGCGCACTGACCTTCCTGCACCGCTTCGATGCTCTGACCACTGTTGTGGATGCAAAGGATTACGGTCTGGGCAATGCTGTGGACAGCAGCGTCATCACCTACTTCAACCCGATGATGCACACCGCCGTGTTCCGCGTCTATGCTGAGGAGCTGTCCTACGTCCGTCAGCATCCGCTGACCCTGCGCCGCTATATGTGGAAGCTGGAGTACTAAGCGATCGACTGGGATCAATAGACCCATGCTTGGGGGAGGGGCTTGCCCCTCCCCTTTTTTGATGAAGAGGGAAATGAAGAATGATTGAAGCAGTGATTTTTGATATGGATGGGGTGCTGGCAGATACGGAATATTACTACGAGAACCGCCGTAAAAACTTTCTGCTGGAAAACGGTATCCCCATTCCGGAGGGCAACTTCATCGGCTCTAACGAAAAAGCCATCTGGGAAGCCATCGTTCCCAACGACCCTGTGCGCCGTCAGGAGATGCTGATGGCTTACCGGGAGTACCGCAAAGCTCGCCCCACCCCCTACGGCGAGCTTACCGATCCGCAGGCAGAGCCGCTGATGAATGCGCTGCGCAGCCGTGGACTGAAGGTGGCGGTGGCGTCCTCCAGCGCAGCGCCGGATATCATGAAGATGCTCACGGAGGGCGGTCTGAAAGCAATGGTGGATTTTGCTTTCAGCGGCGAGGACTGCGCCGCCCATAAGCCTGCACCGGACATCTATCTCAAGGCGCTGAAGGCACTGGGATTGACGGCAGATAAGGCCATTGCGGTGGAGGATTCTCCCACAGGCATCGCCTCCGCAAAGGCGGCAGGGCTGAAGGTACTGGCACTGAAGCCCCGCCACGGCGAGCCGCTGGACCAGTCCGCCGCAGACTGCATCATCACCCGGCTGATGGATGTAAAGGAGCATCTGGACTGAGATGGAAGCACTTAAGGAGAACCTTTGCAGAAGGATGGCCCCCGCCCAACTGTGGAAGGACGCGCGCTTTTTTCTGCTGCTGAATCTGGGACTTATCATCCTTGCAGTAGCGCTGAACTTTTACTGGGCCCCCAACCACTTTGTATTTGGCGGCACCACCGGCCTTTCCATTGTTCTGGCCACCTGCTTTCCGGCTCTGAGCGTCAGCACCTTTATGTGGATCACCAATGCGGTGCTGGATGTGCTGGGCTGCATTTTTCTGGGCATAAAGACCATGGGCTGGACGCTGTACTCCTCCTTCATGCTCAGCTTTTATTCCAGCGTGTGCGAAAAGCTGTTTCCTATGACCCAGCCTTTGACGGATGATACCCTGCTGGAACTGTGCTTTGCGGTGCTGCTGTCGGCCATCGCCAGCGGCATTGTGTTCAACATCGGGGCATCCACCGGCGGCACCGAGATCGTGGCGATGATCTTACACAAGTACATCAAGGTGGAGATCGGCCGTGCCCTGCTGCTCAGCGATATCGGCATTGTACTGTTTGCGGCTTACCTCTACGGCCCGCAGACCGGGATGTACTGCGTGCTGGGACTCATCGGGCGCAGCACCATCGTGGATACAGCCATCGAGAGCCTGAATCTCAGCAAGGTGTGTACGGTTATCACCTCAAGGCCGGAGCCCATCCGACATTTCGTTACGGAGACACTGGGACGCACAGCGACCCAGCAGGACGCCACCGGCGTGTACACCGGCCGAGCCCCGCACCATGATCATGGTGGCGCTGACCCGGCGGCAGGCAGGGCTGCTGCGGGATTTCCTGCGTCGGGAGGACCCAGAAGCCTTTCTGACCATCGTCAACTCCAGCGAGATCATCGGCAAAGGATTCCAGTCGGTCTGAAAATGCAGAATGCCCGCCCACTGTGGCTTTTCCACAGCTGGGCGGGCATCATTTATATGGTAAATGGTTGTTTACGCTGACTTTCCGGGATTTACGCTGAAAATACGCTGACTTGGCATGGTTTACGCTGAATTTACGCTGAAAACGCGCAATCGCGCGAACAAAGCGCGAATAAATCCGGCTGACCGCGAACAAACTGTGAACAAAAATCGCACGGGCGTGCATTTTTCATGCGTGGGAAGGTGCGATGTGAAAGTGAGGATTTGAAAAAATAAACTGTAATACGATTGAATTTCGTAAAAGCAGAATCGCACGCTGGAATGCGCGCCGTGCAATGCGGCCTGAAAGAAAGTCAGCGATAAAAACGCGCGCCGCGCGATTAGCGATTTTGCCGCGCGTTTTCTAAGGCTCAATCTTCCAGCCTGCCGTGGTCACACCCCAGTGACAGGTAATGCTCCATCTCCCTCTCAGCACAATCTGTGCGTACTCCAAAGGCTTATTATACAGTAGCCAGTCCAGCTCTGCCAGCTGTGCCGGGGTGTTGCCGTACTCATCCTCGACGGCGATGCAGTCGATGGCAAGAGTGGTGCCATCCTCAAACCGGGCTTCCACCCGGTTGGTGTCCATGTTGTAGCGGCAGGAAAGCAGTTTATTCATGGTGAACCTCATTTCTATATCAAACGGTGTCTGTTCGGATGTCCTAAACCCTGCCATAGAACCGGTGTCTCATGTAAGATTGTTGTTTGGATAAAACTGGAAGATTTTGCACAATAAATACCGTTGAAATCCAGCTTTTGGGGCTGTGCGAAACAGCCTGTTTTGCCGGGCTGATTTTGGCGCTGCACACTTTTGCACATTTTCTGCACATCGCAAGGATGGATAACAGGTGCAAAGACGTGCAAAGCAATGCAAAGGATGCAACAGAATAACAACGGCAAAATAACGGTGATTCGATTAAAATGACGTTTTAGCGTTAAATGATGAAATGGACAAAATGTGCCATTCGGTTCCTACGAATCAGTAGGCCGGGGGTTCGAGTCCCTTCC
>ENA-OQCJ01000018-OQCJ01000018.1-human-gut-metagenome-genome-assembly--contig:-NODE-18-length-19368-cov-3.096876_pt1 | contig 19368 bp, 13 predicted proteins | sample MGYA00242501_ERZ504584 | MGnify/ENA primary metagenome ERZ504584 (study PRJEB26092, sample SAMD00036341) | human gut metagenome | host: Homo sapiens | study: EMG produced TPA metagenomics assembly of...
GCCGCCGTGATCGGCGCGACTGCTCGTAAGGACGGCTATCTGGAGGGAACGGCTGGCGTGTCAGCTGGTGCGTGGGCCATCTGGCCGGTCTTGCGGATGCAGACAGTTATGATCCCAAGTATGCCAAGTGGCGATATGATGACCTGCCTATTCTGCCGGAGCATTGGCAGATGGTAGTGGGAAAGGATAAGAAAAAGCAGTTTGATATTCTCAAAAAGCTGATGAACGCCCCGGATGTGACGGAGGTAGTAAATGCCTGTGATGCCGGACGCGAGGGCGAGCTGATCTTCCGCAGCGTCTATGAGCTGGCAGGCTGCCAAAAGCCGATGAAAAGGCTCTGGATTTCTTCGATGGAGGACTCCGCCATAAGGGAGGGCTTTGCAAACCTGCGCCCAGGTGTAGATTATGATGGACTTCGGGATGCTGCTCTCTGCCGTGCCAAGGCCGACTGGTTGGTAGGGATCAATGCCACAAGGCTTTTTTCCGTGCTGTACCACCGCACCCTCAACATCGGGCGTGTGATGTCCCCGACGCTGGCGCTTATTGTTCAGCGAGAAGTTGATATCGACACCTTTAAGCCGATTCCCTTTTATACCGTGGCGCTGGAGCTGCCCGGTCTTACCGTATCCGGGGAGCGCATGGCGGATAAGGCTGCTGCTGAGCAGCTGAAAGAAGCCTGTCAGGGTGTAAATGTCACAATCAAAAAGGTGGAGTGCAAGGAAAAGTCCGAAAAGCCGCCTGCCCTCTATGACCTGACTACTCTGCAAAGAGATGCCAACCGCCTGCTTGGATTTACAGCCCAGCAGACCCTAGACTATCTGCAAAGCCTGTATGAAAAGAAGCTCTGCACCTATCCCCGTACTGACAGTCGCTATCTGACCGGTGATATGGCAGACAGCCTGCCGGTGCTGGTGAATCTGGTTGCCAATGCTATGCCGTTTCGCAAAGGAATCGCCATTACCTGTGATCCGCAGACGGTAATCAACGATAAGAAAGTAACCGACCACCACGCAGTAATCCCTACCAGAAATCTCAAGGATGCAGACCTTTCTGCCCTTCCTGCGGGAGAAAAAGCGGTGCTGGAGCTGGTGGCCCTGCGTCTGATGTGCGCCGTAGCCCAGCCCCATATCTATTCGGAAAACGTTGTGATTGCAGCGTGTGCCGGTGGGGAGTTTACCACAAAAGGAAAAACAGTGAAGCACCCCGGATGGAAAGCACTGGAGGACGCTTATCGTGCCAAAATGAAGGATACAGAGCCGAAAAAAGAGGGCGTAGAGAAAGCCCTGCCGGAGCTGACCGAAGGACAGACCCTTTCGGTTTCTGCGGCAATCGTCAAAGAAGGCAAAAGCAGTCCGCCTCAGCACTTTACGGAGGACACCCTATTGTCCGCGATGGAGACTGCCGGAAAAGAGGATATGCCGGAGGATGCCGAGCGAAAAGGTCTGGGGACACCGGCCACCCGTGCCGGTATTTTGGAAAAGCTGGTATCTGCCGGTTTTCTGGAACGAAAAAAGAGCAGGAAAACGGTGCAGCTTCTCCCTTCCCACGATGCAGTTTCCCTGATCACAGTGCTGCCGGAACAACTGCAATCGCCGCTTCTGACTGCCGAGTGGGAGTACCGCCTGGGCGAGATCGAGCGCGGGCAGCTTGCCCCGGAGGAGTTTCTGGACGGGATCAGCACCATGCTGAAAGATCTGGTGGGGACTTATCAGGTCATCAAGGGAACTGAGTATCTGTTCACTCCGCCCCGTGAGGTGGTGGGCAAATGCCCTCGCTGCGGCGGTGAAGTTGCAGAACTGCAAAAAGGCTTCTTCTGTCAGAATGATTCTTGCAAATTTGCAATCTGGAAAAACAACAAATGGTGGGCTGCCAAGAAAAAAAGAGCCGACCAAAGCTGTGGTGTCTGCGCTGCTGAACGATGGCTGTGTCCGTGTGACGGGGCTATATTCGGAGAAAACCGGCAAGACCTACGATGCCACTGTGGTTTTGGAGGACGATGGACAGTATGCCAACTTCAAGCTGGAATTTGACCAGCGGAAAGGAGGCAGCCGATGAAGCTCTCTTTAGTGGAACGGGAAACCATTCTCCTCTATAACCAGGCAGAACCAATGGCTGAGATCTATACTCATGATCCCCGTCTGATGGAGAAGCTGGAACTGCTGGCAAAAAAGCACCCCAACCAGATCACCCGAAAGGACGCCCATAACTTTACCGTTCCTAAGCGGTGTGTATCAGTCCGAGAGCCATACAGCGCAGAACGCCGCAAAGCTGCCAGTGAACGGGCGAAAGCTGCCGGATACCAGCCCCCTGTGAGAAAGTCCAGCAGTTAAAGGCACATGGCAGAGAATGTATTTGAAGCAGTCAAGCAGTCGGTCAGCACCAGAGATGCGGCAGCGTTTTATGGGATCGAGGTCAAACGAAATGGCATGGCCTGTTGTCCCTTTCACGATGATAAGAACCCCAGCATGAAGCTGAACGAGGAATATTTCTACTGTTTCGGCTGCGGAGCTACTGGCGATGTGATCGACTTTACCGCAAAGCTCTTTGACCTCTCCCCAAAAGAAGCGGCAGAGAAATTGGCACAGGACTTTGGCCTGATCTATGACAGTCAGGCCCCTCCCCGTAGGAGATATGTCCGGCAGAAAACAGAGGCACAAAAGTTTCGGGAGGACCGGCAGCGGTGTTATCGCGTACTGTCCGATTACTACTATCTGCTGAAAAAATGGGAGGCCGACAATTCTCCCCGGACACCGGAGGAAGAACCGCACCCCCGTTTTGTGGAAGCAATCCAGAAGAAAACCTATGTAGAGTACCTGTTGGACCTTTTTCTTTATGAAAGTGAAGAAGAACAAAAGGCATGGATTGCAGAACACACAGCAGAAATCACACACTTGGAAAGGAGATTGAAAATCATGGCTGAGAACAAACCCACCAACCGAGAGCGACTAAGGGAAATCACAGACGGCATCGAGCAGGGCATCAAGGAACTGTTTGAGAGTGAAAAGTATATGCGCTATCTGTCCGTTATGTCCCGCTTCCACCGCTATTCGGTAAACAACACCATGCTCATCTATATGCAGAAGCCGGACGCCACTTTGGTAGCCGGATACAATAAGTGGAAAGACCAGTTTGAGCGTCATGTAAAAAAGGGTGAGCATGGCATTACCATCATCGCCCCCACACCGTACAAGAAGAAAATCGAGGAGCAGAAACTGGACCCGGATACCAAGGCTCCGATTTTGGATAAAGACGGAAAGATCATCACAGAGGAAAAAGAAATCGAGATCCCCATGTTTCGCCCGGTCAAGGTCTTTGATGTGAGCCAGACCGATGGGAAACCTTTGCCGGAGCTTGCCTCCTCCCTTTCCGGCAATGTGCCCAATTATGAGGCATTCATGGAGGCCCTGCGCCGCAGTGCGCCGGTGCCGATCACTTTTGAAGCAATGGCCGCCGATACGGACGGCTATTTTTCTGCCGATCATCAGAAAATCGCCGTTCGTCAGGGCATGAGCGAGGTGCAGACGGTTTCGGCCACGGTCCATGAAATTGCCCACAGTAAGCTCCACAATCAGAAAAAGATTCAGATTGCCAATGACGAGAAGTATCAGGAGATCGAGCTGTTTGATAAACCCGGCCTGTTCTCCAACGGACGGATTGCCCGTGATAATCTACCGGAGGGCGTTTATTGCTATGACCTGCGCGGTTCTGATTACGACCCCGGAGAGCCAGTCTGTGTAGAAGAACGAGTGGTTGTAAACCATGCAGGCTCCGTTCTGCTGACAGAGCCGCTGGAGCTGGCGGAAGATGGACGCCTGATGCTGACCGAGGAAGAAGGGCTGAATTTTGTTGGCGGCTTTTCTACCCTCACCCAGTTTTTGCAAGAACAGAGGAAAGACCGCCACACGGAGGAAGTGGAGGCTGAAAGCATCTCCTATGCGGTCTGCAAATATTTTGGCATTGAGACCGGAGAAAACAGCTTCGGCTATATTGCAAGCTGGAGTCAGGGCAAGGAACTGAAAGAGCTGAGAGCCAGTTTGGAGACCATCAATAAGACCTCCGGCACTTTGATCTCTGACATTGAGCGCCACTATAAGGAAATCTGCAAAGAGCGTGGGATTGATCCCCATGCAAAGGCAGAGCCGGAAACCGCCCCGATAGAGCAGCCAACCGGCAATCTGACCTACTATGTAGCAGAGTGCATGGAGTTTCCAAACCTTGGAGAATATCACGATAACCTGTCTTTGGAGGAGGCGGTCCGCATTTATCAGGAGATTCCGGCAGAGCGAATGAACGGGATCAAGGGCATTGGCTTTGAGCTGAAAGATGGAAGCGACTATGAAGGACCTTTTCCGATTTTGACCGGGCAGACCATTGACATGGACACCATTCAGGCAATCGACTATTACCGTGATAATCCGTTGGTGCAAAAAGCGGTAAAGGAACTGGCTGCGGCCATGCCGGAAATGGAGGTGCTGGGAGCGGACGCCAATCAGCAGGAGGCTTTGTTTCTGATTGACAATGCCACCTATCTTCATATCCAGTCCTGTGACAGCGGCTGGGACTATACCCTTTACGATGCCGCATCCATGAAAGAGCTGGATGGTGGTCAGCTGGATATGCCGGAGATTTCCCGCATGAAGGCAGTTCTCCAGATTTGTGATGACAACGATTTGGGCAGAGACTCGGTAAAATACGCACCGTTGTCCATGATTGAGACCTTGCAGGACGCTGCCTATCAGCAGATGCAGGCAGAGGTCAGTCAGATGGCTGCTTCTTCCCAGCTGCCGGAAGCACAGGAGCAGGCACTGGATGAATACCCCATGCCGGATGAGCAGGTCTCCACACCAGATATGCAGGAATACGGCTACTCCTATGATGGGATGTTCCCTGTTACCAGAGAACGGGCGCTGGAACTGGATGCCGCCGGTTTGACCGTTTATGTGCTGCATGAGGACAATACGGAGAGCATGGTGTTTGACCCGCAGGAAATCATGGATCATGGCGGTCTTTTTGGCGTGGACCGTGAGGAATGGGAGAAAAGCCTCAGTTCCACGAAAAGGTCATGGAGCGTCAGGAACATCAGCAGGAACGCGAACAGGCATTTCTATCCCAGAACAGAGATTGCTTTGCTATCTATCAGGTGAGCCGTGACGATCCGCAGAATGTGCGCTTTATGAATCTGGATTGGTTAAAGTCCCATGACATTTCCATAGACCGCAGCAATTATGACCTCATTTACACAGCTCCTCTGAGGGAGTCTGGCACTGTGCCGGAGCAGCTGGAAAAACTCTATCAGCAATTCAATCTGGAAAAGCCCGTGGACTTTCACAGTCCCTCCATGAGCGTCAGCGACATCGTTGCGATCAGACAGGACGGTAAGGTATCCTGTCATTACTGTGACAGTGTTGGTTTTACCCAGATCCCCGGATTCCTGCCAGAAAACCCGCTGAAAAATGCGGAAATGATGCTGGAGGACGATTACGGCATGATCGACGGTATCATCAACAATGGCGCAAAAGAACCCACGGTGGCAGAGCTGGAACAGCAGGCCCGAAGCGGTCAGCCCATTTCCCTGATGGAGTTGGCAGCCGCCACCCATCGGGAGGAACGGGAAAAGAAAAAGTCCGTCATGGAGCAGCTGAAAGGCCAGCCCAAGAACAGAACACAAAAAGACAGCACCCAAAAAGAGTGCGGAAAGGGAGATTTGATATGGGAAACTTTACTTTTGAGGAAATGAACCTGATGTGCATTTACAATACCGGCAGCCGCACCGGGCTGATTGACAGTCTGCGTGAGATGCGCGGCGAGCTTTCGCCGGAGGAAACGGAGCTGAGAGAGTTGACCGACAGCGCCCTTACGAAGCTCTGTGCGATGACCGATGAGAAGTTTGCCGAACTGGAGCTGTACCCGGATTTTGACCAGTAAACAACATAACCGCAGGGATGGGGTGGCGATCTGCCACCCCGCCTTTTTACCCCAAAACTGAAAGGAGGACAGAACACTATGCCAACCAAAGCTGAACTATATGCACAGATGGCGGACAAGGTGGCAACGCAGCTCACGGGGAGCTGGCAGGAATGGGCAGGGTTTCTCACCACTGCTTCCCGCCTTTACAAGTACCCGTTCCATGAGCAGCTGATGATCTATGCCCAGCGACCGGACGCTACCGCCTGTGCAGAGTACGATTTATGGAATGAAAAGATGGGCCGTTATGTAAGGCGCGGTTCCAAGGGAATCGCTCTGGTGGATGATTCCGGGGACAGACCTCGCCTGCGTTATGTCTTTGACATTTCCGACACCGGAACCCGTGAACATTCCCGCACTCCCTGGCTGTGGCAGTTGGAGGAGCGCCATCTGGATTCCGTGCAGGCCATGCTGGAGCGCACCTATGATGTTTCCGGTGATGATCTTGCCGGACAGCTCACGGAGGTAGCTGGAAAACTGGCCGAGGAATACTGGACGGAGCATCAGCAGGACTTCTTCTATATCGTTGACGGTTCCTTTTTGGAGGAATATGATGAGTATAACATCGGAGTGCAGTTCAAGGCAGCCGCCACCGTCAGCATCACTTACGCTTTGATGTCCCGCTGTGGACTGGAGCCGGAACGCTACTTCGACCACGAAGATTTCATGGCGATCTTTGATTTCAACACCCCGTCCACCATCGGGGCGCTGGGAACAGCGGTCAGCCAGATCAACCAGCAGGTGCTGCGGCAGATCGGCGTTACCGTCCGAAATGCAGAGCGCGAAGCCAACCAAGAAAGGAGCAAGCAAGATGAACAATCCCATGACCTACATCCAGAACGGAGACTATCAGATTCCCGACCTGAAGCTGAGCCAGCAGCCGGAGAAACCCCTGGGCAAGTACGGCAGGATGAGGAAAACCTACCTGAAGGAACATCGTCCCATCCTCTACAACCAGATGTTGCTGAGCGAGAAGCTGTACCCGCACCTTCTGGAGATCGACGAGACCGCCCAGAGCAGACTGGAGCAGATGATGCCCCAGCTGGCGAAGGAAGCGGGAGCCACCGAGGAACTGAAAGCCAGCGATCCCATGAAGTGGGTGGGGCTGATGAACACCTGCAAAGCTCAGGCCGAGGAAATCCTGATGGCGGAGCTTATCAACAGCTGACTCTAAACCTGTTCCTCTCCGAAGCGGAACAGATCCAATCCATAGATGAAGCAGAGAATGTAGCGCATACATCCTCTGCTTTTTCTTTTGCCCAAAATGACATCGACCATGTGCTGCGTTTGGGCGGCAATACAGACCGTCAAAGGGAGCGTGTGGTTGCAGCCTTTGAAAAGCAGAAAACCACCGCTGAGATTGCCGAGATACTGAAAACGCTGTACCACGGCGGCAATGGCCTTGGCAGTGTGAGCGCATGGTATGCCGAGGATGGTATCCATCTTTCCCACGGGAAGTCTGTCCGTTATGACAGGTCTGCCCAGGTCATTTCCTGGGAGAGCGCCGCAGAGCGTATCGGGGAGCTTTTGGAGAGCGGCCAGTTTGCCTCCAATGTGGAGCTTACAGAAGCGGCAGGCTATGAACGCTCCCTCCTCTCGGAAAAGCTCTGGCATCTGTATCACGATCTCAGTGAGGACGCCAGAAAAGCCGGATATTTGTCCTGCCTGTCAGAGATCAAAGGCAATGGTTTCCCGGAGGAGACTCGCCGCCTGACGGAGCAGCTGAGTGACCCGACTTTCCGCCAGACACTCAAGGAAGAATACGCCGCCTTCTGGACTGCCTATCAGCAGGACCGTGACCTGTTGCGCTTTCATTACCATAGGCCAAGGGAAATCTGGGAGAACCTGAAAGACCTTGACCTGCCCCGCAGGACTTTTTCTTCGGACCTTTCCCAAGTGCCAACCGTTCAGCACTTCATTACCGAGGATGAGATCGACGCCGCTATGACCGGCGGCAGCAGTTTCGCCGGAGGAAAAGGCCGTATCTATGCGTTCTTCATGGCAAACCATACGGATAAGGAGAAAGTGAGATTCCTCAAAGACGAGTATGGCATTGGCGGACGCTCTCATGCCTTGTCCGGTGCAACACACAGCGGCGAAGATCACGATGGGAAAGGACTGCACTATAAAAAGCAGGACTGCCCGGATGTTCACTTGAACTGGGAAAAGGTTGCCAAACGCATTACATCTCTCGTCCAGAAAGACCGCTATCTTACCGAACAGGAACAGGCTCGGTATGACAAAATCCAGTCTGAAAAGGAACTGGCCGAAGAAGATGCCATTCAAACACAGCAGCCGGAGGTGGAGAAAGAAACGCCAAAGCCTATCCTTCGGGAGCAGTTTGAGCAGTATAAGCCTGTGGTGACTGCCGCTATTTCCGAGGATGCCGCATACCGCAATGCCTGCGGGCATTCTGACCGTGAAAATGCTGTCATCGAGGGCAATGCCGCTGTGCGCCGTGCGGTTCTTGGTTCTAAGGATATGGAGCTGATCCGACTCTATTCGGATGTGCCGGAGTTCCGTCAGCGTCTGCACCGGGAAGTGATCGACGAGACCTATCCAAAGCTCCATGAGCTTCTGCGCCCTCTTTCTCAGGAAGATATTGATACTGTCCTTTGTGCATGGAACGGCAATATCGAGAGTAAACACGCTGTTGTCCGCTATATGAAAGACCATGCAAGAGAAAAAGATACCGCCGCATGGCTGGCTCAGGAATACGGCGGCAGTAACAGCAACAGCCTGTTCGTTGTCCGTGCCGGCAGCCCGGAGGAAACGCAGCTGCCCTGGCCGAAGGTACAGCGCAGGCTTGCCCAGCTCATTCAGGAGGAACGGTTTTATACCGAAGAAGAACAGGATCGTTTTGACAACATCGACCCAATCGCCATCCGGGAAGCTCTGGAGGAAAGAGGGATTGTCAACGGCCAGGTGGCAGACCCGGAAAAACTGGACAATGATCCGTTTATCCAACAGGTGAGGTCAGATGCAGAGCAGATCGCAGCTGCCGAGACAGAGCAGACTTCCGAAGTTTCCATTTCCGATGAGGAATATGACGCAGTTCGCCGCCCAATTCCGCAAAGAACCTCCTATGACCCAGCCGCCCCGGTCTATGCCGTGGGCGATACCGTGTATATCGAGGATGACGCCTATCAGATCACCGAGCTGCGGGAGGACACCGTACAGCTTCTGCCCACCGGGATGGTATATCCCATCTACCGGGCAGAGCGCAAAGAACAGTTCGAGCAGCTGCTTCGGGCAGACCGCCGCAATGCTTACTATACCGAGCTTCTTCCTATTGACCCGGACAAGGCAGAACAAGACTTGCGGGATGTATTGGCTCATGGACTGATGGATGAAGCGGATAAAAAGCAGATTTCCACGCTGCTGCAATCCGGCAGGAGCAACAGCGAGATCGCCTACTGGCTGAGCAGAGCCTATTCCGGTGAGATTGAGACACTGAATCTGGAGACCGGCGATATTGTCGATTACCGTACCACGGCACAGGGCATAGAACTGGAAGTCATGGATGCAGAGGAAAAGCGTCTGGCTATGCTGTATTTCCGCTGGGATGAGGTTGCGCCTTTGCTGCGCGGGATGTATGCCCGTCAGCAGGACGGTTTTGGACAGGAACAGCCCCAACCGTCTGCTGAATCCCCGGCCTTTCATTCCGAGACCGTGGCCGTCTATCCGGGCGATAAGAACCATCTACCTTATGATGTGGTGGTGGAACGGTTGCATATTGAGGAGCCGGAGCCGCCAGCCCCTGTAACAGAGCCGGAGAAAACCTTTGAGGAAGTGCTGGATGAACACCCGGTTTCCATTCAGGTCAACGGCCAGTGGCAGACCTTCCCCAATGCCAAAGCTGCCGAGGAAGCCTCCTATAAGGAATACAAGGACAACCTGCGCCGCAATGCACAGAACTTCCGCATTACCGATGAGTATTTGGGTGAAGTCGGTCCAAAAGCCAAGTTCCAGGCAAATGTTAATGCCATTCGTTTGCTGAAAGAGCTGGAATCTGCCGGACAGCAGGCAAGCCCCGAACAACAGGAGATTCTTTCCCGGTATGTGGGCTGGGGCGGTATTCCTGATGCTTTTGACCCAGAGAAACCGGCATGGGCTTCCGAGTATACCCAGCTGAAAGAGCTGCTGACCCGGTCGGAATACGCTGCCGCCAGAAGCTCTACCCTCAACGCTCATTACACCAGCCCTATGGTCATCAAAGCGATTTATGATGCTGTGGGCCGTATGGGATTTGAGACCGGAAATATTCTGGAGCCATCTATGGGTGTGGGAAATTTCTTCGGTATGCTGCCGGAGGAAATGCGAAACAGCCGTCTATATGGTGTGGAGCTGGACCCGGTTTCCGGGCGTATCGCAAAGCATCTCTATCCCAAGGCGGACATCACAGTAGGCGGCTTTGAGACCACTGACAGGCGGGACTTCTTTGACCTTGCCATCGGCAATGTGCCTTTTGGTCAGTATCAGGTCAATGACAAAGCCTACAACAAGCTGAATTTCAACATTCATAATTACTTTTTCGCCAAAGCATTGGATCAGGTGCGTCCCGGCGGTGTGGTAGCTTTTGTGACCTCCCGCTATACCATGGATGCCAAGGATTCCACCGTGCGCCGCTATCTTGCCCAGCGTGCCGAGCTGCTGGGAGCGATCCGTCTGCCTAATGATGCGTTCAAAAAGAATGCCGGTGCCGAGGTTGTATCGGACATCATCTTTCTCCAAAAGCGGGACCGTCCGCTGGACATTGCACCAGAGTGGACGCAGACCGGACAAACGGAGGATGGGTTTGTCATCAACCAGTATTTTATCGACCACCCGGAAATGGTGCTGGGCAGACAGGAGCCGGTAAGCACTGCTCATGGTATGGATTACACCGTGAACCCTATCGAGGGACTGGAGCTTTCCGACCAGCTGCATGATGCTGTGAAGTACATTCATGGCACTTATCAGGAGGCAGAGCTGCCGGAGCTGGGCGAAGGCGAAGCCATTGACACCTCCATTCCTGCCGACCCAAATGTGAAGAACTATTCCTATGCCATTGTAGACGGGCAGGTGTACTATCGGGAAAACAGCCGCATGGTGCGCCCTGACCTCAACGCCACCGCCGAAGCCCGTGTGAAAGGTCTTGTGGGACTGCGTGATTGTGTGCAGGAACTGATCGACCTTCAGATGGATGCAGCGGTTCCAGACAGCACCATTACCCAAAAGCAGGCGGAACTGAACAGCCTCTATGACAGCTTTTCTGCAAAATATGGCCTTATCAATGACCGTGCAAACCGACTGGCCTATGCAGATGATTCTTCCTATTACCTGCTCTGTGCGCTGGAAGTCATCGACGAGGACGGGAAACTGGAACGTAAGGCGGATATGTTCACCAAACGAACCATCAAGCCCCATCAGGCAGTGGCTACTGTGGATACGGCAAGCGAAGCACTGGCGGTGTCCATCTCGGAAAAAGCCTGCGTTGATATGAGCTATATGAGTCGGCTTACCGGAAAAACAAAAGAAGCACTGGCCGGAGAACTGCAAGGCGTGATCTTCCGTGTGCCGGGACAGCTGGAACAGGACGGCACACCCCATTATGTGACTGCTGATGAATACCTCTCCGGCAATGTACGCCGCAAACTGCGTCAGGCGCAGCGGGCGGCACAGCAGGACCCTTCTTTTGCAGTCAATGTGGAAGCTCTTACCGCCGCCCAGCCCAAAGACCTGGATGCGTCGGAAATTGAGGTGCGTCTGGGCGCTACCTGGATTGACAAGGAGTACATCCAGCAGTTTATGTACGAGACCTTCAACACCCCGTTTTATCTCCAGCGCAGCATTGAGGTCAACTATTCCTCCTTTACTGCTGAATGGCAGATCAAGGGGAAATCTTCTGTATCCTACAACGATGTGGCAGCTTATACCACCTACGGAACCAGCCGCGCCAACGCCTACAAGATTCTGGAGGATTCCTTAAACCTGCGGGATGTCCGTATCTATGACACCATAGAGGACGCAGACGGAAAAGAGCGCCGCGTGCTGAATGCCAAGGAGACCACCCTGGCGGCTCAAAAACAGCAGGCGATCCGGGAAGCCTTTAGGGACTGGATCTGGAGAGACCCGGAGCGCCGCCAGACTTTGGTGAGCCAGTACAACGAGGAAATGAACTCTACCCGTCCCCGCGAGTATGATGGCAGCCATATCACTTTTGGCGGCATGAACCCGGCCATTACCCTGCGGGAACACCAGAAAAGTGCCATCGCCCATGTGCTGTATGGCGGAAATACCCTGCTGGCACACGAAGTAGGCGCGGGCAAAACCTTTGAGATGGTGGCCGCTGCGATGGAAGCCAAACGCCTGGCTTGTGCCAGAAATCTCTCTTTGTGGTTCCCAACCACCTGACTGAGCAGTGGGCATCGGAGTTTCTGCGCCTCTATCCTTCTGCCAACATCTTAGTCACAACCAAAAAGGACTTTGAGACCCATAACCGCAAGAAGTTCTGCGCCCGTATTGCGACCGGTGACTACGACGCCATCATCATGGGACACAGCCAGTTTGAGCGTATCCCCATCAGCCGGGAGCGTCAGGAACGGCTTCTCTATGAGCAGATCGACGAGATCACCGAGGGTATCGCAGAGGTGCAGGCCAGCGGCGGCGAGCGTTTTACCGTCAAGCAGCTGGAGCGTACCAGAAAGTCTCTGGAAGCCAGACTGGAAAAGCTGCAAGCCGAGGGGCGAAAAGACGATGTGGTAACCTTCGAGCAGCTGGGTGTGGACCGTTTGTTTGTGGACGAGGCCCACAACTATAAAAACCTGTTTCTATACACAAAAATGCGGAATGTGGCGGGTCTTTCCACATCGGACGCGCAGAAATCCTCCGATATGTTTGCCAAGTGCCGCTATATGGATGAGATCACCGGAAACCGTGGCGTGATTTTCGCCACCGGCACCCCGGTCAGCAACTCCATGACCGAGCTTTACACCATGCAGCGTTACCTTCAGTATGAACGCTTGCAAGAGCTGAACATGACCCACTTCGACTGCTGGGCTTCCCGCTTTGGGGAGACCGTCACAGCATTGGAGCTGGCACCGGAAGGCACCGGCTACCGGGCAAGAACGAGATTCAGCAAGTTCTTTAACTTGCCTGAGCTGATGAACCTGTTCAAAGAAGCGGCCGACATTAAGACTGCCGATCAGTTAAATCTCCCTACCCCGGAAGTGGAGTACCACAACATCGTGGCGCAACCCACCGAACATCAGCAGGAAATGGTCAAGGCTCTTTCGGAGCGCGCATCGCTGGTACACAGCGGAACCGTTGACCCGTCCCAGGACAATATGCTCAAGATTACCTCGGATGGCCGCAAGCTGGGGCTGGACCAGAGGATCGTCAACCAGATGCTGCCGGATGAACCTGGCACAAAGGTCAATCAGTGCGTGGACAACATCATGCAGATCTGGCGGGACGGCAAAGCTGACAAGCTGACCCAGCTGGTGTTCTGCGACATTTCTACACCACAGGCCAAAGCTCCTGCAAGCAAGGCGGCGAAAACGCTGGATAATCCACTGCTTCACGCATTGGAAGGCGCTGTGCCTCTGCCGGAACAGGAACCGACCTTTACGGTATATGACGATATTCGTCAGAAACTCATTGCCCAGGGGATGCCTGCCGACCAGATCGCTTTTATCCATGAAGCCAATACCGAAGTGCGGAAAAAGGAGCTGTTCTCTAAAGTCCGTACCGGTCAGGTTCGTGTCCTTTTGGGCAGCACCGCCAAGATGGGCGCAGGCACCAATGTGCAGGACCGTCTGGTGGCACTTCATGACCTGGACTGTCCGTGGAGACCGGGAGACCTTGCCCAGCGCAAGGGCCGTATCGAGCGCCAGGGCAACCAGAACCCCCTTGTCCATGTGTACCGCTATGTGACAGAAGGAACTTTTGACGCATACCTCTGGCAGACGGTGGAGAACAAGCAGAAATTCATCAGTCAGATCATGACTTCTAAATCGCCGGTGCGCTCCTGCGATGATGTGGATGAAACAGCCCTCAGTTTTGCCGAGATCAAGGCTCTGTGTGCCGGAGATCCCCGCATCAAGGAGCGTATGGATTTGGATGTGGAGGTATCCCGCCTGAAGCTGATGAAAGCCGACCACCAGAGCAAGCAATATCGTCTGGAGGACCAGCTGCTCAAATACTTCCCGGAGGAGATTGAAAAGCACAAAGGTTTTATCAAGGGCTTTGAATCCGATCTGGAGGTTTTGACAGCTCACCCGCACCCGGAGGACGGTTTTGCTGGTATGGAGATTCGTGGAGACCTGCTGACCGATAAGGAGAACGCCGGTGCAGCCCTTTTGGATGCCTGCAAGGAGGTCAAAACCTCCGATTCGGTGCAGATCGGCAACTACCGGGGTTATGCCATGTCCGTGGAATTTTCCGCTTGGAAACAGGAGTATACGCTCCTGCTGAAAGGACAGATGACCCACCGGGCAACCCTTGGTACAGACCCTCGCGGAAATCTTACCCGTATCGACAATGCCCTCGCCCAGATGCCCCAGCGTTTGGAGGCGGCAAAGGCCCAGCTGGATAACCTCTATCAGCAGCAGGCTGCCGCAAAGGAGGAAGTCGGAAAGCCATTCCTTTATGAAGAAGAACTGACAAGCAAAAACGCCCGTCTGGTGGAGTTGGATACCCTGCTCAACATCGACGGAAAGGGGCAGGCACACACCGAGTCTGTTGTTGCCAAAAGCACACGGCCTTCGGTGCTGGATAACCTAAAACGCCCGGTGCAACCCCGCAGTACAGACAAGAAACCAAAACAGCATGAGGAGGTGCGGTAACATGAATACTAACGATCTGAACACAGCTCTTTATGAAAAGATGGCTGCCGAACAGGACAAGTTCCGGGACTGGCTGAAAAGCCAGCCCCCGGAAGAAGTCTTAAACCATGCCTATGAGTACACCATCCGCGAGGACATCGTGATGGCAATGGAGGAACTGGAGCTGACCGCAGCACAGGCACAGGCGCTTTTGGATTCCCCCTCGCCGCTGGCTGATGTGTACCGTTATTTTGAAAAGCTGGAGACCGGCTACATGGATGTGATCCGGGACAGCATTGAAAACCGTGCCGATGATGTGTGCAGGGCGCAGGAAGAATTACGAACTGCTCCTCTCTACCACCATTCTGCCGCCTATGCGTCCGAGCATGGAGAGATGGCACAATATAACCGTTCGTATCAGGCGAACAGCGCCTGCAAAGAAGCCATTGAGCAGACCATCAGCGCCCACTATGCAGAGAATCGGCTGGATACGGAGGCTGCGGTCAAAGATGTGCTGGAAAAGTTCGGGGCGGAACGGGTACAGTTCATTCTTGCAAACACCATCCAGCACAAGAACCATGACGGGCGTATCTCTCAGGACAATAAAGCCTGGGCAAAAACCATTCCCATGCCGGAGGACAGCGGCGCTTCCCGCCACTGCGCCTATCTGGTTGTGGATGGGGTCAATCCCGGTCTGACCGATCTGTTTACCAGGCAGGCCAGAAAAAGCATGCAGGAACAGCAGAAAAGTTCTGTTCTGCAAAAGCTCAAGCAGGAACCGCCTGCCCGCAAGCCTGCCACCCCGAAAAAACGGGAGCCGGAGCGATAACCATGGCAAAGCGCAAGCGGGATGTGCCGGTTTTGTTTTGGGTGTCCGCAGAAGAACTGGAACTGATCCATCAAAAGATGCAGCAATACGGGACAGAGAATTTGAGCGCTTATCTGCGGAAAATGGCGCTGGATGGTTATGTGGTCAAGCTGGAACTGCCAGAGCTGAAGGAGTTGGTCTCCCTGATGCGCCGAAGCAGCAACAACTTGAACCAGCTGACCCGCAAAGTGCATGAGACCGGGCGGGTTTATAATGCTGACTTGGAGGATATATCCCAGCGGCAGGAACAACTGTGGGAGGGTGTGAAGGAAATCCTTACCCAACTCTCCAAACTTTCATAACAGGGATAGATACTCCATTTGCGGAGGGAGGAACGGCGTTTCTTCGCCGCACTTCCCTCCGCTTTTTCTTTTTGTCTGTATCCTTGTCTTTTGTCTGCCCGTACCGGATAATATGAGTAGAATAAGAAGCGTAGCAAAGGAGTGAAAACAGATGCTGACCTTTGAAAAGGTGCTGGAGATTTTTGCGGATTACCTAACCGCAGACGAGACCATAGAAGTTTATATCAGCCGCCATGGATGTGTAAGAGTTGAATTTGACCAAGATTTTCACTATTGCTCTGGCGAGGTGTGCCATACTCCCAAGGAACTGTTCGACCTCTTAGCCGATGATTACCGGACTTATCTGGAGATTGAACTGACCAAAGGAAAACGGGAAGTGACGGAAGATGATGAGAGAGAAGCGGATGCCCTATGCAAACAGTATCTGGAGCGTTGGAAGGAGGAACAAGTTTGAAACAAAGCGATAGCCGAAGCAGAAGGAAAAAGGGCGCAAAAACACAGCCGCAGGGACTGCGGGAAAAAACGATATGGAAGAGGGTCTCAACCTGACTCGACGGCCAGTTCGTCCTTGAAAATATAGCCCCGCTTGCGAAGTAGAGCCAGGCCCTCCGCCTTGGAAATAACAACGGAATGCTCCGTCAGCTTGTCGGCAAGATAACCCTTTGCGGAATAAGGCTCCAGCTTGGACAGGACGTTCCAGATAGCGGTCAGAAGCATCCGGCATACAGCGATAATCGCTTTCTTGTGCCCACGGCGGGCTTTGATTCTGCGGTAGCGTTCCCTGCATTCAGGGTGCCTGTCGGATTTTATGACGGCATTTGCTATTTGAACCAGCAGAGGCTTCAAATAGCAGCCAGCTCTGGAGATTCGTGTGGACTTCACTTTCTTATTGCTCTGGTCATTTCGAGGACAGCATCCAGCCCAGGAAGCCAGGTGCTTTGCAGAGGGAAATACCGACATATCAACGCCGATCTCGGAGATAAGGGCCACAGCCGTCAGCGGAGCGGCGGCAAAGCCAGGAACCGTGCGGATCAATTCCAACTGGTAAGGATAGGGCTCAGCAAGCCGGAGGATTTCAGCTCGATACGCTCCCTGTGCGCATTCAGTTGGTCGATGTGCAGCAGGCATTCCTTGAGTTTGGCTGCCTGTTCACGGGATACCACCCCGTCCACAGCAGCTTGGATTTCCTCAACAGGATGCTTGCAGCGCCGGTGGATAAACGGAGTCACATCAAACTGCTCACCAGGATGCTCCAAAATGTACTGGATAATGGAGCGTGAGGATTTTCCAAACACGTCAGAAAACACATCATCCAGCTTCAGATTGGAAACGGTGAGGCAGTTTTGGGCGCGGTTCTTCTCTCCGGTCAGCATATTGGTGAGCTTCACACGGTAGCGCATCAGGTCACGGAGCTGGCGGATGTCCGGCGGTGGGATAAAGCTGGGCTTGACCATGCCGCACATATACAGGTCGCAAATCCACTTGGCGTCCTTGCGGTCGGTTTTGTTGCCCTTCTGCGGTTTCGTGTATTTCGGGTGCGCCAAGGTGACCCAACAGGTCTTTTCAAGGATATTGAATACAGGAATCCAGTATTTCCCTGTGGATTCCATGCAGACATCCGAGCAGGAGTATTTCGCAAGCCAGTCAGCCAGATCCCTCAGTCCGTTGGAAAACGAGGAAAAGCGAGCCTGCTTGTACTCTGTCCGGCCATTGGAATCCGTGATACCGATACAGGCAAATATCCAGGTTTTGTGAATGTCCAGTCCACAGCAGTTTTTGCGGAGAATTTTGAAAGCCATTTGCCTCCCTCCAGACACAGTGTTTGGGGGAGGTTCGGCAGGGGACTGGCCCACCCAGGCAAAATCGAGTCGATTTGAAAGAGATAAGTTTACGGGCTGCTGTCATGCGCCATTCGTTGATGCCTTAACGGGTGGCCGAACCATATAGAAATGCGGGGTTGCCGTTATACAGCCCCGCCACTCACCTCCACGGTCTCTGTAGTATACCGAGCACTCCCGTGAACAGTATAGCAAACATCAATTTCAGGCGAAAGCACCTGCGTTTCATAACCCCGTCGGTGCCTTTCGCAGAAAGGCGGATTATAGAAATGAAGATTTTGAAATGTCTGCTGATGATCGTAACTGCACCGGTCATTTTGGTGTTGACGCTTTTTGTCTGGCTCTGCACGGGGCTGATCTACATATCCGGTCTGGTGCTTGGTCTACTAAGCACGGTAATTGCTCTGCTTGGCGTGGCTGTGCTGATTACCTATTCCCCGCAGAATGGTGTGATTTTGCTGGTTATGGCATTTTTGATTAGCCCGATGGGGCTGCCGCTGGCTGCGATCTGGCTGCTGGGAAAGGTGCAGAGTTTGAAATTTGCGATACAGGATTGGGTGTATGGGTAAATGATGTGAATATAATTTGGAATGAAAAAGAAGCAGGACAATGGGAGATGAGACCCAATGCCCTGCTTCTCTGTTTATTCGGAACGAACTGTAATATATTTTTGATTGCGACTTTTAGGTTTATCGGGAATAGTCATTTCTAATTGCCCGGATTCTAAAAGCGGATTGATATGCTTCAAAGTGAAGTTTCTTAAATCTTTGAAGCCGCAAAATACTGCAAGCTCTTTCTTGGATTTTGGTGTTGTGCAAAAAGCCAAAATCTGTTTGGACACCGTTGATAGTTCAATATCTTGGTGGGTAACTTGGTGGATAACTTGGTGGGTGTCATCCTCTAAGTTGTAGTTTACATTTTTCAAGATGACTCTGAAATCTGTCGCTGTTGAGGAAAATTCGGGCTTATATGCCTCTGTGTATCCAGGCAGCTTTTCGGTTTCACTGACGATTTTGCGTAGGCCACTTCCACGGCGTTCCATGTACTTCATGCGGTGGAACAGGTCAGCAATCACAGGGTTTCGTCGCATCGAACGGATACTGTAAATATCGTATTCCTGAATTGAGCCGCCGCCAAACATACCGCCCGGAGATGTGATTTCCACCCGATCATCAAACATATCAATATGGATTTCGCTGCCAAGCACAATATAATCACGATGGATAAGCGCATTGACAAGAGCCTCTGTCACAGCTCGTTCAGCATAATCCGGCTTGTCTACACGATACTGTGCCTTTTTGACAAAACGGACTTTGGAATTATTGCGAATAAATTCACTGCCGCTGTTCAGTAAATAAATCAAATTTCCCTCGTATTCTTTATCGTCCAGCGCATCATCAAAGATAGAGCCTTTTTCCAAGCCATTCCACCGGGTACAGAACATACGGGAGTTATAAAACCGTGTGCTGATCGGTCATGAGCTTTCCGGCATTGGTCAAGACCCCATTTTTGTCAGCCAAACCGAAGGAGACATAATCGGATGGCTCAAAGCGGAGGCCGGTTCGTTCCAGATAGGTTGCTTCCAGAAG
>ENA-OQCJ01000020-OQCJ01000020.1-human-gut-metagenome-genome-assembly--contig:-NODE-20-length-18752-cov-1.161879_pt1 | contig 18752 bp, 20 predicted proteins | sample MGYA00242501_ERZ504584 | MGnify/ENA primary metagenome ERZ504584 (study PRJEB26092, sample SAMD00036341) | human gut metagenome | host: Homo sapiens | study: EMG produced TPA metagenomics assembly of...
CCTCCCTATCGTTTGATACACTTTAGTATAACACATCTGGCAGGATGGATGCAAGCCGCAGGGGCCGTACAGGCAGATTTTTCTTTGCGGACAGTTTCTGCTTGACAAACCACGGGCAGATGTGATATCTTTGACCCAGAAGAACGGGTTTGCCTGCTGACGGAACGTTGTGGAGCACCACAGTGCAGACAAAACCGGGTTTTGTTACGCCGACCGTCTGGGCAGCCTTGCGCTATTGGTGCGCAAAGCTGTCCTTTTTTGCATTTCAGGGAGGATTTGAGCATGAAGTCTGATATCGAGATCGCACAGGAAGCCAAAATGAAGCCCATCACCGAGATCGCTGCCTCGCTGGGCCTTGCCGATGAGGACGTGATCCCCTATGGCCGCTACAAGGCCAAGATCAACCACCGCCTCATCCACAAGGCATCCAGGCAGGGCAAGATGGTCCTGGTCACGGCCATCAGCCCACCCCGGCAGGCGAGGGCAAAACCACCACCAGCGTGGGCCTGGCCGATGCCATGAACGCTCTGGGCAAAAAGACCATGCTCTGCCTGCGTGAGCCCAGCCTTGGCCCCGTGTTCGGTGTCAAGGGCGGCGCGGCCGGCGGCGGCTATGCCCAGGTGGTGCCCATGGAGGATATCAACCTCCACTTTACCGGTGATCTGCATGCCATCGGCACCGCAAACAACCTGCTGGCAGCCATGATCGACAACAGCATCCAGCAGGGCAACCCCCTGAACATCGACCCCCGCCGCATCACCTGGAAGCGCTGCATGGATATGAACGACCGCCAGCTCCGCTTCATCGTGGATGGTCTGGGCGGCAAGGTCAACGGTACCCCCCGTGAGGATGGCTTTGATATCACCGTTGCCAGCGAGGTCATGGCGATCTTCTGCCTGGCCACCAGCATCTCCGACCTGAAGGAGCGGCTGTCGAAGATCGTCTGCGCCTACACCTACGAGGGGAAGCCTGTTACGGCTGGCGACATCGGTGCTGCCGGTGCCATGACCGCGCTGCTCAAGGATGCCCTTGACCCGAACCTCGTTCAGACGCTGGAAAATAACCCCGCCATCATCCACGGCGGCCCCTTTGCCAACATTGCCCACGGCTGCAACAGCGTCATGGCCACCAAGCTCAGCCTCTCGCTGGCCGATTACGTCATCACGGAGGCAGGCTTCGGTGCGGATCTGGGTGCCGAGAAGTTCCTGGATATCAAGTGCCGCTATGCCGGCATCGCCCCCAGCGCCTGCGTGCTGGTGGCCACCGTCCGTGCCCTCAAGAGCCACGGCGGCGTTGCCAAGGCTGACCTGAACCAGCCGAATCTCGAGCTGTCAAGGCCGGTGCCTCCAACCTTGTGCGCCACATCGACAACCTGAAGAACGGCTTTGGCCTGCCTGTGGTGGTGGCCATCAATGCCTTCCCCACCGACACCCCGGAGGAGCAGGCATACGTTGAGCAGGTCTGCGCCGAGCAGGGCGTGCCCTGCGTCCTGAGCGAGGTGTTCGCCAAGGGCGGCGAGGGCGGCAAGGCTCTGGCCGAGAAGGTGCTGGAGGTGCTGGAGGATCGTCCCATCCAGTACGTCTACCCGCTGGAGATGCCCCTGAAGCAGAAGGTGGAGGCCATCGCCAAAAAGATTTACCGTGCCGATGGTGTGAATTTCAGCGCCGCCGCTTCCAAGACGCTGGCCGAACTGACAGAACTGGGCTACGGCGACCTGCCGGTCTGCATCGCCAAGACCCAGTACAGTTTCAGCGATAACGCCAAGCTGACCGGTGCACCCACCGGCTTTACCATGGAGGTGCGGGAAGTCCGCCTTGCCGCCGGTGCCGGTTTCGTGGTGGTGATCTGCGGCAACATTATGACCATGCCCGGCCTGCCCAAGAAGCCCGCCGCCGTCAATATCGACGTGGATGCCGAGGGTAAGATCACGGGGCTGTTCTGAACAGAATCTATCGCGCTATGTACAGCAAAGAGGGAGCAGTGAAGGCTGCTCCTCTTCTGTATACAATCAACTGTAAGATGTTATACTGAATTATCAAACAGGATTGGTGTGAGTGCGGACGTGAATTTTATCTGTAGGATCGACCGGGAATTATACCGTGTTGTGGAGCAGGATCTGCTGACAGAAGAAGTTATCATCACAGAAGAACAGATTCTGCACATCGAAGAAGGGCATCCCGGTGATTATGGACGATTATCGGCTTATATTTCGCAGGTACTACAGGAGCCAGACTACATTCTGCGTGGAAATCGTCCGCACACGGCATTGGTGTTGAAAGAAATCTCAACACCGGACATGGCAGCAGAAATTATTCTGAGGCTGAAAGTTTCCAGTGATCCGGAAGAATACAAAAACTCTATTATCACGATGTGGAGCATCAGCCAGAAACGCTTCCGTCGTCTTTTGCGTCAGAGTGAGATACTTTACAAAAAGGGATAAATGTGGTATCCTAAACATAGGATAAGAAAGGTATTTGAGGTGGTCAATTTCGTGGCAGCCACACGCCGATGGTAACGACAAGGCTTAGGCTCTGAGAGATGCAGGAGAACGCCACGCCTGCCAAATACCAATCGATGGGGAACGGTTTAGATGCCGTTCCCCGTTCCTGTTTGTATGACAAAACCGCCCTTCCGGTTTGATGCCGGAAGGGCGGTTTTTCTATGTGAGTATTCAGCTTAAGCCGTCTGTTGGCCCACGGTGTGGGTGGCGAGATATTCCACCCAGGCGGGGTAACCTTCCGGCTTGATGTGGATGCCGTCGGGTTGGGCGTATTCGGCTTTCAGGTCGCCATTGTCATCGGCAAGGGCTTCCCACAGGTTCAGAAAGCGCAGCTCTTTTCCAGCGCAATGGCAGCCAGCTCATTGTTGATCTCGCACAGCCGCTCTTTGTACAGGCCGGGATGGCTGCTGCGCACCTCAGGCCGGACAGGCGTAATGGATTGCACGTAGATCTGCGTGTTGGGCAGGGCCTGGGAGATCATATCCAGCATGAGCCGGTAGTAGGTGAGGAAGCTGGAATAATCCCCGTCCCGGTTGAGCACGTTGGTGCCCAGCAGGATATACAGCACCGGGGGCTGCCGAGCTGTCAGCACCTCCATGGGGACCTCGGTGCCGCCATCGGAGCGCTTGCAGGTGGTGCTATTGACCACGACGCTGGGGCTTGCGCCCCGGTAGGCGCAGAAAGAGGCCTCCGGCAGGCCGCTGGAATAGATCTGCATCCCCTGCGTCAGGCTGTCGCCCAGAAAACAGACGTTGGCAAAATAACTGCGGTCCACGGCGGTGGTGCGGTCCAGCGCGGCCAGCCGGAAATCCATGGCGGTGGACCCGGCAGAGGTGGTCTGCACGGTCAGCCGCCGCGCGGGCGTGTAGCTGATGGTGTTCCACTCGCTGCTCTGCAGCTCCTGCTGGAAGATGGTCGGGCCCTGCACGGCGGCAGGGCTCTGCTCCCGGTGGAGGTGCTTCCACAGCAGGCCTACGGCGCTGAGCAGGATGAGCAGCACCAGCAGCCCGGCAACGGCAAATGTCCTGCGCCAGCGCTTGCGCAGGATGCGGCGGCGGTATTCCTGATAATCGGCCATAAAAACACCCGGCTTTCTTTGTGTTCGTTACCCTCATTATACAGCACCCGGCGGAGCCGTGCAAGTGGGCCGTGCTACTTTACGGCGGCAGATGCTTTGTGGTATAATCATCATGGTTTAGTATGAAATAAAGCCCTCTCAGTCTCGCTTGCGCTCGCCACAAGCCGGGTTGCGGCACCCAGCAGTTACTTCATGCAATAAATTGCATTCGTATCTTGCTGGCCGCTGCCCCAACAACAACTTCCTCGACCCGCCACTGGCGGCGGTCGTTGTTGTTGCCCCAAAGGGGGAGCCAATGCATCTGACAGATATAGAATGCAGCTTTGCTGTATTTCAGATTGAGGCAGGATTGCCTCTCCCTTCGGGAGAGGTGGCATTGCGAAGCAATGACGGAGAGGGTTGATGAAAGCAGGAATCAAAATTTATGCTGCAAAACCCTGAATTGCATTATCTGGACAACGCCGCCACCACCATCGTGGCCCCGGAAGTGGCGGATGTCATCAACAAGGCCATGCGGGAGCACTGGGCCAACCCGTCCAGTCTGTATGCCCCCGGTGCCCGGAGCGAGGAAGCCCTGAACGCCGCCCGCGCCGCCGTAGCGCGCACGCTGGGCTGCAAAGCCGGGAGCTGTATTTTACCTCCTGCGGCAGCGAGAGCAACAATCTGGCCCTGCTGGGCGCGGTGCGCACCCGCACTTTCGGCAAGGGCATCGTGGTGTCCGGCTTTGAGCACCCCAGTGTGCAGAAGCCGCTGGAGCGTCTGGCTGCCATGGGCTATGATGTGACCGTGGTGGACCCCAGCCCGGACGGCACGCTGGACATTGACCGGATGCTGGACCATATGGACAAAAACACCATCTTGTGGCCTGCATGATGGTCAACAATGAGGTCGGCACCCGGAACGATGTGGAGCGTCTGGCCGCCGAGGTCAAGCGCCGCAACAGCCGCACCATCGTCCATGTGGATGCCGTGCAGGCCTGGATGCGGGTGCCCATCAAACTGGCGAACATCGACACACTGGCTGTCAGCGGACACAAGATCCATGCACCCAAGGGCATTGGTGCGCTCTACCTGAGCGACAGCCTGTATCAGGCGTTCCAGGCTCCCTATCTGGGTGGTGAGCAGGAGCGGGAGAAGCGCCCCGGCACCGAGAACCTGCCCTATGCGCTGGGCCTTGCTGCCGCGGCCACCCGCCTGAACAAGACCATGAAGAGCCGGGATGCTGCTGTGCGCGCCCTGAACCTGCGCCTGCGGGAAGGGCTGAAAGCCTTCCCGGAGGTGGTCATCAACAGCCGGACAATGCGGTGCCCGAGGTGCTGAACTTCAGCGAGAACTGCATCAAGAGCGAGACCATGCTGGCCCATCTGGCACAGCAGCAGGTCTATGTCTCCTCGGCCAGTGCCTGCGGCCGGGGCCAGCCCAGCCATACCCTTGCCGCTATGGGCAGGGACCCGCTGGCCATTGATACGGCCATCCGCGTGTCCTTCTGTGCGGACAACACCCCCGAGGATGTGGACGCGTTCCTCAAACGCCTTCGAGGACGGAATGAAGCACTTACAGAGAATCAAAAAGTAAAAAAGGAAAGCATCCTCACCCTCTCAGGCCGCTCCGCGTCCAGCTCCCCCAAAGGGGGAGCTCTTGACAAAACCGGAAACTTTGCGTGGAATGCCAAGGCTCCCACTTTGGGGGAGGTGGCAGCGCGTCAGCGCTGACGGAGAGGGTGAGCCAGCTATAATTAAGGAGAACTCTATGCGTGAAATTATTATGGGCTATCAGGGCGAGATGTCCCTGAAGGGCCTGAACCGCAACCAGTTTGAGTCGGCCATGATGAAGATCCTGCGCTACCGGCTCAAGACCGTGGGCAAGTTCAAGGTGTACTGCACCCAGTCTACCTTTTATATGGAGCCCGAGGAAGAGGACGTGGACATGGATCTGCCTTTGACCGGGTGCGCACCGTGTTCGGTCTGGCGGCGCTGAGCCGTGCCGTGGTCTGCGAAAAGGACTTTGACACCATCTGCCGAACTGCGGAGGAGTATCTGGGCGACAGCCTGCACGGCATCAAGACCTTCAAGGTGGAGGCCCGCCGTTCGGATAAGACCTACCCCATGACCAGCCCTGAGCTGATGCGGGAGCTGGGCGCTTACCTGCTGGGGCTGCACAACTACCTGCGGGTGGATGTGAAGAACCCCCAGTTCAAGGTCATTGTGGAGATTCGGGATTACGGCGCGTATATTCACGGCCCGAAAATACCCGGAGAGGGCGGCCTGCCCGTGGGAACCTCCGGCCGTGCCCTGAATATGCTCTCCGGCGGCATCGACAGCCCGGTGGCCGCTTACCGGATGGCAAAGCGCGGTCTGGCCCTGGATCACATCCATTTCGCGTCCCCTCCGTATACTTCTGAGCGCGCAAAACTGAAAGTTAAAGCTCTGGCCCAAAAGATCACCCCCTATACCGGCAGCTCCAACCTGTTTGTGGTGCCCTACACCAAGCCGCAGGAGTATATCCGGGACAATGCCCCCGATGTGCTGTTCACGGTGCTGATGCGCCGCAGCATGATGCGCATTGCCAATCGTATTGCCACCAGACAGGGCTGCGAGGCCCTCATCACCGGCGAGAGTCTGGCTCAGGTGGCAAGCCAGACCGTCAAGGCCCTGCAGTGCACCGATGCCGCCCAGGATCTGCCCACTCCTGCGCCCGCTGATCGGCATGGACAAGACCGAGATCATCGAGACCTCCCGCCACATTGGCACCTACGAGACCAGCATCCTGCCCTATGAGGACTGCTGCACCATCTTCACTCCGCCGCACCCGAAGATCCGCCCCGAGCTGGCAGAGATCCTGGAGGCAGAAGCCGCCATGCCCGGTCTGGCAGAGCTGGAGGCCGAAGCTGCTGAGAACACCGAGCGGATCCGCATCCGCATTACAGACGAGATCGAGTTTGAGGGGTGAGCGGCATGACAGCGGAGATCATCAGTGTGGGCACCGAGCTGCTGCTCGGCAACATCCTCAACACCAACGCCCAGTACCTGAGCCGGGAGCTTGCTGAGCTGGGCATTACGGTCCAGCGGGAGAGCACCATCGGCGACAATCAGGGACGGCTGGCGGACTTTGTCAACGAGGCAAAGAACCGCTGTGACCTGCTGGTATTCACCGGCGGTCTGGGCCCCACGGCAGACGACCTGACCAAGGAGACCGTTGCCGCCTGCTATGGCGATACGCTGGTCTTTGACGAGAGCGAGTGGGAGAAGATCACCGGTTATTTTGCCCGCTCCGGCCGGGTGACCACCCCCAACAACCGCAAGCAGGCCATGGTGCCCGTAAAGGGGCATAAGATCATCAACCATCACGGCACTGCCCCCGGTGCATGGTTTGAGCAGGAGGGCCGCTGTGCTGTCCTGATGCCGGGCGTGCCCAGTGAGATGAAGGCCATGTGGAACGAGAGCGTCCGCCCCCTGCTGATGAAGCGCCAGAACTGCACCCTGCACTCTGTCACCCTGCGGGTGCTGGGCGGCGAGAGCAACCTGGAATATCAGGTGCGTGATCTGCTGGAAAACGCCAACCCGACTGCCGCTATCTACTGCAAGACCGGCGAGTGCGAGATCCGCATCACCGCCCGGGCTGCTTCCGATGCGGAAGGCGAAAAAATGTGCCGGGAATATGCCAAAAAGTTCTATGATCTGCTGGGCGACGCGGTGTATGATGAGGATGTGGCCGGGCTGGAGGAGACACTGGTGCGCACCTTAAAGGAACAGTACATGGAGAACCCGTCTTCGGTGAAGGCGGCGCAGATTGCCAACCTGAGGAAGCGGCTCTACCTGACGCGTGCCATGCAGGTGGCGGGCATCGGAAGCCTGCTGCTGTGCGTGGTCAGCATGTTCTTTGTCTATATCCGTCTCCATCTGCTTTCGGCCTATATTTTCGGTTTGGCGCTGATATTGCTGATTGTTTCGCTGGCCATATCGGTGTACGAAATATATATATCGGTGAAGTCGTTGGAGATACATCTCAACGATATGCACGAGTAGCGGCTCTATGGGATGATGTTCCGTACGGGGAGCTCCAGTTCTCCCCAGTCAATCATGGCATTGAATAGTCTGACGGTAGAGAATGAAGCAAGTCTTCCGGTCTGATGTCTTTTCCTGCAAGATTCCTTCTTCCAGCAAGGCTGCCCGTTTGGTTCCTTTCAGCAGGGGATGTGCCGGCGTGTACCAGTGGGTGCCGTCGGAAAGGGCGATGTTGGCGATGGAGGTGTCTGTCAGCAGGCCTTGTTTCACAATCAGAATGTCGTCGCATGCGCCGCGCAGGGCAAAGAGGCGGTTCAGCGGTTCGCGTCCGGCGCTTTTGTAGGTGTAGTCGATGGTATCGGCCTGCATCAGTGCCAGCGAATGCACGTGCCGCACGGTGTAGGGGGAGTAGCTGACATCTTCAATACCTTTCTCACCATACACTACGCGTGCCTTGACGATGCCCGCCCCGGTGATGCCTGCTCCACAGCCGGGAGACGACAGATAATCGGACAGTTGCAGCGGTGTGCTTTCCGGCCAGAAGTGGGCGCGGGTATCGTTCAGCCTCCGGTTGTGGCGGGAAAGGTTGCAGACCCTTCCGTGGTCGATGCGTATGGTTTCAATAAATAGGCACATATATTTTCTGTATTACTTCGTTGTATTCGCTTTCCCACCGGCTTTTGGCGGTGATGCCGCCTCCTGCCTTGAAGTGGAGCTGGCCGTTTTCCTGCTCGATGAAGCGTATCATGACAGCGCTGTCCAGCTGTCCGTCGGCATAATGCCCCATGATGCCGGTGTAGAAGCCCCGGCGGTAGTCTTCGGCCTGGGCGATGATTTCTACGGTTTTGGGCTTGGGGGCGCCGGTGATGGAGCCGGCAGGAAGCAGGCGGAAGATGATGTCGCCCAGGTGTGCGGTGTAGTCTTCGGGCAGGGTGCCGCATATCTCGGAGCTGGTCTGGAGGATGGGGCCCTTATTGGTTTGCAGGCGGTCTATATATCGGTAGGAGGTCACTTCGACGTGTTCCGAAACCATGCTGAGGTCGTTGCGTATCAGGTCGACGATGGTGGCGTGCTCGGCTGCCTCTTTGGTGTCCTGCATCAAGAGCTGTTCCGCATCGGGCAGGGTAGCGTCGATGGTGCCTTTCATGGGGAAGGACTTTATCTTGCCCTTCTCTATGCGGACAAAGATTTCGGGGGAGAAGCAGACGAACCGGTCTTTCAGCCACAGCTTGTACAAGGCTTCGGAGTGGAGGAATATTTCTTCCAGTGTCAGATTGGTGGTGACGGGTACCCGGCAAGTGAGGTTCGTCAGGTAGCTGTTGCCTGCCAGCAGGTTTTGCTTCACGAGGTCGAACGAATGTCTGTATGCGGCGGGGGAAGGGGGAGTGATGTCCACTGGATAGGGCCGGCGCATCGGGCGGCTGTGCTTCTGGCAAGGGCTGTTGCAGCCGTCTCCGTGTTGCCTGCCTTCGGGAATTGGAAAAGGCAGGTGGCGGGGTCTATCCGGTCGAGGGGCTCAATGTGCGACTGCTCTTGCGCGTAGTCTACGATGAAGAGGAAGGGCACATTGGCTCCGGCCAGTGCGTTCATGCGGGCGATGGTTTCTGTCCGGCTGTACGTCTTCATGCGTCAATAGACTGCGGAGGCTATCACCTGGATTATCAGAATGAGGAACACCATGGCAATGGGATATACCGTGGCATAGGCCACGCTCGGTATGTTGCTGTCCGTCATGGAGTCGGCGGCGGCAAGGCCGGGCGTACTGGTCATGCCGCCGGTGATGGTGCCCAGCAGGTCGAGAATGTTTATCTTGAACACGAACAGGCCTACGCATACTGCCACCAGCATGGGCACCAGCGTGATGGCGGCGCCTACGCCGAACAAGAGCCAGCCGCTTTCCTGGAACGTGGCCATCAGATTCCGTCCTGCCGATGTCCCTACTTCGGCAAGGAAGAGCAGCAGTCCCAGCTGGCGCAGCAGTTGGTTGGCAGGGCCGGACATGGACCACAGAATGGGGCCGGTCTTTCCGATGGCGCTCAGGAACAAGGCGACCATCAGGATGCCTCCCGTCAGTCCCGGAGAGAACGACAGACTGTCCGAGAAGGAGATGTTGAGCTTGCCGAAGAGCACGCCCAGCACGATGCCCAGGGCGATGGGGAAGAAGTCGGTGTCGGACAGTTGCTTGGTGTCGTTGCCCAGCAGGCGTGCCACTCCCTTGATGCCGTCCTTCTCGCCCACCACCATCAGCTTGTCGCCGAATTTCAGGGCGAGGTCGGGCGAGGGGGAGAGGTCGATGCCGCTTCGGCGGATGCGGGTGACGGTGCAGCCGAAGTTCTTCATCAGGTTGAGGTCGCCCAGCTGCTTGTTTATCATATCCTTCTTGGTGAGCAGCAGGGATTCAATCTCCTGCATGTCTACGAGTGGCAGTTCGCCTTCTTCGCGTTCGCCCACGAGGACGGCGAGCTGGTTTAAGGCCTCTTCGCTACCCACGGCTTGTATGTAGTCTCCCTCGTGCAGGATGGTCTGGGCGGTGGGGATGGCTATCTGCTCGTTGTGCTTGTGGCGTGAGATGACGGCTCCGGTCATGGCGCGCGCATTGATTTGCATCAGGCTCCGGTCGAAGACGGCGGGGTTGGTTACGCGGAACAGACAGGTTGTCAGTTCCGGGAACTGGCTGCGGCGTTCCTTCTCCAACCGGCGCGCCTCCTTGTCGAGGTCGATGCGCATGATACGGGGCAGCAGCTTAACGAAGAGAATCACGCCGATAACGCCGAAAGGATAGGCAATACCGTAAGCGATGGATGCCAGTGGGGAATGGGTGCTGTCAATGGCAACGGCGAGTCCCGGCGTACTGGTCAGGGCACCGGCTATCAGTCCCACGACACTGGGAGTATCGATGTCGAAGGCATATTTCAGTCCTACTGCCGTCAGGGCGGCGGAGCAGATGATGAGCAGGGTGATGATGATAAGCGTCTTGCCCTTGCTCCGGAAGGAGTCGAAAAATCCGGGACCGGCCTGGATGCCGATGGTGAAGATGAAGAGCACCAGTCCGAAGTTTCCTAATTCTTTGGGGATGATGACACCGAAGTGTCCGAACAGCAGGGCAATGAAGATGACGGCGGAGACGTCGAGCGAAAGCCCTTTAATCTTGATTCTTCCCAACATGAAGCCTAAAGCCACAATGAGAAAGAGCGCGAAATAGGAGGAGTTTAACAAGTCAGCAAACATAATCAGTTAAAGAGTTAGGAATTTATGTCACAAAGATAAGTGCAAAAAAAGTGAGATAGAAAAAGTCTTGCTTCCTTGTGGCATATAAAAAAAGATGATGTGCCATCAACCGTTTTGACACATCATCTTAATATATATATCGGCCTATATGACCGGTATTCCTGCGTGGGGCAGGGCGGTACTTATTTTTCGAGTTCCTTCAGCAGTTCCTCTACGGCAGCTTTCAGCTGTGTGTCTTCTCCCTTCACGATGGTCTCGGGTGAATTGGCTACTTTGATGTCCGGCTCCAGCTGCGAGTTCTCCAGATAGCTGCCGTCCGGTAGGCGGTAGCCCACGACGGGGATGCCGAATACCAATGACGGGTCTTGCAGGCGTTCCCACGACACGCTGGTCATGGTTCCCGGCACGGGCATGCCTACCAGCTTGCCCAGTCCGCGGTGGCTGTAAACCCACGGCGTGCCGTGCGCATTGGAGTAGTTGGCCTCGCACATCACCATGATGGAGGGTTTGTTCCAGCGGCGGCTGGGCATGTCGCACGTCTCGCGACCGCGCACCACTTGGGTGAAGTATTTTTGTCCACTGAAAAGTATTTCTATATCCTCGTGCAAGCGTCCACCGCCATTGAAACGGGTGTCGATGACGATGCCTTCGCGGTTGTTGTACTTGCCCAGGATGTCCGAGTAGACGGAACGGAACTGTCGTCTCCCATAGACTCGATGTGCACGTAACCCAATCGGCCACCCGACCATCGGTCAACGTCTGCCGCACGCTGTTTCACCCAGCGGCTGTAGAGCAAATCACTGAACGCACCGTTCGTGATGGGGATAATGACCTCTTCCCAGCGTTCCTTGGTCTGTGGGTCGAAGAGGGAAACAAGTGTCTTCTTCCGTGCTTTGTTGTTGAGCAGCGTGTAGTAGTCTGCATCGGGGGTGATTTCCACGCCGTCTATCTTCTCGATGACTGTGCCGGCTTTCACCCGGGTGTTGGCTGTGTCGAAGGGGCCTTTCTCCACTACTTCGGCAATGAGCATGCCCTTGCCCGTGTAGTTCCAGTCGAAGAACAATCCCAGGCTGGCAGTAGGCTCGGACTGCCCTTTGGGATAGAAACGGCCACCGGTGTGAGATACGTTCAGTTCGCCCAGCCATTCGCTCAGCAGTTCGGCAAAGTCATAATTGTTGTCGATATGGGGCAGGAAGCGGCGATAGGCGGCGGTCATCTTGTCCCAGTCCACTCCGTGCATCGAGGTGTTGTAGAATCGCTTCTGCTGCTGGCGGTACACGTGTCGAACATGTATTCGCGCTCCGCAGCCAAATCCATCTTGGCATCTACCTGGAAGGTGATGGGGGTCAGCACATCGGATGAAGTGTCCATTTTCTGCATCTTGCGGCTGCCCAGCAAGAAGAGGTTTTTGCCGTCCTTGTCCAGCTGCATGTCCGCCCATCCGGCATCCATCTTGTGCAGCAGTTTGGTTTCCTTCTTGCGGAGGTTCATCTTCCAGAGGTCGTAGCCGCCTTCGAAGGCTGCCAGGTAGTAGAGTGTCTCGCCATCCTTGGAGATGATGGTGCTGCCCATGTCGGAAGAGTTCGGGGTGAGGCGCACCACACGGTCTTCGATGCCTTTCAGCTCTACGACGATGTCTTTCGGCTGGTCATCTTTTTCGTCAGCATTGCTGTCTTTCTTGTCGTCTTTCTTCTTTTTATCCTTGTTTTTGCCTTGGGGGGTGTCCTTCCCGGCAGACTTCTTCTGCTCCTTCTCCAGCTCCTTGCGCAACTCGTAGTCTTCTTTGCTCAGGCAGTATTTGTCGTAGGCGTCTTGGTTGAGGAAGACGAGCATGGCGTCGTTCAGCGAGCCCCATGAGGCATGGGCACGCATGCCGTAGCGTTCGGTGGTGAAGAGGATGGCGTTGCCGTCCAGCGCAAAGCGGGGATAGCCGCTCATGTAGCCGCTATTGGTGAGGTTGATGATGTCTTTGCCTCCCTCTGCGCTGACCAGGCCGATGTCGGAGTAGGGGTCGTGCTTGTTGCCGGTGAACTCAAGCGTAAACCACTTGCCGTCCGGCGACCATGTGTAGTCAAATCCTCCGCCGGTGCTGTACCAGGTGGATCCGTCCGTAATCTGGCGCACCTTCTTCGTCTCCAGATTGAGCACCATCAGCCGGATGCGGTCTTCGATAAAGGCGAGTTCCTTGCCGTCGGGCGAGAATTGCGGATAGGCACGTTCCACGGTGGTGGAGGGCAGCAGCACTTCTTCTTCAATCAGCGTGGCGTTCGGGAAGTTAGGGTCTTCCTTGCGGGCTATCTTGGCAAGGTAGAGCTGCCAGTTGCCGCCTCGCTCGCTGGCGTAGGCCAGGGTGCGGTTGTCCGTCGCAAAGGAGAGGCCCGCTTCGCGTGCCGGTGTGTGCGTCACCTGCTTGGTAGTGGCATAGTCTGCCGAAGTGACAAAGACTTCTCCGCGCAGCGTGAAGGCAATCTGTTTTCCGTCCGGGGACACAACGGCAGAGGTGGCTCCGTCGGAAGACTGCAGGTTGGCGAATTGCGGCCGGTCATCGCGCACCAGTTCTATGGCGACTTTCTTCGGGGTGGCATCCGGCTGCTGGGTATAGATTTCGCCGTCGTAACTGTAGCACAACGTCCCGCCGTCACTCATGGAGAGGAAGCGCACGGGATGTGTCTTGAAGCTGGTGATGGGCTTCACCTCTCGGGGCTGTGCCAGCGGGAAGGCATACACGTTGAATGAGCCGCCGTTTCTCTCACTCAAAAAGTAAACCGTTCTTCCATCGGGTGACAACACCGGGTTGCGGTCTTCGCCCGCGCGGTCGGTGAGGTTGGTATGGGCGCCCGTCTTTGCATCATACAGCCAGATGTCGCGGGTGATGGAGGAGGTGTGGTGCTTTCTCCATTCATCTTCAAATCCCTTGCGGTCTTGGTAGAGGAACTGATGGCCCGCCTTGTCGAAGCAGACCGCTTCGGCAGGGGTGCCCAGCACTTGCTCCGTACGCCCTCCCGTTGCAGGTACTTTGTAAAGCTCGGTCATGGCCGAAGTGGGGAAAAGAGCGCTGCTTGCCGGGTCCTGGATGGAGGCGGAAAACAAGATATACTTTCCGTCCGGAGTGAATGTGGAGGGTATCTCACCGGTGGAGTGGGTAGTGAGCCGTTGGGCGGTTCCGCCGTCTGCCGGCATCACGAATACGTCGAAGTTGCCGTATCTGTCGCTGGCAAAGGCTATTTGTTTGCCGTCCGGCGACCATATGGGGGTACATTCGTAGCTCTCTTGGGTAGTAAGCTGTGTGGCGGTTCCACCTTTGGCCGGCACCTTGTAGATGTCTCCTTTGTAGCAGAATGCGATTTCCGTACCGTCGGGAGAGATTTGCACATCGCGCATCCAGAGCGGCGTGGCGGCATGTCCGGCAATGGCAGTAAGGCCTAGTGCAAGGATTGCAAGGGTTTTCTTCATAAGTGTGTGGGTTGATGTTAATATAGAATGTTTATAAACGTCATGATGCTGTCCACAAGGCAAGGAGCGAGGTACGTCATTTCATACCTCGTGCCTTGTATATCTGTTCTTTGGCATTGTTGATGCTTTGGAACTTCTCTTCTGCGGCTTTCTTGATGTCTTCGCCCAGCGTTGCCACCCGGTCGGGATGGTGTTTCAAGGCTAGGCGGCGGTAAGCGGCACGCACTTCGTCATTGGTGGCAGTGGGTTCAATTTCAAGTACTTTGTAGGCCTCGTTCAGTGAGCTACCGCCTAGGTTAAGCATGGATTCCACTTCCTTGACGGATAGTCCCATGTACATGGCCACTTCTTTCAAGGCTTCTATCTCCTCGTTGCAGACGTGTCCGTCGCTTTTGGCAATTTCTACCAAGAATACCAGCAGTTGCAAGCGTTCCTCGTATGTCAGGTTGGCGGCAATCTGCGTTCCACAGTCACGGATGGTGTTTTTAAATGCCAGTGGGTTTTGTCTGTCCATCTGCTTGCGCTGTTCGAAGAGGTTGAGCAGTATCCGTTCTCCCTCGCCCACGGCAGCCTCACCGAATGTGCTTCTCAGAAAGCGGCGGACGAATTCCATTTCACTATGCATGATGCGCCCGTCTGCACGGATAATGTACGAAGCCATCACGAGCATGGAGAAGAGGAAACTGTTCCGTTGCCCGGTATAGGTAGTGCCGTGCGTTGGTGCTTCTCCATAATAACTGCCTGCGTCATTTGAATCGGTGTCGAACAATGAACCGAATACAAAACCTGCCAAGGCTCCCAGCGGTCCTCCGGCCATGAAGCCGATGATGCCGCCTATCCATTTAGCTGCTCCCATAATTTTTCTTGTTTAAAGTGCAAAAATAGAGATTTCTTACGAGAATTCCAGTAAAAGTGGATGAAGTATTGGGAGATGGGGGAAGATATTGCATTGGCAGACGGAGTGCTCGAAGAAGAAAAAAGATATTATCAATTAGTCGGCAGATGTATTGAATATTCCCGAACGCACTGCTATTCCGATTCGGTGTAACCATCCTTCTGTACCATTAGCGTTGCCCGGCATGTCGATATCTGCATCATCAGGGCGTCCTGGTGTCGTAATATCCTCCGCATCAAGGTCTTCGGGAAGTGTTTCCGGAATATGTCTTGAAGTGGATGTTACCTTGTAAATTTTCTGCATGGACTCGTTCAGATAGGTAGTAGCCCCGTAGGTAAAGAAAGGAATGATTACCTTGTCTTTCAGGTCGTATGCTTCGAGGAATGTACAGACTACCATTGCGGGTTGATGCCACCAGCAAGGCGAACCGACGAAAATTGTATCATATTTCGCCAATGCCTCTTTATCAAGCAGATTCGCTACTCCAGGGCGCAGGTCATTATAGGCTTCATGCTGAATGCGGTCGCTGTCATCGTAAGGATTTGCAGCATACGGTTCGGCAGCCTCAATGCGATGGATATCTGCGCCTGTAAGTTTCACGATACGTTCGGCAATGGCCTGGGTGTGTCCTTCGGCAGAAAAGTAGAGCACAAGCATATTGCCGTTTCCGGATGGAGTATCGGGAGTGTCGTCGGTGGTAGAGCATGCTGCCATTGTCGTTAGAGAGAGGAGCAAGAGCGGAATAAGAAGTAACTTTTTCATATTCGAGTTGTTTTTAGATATTTATTGATTAGTGTATTCTTCATCGCTTACAGGTTCATACCACTGTGTAGCACCCAAATGAACTTTTGTATTGATAGCTATATGCGTGAATCCGCTGTCGGGAGCCGCTCCGTGCCAATGCACCACATCTGCCGGAATAGCGACTACATCGCCGGGATTCAACACTTGTATAGGCTTCCCCTTTTCCTGATAGTAACCTTTTCCGGCGGTGGCAATCAGAATCTGTCCGCCCGGATGCGAATGCCAGCTGTTTCGGGCTTTCGGCTCGAATATCACGTCGGAGACTACCACATCGAATGTTTCACTGTCGGTCATCAGCCGTTGGAGGTATGCCGTTCCGTTGAAATTGCTGCCCTCGATGGCATCTCCTTGGGGAAAGAGAGAGGCTGATGCTTTTGGGGGTGTTTCAATCTTGTTTTCCGGTTTCGGACTGCAAGCACCAAGTGTTGCAGCCAGTAGAAATAAGTAAGTCATCTTTTTCATCTTGAAGAGTTATTTTAAATGTTGTTTAAAGAAAGAGTCCAGTTTGGGAAGCGTGATTTTCAGATATTTCGGCTGGTCGTATAAATCCACGTGCGTAGCTCCGGGTACGACAAACAGTTCTTTCGGTTCGGCGGCTTTCGCGTATGCGTCCTCAGAAAAATATTTCGATACTGCATTTTCTCCCACTATGAAAAGCATAGGACGTGGCGATATAGTCTCGATTTGCGCAAAGGGGAAGAAGTTCATCATCGGTGCGAGGCTCGTGTAGGAGTAATAGCCCGTAGAGTTGGGATGTTGACCGCGTTGTGGATTGTCGTAATAATCGAGGAAGTCGATGGCAAACTTCGGTGTGTTCTCATCCACTTTTTCGGGCAGGGCACGGATATCCTTGCGTACAGCCCCACCATATTCCATCGTACGCTGGCGGCCGATTTCATCAAGGATAGCCATACGCTGTTCGTAAGTCTGCGAGTCGCCTATACCCTGACGGCGGGCGCGGCCCATGTCGTACATACTGATGGTGGCAAGTGCCTTGATGCGATGGTCTATCTGCGTAGCACTGACAGAGTAGCAGCCTCCGCCACAGATGCCGATTACTCCTATCTTATCAGCATAGACAGCCGGATGGTTCGTGAGGAAATCGACTGCCGCACTGAAGTCTTCTACCCGCACTTCGGGCGATTCCATACGACGCGGATAACCGCCACTCTCGCCATAATAGGACGCATCGAAGGCTAATGCCACATAGCCGAGTTCCGCCAACTTACGGGCATGGAGTCCCGAAGTCTGTTCTTTGACGCCACCAAAGGGATGACCGACGATGATGGCGGCATATTTCTTTGTGGCATCATAGTCCGCAGGGAAATAGAGGTCGCCAACTATATCAATCAAAAAACGGTTGTGGAATGTCACTTTCTGTTTCTTCACGTCATTCTCCACTGCTACAATCGGGGTTTCCGGTTTGGTAGTCAACCCTTTGCTTTGCAATAATTCGTTCAATACTTGTTTGCCATTATCGGCTTCGCTACGTCCGATATTCTTTTCAATGATAGCCAGCACACCGCGTAATTCGTCCGGTGTTACGCCTACATTCAGCGCAATACCCATGTGCCCTTTCAGCATCGGTTCCACGCCTTTGCCCAAAGAAGCTATTATGGCAACGGTTGCCAGTTCCCGTTCGGCATAGGTCAGCACGTCCCGCTCGAAAAGCTCGGCAAAGAGATGTTCTTTAAGGAATACTTCGATTTCCGGGGCCAGGACGGCATAGTTGGCTTTCGGCGCATCTGCCGGGGTGCCCGAAATCTCTGCAAGAATGTCACGTCCGCGTTCGTATTTGCTGCGGGTATCGGTTATCGGTGACGCTTCGCGCCCCTGGTTGTCTCTGATGCCTTTTGCCTTACGCTCGTCAAGTACCGCAACCAATGTTTGCAGTCCGCGCAGGGCACGCGGAAAACCACAATAGGCGTAGGAATGGACCATAACTTATTTAAGCTCGCTGACGGTGATACCGCTATTCAGTCCACCGATAAGGACTGTTCTTAATTGGTCGAGGTGCCCCATGCTTGTAAGGGCTGCGACCTCTGCGATGTATTGTCGTTTACTGTTCATGGTTTGTTCTGCTCTCGGTGTTTGCGAAGCTGCGATGCCGCATCCAAAGACAAGTCCGAGTAGCGTTGTCATAATTCTCATTTTTAGTTTCATAATCTTTATTATTATGTATCAAGTTTTACTTGCTGCAAAATTAGGCTGGATTTTCCACTTCGACCGGTCATGAATTACGGTTTAAAGGATAATTTTTACTGATTGGAGAGATAACCTGAAGATATTTTCTACATTTGCATAGAAACCACTGAAATGGACTGTTATGGAGAAGGTTATGCAACTGAAAACGATAAAGGAGTACAATGACTATATGGGTGTGGAAACAAGGCATCCTCTGGTCAGTGTCATAGAGGGAAGCCGTATGCCGCACCCCGTACCCCATGCACGCAAGCACGTGGGGATGTATGTGATTTTTCTGAAAGAACTACGATGTACGGACGATTTGACCTACGGTCGTCGCTCTTACGATTTTCAGGAGAACACGCTGCTGTTTATCGCTCCGGGGCAAGTATTCGGGCATGAAGCCGACGGGTCGACTTTTACCGGTTCCGGATGGTGTCTGTTGTTCCATCCCGACCTGCTACGCGGTACGCCGCTCGGTCGGCATATGCAGGATTATACGTTTTTCTCATACGCCGCTAACGAAGCATTGCATCTATCCAAACAAGAGCAACAGACCATCATTGATTGTTTGACAAAGATTACGAGGAAACATACAACCAGGCAG
>ENA-OQCJ01000021-OQCJ01000021.1-human-gut-metagenome-genome-assembly--contig:-NODE-21-length-17788-cov-1.028141_pt1 | contig 17788 bp, 19 predicted proteins | sample MGYA00242501_ERZ504584 | MGnify/ENA primary metagenome ERZ504584 (study PRJEB26092, sample SAMD00036341) | human gut metagenome | host: Homo sapiens | study: EMG produced TPA metagenomics assembly of...
CTTTGCGAAGCCTCCCCCCGCACCGCTGAACGCTCACCGCCTTGCCAGCGCCGCCGCAGATTTTGCCGCCAAGGAGGCCTTTCTCAAGGCGGCGGGCACCGGCCTGCGGGAGCCCTTTTTCTCTATGTGAGATCGAGGCCGTCCGGCAGGAGAACGGTGCCCCGGCCTACCGCTTCAGCGGGCAGACCGCCGCATGGGTGGCGCAGCACCGGCTGCGGGCCCGGCTCTCTTTAAGCCACGAGGCGGCATGGCGCTGGCCTTCTGCACGCTGGAAGAGGAAAGCTGACCACCCCTTGTGCATACAATGGAATATCGCCCCCGCACTGCATAAGCCGCACCCCGCCTGCGCATACTGAGAGCAGACAGGATGCGCCGGACGCATCACATAGCGGGGCACATCCTCCAGACAAACAGGAGGGAGATTCCATGGAGGTACACAGAGGAGAAGTTTTTTACGCCGATCTTTCACCGGTGGTGGGCTCGGAACAGGGCGGCATCCGGCCGGTGCTCATCGTCCAGAACGAGATCGGCAACCGGCACAGCCCCACCGTGATTGCAGCGGCCATTACATCCCGGCTGGACAAAGCCCGCCTGCCCACCCATATCAATATCCGGGCGGCAGATACCGGCCTTGCCAAGGACAGTGTGGTGCTGCTGGAACAGATCCGCACGCTGGATAAGCACCGCCTGCGCGAGCGGGCCGGGCAGATCACGCCCGAGGATCAGCGCCGGGTGAATCAGGCACTGGATGTCAGCCTTGGGCTGGACAGCTACTGACAAAAAAACGAGACTGCCAGATCCTGGCAGTCTCGTTTTTTTGATGATTCCGGTTATTTTACGCTGTCCTGCGCGTCGTGGAGCAGGGCGTATTCGCGGATCTTTTCCAGCGTCTGCTCACTCAGGATATGCTCTGCCTTGCAGGCATCCTCGGCGGCGACCTCCTCGTCCACGCCCAGCTGCACAAAGAAATGGGTCAGCAGGCGGTGGCGGCTGTAGATGCGCTCTGCGATCTCGCGGCCCGGTTCCAGCAGGGTCAGGTTGCCCTCACCGTCCACCGCGATATAGCCGTTCTCCCGCAGCTTCTTCATGGCAATGCTCACGCTTGCCTTGGTATAGCCCAGCTCATTGACCACGTCGATGGAACGGACACGGCCCATTCTCTGGTTGAGCATCAGGATCGTTTCAAGATAATCTTCTGCGGATTGGTGGATCTGCATGGTATCGGCCTCCTGCTTCTTGATTCCCGGCCCGGGGCTGAAAACGCACGTCGGTTCGGTTTGTTATAGAATACCACATTCTCCCGGGGGATGCAAGCAATCCCTAAAAGTTTGTTAAAACAAACCGACTTAAAACATGAAAAATTGGTGGGTTTGTGCGCAGGAACCACCGGGCAGCAGGCAGGGGGAAAGGGAAGAGGAAGGGAAAAGGAAGGTTTTTTGTGTGAAACTCACAGTCTCCAACGTGTTTTTGAACAACAGCTGTGCAAGCCGCAGAAAATGGCTCCAAGACAAAAATTAGGTGTGTCGAAATCTGTTTTTTGTGATAAAATAAAAACAGATATGCGCTTTCAGCATCTGATTTCATCGTCAAGACAACAGGAACATTGAAGGAGTTGTAAGTATGTCCAACGAGATCAATCCGATGGCATTTTTCCAGGAACCCAGCGTGGCAGACCTGCGTCTGCTGGCCTGCCCCGGTGCAGAGGAGCTGACCGAGCTGATCGACCAGCATCTGGTGGAATGGGCAAAGTCCGCAGGCGTGGAGAAGGATAGCTTTATCATTCCCTGCGAGTGCCCCCGCTTCCAGAGCGGTGACGCAAAGGGCCTGGTCAGGGAGTCTGTGCGCGGCGACGATATCTTTATCGTTATCGATCCGGGCAATTACAGCGTTACCTACAACCTGTTCGGTTACGAGAACCACCTCTCCCCGGATGACCACTTTGCCAACCTCAAGCGCCTGATCCAGGCAGTGGCCGGCAAGGCACACCGTGTGTCCGTTATCATGCCCAGCCTGTACGGCGGCCGCCAGCATCGCCGCGTGGTTCGCGAGAGCCTGGACTGCGCTGTGGCCCTGCAGGAGCTGCAGACCATGGGCGTGCGCAACATCATCACCTTTGATGCCCACGATCCCCGCGTTCAGAACGCTGTGCCGCTGCTCAGCTTCGACAATGCAATGCCCACCTATCAGGTGCTCAAGAGCCTGCTGAAGAAGAACCCCGAGATCAGCTTTGATAAGGAGAAGTTCATCGTGGTCAGCCCCGACGAGGGTGCCATGAACCGCAACATGTACTTCTCCAGCGTGCTGGGCTGCAACCTGGGCATGTTCTACAAGCGCCGCGATTACACCCGCGTGGTGAACGGCCGCAACCCCATTGTGGCACACGAGTATCTGGGCGATTCCGTTGAGGGCAAGACTGTCTTTATCGCTGATGATATCATTGCTTCCGGCGAGAGCATGCTGGAGGTTGCAGGCAACCTGAAGGAGCGCGGTGCTGCCCGCATCATTGCCAATGCGACCTTCCCGCTGTTCACCAGCGGCCTGAAGAAGTTCGATCAGGCAGTTGCCGATGGCAAGCTGGACTACGTTGTGGGCACCAACCTGACCTACCGCCAGCCCGAGCTGCTGACCCGCGACTGGTATGTTGACGTGGATGTCTCCAAGTATGCTGCCTACTTTGTGGTGGCACTGAACCACGATATGTCTGTTTCCAGCATCATCGATCCCATCAAGAAGATCGAGGCTCTGCTGGCAAAGCGCGGCTGATCAGAAAAAATGCAATGCAAAAGGAGCTGTACTCCCGCGGGGGTACAGCTCCTTTTCGTATGTACAGCATTCAGCAGAAGCCGGGGCTGCTGTTCCTCAGCGGTTCCGGTAGGCCTCCGGACCTTCCAGATACAGATCTCCGCCGTGGGCATCCAGGATGACAGTCAGGGGCATGTCCTGTACGGTCAGGCGGCGGACGGCCTCACAGCCGAGGTCGGGCCAGGCGATGACCTCCAGCGTCTGGACGCTCTTGGCCATCAGGCACCGGCACCGCCCAGAGCGGCCAGATAGACCGCGCCGTTGCGGACAACGGCTTCCTTGACAGCGGCATCCCGCTTGCCCTTGCCGATCATGATTTTGTTGCCCAGGTCCAGCAGGCGGGGGCTCATGGCATCCATCCGGCCGCTGGTGGTGGGGCCGGCAGAGCCGATGACCTCACCCGGGCGCTCCGGGGTGGGGCCGACGTAGTAAATGGCGCTGCCCTCAAGGTCGAAGGGGAGCGGTTCGCCCCGGTCCAGTGCTTCGATCATCCGCTTGTGGGCCTGATCCCGGGCGGTATACACCACGCCGGAAAGCAACACGGTATCGCCTGCCCTGAGGGGGGCCAGATCCTGGGCGGTGCAGGGGGTGGTTAAGGTATATTGCATAGGTTTCTCCTTTGTACAACCTCTCAGTCGGGCTTGCGCCCGCCAGCTCCCCTGGTAGGGGAGCCTCTGGCGTATCCGGCAAGTTTTACCCGGCTGCCAAGGCCTCTCCTACTAGGAGAGGTGGCAATGCGAAGCATTGACGGAGAGGTTTGACCCTTATAAAGTTGCGCTGGCGCGGCGGGTGACATGGCAGGAAACGTTCACGGCCACGGGCAGGCCCGCCACATGGGTGGGCATCTGCTCAATGGCAAGGCCCAGACAAGTGGTCTGGCCGCCAAAGCCCTGCGGGCCGATGCCCAGCGCATTGATGGCGGTCAGCAGCTCCCGCTCCAGCTGCGCGTAGTAGGGGTCGGGGTTGGGAACATCCAGCGGGCGGAGCAGTGCCTTTTTGGCAGATAGGCCACCTTGTCAAAGCTGCCGCCCACGCCGATGCCCAGCACGATGGGCGGGCAGGGGTTGGAACCGGCCAGCTGGACGGTCTCCAGCACGAACTTCCGAAAGCCCTCCACGCCGTCGGCGGGCTTGAGCATCTGGATGCGGCTCATGTTCTCGCTGCCAAAGCCCTTGGGGGCCACGGTGATGGTGCAGCCGTCGCCGTCCACCAGATGAACGGTGATGGCGGCGGGGGTGTTGTCGCCGGTGTTGCCCCGGCGCAGCGGGTCGGCCACGATGCTCTTGCGCAGGTAGCCGTCCGTATAGCCGCGGCGCACGCCCTCGTGGATGGCGGCTTCAAAGCTGCCGTCGATGTGGACATCGGTGCCCAGCTCCACAAACACGCAGGCCATGCCGGTGTCCTGGCAGATGGGCAGGTCTTTTTCTCTGGCGGCGCTCAGGTTGGACCACAGCAGGTCCAGGGTATTCTTTGCCAGCGGCCAGGGCTCTTCCTGCCGGGCCTTGTCCAGCGCCGCCTGCACATCCTGCGGCAGGCGGGTGTTGGCCTCGATGCAGAGCCGGGCTACGGTATCGGTGATGGCTTGTGCGGAGATGTTCCTCATCTCGTGTTCCTCCCTTTACAGGCGGGCAACGCCGGTCTCGCGGGCAGCCTTTGCCACGGCAGCAGCCACGGCCTCGGCCACACGGGGGTCGAACGGCGCCGGGGATGATGTTCTCCTCGCTGCGGTCGCATCGGTGATCAGGTCAGCGATGGCATAGGCTGCGGCCAGCTTCATCTGGTCGTTGATATCGCGGGCGCGGACGCTCAAAGCTCCCTTGAACAGGCCGGGGAAGCAGAGCACATTGTTGACCTGGTTGGGGAAGTCGCTGCGGCCGGTGGCCATCACGCGCACGCCGCCTGCCTTGGCATCGTCCGGCATGATCTCGGGGGGTGGGGTTGGCCATGGCAAAGACGATGGCATCCTTGTTCATGGTCTTGCACAGCTCGGTGGTCAGGATGCCGGGGCGGGACACGCCGATGAATACGTCGGCTCCCTCGATGGCTTCCTTCAGGCCGCCCTTGATCTGGCGGGGGTTGGTCACCTCGCCCAGCCAGTTCTTGTGGGCCTCGGCGCTGTTGCAGCCCTTGTACAGGGTGCCGAACTGATCCACGGCCACGATATCCTTTGCGCCAGCGGTCATCAGCATCTTGATGATGGCAGTACCGGCAGCGCCAGGGCCGTTCAGGACGATGTGCACGTCCTCCATCTTTTTGCCCACCACGCGCAGGGCGTTGATGAGGGCAGCGGTGACCACGATGGCGGTGCCGTGCTGATCATCGTGGAACACAGGGATGTCCAGCTCCCGCTCCAAGGTCTCCTCGATCTCGAAGCACTCGGGGCTCTTGATATCCTCCAGATTGATACCGCCAAAGGTGGGGGCAATGGCCTTGCAGGCCGCGATCACGCTGGCGGCATCGTGGGCATCGATGCAGATGGGGAAGGCATCCACGCCGCCGAACTCCTTGAACAGCACGGCTTTGCCCTCCATCACAGGCAGACCGGCCTCGGGGCCGATGTCACCCAGGCCCAGCACGGCGGTGCCGTTGGAGACAACGGCCACCATGTTGCCCTTGAAGGTGTACTTATAAACATCATCGGGGTTTTCCTTGATCTTGCGGCAGGGCTCGGCAACGCCGGGGGTGTAGGCGGTAGACAGGTCATCACGGGTCCTGACCTCCACCTTGCTGGTAATGCCCACCTTGCCGTGGTGGGTCTCGTGCATTTCAAGGGCGGCTTTGTTGTAATCCATGGGGTGTTCCTCCGTTTGTATCGGGCGCTTCCCGCGGAAGGGAGCGGCCGGGGTTTCTCGTATCTCCTTTATTTTAACAGAACCGGGCGGGCATTTCCACCGGAAAAGCCGCTTTTTCGGCCGGTGCCCCGCAAAAGTCGGACAAACCCGGCGCTCTATTTGTGGAATTTCTGCAAAATTCTTTTCTTTTTCACTTTTGCCCTTTATAATAAGGTCTGTACTATGCGACCCGAATCTGAACCCGGCGGGATGCCGGTGTTCCAACAGGAGGAACTTTATTTTGAAAAAGATCATCACAAAGGCAGTCTGCCTGCTCTGCGCCGGTGCGCTGGTGCTGGGCGCAGCAGGCTGCTCCAAGTCCGCTGATTCTTCTTCTGCCGCTTCCAGCACAGCCGCCGCTGTTTACGGCAGCGCGGAAGATTACGATTACGAGAACTTCTCTTACAGCAGCGGTCTGGACGAGAATGGCTACTGGGAGGGCGTGAAGGCGCTTGACTATGTCACCCTGCCCGAGAACTTTGCAAGCCTTACCTTCAAGCGTTCTGAGATCGAGCCCACCGAGGAGGAGGCCCAGAGCGAGATCGACAGCCTGCTCAGCGACCACGCCACCGAGAAGCAGGTGAAGGACCGTGCCGCAGCGGACGGTGATACCGTCAACATCGACTATACCGGGTCCGTGGATGGCGTTGCGTTCAGCGGCGGCACTTACAGCGGCTACAGCCTGACCCTGGGCAGCGGTACTTTCGTCGATGGCTTTGAGGATCAGATCGTAGGCCACACTCCCGGCGAGATCTTTGATGTCACCGTGACCTTCCCGGAGGGATACAGCGATTCTACCGATTCCGAGGGCAACACCGTTGTCCTGAGCGGCAAAAAAGCCGTGTTCTCCGTTACCCTGAACTACATCAGCGAGAAGGTCCTGCCCGAGCTGACCGACGCGTGGGTGGCCGAGAACTACGGCGAGAGCGATGGTGTTCACACCGTGGAGGAGCTGAAAGCGCTCTACCAGAAGATGCTCTACAACACCAACCTGCAGAACGCCATCATGGACGACCTGCTGGCGAACTCCACCTTCAAGGAGCTGCCCAAGGAGGTCACAGATTATCAGGTGAACCAGTGCCTGAACTACTACTACACCATGGCCAACTACTACGGCTACGATCTGGACAGCTTTGTGCAGACCGCCGCTGGCTATGAGAACGCCGATGCCCTGCTGGAGGGAATGAGCGACAGCATCACCACCTACTCCAAGGAGGCCCTGCTCTATCAGGCAGTGGCCGAGACACTGGACATCGTGCCCACCCAGGAGCAGATCGATACCTATTCCTCCTACACCGGCACCTATGGTGAGAACTACTGCACCATGGTCGCCCTGATGGATGCCGTAACCGATGCGCTGACGGAAAGCGCAGTGGTGAGCTGAGTCTCTTGCATCTCCATATTAAGAAAAGTGTGTGCCGCTTCGGGTCTGCCGGGGCGGCATTTTTTGTCTTGTTTGCAAACAATTTGTGAATTGTTGCCGTACCATCGAAAACCCTATTGACAAAGTGGGGTGTTTGGAGTATATTTTTAGCAGTCGAACAGATAGAGTGCTAAAAATGAAATGGCAATCAATCTGAAAGACTGCTGAAATAACACTTCCGGTACGAATGGAGGTCGATTCTATGAATACCAATCAATATACGCAGAAAAACGCTGGAAGCTCTGCAGGCTGCCCAGCAGCTGGCTGTGGAGTACCAGCACAACGCTTTGGAGCCGGAACATCTGCTGCACGCCCTGGCTTCGCAGGAGCAGGGCCTGATCCCGCAGCTTCTGCAGAAACTGAACGTGGACCCGGGCAGCTTTGCTGCTGCCGTGGCCGAAAAGCTGTCGGCCCTGCCCCGGGTGTCCGGCTCCGGCCGTGACCCGGACAAGGTCTATATCTCGCAGGCAACGGATAAAGTCCTGAGCGCCGCCGCCCGGGAAGCCAAGGCCATGAAGGACGAATACGTCAGTGTTGAGCATGTGTTCCTGGGCCTGCTGGATGAGCCGACCCAGAACACCACGGAGCTGTTCCGCGCCTTCAACATCAAGAAGGATGCGTTCCTGCAGCAGCTGACTGCCGTGCGCGGCAACCAGCGCGTGACCAACGACAACCCCGAGGACACCTACAACGCCCTGCAGAAGTACGGCCAGGATCTGGTCGATCTGGCCCGGAAGCAGAAGCTGGACCCCGTGATCGGCCGTGATCAGGAGATCCGCAACGTGATCCGCATCCTGTCCCGTAAGACCAAGAACAACCCCTGCCTGATCGGTGAGCCCGGCGTTGGTAAGACTGCCATCGCCGAGGGCCTGGCCCAGCGGATCGTGCGCGGCGATGTGCCCGAGAACCTGAAGGACCGCACCGTGTTCAGCCTGGACATGGGCGCTCTGGTAGCCGGTGCAAAGTACCGCGGTGAGTTTGAGGAGCGCCTGAAGAGCGTCCTGAATGAGGTCAAGAAGAGCGAGGGCAAGATCATCCTCTTCATTGATGAGCTGCACACCATCGTGGGTGCGGCAAGACCGACGGTGCCATGGACGCGGGCAACCTGCTCAAGCCCATGCTGGCCCGGGGCGAGCTGCACTGCATCGGCGCAACCACGCTGGACGAATATCGCCAGTATATCGAAAAAGACCCCGCTCTGGAGCGCCGGTTCCAGCCGGTGCAGGTGGATGAGCCCACGGTGGAGGACACCATTTCCATCCTGCGCGGCCTGAAGGAGCGCTATGAGGTGTTCCACGGCGTAAAGATCAGCGATAATGCGCTGATCGCCGCCGCAACCCTCTCTGACCGCTATATCACCGACCGTTTCCTGCCGGATAAGGCCATCGACCTGGTGGATGAAGCCTGCGCCATGATCAAGACTGAGATGGACAGTATGCCCAGCGAGATGGATGATCTGGCCCACCGCATCACCCAGCTGCAGATCGAGCAGGTCAGCCTGAAAAAGGAGACCGATGCCCTGAGCCAGAGCCGCCTGCATGAGCTGGAAAAGGAACTGGCCGAGCTGCAGGATAAGTTCCGCAGCATGAAGGCAAAGTGGGAAAACGAGAAGAACGCCATTGGCAAGGTGCAGACCCTGCGTGAGCAGATCGAGCAGACCAATGCCGCCATTGAGAAAGCCCAGCGTGAGTATGACCTGAACAAGGCTGCTGAGCTGAAATACGGCAAGCTGCCCGAGCTGCAGAAACAGCTGGAAGCGGAGGAAAAGCTGGCCAACGAGAAGAAGGAGGACAGCCTCCTGCGTGACCGTGTGACCGACGAGGAGATCGCCCGCATCGTGGCCCGCTGGACCGGCATCCCGGTGGAGAAGCTGGTGGAGGGCGAGCGCGAGAAGCTGCTGCACCTGGACGATGTGCTCCACAAGAGAGTCATCGGTCAGGACGAGGCCGTGACCAAGGTGAGCGAGGCCATCCTGCGCAGCCGCGCAGGCATCGCCAACCCCAACCGCCCCATCGGCAGCTTCCTCTTCCTCGGCCCCACCGGTGTGGGCAAGACCGAGCTGGCAAAGGCGCTGGCACAGGCTCTGTTTGACGATGAGCGCAACATGGTGCGTATCGATATGACGGAGTACATGGAGAAGTTCAGCGTCAGTCGCCTGATCGGCGCGCCTCCGGGATACGTGGGTTATGAGGAGGGCGGCCAGCTGACCGAGGCTGTCCGCCGCAAACCCTACAGCGTGGTGCTGTTCGATGAGGTGGAAAAGGCCCACCCCGACGTGTTCAACATCCTGCTGCAGGTGCTGGACGATGGCCGCATCACCGACAGCCAGGGCCGTACCGTGGACTTCAAGAACACGGTGATCATCCTGACCTCGAATCTGGGCAGTGACATCATCCTGAACGATCTGGAGCAGCGCCGGGCCAATGGCTCCAACGAGCTGAGCGAGGACGCAAAGCATCAGATCGACCTGCTGCTCAAGAGCAAGTTCCGCCCCGAGTTCCTGAACCGTCTGGACGAGATCGTCTACTACAAGAGCCTGACCAAGGACGAGATGCGCAAGATTGTGGATCTGCAGCTGCAGGATCTGCGCAACCGCATGGAGGAGGGCAAGCACCTCAAGCTGGAGGTCACCACCGCCGCCAAGGACTTCATCATTGATTCTGCCTACGACAGTGTTTATGGTGCACGTCCCATCAAGCGCTTCATCCAGAGCCGCGTGGAGACCCTGATCGCCAAGGCCATCATCAAGGGCAGTTATGCCGAGGGCGATACCCTGACGGTGGATTATGACGGCAGCGCATTGGTTCTGCGTTAAAATTTACCGGTTTTGTACATGGAGTACAGACCAAACGCTTGCACCCGTGTGCAGAATATGTTATTATAGAAAATAACATTGATGTGCTTTTCATCGCGGAACAGCCACGGTGGAAAGCACATTTTTGTACACCTAGGAAAGAACTCCTTCCGTCATCGCTGCGCGATGCCACCTCCCTCGGTGAGGGAGGCTGACCGTGCGGCAAGGCTCCCTCTTTGAGGGAGCTGGCTGCGAAGCAGACTGAGGGAGTCTGTTCTTTAATAAAAAACAGAAAGTTGAGTGTGATTTTCCTTTATTATGGACGATGGCAGTATGACGCTCTGGGTAGCGCTGGTGATCCTGGTGGGTTTCTCCGCCTTTTTCTCCGCATCCGAGACCGCATTTTCCTCCCTGAATCAGATCCGCCTGAAAAGCCGCGCCGAGGACGGCGATTCCTCTGCCGCCCGGGTGCTGGCCATGGCGGAGCAGTATGACAAGCTGCTCTCCACCATCCTCATCGGCAACAATATCGTGAACATCGCCGCCGCTTCTATCGGCACCATCCTGTTTACCCAGATGCTGGGTGCCGAGCGGGGCGCGACGGTGTCCACCATTGTGCTGACGATCATCGTGCTGATCTTTGGCGAAGTGACTCCCAAGAGCCTGGCCAAGGAGATGCCGGAAAAGGTGGCCACGGCAGTCTCGCCCTTCCTTGTGCTCCTGCTGGCCCTGATGACCCCGCTGACCTGGCTGTTCACCCAGTGGAAAAAGCTGCTGGGCCACTTTGTCCACAGCGGCGAGGCCGATACCATCACAGAGGGTGAGCTGATGACCATGGTCAGCGAGGCTGAAAATGACGGCGAACTGACCGACCGGGAAAGCGAGCTCATCCGCAGCGCCATCGAGTTCGATGACGTGGAGGTGGAAGAGATCCTGACCCCCCGTGTGGATGTGGTGGCTGTGGAGGATGATATCCCGCTGGAGGAGCTGGCCCAGACCTTTGCGGAGTCCGGTTACTCCCGTCTGCCTGTCTACCACGGCACCATTGATAACATCATTGGTGTGGTACATGAAAAGGATTTCTATATCGCCCGCCTGAAAAAGGCGACCAAGATCGATGATCTGGTGGTGCCCACCCTGTATACCACGGGCTCCACGCAGATCTCCCAGCTGCTGCGCACCCTCCGGGAGCAGCACCACCACCTGGCCGTTGTTGTGGACGAATACGGCGGCACCGAGGGTATCATCACGCTGGAGGATATCCTGGAAGAGCTGGTGGGTGAGATCTGGGATGAGCACGACGAGGCCACTGAGGACTTCCGCAAGCAGTCGGACGGCAGCTGGCTGGTGTCCGGCTCTGCCAGCGTCGATGATCTGTATGAGGAGCTCGACCTGCCGGAGGAAGAGGACATCGATTCCAATACCGTCAACGGTCTGGTGCAGGAAAAGACCTGCCATCTGCCCAAGGTAGGCGACCGCTTTACCCTGGGCGAGTACGATGGTGTTGTTACCCGCACCGCCAAGCGCCGCGTGACGGAGGTGCGCCTGACTCCCGCCGCCCCGGCTGAGGATGCCGAGAAGGACGACGAAAAGGATAAGCGCTTCTCCCGCATTGCGCAGCGCGGGGAGAGCCGCTGACAGGAAGCATAAGATAGAAACAGTGAAACGCCGTCGGGTGGAGCTTTTGGCTCTGTCCGGCGGCGTTTTCTTGATTCAAGTCCTTGCCCGCGGCCCTGCACTGTGCTAAACTGAATAAAATACAGAACGCAGGAGGACAAGGAACTTGAAACGGATGTCGAAGTTTGCGCGCCGGTGTGCGGCGCTGATGCTGGCGGTGGTGCTGCTCTGCATGGCAGTGCCTGCCGCCTTTGCAGCGGAAGGGGACACCCTGCCCGCCGGTGCCACCACCATGGGCGGTGCCAACACTACTCTGATCCCGGACGCGGAGGAAAACTGCCTGAGCTGGCTCTTCGGCTCCGGCGATACCATCACCATGCCCTACCTGAACGTCAAGGGGCAGGGTCTGCGCCGGAACGTGACCCTGGATCTTGAGGACTGTCTGGTGGGCATCACCTACACCGAGCTGGGCTCCATCGGCAGCTATGTCAGTGACGCGGCGGCACAGCAGGCGTGGAAAGCGCAGGCGGTGGCCATCCACTCCTATCTGGAATACCACAAGAAATACGGCTCTTCGGCCAACGCGCTGGTGTACACCCCCGTGGATCAGATCCCTTCCTCTGCCCGCAGCGCCATCCGCAGGGCAGTCTCTGAGGTCAAGGACGAGGTGCTGACCTGCAACGGCAGCGTCATCGATGCAGTGTGGTCGGCCAGCGCGGGGTACAACACCCAGACCGGCGTGTACGGCACCTGCTCCGGTCTGGATGCCTGGGGCACCGATGTGCCCTATCTGCAGAGTGTGGAAAGCCCCTACGAGGAGCAGTATCACAACCTGATGCGCCGGGTCATCGGCAAGGATTACCGCTATACCGAGTACAACGACAGCAAGACCGGCCAGCCCTACGAGAGCGCCGACACCACCCATAAGGATCTGGGCGGCTTTGTCCAGTACAATACCTTTGTCTCGAACGGAAAGAGCTACCGCTACATCGGCCAGTTCGTTTCCTCCCGCTACTGCTTTGATTTCAGCGCGGACGAGAACGGAACTCCCTGCATGAACTACTATGCTTCGGCCACGGTGTGGGCATGAGCCAGTGCGGCATGGTGGGCTATGCGCAGGAGCAGGGCATGGGCTACCGGGACATCCTGCGCCACTACTATACCGGCGTGTCCTTTGGCACGGTAGGCAGCGGCAGCTCGAACGGAGGCCTGTTCGGCTGGCTGTGGAGCCTGCTGGGACTGTAATAAATTTTGCACCGGAAAGCGCAGGAAATGCGGAAAAGCGCTTCTCAAACGGGACGAAATCTGGTATACTATTATAGTTTGTAAAAATGCGTCTGGGCGGCGGAATGGCCCAGTGAAGTGGAGAAGTCGGAATGCAGTTGGAGAAAGCAAAGGAAACAAAGCAGGACATGGAGCGCTGCCGCCTGTTGGCACAGCGCATTGCGGAGGAGCTGGCCCCGGCAACAGCTGCGGTGCTGAACGCCGAGACCCCGGCACTGGAAAAGGCCCTGCACCGGGCGGGCGTGGATGTCAACCCCTTTACAGTGGCTGCCCGGCAGGCAGACCTTCTGGTGGTGGAGGACCCCGCCTGGGTGGAGATGCCCGCGCAGCTGCCCGGACAGGTGCTGCTGGTGTTTACCGGCAGCAACGTGGCTGAGGGCTGGGCCGAGGAACTGGCCCGCCGGGGCTACTACCGGGATTTCCGCTGGCGCAGCCGGGGCCGTGCCCAGCAGTCGGCTCTGTACTGCACGGTCCAGCCTGCCACCGCCGAGATGATCGCGGGCTATGAGAAGGAACTGGACCTCCTGCGCGACCGGATGGTGCGTGCAGAGCGCACCTGCAACGAGGAAGCCGCCCTCATTGAGCGGCTCCGCAGCGACCTTTCCCTGAGCCGCAGCCATGCCCAGAACCTGGAAAAGACCCTGAACGAGGTGACCAGCTCCACCTTCTGGAAGCTGACCTGGCCCATGCGGTATGTTGTCAGCAAGAGCCGCCAGATCTGGCACACCTTCCCGCTTTTCGTCCTGCTGGGTGAGCTGCGCCGGGACGGCATCTCGGGAGTGCGGGAGCACGCCCGCGCCAGGCGGGAATATGCCGCCCTCTTCCCGGGGAACCTCCTGCGGGCTGACCGCTTTGCCCCGGTGGAGCTGCTGGTCAGGCAGGCAAATGATCAGCCTGCCGGGCCCAAGATCAGCATCGTGGTGCCCCTGTACAACACCCCGCTGGATTTCCTGGACGAGATGCTGGACTCCGTGGTGAACCAGACCTACAAGAACTGGGAGCTCTGCTGCGTGGATGCCGGAAAGGATGAGGCTGTGGGCCGGCATGTGCAGGCCCGTGCGAAGGCCGATGCACGCATCCGGTATCAGAAGCTGGAAAAGAATGAGCTGATCCCCGGCAATACCAACAGGGGCTTTGAGATGGCCACCGGTGAATATATCGCACTGCTGGATCACGATGACCTGCTGCATCCCTGCGCCCTGTGGTACGCGGCCAGGGCCATTGCTGAGCAGAAGGCCGACTTTGTCTACACCGACGAGGCGACCTTTGAGGGAAAGCCGGAGCATGTGGTGCTCTACCACTTCAAGCCCGACTTCATGCTGGACAACCTCCGCTCCAACAACTACATCTGCCACCTGACCGTGTTCAGCCGCGCCCTGATGGAGCGGGCCGGCGGCGGCGAGCGGATGGAGTACAACGGCAGCCAGGATTACGAGCTGTTCCTCCGCCTGACGGAACAGGCTGAGAAGATCGTTCACATCCCCCCATGCCCTGTATTACTGGCGCTCCAGCCCCGGCAGCACGGCGGCGGATATCTCCGCCAAGACCTACTGCATCGACGCAGGCATTGCGGCCCTCAAGGCCCACTATGCCCGCTGCGGGATCGCTGTGGATGATGTCGCCTCATCCCCGGCACCCCGGGCTATTACAAGACCGATTACACCATTGAGCACCCGGGCCGGGTAAGCATCCTCATCCCCACCTGCGACCACATCCGGGATCTGGAGCTCTGCGTGGATTCCATCTATGCCCGCACCACCTACCCGGATTTTGAACTCATCCTCATTGAGAACAACAGCAAGCAGCCCGAGACCTTCCGCGCCTATGAGCGGATGCAGAAGGAACACCCGGACAACCTCAAGGTCGTGACCTGGGAGGGCAAGGGCTTTAATTACAGCGCCCTGAACAACTTTGGCGAGCAGTATGCCACCGGCGAATACCTGCTGCTGCTCAACAACGATACTGAGGTCATCACCCCCAACTGGCTGGAGGAAATGGTCATGTACGCCCAGCAGAAGCGGGTGGGCTGTGTGGGTGCAAAGCTGCTCTACCCCGATGACACCATCCAGCACGCCGGCATCGGCTTTGGCATCGGCGGTGTGGCGGGCCACCTGCACAAGTATTTCCCGGCGGCATCCGATGGCTACATGGGGCGGCTGAACTATGTGCAGGATGTTTACGGCGATACCGCCGCCTGCCTGCTCATCCGCAGGGAGATCTATGATGAGATGAACGGCCTGGACGAGAGCTATGCCGTGGCCTTCAACGATGTGGATTTCTGTGTCCGTGTGCGGGAGGCGGGTTACACCAATGTGTTTACCCCCTTTGCCCAGCTCTACCACTACGAGAGCAAGAGCCGCGGCACCGAGGACAACCCAGAAAAGCAGAAGCGCTTCCAGGGCGAGGTACTCCGCTTCCAGGCCCGCTGGGGAGACCTGCTGGCCGCGGGGGATCCCTGCACCAACCCCAACTTTGATATCCAGCGTGAGGACTTCACGCTGAAGATACTGCCTTTGGAGTGAATTGATGAAACTATCAGCCTGTATCGTTGTTTACAACGGCTATGACGAGGCGCTGAAGGCGGCGCAGACGGTGCTGCACTGCACACGCCGCTACCCGGTGACCCTTTACCTGGTGGACAATGCCAGCCCGGACGGCAGCGGCAAAAAAGCTGGAGCAGGCCGTGGCGGACGGCCTGCTGGCAGCAGGCCCGGGCCAGCAGGTGGTGGTGCACTGCCGCACCGAGAACGGCGGCTTTGGCACCGGCCATAATATGATCCTGCCCGAGCTGGACAGTGATTTCCACTTTATCCTCAATCCGGATATCCAGCTGACCGCTGATACCCTGAGTGATCTGGCCGACTGGATGGCTGCCCACCCGGATGCCGTGATGGCCCGGCCCTCGCTGGTATTCCCGGACGGCAAGCCCCAGCAGCTGCCCCTGCGCCGGTGCGCCCTGCGGCCCATGCTCTACCGCCAGCTGCCCCGGCTCAGCTTCTGGAAAGGCCAGAACGACCACTACCTGATGCTGGATGAGGACCTGACCAGGCCCATCGAGATCGAGTTCTGCACCGGCAGCTTTTCCGGTGTGCGCACCAGCACCTTCAAGGCGGTGGGCGGCTTTGACGAGAGCTACTTCATGTATGTGGAGGATGCGGATCTCACCCAGAAGATGCGCACCCGGGGCAAGGTGTATCTGGTGCCCCAGTATACCGCCATCCACGCCTGGCACCGCGCTGCCCACCGGGATCTCAAGCCCGCCCTCTGGCAGACAGGAAACCTGCTGAAGTATTTCCATAAGTGGGGCTTCAGGTGGTAAGAAACGCTCCACCATCGCGATGTGCTGCCGCCGTGGGCGGCTGAACGGTTCTGTTTGACGGCCTGTTCCGGAAAAAATTCTGGAACAGGCCGTTTTTTCTTGCTTTTTTTTCGATTTGAGAGTAGAATAAAGTGTAAAACTATCTGATGCCGCCCCGCGCGGCCAGAACTTTTACCCTGTAACTTTGTTGACAGCGGACGCAGCTCCGCTTTGAATATTACGAGGTGAGCGTTTCACCCCGTATAGCTGCACAACTTTTTCAATACAAATAAAGGAGTGCACAAATTATGAAAGGCATTATTCTGGCCGGCGGTGCCGGCACCCGGCTTTATCCGCTGACGATGGTCACCAGCAAGCAGCTGCTGCCTGTCTACGATAAGCCCATGATCTACTATCCTCTGTCCACCCTCATGCTGGCGGGCATTCAGGATATCCTGATCATCTCCACCCCCACTGATACGCCGCGCTTTGAGGCGCTGCTGGGCGATGGCAGCCAGTACGGCATCCATCTGCAATATAAGGTCCAGCCCTCTCCCGATGGTCTGGCACAGGCCTTTATTCTGGGCGAAGAGTTCATCGGCGACGACTGCTGCGCCATGATCCTGGGCGACAACATCTTCTACGGCAACGGCTTCTCCAAGATCCTCAAGACTGCCGCCGCCAATGCAGAGACCAAGGGCCGCTGCACTGTGTTCGGCTACTATGTGCAGGACCCCGAGCGCTTTGGCATCGTGGAGTTCGACAAGGACGGCAAGGTGCTCAGCGTGGAGGAAAAGCCCCAGCATCCCAAGTCCAACTACGCCATCACCGGCCTGTACTTCTACAACAAGGAAGTGGTGCAGATGGCAAAGCAGGTAAAGCCCTCTGCCCGCGGCGAGCTGGAGATCACCACCCTGAACGATATGTACCTGAAGAAGGACGAGCTGGATGTCCAGCTGCTGGGCCGTGGTTTTGCATGGCTGGATACCGGCACGATGGAGAGCCTGGTGGATGCCGCCGACTTTGTCCGCATGGTCGAGAAGCGTCAGGGCATCAAGATCAGCGCCCCCGAAGAGATCGCCTTCAAGTATGGATGGATCGACCGCGAGACCCTGCTGGAGAGCGCTTCCCGTTATGGTAAGAGCCCCTACGGCCAGCACCTCAAGAACGTGGCCGATGGAAAACTGAGATATTGATGCAGGAGGGGAATCACCCATGAAAATCATCGTCACCGGCTGCAAGGGCCAGCTTGGCACCGAGATCATCAAGCAGCTGCGGGAGGGCCGCAGCGAGATCGGCCCCATTCCCGAAAAGCTGATGAACGCCACCGTGATCCCGGTGGATCTGCCGGAGCTGGATATCTCCAATTACAGGATGGTGGATGAGTTCGTGCGGCGCAACCGCCCGGATATCATCATCAACTGCGCCGCCTACACCAACGTGGACGGGTGCGAGGTGCACCACGACGATGCCTTTAAGGCAAATGCCCTCGGCCCCCGCAATCTGGCACAGGCTGCCGAAAAGACCGGCGCACGGCTGGTGCACGTTTCCACCGACTATGTGTTCTCCGGCCGGGAGAACGGCGGCATCCCGCAGGATGAAGCCACCCTGCCCGGGCCCATCAGCGCCTACGGCTCCACCAAGCTCATGGGCGAAAAGTATGTGGAGCAGTTCTGCCACCGCCACTTTATCGTGCGCACCGCGTGGCTGTACAGCTACTACGGCAAAAACTTCGTCAA
>ENA-OQCJ01000022-OQCJ01000022.1-human-gut-metagenome-genome-assembly--contig:-NODE-22-length-17660-cov-0.874693_pt1 | contig 17660 bp, 23 predicted proteins | sample MGYA00242501_ERZ504584 | MGnify/ENA primary metagenome ERZ504584 (study PRJEB26092, sample SAMD00036341) | human gut metagenome | host: Homo sapiens | study: EMG produced TPA metagenomics assembly of...
CTCTGCCGCCGCATCGGCGCGCTGCACGGCACCCGGGGGCGGCTGACCCTGAGCTATGACCTGACCTTTCTGGATCTGCTGCTGTGCAGCCTGTACGAGGGCGAAAGCGCCTGTGCTGCAGGTTGTGACCACTGCCCCATCCACCCCATCCGGAAGGTGGAGTGGCGTTCCAGCGGCCCCACCGATTACTGTGCAGACCTGAGCGTGGCCCTGCACTACTACAACGCGCAGGACAAGTGGAACGATGACCACAGCCTGCTGGGCCTGGGCTTTGAAAAGATGCTTGCTGCCCCCACGCAGCAGGCCGCCGCCCGCTGGCCCCGCCAGTGCAACGCCATCCGCACCTGTCTGGATCGGCTGGCCCGGTACGAGGCCGAGGGCAGCGAGGATCTGGATGCCGTTTCCGGCTGCTTTGGGGAGCTGATGGCCGAGCTGTTCGATTACCGGCAGGACCACTGGTCCCCGGAGCTGCGCAGCATCGGCTTCAACCTGGGCAAGTATATCTACCTGCTGGATGCCTACGACGACCTGGCCCGGGACGAGCGCAAGGGCGCATACAATCCCCTGCGCACCCTGAGCAGAGAGCCCGGGTACGAGGAAGAGATGCGGGAGATCTTTGAGCTGCTGCTGGCCAACTGCGCCCGCAGCTTTGAGCGCCTGCCCTGTGTGGAGGATGTTGACCTTCTGCGCAACATCCTGTATTCTGGCGTGTGGCTCAAATATCACTGCAAAAATGCAAAAAAGAAGGACAAAACCGCCTGATCCCGGCGGTTTTCCTTGATTTTTCCGTTCCAGTCCTGTACACTAAAGATTGCTTGTGCGGCACAATGGCCGCACAGATGGTAATAGAGACGTGAGGAAGTAGACCGATGAGAGACCCCTATGAGGTTCTGGGCATCCAGCGCGGTGCCAGTGAAGATGAGATCAAAAAGGCTTACCGTGCCAAGTGCAAGCGCTGGCACCCTGACCTGAACCCCAACGACCCCACCGCCGAAGAGCACTTCAAGGAGGTGCAGGCGGCATACGATGCCATCACCAAGGGCGAGACCGGCCCCCAGATGGGCGGCGGCTACGGCAGTGCCTACGGCCAGCAGAGCGGCCCCTCTTACGGCGGCTATCAGCAGGGGTACCAGCAGAACGGTTACTCCAACGGGGATTTCGGAGACTTCGGCTTCGGTTATGACCCTTCGGGTTCGGATTCGGCTTTGGCGGCAATTATCAGCAGCAGCGCGGCCCCGGCTACAACGGTGCGGACACGCCTGAGATGCAGGCCGCCCGCAACTTTATCATCAACCAGCGCTACCCCGAGGCCCGCCGCGTGCTGGACGGCATCACCGTGCGCACCGCCCGGTGGTACTATCTCTCCTCACTGGCCAATCAGGGTCTGGGCAACAGCATCGATGCCCTGCAGGATGCCCGCCGCGCCGCCCAGATGGAGCCCGGCAACCACCGAGTACCAGATGAACCTGCGCAATCTGCAGGACCCGGGCCGCACCTACCGCACCCAGACCACCTACGCCCAGCCCGGCGGCCTGATGCGCTGGTGCTGGAGCATGATCCTGCTCAACCTGCTGTGCAACTGCTGCTGTGGCGGCGGCTGGGGCTGGCGGTTCCGGATGTAAGCTTCAATAAGGATGTAAGAACAACCAAAAAACCTCCCTGCCGGCGTGCAGGGAGTTTTTTGGTTATTCAGTTATTGGATCACGATCGTCCGGCTGATTTCGCTGCTGGAGTAGTTTCCGGCGGCTTTGGCCGTCTGGACATACTCGCCGGGCTCGCTAGGGAACCCGCTCTGGGTCGTGCCCAGGAAATCGAAGAGACCGCTCTTCTTTTTATAGGTGTAGGTCACCTTGCCGCCCTCGACCACCTGACCGTCGCTTTCGACCACGGCGGCAACGTTGTAGTTCTGGGCTTCCGCCGCAGTCATGCTGGCGGGGAGCTCCTGTGCCCAGTAGACACGCACCCCTGCGCTCTTGGGCTTGATGCGGAAGAACGCCATACCGGCGGTGTTCACATCACCGGATTCCAGCGCCACAGCACCGCCCACATAGCTGCCGGCTTCCGTGGCTGCTCGTCCAGATAGATGCGGCTGAACACGCCCTCGGGCAGATATTTGCGGATGAGCTCCAGCGACAGCTCATGCCGGTGGAGACATCCTTCAGCGTGGGGATGTAGAATTTCAGGACATCCATCACAGAGACCACTTCATCAGCCACCCGCAGCAGCACGCTCACGTCGTTGCCGTCGATCAGCTGCTTGATGTAGGCGTAGATGTTGAACTCTTCTTCCTGCTCAGGGTTCGCCGACATCTTTTTCGGCAGGGGGATCATCTTGAGCAGGGTGCGGATCTTGCCCGAAAGGATCAGGGTCACATAGCCCTGCGCTTCGCCGCTGGTGCCCATCACCACGCCGATATACTGGGTATCTGCCGGGGTGGTCTGGACGCTCAGGGTAAAGGGGGAGCCATAGGTCAGATCCCCGTCTGCGGTCAGGCGGATCGAGACAACGCTGTTGTTCTCATCCACGCCTGCGGTGGTCAGGCCAGGCAGTGCGCTGCCCGCCGAAGCCGCCAGCGCCGGTGTGGCCGCCGCACTCAGGGCGAACACTGCCGCCAGCAGCAATGAGATCAGCCGTTTGGTTTTCATCAGCCAAAGACCTCCTTTTATATAGGTTCTTGTATCATGCAAAAATAAGGGTGCGTGGAACACACAGCACAGTGTTCCCGCACCCTCATTTTACCGCATTGTACCGTACAGGTCAATAACGGGATTCAAGTTAAATTTTGCTCAGCTGCGGGCCCTGGGCGGTATCTTTGACAGCCCAGCCCATCTCGGTGAGCTGTGCGCGGATGGCATCCGCAGCGGCCCAGTCCTTGGCCTTCTTGGCGGCGGCGCGCTTTTCCACCAGCTCCGTCACCTCAGCGGGCACCTCGTCCTTCTTGCGGTTGTACATCAGACCCAGCACGCCGGTGATCTCATCGAACGCCTTGGCGGCAGCCTCCAGCGCAGCCTTGGAGGAGGCAGCGGACAGGGTGTTGATCTCCTTGACCAGATCGAACACGGCAGCCAGCGCATCGGGGGTGTTCAGGTCATCGTCCATGGCCTTGCAGAACTTGGCGCGGGCCTCGTCTGCCTTGGCAGTCAGGGTCTCATCGGTGCCGAACGCGGTCTTGCTCAGGGCAAAATCGAGGTTCTCGCGGCAGGTGTAAAGGCGCTCCAGGCTGTTCTTGCAGCTCTCGATGAGGTCCACGGTGTAGTTCAGGGGCATCCGGTAGCCTGCGGTCAGCATGAAATAGCGGATGGGCTCGTAGCCGTAGAGGTCTGCCACATCGCGGACGGTGAAGAAGTTGTGCAGGCTCTTGGACATCTTCTGGTTATCCACGTTGATGAAGCCGTTGTGCATCCAGTAGTGGGCAAACTCGCAGCCGTTGGCGCACTCGCTCTGGGCGATCTCGTTCTCGTGGTGGGGGAAGATCAGATCCTGACCGCCGCAGTGCAGGTCGATGGTCTTGCCCAGATGGGTGCGGCTCATGGCGCTGCACTCGATATGCCAGCCGGGGCGGCCCATGCCGTAGGGGCTTTCCCAAGCGGCTCGCCGGGCTTGGCAGCCTTCCAGACGGCAAAGTCAGCGGGGTCTTCCTTCAGGTCATCCTCCATCTGGCTGCGCAGCTCGCGGTTGCCGCTCTCCAGATCGTCCAGCTTGAGGTGGCTCAGCTTGCCGTACTCCGGGTCGCTCTTGACGCGGAAGTAGACATCCCCGTTCTTGGCAACGTAGGCGTGGCCGGAATCGATCAGGTCCTTGACGATGTCCAGGATCTGCTGGATGTGCTCCGTTGCACGGGGCTGGACGGTGGGCTTTTTGCAGTTCAGACCGGCGGCATCCTTGAGGTACTCGGCCTCAAAGCGCTGGGCCACTTCCTTCATGGAGGTACCCTCCTCCTGGCCCTTCTTGATGAGCTTATCATCAATATCGGTGATGTTGGAGACATAGATGACCTTGTTGCCGCGGTATTCCAGATAGCGGCGCAGGGTATCGAACACGATCAGCGGGCGGGCATTGCCGATGTGGATATAGTTGTAAACGGTGGGGCCGCAGACGTAGATGCGGTATTCGCCGGGCACCTGCGGCACAAACTCTTCCTTCTGTCGGGTCAGGGTGTTGAAAATCTGCATAAGAACTCTCCTTCTTGTAGGGCAAACAAAAGCCGCAGCAGAACCTCTCAGTCTCGCTTCGCTGACTTACGAAAACAGAGAAGTAAAAAAGCCCCCGATGTGATACAATCTCCCATATCACATCGAAGGCGGTTTTCAAAATCGCGGTTCCACTTCTGTTTGTCGCTCAAAGCCGATAACGGCGGCTGCCGCGCCGCGATACTCCCCAGCAGGTTTCCCGCGGCGTGCTGCCCGGGCGCACTTCACACACGCTGCTGCAAACAGGCTCCCAGCCAACGGCCCGTTCTCTCTGTCCAGCTCACCTTTGCGCTACTCTGCCCGGGTAAACGCATTTTTCCTGATACATCTGTATTATAGCCGGGCCGGGGGGAGAAGTCAAGCAGAACGCAGGCACCGGCATTTCAGCGGCAGCTCTGCGCCGATTCAATCGATCTCGTGCTTTTTACAGAAGTGCTTGCTGGCAAAGTACATTCCCGCCCAGATGGCGATGGCAAGCACGAGGTAGAACGGGTTCTTCATGGCAGACACCAGCGACTGCCCGAAAAGGGCCATCATGGCCACCATCACGCCCTTGCCCAGCAGCATGGTGACAAGGTAGCGCTTCTCGTCAAAATCAGAGATGCCAAAGGCAAAGTGCATAAAGGACGAGGGCGTAAAGGGCAGGAGCGACAGCATGAACAGGGACGCGGTGTCGAACCTGCTGACCCATTGCTCCGCCTTTTGCAGCTTGGCCGAGCGGCGGGCAAATTTCCAGAAAAAACGCTTGACGACACGCCGCCAGAGCAGGAACATCACGGTGCCGCCCAGCATCACCCCGGCCCAGCTGTACACAAAGCCCAGAAGCCCGCCGTGGGCCGCAACATTCAGCGCCACAATGGCAATGAGCGGCAGCGGCGGAAAAAAGGATTCCACCATCGCAAGGATCACGGGCGCAATGGGGCCAAGGCCGCCAAAGCCTTCCAGCAGGGCCTTCCAGAATTCCAGCGTTCCCAGCTGGTGGAGCCAGCCTATCATCGTCATTTCCATCCCGCGTGTTCCTTCCCTCTCATTTTTCTTTAGTATATCCGGTTTCTATGACACGCCCGTGAACAAAATACGAGCTTTTTTGTCATATCACCTATACTACGAGACTGCGGGGGCGTTTCCTGCACAGGGCGGGAATCTTTATGCTTTTCCGGCGGCTTCGGCGGCGGCCTTTTCGGCCCTGGCCTGCATCCGCTCGATCTGCTGGGCGCGCATCCGTTCCCAGCGGGCAAGTCCGGCTTCGTCCGGGATCTGGACGCAGCGGGCAAAGCTCCAGTGCAGGCCGTCCCGCCGGGCCAGCTTATAGCGCTGGAATACGCCCTTTCCGGCCTCATTGCCGGTACCGGCGCAGGCAGGGCAGACAGACAGAGTATACCAGCGCTGTTGCCCTTTTTCAGCCAGATATCGTCCGGCTGCAGATCCCCACCGCACACCGGGCAGCTGGCAGTGATGATCTTTGGGTCGCTGCGCCAGGCAGACTGCTCCACATAGCCTCGGAACACCCGGAAGTCCCGGTAATCGCCGGGGGCGGGGCAGAGGCTCGCCCGCAGGGATTCCTCCTCGGTGGGGTAGGCCGCCAGACCCGCCCGCAGGTCAAGCTTGCGGCAGACATCGGCGGTGTAAAGGGTATCGGACAGGGCATCGTGGAACGGGCGCTCCATCGGGATGCCCATCCGGGTCACAACGCTTTCCAGCGTCATGCCCTCGCCCTCCTTGCGGGGGTGCTCCCGCAGGAAGATCTGCTGCAGATCATACCACCGGGTGGGGCGGCTCTCGTCCAGATTGCAGAGGAAAAGGTTCTGCTTGAGCACCGGTACGTCATCCATGCCCCACTCGGCAAATTCGGCATCCGGGCCGCACCACTGCATAAAGCGGCGCAGGCCCTGCACGATGGGCTCACCCTTGTCCAGATCGGCCTGCGTCAGGCCGGTGACTTTAGCAATGTGATGCTGCAGCTTACGGAAGATGCGGGGCCGCAGATGGATGGAAAAGGTGTCCAGCACGTTGGCATCCTCGTCGATCTTCACGGCACCGATCTCCACGATCTCGCCCCGGAAGGTCTGCTGCACGCCATGATAATTAAAGAGATACGGCTTATAGCCGATGTTCCATTCCAGATCAAATAAAACCAGATTGCGTGGCATTGTTGTTTGTGTTCCTCTCAGTTCAGGATAAATTTTTCGATGGCCTCGGCCACGCCGTCGTGGTTGTTGTCGGCGGCAGTGACGTAATCGGCCACAGCCTTGACGGCATCCTCGGCATTCTGCATGGCAACGCCCACCCCGGCATAGGAGATCATGGAGCGGTCGTTCAGGCCGTCGCCGCAGGCCATCAGGTTCTCTCGGGTCAGGCCCATCCGCTCCAGCAGGGCGGCAAGGCTCCTGTCCTTTGCCACGCCCAGCGGCACGGCCTCGATGAAGAAGGGGCTGGAGGGGTACAGGTCGATCCGGCCCGCAAACTGCTCCTTTCCGGCGGCACAGACAGCATCCCGCCGGGCAGGGTCAAGGGTGATGAGCATTTTGCAGATCGGATAGTCCACATAGGCGGCAAGATCATCCACATGGAGCATCGGCAGCTTTGTGGTAAAGCACTCCTTGTTTGCCCACACGTCCTGATCCCGCTCACACACGATGCCCTCGCTGTTATAGGTCAGGATGGCCACATCCTGCCGGGCGGCAAATTCGCAGAGCTCCGGGACGAACTCCGCTCCCAGCTGCACCTGATACAGGGCCTCGCCGGTCACGCAGTCCATGATCTTGCCGCCGTTGTAGGCCAGCACACAGCCGCCCTTTTTGTCCAGCCCCAGCTCCTTTGCCAGCGGCAGAATGCCCGCTGTGGGGCGGCCGGAGGCCAGCACGATGGTCACGCCCTGTGCGGCGGCGGCATCCAGCGCCGCGCGGGTGCGGGGGGTAACGATCTTTTCGTCATTGGTCAGGGTGCCGTCCAAGTCCAGAGCCAGCACCCGGATATTCGATCTTGCCATGATTTTTATTCCTCGTTCTCAGGCAGGGGCTTCCCGCCGGATATTTTATTACTTACCCATCTATTTTACAATGCTTTCCCTTTTCTGTAAAGCAGGAAACCTGTTCCCCGCCCAGAGACAAGCAAAAAAGCCGCCCGGCGAGCAAAACCGGACGGCTGAGAAGGAAGAAAACGCTGTGTTACAGGATGTCGATGTATTCCCCGGCCAGCGCCTTGTTCATGCTGCGGACGGCGCAGAACTTGCCGCACATGGAGCAGGTGTCGCTGTGGTCATCCTCAGGCAGGCGGGCATCCCGGATGGCCTTGGCGGTCTCGGGGTCGAGAGCGCAGGCGAACTGGGCATCCCAGTCCAGCACGCGGCGGGCATCGCCCATCTTGTCGTCGATATCCCGGGCATGGGGGATGCCCTTGGCGATATCGGCCGCATGGGCGGCGATCTTGGAGGCCACGATGCCTTGTTTCACATCGTCCACGTTGGGCAGAGCCAGATGCTCGGCGGGGGTGACATAGCACAGGAAGGCCGCACCGCTCATGGCGGCAACGGCACCGCCGATGGCAGCCGTGATGTGGTCATAGCCGGGGGCAATGTCGGTGACGAGGGGTCCCAGCACATAGAAGGGAGCGCCCATGCAGATGCTCTTCTGCACCTCCATGTTGGCGGCCACCTGATTCAGAGGCACATGGCCCGGGCCCTCCACCATGACCTGCACGTTGTGTGCCCAGGCGCGCTTGGTCAGCTCGCCCAGACGTACCAGCTCCTCGATCTGGCAGACATCGGTGGCATCGGCCAGGCAGCCGGGGCGGCAGGCATCGCCCAGCGAGATGGTCACGTCGTGCTCGGCGCAGATCTCACAGATCTCGTCAAAGTGCTCGTAGAAGGGGTTCTCGTTGCCGGTCATGCTCATCCAGGCGAACACCAGAGAGCCGCCGCGGCTGACGATGTTCATCTTCCGCTTGTGGGTGCGGATCTGGTCGATGGTCTTGCGGGTGATACCGCAGTGCAGGGTGACAAAGTCCACGCCGTCCTCAGCGTGCAGGCGCACCACGTCGATGAAATCCTGCGCAGTCAGGGTGGCAAGGTCGCGCTGATAGTGGATGACGGAATCGTACACGGCACAGTGCCGATCATCACGGGGCACTCGTGGGTCAGCTTCTGGCGGAAGGGCTGGGTGTTGCCGTGGCTGGACAGATCCATGATGGCTTCCGCGCCCATGTTGACGGCGCTCATCACCTTTTCCATCTCCACGTTGTAATCCTTGCAGTCGCGGGAAACGCCCAGATTCACGTTGATCTTGGTGCGCAGCATGGAACCGATGCCCTCGGGGTTCAGGCAGGTGTGGTGCTTGTTGGCGGGAATGGCCACCTTGCCCTCAGCCACCAGCTGACGGATCTCCTCCGTGGTGCGGTATTCCTTTTTGGCCACGATCTCCATTTCCGGCGTGACGATGCCCTTGCGGGCAGCGTCCATCTGTGTGGTATAGTTCTGCATGGTACTTTCCTCCAAATGACAGTTTATCTCTGAACAGCAGGGTGCTGGTCATACAGGGGTAGGGGCAGGCAGCCGTCATTCAGAAAAAGCAGTACGCTCTGGATGCCGGCACCTGCGCAAAATACGCTTTTCATGTTGGTTTTCTCCATGAATTTTGTAACGCGGCCCAAGGTGGTGCCCCCGGTTTGCCGCGGGATGACAGATTATTTTACGATCTGCTCCGCCAGTGCCTTCAGCTCCCTGCACTCGGCCTCGATGTCCTCCGCGCCGAAGATCGCGCTGACAAGGGCCACACCGTTCACGCCGGTGCCCTTGAGCCGGAGCAGGTTCTCCTTGTGGATGCCGCCGATGGCCACAACGGGGATGTCCACGGCATCGCAGATGGCTTTCATCATGCCCTCGGGCAGAACGTCCACGTCTGCCTTGGTGTGGGTAGAGAAGGCTGCACCCACGCCCAGACAGTCGGCACCGTGCCGGACGGCCTCCAGGGCCTCCTCCACGCTGTGGACGGATACGCCGATCATCATCTCATCGCCCACGCGCTGGCGCACCTGAGCAGCGGCCATATCCTCCTGCCCCACATGGATACCCTCGGCGTGGCAGCGGATGGCAATGTCCACGTTATCGTTGATGAAAAAGGGCACGTTGTACTTTTTGCACAGGTCGTGGAGCTCAAACGCCTCCTTCAGGAAGCTTCCTCGTCCAGCTCCTTTTCCCGCAGCTGAACGCAGGTCACGCCGCCCTTCAGGGCGCTCTCCACCTGCTGATAGAGGGTCTGACCGCCCACCCAGGCACGGTCGGTGACGGCGTAGAGCCGCATATATTCTTCAGCGCACTTCATACTTGGCACCCTCTTCCAGCTGAGCCGGAGTCATATTGTAAATGGCATCAATGATGTAATTGCGGTAGGTAGCGTTGCCGTCCAGCGGGGTCAACCGTGCATGGGCGATCTCGCCCGCAAGGCCCATGGCGCAGACGGCAGCGGCAGCAGCCTCCAGCGGCTGGCTGGGGTTGGCGGTGAGAAAGGCCGCCGTCAGGGCAGAGAGCTGGCAGCCCGTGCCGGTGATGGCGCTCATCATTGGGTGGCCGTTGCGGATGCAGTAGGCTTTTGCCCCATCGGCCACGATGTCAATGGCACCGGTAATGGCCACAACGGCACCGGTCTTTGCGGCAAAGGCCTTGGCAAAGGCCACCGCGCCGTCCAGATTTTCCTCGGTGACCCTGTCGGCCACATCGGCATCCACGCCCTTGGTGGTGCCCGCGCCGGAAGCCAGCGTCTTTACCTCGGAGATGTTGCCCCGGATGACCGTGAACCGCACCTCGTCCAGCAGGCGGTAGGCCGTCCCGGTGCGCAGGGCGGAAGCGCCTGCGCCCACAGGGTCCAGCACCACGGGGTGGCCCAGTGCATTGGCCTTTTTGCCTGCCTTGAGCATGGATTCAATGGTGCGGCTGTTCAGGGTGCCAATGTTGATGTTCAGCCCGCCGCAGATGGTGGTGATATCCTCCACCTCGGCGGCATCGTCGGCCATAATGGGCGAAGCACCGCAGGCCAGCACCATGTTGGCGCAGTCGTTCACGGTGACGTAGTTGGTAATATTATGAACGAGGGGGCTTTTGGTGCGGACATTGGCAAACTGCTCTGCAAACATGACGCACCCCCGTCAGGAAAGGCTGCTCTGCATGGAGCGCAGGGCACCGGAGTGCTGCAGGCTGTACACCAGCACGCCCGCAATGACCGCACCCACAGCGGTGGAGATGAGGAAGGGCACGATGTAGGCGTAGAACGCGATGTCACCGGCGCTCTTGCCCATCAGGCAGATGGCCACCGGGTAAGCGCACAGGCCGCCCAGAATGCTGGTGCCGAACACCTCACCCACCAGGGTGGCGATCAGTTTTTTGGTCTTTGCGTAGACCAGGCCGCAGAGCAGGGCACCAAACATGCTGCCCGGGAAGGCCATCAGGCTGCCCAGACCCAGCAGGTTGCGCAGCAGGGAGGCCACAAAGGCCACGCCTACACCCCACCAGGGCCCCAGCAGAACAGCGCACAGCACGTTGACCATGTGCTGCACCGGGGCGCACTTGCTGCCGAACATCGGGAAGCTGAACACACTGCCCACCACGCACAGGGCGCAGAACATTCCAGCGAGAGCCAGCTTTTTCACAGAGAATTTTTTCATTGGTAACTCCTCTTTCTCAAAAAGCGGTCGAGGCTTGCTGGCCTCCTCTCACGCCGGAACACGGCTTCCCATCGCAGTTATTTCAAGGCTCAGGGCGCTCCCCCTCAGCCCGGAGCCGCCCGTTGCGGCGGCTTGCGGCAACAAAAAACAGGAGACACCACAGCGGTGCCTCCTGCAAAAAATCATTTTCCTATGACTTCCTACGGCGGCATTATCCGCATCAGGTCAAGGGTCGAAGTTTGGTTACTTCCTCTCAGCCGCCTTACGAGCTCCCTGTGTTTTGTTTTTCGTAGGGTATTGTACACCCGCCGGGCAAAAAAAGCAAGAATAAGTTTTTCTTTCGCCTTTTTGCCGCCTTTTTGCCAAATCGCTTTTACAATTTCCCGGATTATGTTATACTTGTACCAAATTCCGCAGCGCCCGGGGGAGCCATTCTCTGCTTTGGGGCACTGCCCGGCACAAAAGGAGATTGAAGTTATGGGTCTCATCAAAGCAGCCATGGGCGCGGCATCCGGCGTGATGGGCGACCAGTGGAAGGAATATTTTTATTGTGACGCTCTGCCTGCGGAGGTGCTGGCTGTCAAGGGCCAGAAACGGACCAATGGCCGCTCTGCCAACCGGCACGGCAGCGAAAACGTCATCTCGGACGGCTCTGTGATCGCCGTGGCCGACGGCCAGTGCGTGCTGATCGTGGAACAGGGCAAGGTGGTGGACCTCTGTGCCGAACCCGGCGAGTACACCTACAGCACCGGCACCCAGCCCTCCCTGCTCAGCGGCGGGCTGAAGAACATCGACAGCGTGTTTGCCGAGCTGGGCAAGCGGTTCAGCTTTGGCGGGCAGGCCGGTTCCGACCAGCGCATCTACTATATCAATACCCGGGAGCTCACCGGCAACAAGTACGGCACCCCCAACCCGGTGCCCTTCCGGGTGGTGGATCAGCGCGCCGGTATCGATATCGACATCGGCATCCGGTGCTTCGGCGAGTACAGCTACCGGGTGGTCAACCCCATCCTGTTTTACACCAATGTCTGCGGCAATGTGGAAAACGCCTACACCCGCGACACGCTGGACAGCCAGCTCAAGACCGAGCTGATGACCGCCCTGCAGCCCGCCTTTGCCCGGATCAGCGAGCAGGGCATCCGCTACTCCGCCCTGCCCGGCCACACCGCCGAGCTGGCCGAGGCCCTGAATCAGGAGCTGAGCGCCAAGTGGAGCAGGCTGCGCGGCATCGAGATCGTCTCTCTGGGCGTTTCCGGTGTCAAGGCCAGCGAAGAGGACGAGCAGATGATCAAGGAGCTGCAGCGCAGTGCGGCCTTTATGGACCCCACCCGCGCCGCCGCGCATCTGGTGGGCGCGCAGGCCTCCGCCATGCAGGCTGCCGCCTCCAACACCGCCGCCGGTCCCGCCATGGCTTTTATGGGGATGAACCAGGCCGCTGCAGCGGGCGGTGTCAACGCCCGGGATCTCTACCAGATGGGCGGCCAGCAGACCGCCGCGCAGCCTCAGGCCGCACCGGCCGCTGGCTGGACCTGCAGCTGCGGCCACACTGGCAACACGGGCAAGTTCTGTGCCGAATGCGGCAAGCCCCGGCCCGAAGCCCCGGCTGTCTGGGTGTGCAGCTGCGGTGCAAAGAACAGCGGCAAATTCTGCTCGGAGTGCGGCAGACCCCGGCCCGCCGCCAAGTGCGCCAACTGCGGCTTTGTGCCTGCCGACCCGGCCAACCCGCCCAAGTTCTGCCCCGAGTGCGGCAAGCCCTTTGGGGCCTGAGAGGGATCTGACGCATGGCTGAAAAGACAACGAATTATCAGTGCCCGGCCTGTACCGGCCCCCTGCACTACGATGGTGCCAGCGGCAAGCTGGTCTGCGATTACTGCGGCTCGGCCTACGACGTAAAGGAACATCGAGGCCCGCTACGCCAAAAAGCAGGCCGCTGCCGACACTGCCGCCGAGGGCGATGCCAAAAAGCCGCCCGCCTGCCCGGCAGGACAGCCCGGTGTGGAGCGAGGCCGAGGCGGAGGGCCTGAACAGCTACTCCTGCCCCACCTGCGGGGCCGAGCTGGTCTGTGACGAGACCACCGCCGCCACCACCTGCCCCTACTGCGGCAACCCCACAGTGCTGGGCGGTAAGCTCTCCGGCAAGCTGAAGCCGGAGTACATCCTGCCCTTCAAGCTGGACAAAAAGGCCGCCATTGCCCAGCTGACCAGATACTATAAGGGCAAGGCCTTCCTGCCCAAGGCGTTCAAGAGCCAGAACCACATCGCGGAGATCCAGGGCGTATATGTCCCCTTCTGGCTCTACGATGCCAGGGCCGACGCGCGCGGCCGGTACGAGGGCCAGAACTCCGAGAGCCACCGCGAGGGCGATTACATGGTGACCACCACCCAGCACTACGATGTGCGCCGCGAGGGCTCGGCCGACTTTGCCAAGGTGCCGGTGGATGGCTCCAGTAAGATGCCCAACACCCACATGGATGCCATTGAGCCCTTTGATTACGGCGACCTGAAGCCCTTCTCCACGGCCTACCTGCCCGGCTATCTGGCCGACCGGTATGACGAGGATGCCGATGCCTGTGCCGAGCGCGCCTACCGCCGGATGTACAACTCCACGGCCGATGCGCTCCACGCCACCACCGGCGGCTACAGCGAGATCCACCCCATTTCCGAGAACATCAACGTGGATATGACCCACGCCCACTACGCCCTGCTGCCGGTCTGGATGCTCCACACCCGGTGGAAGGACAAGGATTTTCTGTTCGCCATGAACGGGCAGACCGGGCGGCTCATCGGTGACCTGCCGGTGGACAAAAGCCGGGTGGCCGCGTGGTTTGCGGGCATCAGCCTGCCCCTGATGGCAGTGCTGGCGTTCCTGCTTTTTGTTATAAGGGGGTGGCAGAATGAAACACACTGCAAAACGCTTTGCCGCCCTGCTGGCCGCTCTGGTGCTGGCGCTCTGCCTGAGCCTCCCCGCCTTTGCCGCCGCACCGCTGGTGCGGGACGAGATGGGCCTGTTCGATGCGGATACTTACAGCCAGCTGGAAGCCTCTGCCGAAGCCGCCAGCAACGGCCACGACTGCGACGTATATTTTCTGGTGGTGGACAGCATCGGCGATGCCGACCAGCGCCAGTACGCCAAAGATTACTACCTTGCCAACGGTCTGGGCAGCGGCTCTGAACAGAGCGGCATCCTTTTCCTGCTGGCAGTCGGCTCCCGCAAGTATGTCACCATCACCTACGGCGGCGGCGTGACAGCCTTTACCGATTACCGCATCGAGCAGATCGAAGATGCCGTTGTCCCCTATCTCTCGGACAACGACTGGGCCGAGGCCGCCTCCGAGTACCTCTCCATGTGCGCCGACACGCTGGATTTCTACGCCGAGCACGGCGAACCGCTGGATGTTGACAACGATACCAGCGGCTGGCCCATCCTGCTCCTCATCGTCATCGGTGTGCCCATGATCATTGCCGGTATCGTCTGCGGCGTGCTGTACAGCCAGATGAAAACAGCCCGGCTCAAGACCGAGGCCAACGATTACATCGGTGCAGGCTTAAAGCTGCGGGTGCAGGTGGACAACTACACCCACACCGACCGCGTGCAGGTCTACGACCCGCCCCACGAGGAGAGCAGCAGCTCCGGCGGCTCCTCTGTGGACAGCGACGGCTTTGGCGGCTCCTCCGGCGGCTCGTTCTGAGCGCCCTTTTCTCCAGCAGTAAACCACCGGTTCTGCCGGTGGTTTTCGCTTGTTTTTATTTCCGTATAACATGCAAAAGAAAGGAAACCCAACGAATGTCAAAGAAGATCACCGCCCTGATCCCCGGAGCCGCGCTGGCACTGGGCATCGCCTGCATCGCCAAATGGCTGGAAACGCTGGAAAGCAGCGCCGGGCTCCACCTCATTGGCGCTTCGGTCATCGCCCTGTTTATCGGCATGGCCATCAATGCGTTTTTCCAGCCCAACAAAACAACCGCGCCCGGCATCAGATTCACCTCTAAGAAGGTCCTGAAATTCGCCATCGTCCTTCTGGGTGCCAGCCTGAACATCCGCACCGTGCTGACCGTGGGCCGTTTTTTCGCTGACGGTCATGCTCTTCACCCTGGCCACCTGCTTTGGACTGGGCGCACTGATCGGCAGAGCGCTCGGGCTCAACTGGAAGACCAGCAGCCTGATCAACGCCGGAACCGGCATCTGCGGCGGCTCTGCCATTGCCGCCATTGCGCCGGTGATCGAGGCCGATGACATGGATATCGCCTACGGTATGTCCGCCACCTTCCTGTTCGATACGGTGATGATCGTTGTGTTCCCGCTCCTCGGCCGGTGGCTTGGGCTTTCCGATGCCGCATTTGGTCTCTGGGCCGGTACGGCGGTCAATGATACCTCCAGCGTTGTAGCCACCGGTTACGCTTTCAGTGAAGCAGCCGGTGACTTTGCAACGATGGTCAAGCTGACCCGCACGCTGGCGATCATTCCGGCTGTTCTGGTCTTTGCCGCCATCAACCTGCACCTGAAAAAGAAAGAGAGTGCTCAGGCCAACGGTGTCAAGGTGAGCATCCGTTCCATTTTCCCCTGGTTCATCCTTGCGTTCCTTGCCATGTCCCTGCTGACCAGTCTGGGCCTTCTGCCCGCCGGGCTGGTTTCCGGCCTGAAGACCATCAGCAAGTTTCTGATGGTCGCGGCCCTGGCGGCCATCGGTCTGAACACGAACTTCAAATCTCTCTGCCGTTCCGGCGCAAAGCCCATGCTGCACGGCTTCATCATCTCCACATTGGTCGTTCTGGTCGCTATTGGTGTTGAGTACATGATCGGCATTGCCCCCTACGGCACGCTGTGACGTTCCTGCCTGCTGAACATTCCCACAAAGAAAGAGCAGTGCTCTCCAATGGGATTCACCCACCGGAAGCACTGCTCTTTTATTGCTCCACAAACGCGAATTTGTTTTATTTCTTCTTTTTTCAGTTTTTGGAGCTGGCAGTTCGTCATACATAGCACCAAACAAACCTGCCAAAAATCCCTTATTATCAACTTCATCTACCAACAACATCTCTTTTGCTCCCTCATAGGGTAATTCATACGGAGCTGTCGGCATATAACTAATTGCTGATTTTACTGGTTTAACAAGTAATCTATCATCATAGATACCGCCTACAACCTTGCCACGATAATAAATAATAAATTCTCCCATCATAGCTCGATAAGTAATTTCTTCTAACTCAGATAGCTGCCCTAAAATAAACTCTAAGTATTCCTTGCTTGATGCCATATTTCCACCTCAAATTCCGATTTTCCGCCCTCAGTATACCACGCTTTCCCCTTGCAGAAAAGCACCTGCACGAAAAGGGGCCGCCCGCAGATCCTCCGGCAGGCGCTTCAAGGTCTCTGCCCGCAGTTCCTGTGGCATCCCGTAAAAGGCTTCGGCAATGCCGCCGGTGATGCAGGCAAGGGTGTCGCTGTCGCCGCCAGGGAGACCGCATTGCGGAGCGCATCTTCAAAGCTATTGCTTTCCAGAAAGGCAATGATGGCCTCCGGCACGGTCTGTTGACAGGTCTCCACATGGCGATAGCCCGGACGAATCTCATCGCAGGTGCGGCTCAAATCGTAGCCGAAGGTCTGCTCCACATACTGCCGGATCTCCGGCTTGCTGTGGCCGGTGCGTGCCAGAAAAATGGCCGCAGCCGTGGCCTGTGCGCCCTTAATGCCCTCCGGGTGGTTGTGGGTGACCTCGGCAGTCACCTTTGCCATCTCCAGCGTTTTGTCCAGCGTGTCAAACAGCCAGCCTGCCGCCGCCACCCGCATGGCAGAGCCATTGCCAAAGCTGCCGTAGGGCTGCGGATGCTCCGCACACAGCCACCGGCGGAACATCCCGCCGTAACCGGCATCGGGATACACATTGCCCAAACGCCGCATTTCGTACCGCACTTCGGCAAAGGTTTTCTGTGCATCTCCCTGCCCCGCCATCAAGCCCCGTGCCACTGCAAGGGTCATAACGGTATCATCCGTGAAGTGCGATCTTTCGCTCAGCAGGGGGGAAATCCTTGCTCTTGTGATTGTTCCGGTCAAACTCGTAGGGGCTGCCTACCATATCGCCCAAAATTGCTCCTAACATAAAATACCCTCCGTATCTGTGGTGTTTCGTCTTTCTGACAAAAGGATACCACAAACCGGAGGGCAAAAGGTCAACGGGCAGACGACAAATCACGCACCCAGCTGTTCCTGATTCCATTGGAACAAAAGGGTGTTGACCTGATTGATGTTATAAATTTTTTGTTCCAAACAGTACCGCACGATCCAATCCCGCTTGGAGCCATCGGAGAAGGCATAGCCTGCGCTTTTAAGCAGGTCGATGGTCTCATCCTCCGACAGATGCAGCCCCACGGCAAAGGCAAGCACGGTCTTCTTTTTGGGGTTGTAGTCCCGGTTGCACTGAATTTTGGAGAAGTGCTGCCGGGAGATGTTGGACTGCTTGTACACGGTGGAATCCTTCAGCCCCCGCTCATCAATGAGCCGCAGCAGCCGGGTGGTGAAGCTCTCGCCCAGGTTGTCCATCAGGTGTTCCAGACTGCGGGCAGCCCGAATGCCGGGGTACACACTGCCCTGCCCGGCTCGCAGTGCCCGATGGCTTCACAGGCGGCGGTCAGCTCCTGCTCCCCTGCTGCCTGATAGATGGCACGGCTGGTGCCGCTGCCCTGCAAAAGGTTCCGGTTCGCCGGGTTGACGATGACATCCGCTGTTACCTTGGTGATGTCGTTGCGGATCATCAAAAAGGCATGGTGGTTCCTCCCTCATGTGGTTTTTCACATTTCCCGCTGCTCCACAATTTCCAG
>ENA-OQCJ01000024-OQCJ01000024.1-human-gut-metagenome-genome-assembly--contig:-NODE-24-length-17482-cov-1.185422_pt1 | contig 17482 bp, 18 predicted proteins | sample MGYA00242501_ERZ504584 | MGnify/ENA primary metagenome ERZ504584 (study PRJEB26092, sample SAMD00036341) | human gut metagenome | host: Homo sapiens | study: EMG produced TPA metagenomics assembly of...
CAGTTATTGTACAAGACCTTATGTACAGGATGTCATATTACGATATTGCCAGAATAGATCTATATTTAAGACAAAGTTTGCAATAATTGATGGAATGCTTTTAGAATAAAGCAAATTTGAGAGTAAATTAGCACTTTAGCCAATATGGTTAAGGTGCTTTTTTCATACCTTGAAAGGAGATGGTCACAGCAAAAAACGCATCGGGGAAAGCCCGATTAACCAGTACAACAGGCATTGCCTGATTATCATAGAGTAACTATCAACAAGACAGAAAGGAATGCATATATTCCGTTCGGAAAGCTAGCCGGATTGGAATATGTGTATTCCTTTCTGGCTTTTTCCGCTTCTGTCACTTCAAAAAAGGAGATTAAACAACATGAGAAAAGAACAGGTTATTTCAACAACAAACAACAATCAGATGGAGGAGAAAGGCATGAAGAGTAGATTCATTCACTTAAAAAAGAGATTCGTTCCGGCATTATCCGGAGCACTTATGGGAGTAATGCTTATGAGCACTACTTGTTTTGCAGCAGGTACAGGTACTTCCGCAGTAACACAGCCGCTTGAGAATTTAAAGACACTTATCATTGCAGTCATTGGTGCGGTTGGTGTCATCATTCTTGCAAAGAATGTTATGGAGTTCGCACAAGCCTACCAGCAGCAGGATTCATCTACCATGAACTCCGCTCTGAAAGGAATTGTGGCAGGTGTCATGATGGCTGGTATTTTCAACAGTTCTGACATTCTTAGGCTTCTAAGATTGGGAAAATGCATTTCCCCTTTTAGTAAAAGGAAAGAGGTGAATAACAAGTATGGATATTTTTAAGCTTGGTGATAAGATCCTTGCACTTCTTGAGGCAGTGTTTGGGTTTTGGAACAATCAGATATCCCTGGTCTTTGCAATGCTTGGACAGTCACCGGTCAGTTTCAAGGGCGGAGGTCCCTGGGCAGTCATTGAGGGGGTAGAGCCGGTCTTTGTAGCGGTCGGCTCATCTCTCGTTGTGCTGTTCTTTGTTATCGGTTTCTGCTCGGAAAGCATAGATGTTAAAGATGAGATGAGGTTTGAGTCTATATTTCGTATGCTTATCCGACTGGGACTTGCAGAATGGTTTGTTGCTAATAATGTCACAATCATGAAAGCGTTTTTTACTTCTATAGGAAATCTGGTAGGACTTATATCTGCAGGTACAACGACGCAGCTTGCCATTGACAGTGCACAGGCAGACATCATTAAGGGACTCGGATTTGGTGAAAGTCTGGTAATGCTGATACTTACAGCTTTGCTGGCAATCATCATTATTATTTGTGGATTCTTTATCATCTACACAGTGTATTTCAGGTTCTTAAAGATACTGATTATTGTGCCGCTTGGTGCGATTGCATGCTCCACAATGGCAGGAAACAGAATGGTCAGTCATACAATGGCTACCTACTGCAAATATTTTCTTTCGTGTGTATTCGAGGCAGTAACGATGGCACTTGCAATTGTGGTATGTAATGCATTTATAAATGCAGGACTTCCGGCATTTACAGGAAGTTACGCTGACTGGGCACAGACGCTTATTTATTTGTGTGAAATGACATTTACGATAGCAATGACTGTTGGAAGTGTGAAGGGTGCACAGACACTTACAAGCAAGGCATTTGGATTATAGAAGGAGGCAGAAATGGATAATGAAAAGAAACAGGTTACTTATAATTCAAGCATAACCGGAGAAACGCAGGTGACATTTGATATCCAGCAGTATATGAATAACAGGGCAATGTTTATTGGTCTTATGTGTAATGAAGATGGATATGAGGAACCTTTTGGGGATGTGACTGTGAATTTGTCGGTTGCAGCACCAAATTACTGCGGATATCTGAATGTGAATGACATGCCGGATATTGAAAAGTTTATTACAGACAATGACATTGGAGAGTTTACAGGATTCACGCAAAGGAGCGGTTTCTGCGAATATCCGCTTTATCTGTTCAATGTAGATAAGCTTAGAGAACTGTGTCCGGATGGAATGGATAAGTATGAGGCAAATATCGGAATGACAAGAAAGCCAGAGACAAAGGATTTATCAAGATAGGAGGCAGGGACAATGGTAATCGAAGTAAACAAGGATATTGACCGCTATCAGGAATCGGTTGCAATGGGACTTACTGCAAGGCAGCTTATATTTTCCATTGCAAGCGTAGTGGTCGGTGGCAGTATTGTCCTTCTTCTTTACAAGTATATCGGTCTTACGGGTTCTGCTTATGTGGCAATTCCCTGTGTGGCACCGATTGCACTTGGCGGATTCTATTCCTTTAACGGGATGAATTTCTACGAGTATATGGGAAAGAAACTGCATTTTATGTTTGGCAACAGGGCGCTTACCTATGTATCAACAGAGGGAGAACCTGCAATAAAGCAGTTAGAAGCAGAGCAGAATGAACAGGTAAAGAAGAAAGGCAGAAAAGGCTGAACCGGAGACTGTAACAGCTGATTCGGCTGTAAAGAAGCAGGAGGAGTTTGAAGCAATGAAGAAAAAGACGAGAAACATGCTGCTTGGACTTGTCGCAGTCATTGTGGCGGCAGTAGCAGGCATTGCAGCATATAAGGCAATGCATTAGAAACGAATAGTATCTGACCGCAAGGTCGGGAACACAGCCCGCAGGGTGAAGTTCCCGGCGGGCTTTCATTATAAGAAAGCGAGGTTATAGACATGGGTTTATTTACAGACGGATTTAAGTTATTAAAGAAGGCGAGTGAGCCTTTGTATAAGACACCTAAATCCATTCAGGAAACCATAGAGATTATGGCGGTGGCTGAAAACGGCATTTTTGAAGTAAGCAAAAATAAGTATTCCAAATGCTACCGCTTTCAGGACATCAATTACACGACAGCAACGGAGGATGAGCAGATCGGCATTTTCGAGAGGTATTGCAAGTTCTTAAATTCGCTGGACTGTAATTATAAGATTACGATCAACAATAAGAACAAGAACATGGATGAACTCCGTGACAAGGTTCTGATTGCTGAGAAAAATGATGGCTTCAATAATTACAGAAGAATCTACAATGACATCATTGAGGAGAAGATTATTGAGGGCAGACAGGGGATTGAGCAGGAGAGATACCTGACAATCACGATTGAGAGAAAGAACTTCGAGGAGGCAAAGGCACAGTTTGCAACCCTTGAGGCAACGATACACAAGGCTTTCATTGAGCTTGGTGCAGAGATTGTACCACTTAATGGCAATGAGAGACTGAAAGTGCTCTATGACTATTATCATCTTGGAGATGAGGCAGCTTTGATTTTGATATCAAAAAGGCTAAGAAGGTCGGGGCAGATTTTAGAAATGATCTATGTAATGGAATGGTGAAATATTTCCCGGACCATTTTGAGGATGAGAGTAAATTCTGCAAGGCACTTTTTATCAAAAAGTATCCGAGCAGTTTATCAGACAGATTCATCAATGAGATTACTTCCCTTCCGGTTCATTCCATCACGAGCATTGATGTGGTGCCTGTGCCAAAGGATTTGACCACAAAGGTGCTTCAGAAGAAATACCTTGGTATTGAGTCGGATATCATTAAGCAGCAGAGAGTCCGCAATAAGAATAACGATTTTTCTACGGAAATCTCATATGCAAAGAGAACGGAGAAAAAGGAGATTGAGGAAATCATGGATGATGTCCGTGAGAATGACCAGTGCCTTTTCTTCGTAGGAGTTACCATTATTCTTATGGCAGAAAGCAAGAAGGAGCTTGAGAGTGTATGTGAGACTGTGGAGACTATCGGAAAGCGTAACAGCTGCACGATTGATACACACTACTTAAAGCAGAGGGAGGCACTCAACACAGCGCTTCCGATTGGTGTAAGACAGGTGGAGACAATGCGTACCCTTCTTACCCAGTCACTTGCGGTGCTTATGCCATTCAATGTGCAGGAGCTTAATGACAGCACAGGCAATTACTATGGTATCAACCAGATCAGCAAGAATGTGAATATCGGCAACAGAAAGAAACTTATCAACGGAAATGGCTTCGTTTTCGGAGTGCCGGGTTCCGGTAAATCCTTCTTCTGTAAGATGGAGATGGGCAGCGTATTCTTGTCAGGAGATGATGAGATAATCGTCATAGATCCAATGAACGAATACTTTGATATTGCTGAGACCTATGGTGGAACTGTAGTAAATATGTCTACTTACACGGATAACTATGTGAATCCGCTGGAGATGGATGTATGGAGCCTTGATCCGAATGATTCCAAGGGAATGGTAAGAGAAAAAGGCGAGTTCATGCTTGGACTTTGTGAGCAGTGTATTGGGGACAGCTTAAATTCAAGACAGAAGTCAATCATTGATCGTTGTGTGAGAAAGCTGTATATCGACATTGCAAGGAGCAAAGAGAAGTATATCCCGGTGATGAGTGATTTTTACGATATCCTTATGGCACAGCCGGAGGATGAGGCAAAGGACATTGCATTGTCTTTGGAGCTTTTCGTAAATGGTTCACTTAATATCTTCAATCATCAGACAAATGTGGATGTGGATAACAGATTCACAGTATATGGCATCAGGGACTTAGGTACGGAGCTTAGTCCTATCACAATGCTTGTCATGATGGAGTCTATTCAGAACAGGATTGTTGAGAATGGCAAGAGAGGCAAGGCAACATGGCTCTATATTGATGAGTTTCACGTCCTGCTTAATTCCGAGTATTCTGCAAAATATCTGCAGCAGCTCTGGAAGAAAGTAAGAAAGCAGGGAGGTCTTTGTACTGGTATTACACAGAATGTCGTGGATCTGTTGCAGAACTATACAGCCACAACAATGCTTGCAAACTCAGAGTTTGTAGCACTTTTAAAGCAGGCTAATACGGATAGTTCCAAGATGGCAGAGGTTATCGGAGTATCAGAGGCACAGCTAAGATTCGTAACCAATACTGCATCGGGAATGGGACTTATCAAGTGTGGCTCTGTGGTGATTCCATTTGATAATCAGATTAGTAAGGATACAGACCTTTACAGACTGTATAACACCAATATTCATGAGAAGATTGCAGAACAGAAGAAGCGTGAAATGCAGAATAATGTCGAATAATGTTGATAGAGGTCGCAATTTGCGACCTCAAAGCATAGCCATCCGGGAAGCTGGGTGGCTGTTTTGCATTTTGAGTGAAAGAAGGTGAGAACATTGAAGATAAAGAAAGTGGATGACAAACCCATGGTTATTCACACAAAGGAGAAAGCCAAGATTCATGCCCACGAGCCAAAGGGTGCCAAGATTAAAGGCAGCAACATCTATACAGTAGAGAGAGGTCCTAAGACTATCGGTGCAAAGGTATCTGATGATAAAAAGAAGTCCTATCGCAAGAGTACCATTCATCAGTCAGAGCCGAAGAATAGGGGACTATCAAGATTTAAGCGAAACTATAGAGAATCAAACACTTCCATCAAGACCAAGAACACGAATCTTCACATTGCAGGAAGAACTGGAGCACTTGCAGCCGGGGCAGTAACAGAGCAGGTAGAAGGTGGGCATGAGGTATCGCAGGCAGCATATCTTGCATATGAAGCAAGCCGCCCTGTTACCGGAACTGCTTCTAAGGGTGCTGCACTTTTCAGGAAAAAGGCGGCAGCCGAGGCAAAGAAGCGTATCAAGAAGGTAGAGGCAGGAAAGAAGCTGGCAAAAAAGACAGCAAAGAAAGCTGCCAAAGATACAGCCAAGACTGTAGCTAAAGAGACGGCAAAAGAAACAGCAAAGACTACTGCTAAGGTTGCAACGAAAACTGCTACAAAGGCAGCTGCTACAGCGGCAGGAACAGCGGTTGCACCGGGAGCAGGCACGGCAATCGGCATGGCAGCCGGATATGCGGCAGGTGCGTCCATAGAGGTCAAGGATGAAAAAATGACCAACCGGAGCAGGAAGATAAAATTCTTTCTGGATAAGATGAAAGCACAGGAGAATCAGACAGACAGCGTGGCAAAGCTGGTAAAGGATCTGATTGTGCGAAAAGCGATTACCTGGGTAAAGGCAGCGGCACCGATTGTTGGATTGGTGCTTTTATTACTTGTTCTTGTAGTTGCCATGATTGCGGTTCCGGTTATTGCGGCGATAGCAATCCTTTACAATTCTCCATTTGCTTTATTTCTGCCACCACTTGAATCAGGAGATACCGTGCAGACAGTAACGAGTGCTTATGTGCAGGAATTTAACCGGGATGTGAATACGAAAGTGAATGAGCATACCGGATATGACCTTGGAGAGCTTGTATATGTGGACTATGAAGGTATGGAAGAAAACCCAAGCAATTACTATGACATCATGGCTGTCTATATGGTCAAGCATGGTGTCGGAGATACTGCAACAGTCATGAATGATACTTCAAAAGGCTGGCTGCAGGCAGTTGTAAATGATATGTGTTCATACACCACAAGCACAGGAACAAAGGATGTGGAAGAAACGGATGCAGACGGCAATGTGACTACTGTCACGAAGTCTGTTCTGTATGTGAATGTAACGCTGAAATCGTACAGGGATATGATTTCGGTCTATGGGTTTAACTCTGATCATGTGGAAATGCTTGAGCAGATCATGAGTCCGGAGTTTATGGGACAGCTTGGATATGCCGGAAGCGGAAGTGGCGGCGGAGGCGGAAGTCCGGGAGTAAGCTCCATGACTGAGGATGAAATCAATGCCATCCTAAACGAAATTACAGACAGCAGGCAGAAAACAGTCTGCTCCTATGCACTTCACAGAGTTGGCTTTCCTTATAGTCAGGATTTAAGAGACAGCGGTAACTATTATGACTGTAGTTCCTTAGCCTATTATTCATGGAAAGATGCAGGCGTGGATATTAGTTACGGCGGTGCAACCACAGCGGCAGCGGAGGCACAGGGACTGGATGAAGCCGGAAAGACAGTCGCCTTTGATGAGTTACAGCCGGGAGACCTTATTTTCTACAGTTTTACAAGCAACGGAAGATATAAGAACATCAGCCATGTGGCAGTATATGTCGGAAATGGCAAGGTGGTAGAGGCACTTAATGAAAGTCTTGGTGTGGTCTACAGGGATGTGGCAAGCACAGGAAAGATTGTTGTGATAGGAAGACCATAACAGGAAATTTGCAGAGAGGGCATAGTCTCTCTCTGAGACTGGAGGTAAGAATGGATTTAAAAGATATGATACTGGTAACAGAAAACGACAGGGGAACAGAGACAAATATGCTGATGACTCTGGATGATTATAAGAGTTTTATAGCAGTTGATGACATGTCAGAGCTTGCAGACAATTTGTTGCAGCTTGGAAGAACACTTGGTGAAGCAGATAACTTCGCAGAGTATTACAGGGCAGCAAATGTAACTGTATCTGCGAGATTCTGTCTGGATGATATTCAGCTGGGGCACTTTCTTCAGGGACTTTATAACGATTCCAAAGAATTTCGGTTTGATAAAGAAGCCAGTTCTTCTGAATGTGTTGCAAAGCTTAAGGAGATTGGAATGACCGATAAGGCTGGGTGGATGATTTTAACCTGCATTATGAAAGTGTGGACAGATCATTTGAAAGGGGACAGACATTTCATAACTTCAATGACCATGATTACATGGTGCTTGAAGCATTATCACCAAGGAATCTTGTGGTGATGGATATGAAGTCAGGTTCTCTTACAATCGCCCTTGGTGCGACAGAGTATAAGCGTTATCCGAAGGATGAGAAGCCTACAAAGGACAATACCACAATCGGAGTATCGTGGGAGCATGGCATTTATCTCGGTTCCACACTCTCAACCACGAATTTCAAGGCATACAAGAGGGAGTATGGCACACCGGAAAAGATAGAGGATATCTATGATTACAGGGCAAAGCTAAAGCAGAAGTTCTATTTTTATCAGGATATGTCAAAGGATGATGATGTGCCAAAGAAACTGCAGAATGATTTCCTTCACCAAATGTATGAGGATTTTGGAACGATTGAAGAGGATTGTTTTTACGACAGGCTGGAAGATGGAAAGTACGATGAAGGCTTTAAGGAAAGACAGGTAAAGGAAGAAAAGAGCCGGTGATGAGATTTTTACAGGAGGCGATATCATATGGAACAGGAATTTGATGTTGAGATAAAAGAAGTGCTTTCACGAGTACAGAAAGTAAAGGCAGAGTCGCTTGACGATGCCATCAATAAGGCAATGGATATGTATTATGCAGAGCAGATAGTCCTTGGAGCAGAGGACATGAAGGGAGTTGATTTTGCACCTATCAGCGAAGGTCAGCTCCCTTCTTCATTAAAAAAAACGGAGGAAAAGCAAGATGAAAAGTGATTCAACAACAGTAATTAAGAACATGGAGTTTTTAGTAAAGGAACTTCATAAGGAGTGGGACAGATCGGGTGCTTCTAAGGCATCCGTTATTATTTCCCTTGAGGAAGTAGATGGTATCAATGATAAGTTAAAAGAGATTATCTATCAGACACAGAAGTCAGTCGATGAGGATGAGCTGACCTTTAAAACAGAGCATTGCAAAGTCCAAGGAGTGCTATGTGCTTCTTCGTGTGGTGCGTAAGATTGCAAAGAAAAAGGATAAATGCGAAAAACAGGCAATCGACAATGAATTTGCAATCGAGCTGGATAAGGATGAGTTAAAGCTATTTAAGGGATTGTTTGCAGAGATGTTTAAGTAGAGGAGGACAAAGGTATGGGCGTTGATATGAAGGTCAAAGCGATATACGATTCTGAAATTGGTAACATCACAAGATCAGAAAAGAACTGGAAGGATGTGTTAAAGGTCGCAGGTCAGTTATACCGCTATGAATTTGACAATATCGTTATGGTAACAGCTCAGAGATCACCGGAGAAAAGTACCCTTATGGCAGATTATGACACTTGGAAGAAAGTGGGAAGATATGTAAAGCGTGGTGCGAAAGGCTGCGCCATCTTCCTGTCAAGGGCACTGAATCCACGCATGAGGTATATCTTTGATATCAGTGATACCGGAGGGAAGAATGTTAAGCTGACATGGGACCTTGAGGGAGAAAATCTTAAGGATTATGTGGATTTTCTTGTGTCAGAAGGTCAGATTGAGCAGTACGATAACAGCGACAGGGAGTCTCTAAAAAATATATTAAAACAGTTTACAGGAACAGATGTTTGGCTTATAATAAAAGAAGAGTTCGGAGACCGAATGACCGAACTTATGCAGCTATCAGGTAGTGTGATAAAGGAAGAAAGTAAGAAACGCAATGGCTTACAGCAGGAAATGGACATGGAGCAGCTTGTATATGCAAGTGTCATGTATGCTGTAGGGACGAGATGCGGATTTGACTTATCTGTGCAAGAACAGGATTTTAGTCAGATCGTAAATATCAAAGACGAAGAGATCATTTACCGTCTTGGTTCCATTGTATGCGATGTCTCCTGTAGTGTTCTTAGAGAATTTAGTCGTAACTTAAAGGCAATCGAGAGCGAAAGGAGAATTGGATATGTTAGAAGAAATGACTTACAAGGAAGTGGATGGACTGCTTTATCCGCAGATAGAGATGCCGGACGAGATGGAGGATCTCACGAAGCTGGGCAAATACGGAAGGATGGCGATGAACTATCTAAAGGAGAACGAGCCGGCAAGATACAAGACGCTGATGAGATTCGGGAAGATGTACGAGAAGATGTCAGCGGTAGAGGCGGAAGCGAATCAGCTGTACGACCAGTTAGAGATGCAGTATCTGGCAAAGCACAAGCCACAGAATCCGTCATCGACAATGGAGATGTGGAAGATAAGAGAGCAGGCGAAGATGCAGGCAGAGGAAGTGGTACTGAATCAGATAGTGATGCGATTCCACTAGAATCTGATGATACAGAACTGAATAGGGAACTTGATGAAATCAATTCATTGGGTGTTAGTAAGGAAGCCGAATATACACAGGCTTCCTTTTTTTCGACCAGAACGGGCAGGCAAGCATTGGCACCATTCATACTGAGGACGAAAACAATAATCAGTTTATGCGTCAGTTCGAGCAGGACAGAAAAGCTGCATTAGCAGGTAAATACAATTACCTGAATCCCAAAAAGTCTGCAACAGTACCAAGTGAGTATATCAAACAGGTGCTTATGAGAGGTACAGGTTTTATCGGTGGCAAGGGCAGGGTATGCAAGATTTTTGAAACAGAGATTGATGCAGGAACCAGGGCAAAGCGTATCAAAGCAGAATATGGTCAGGGAGGTGCAGGCTGGCCGGTTGACGGACTAGGACTGCACGGATATGACACATTTCATGGGAATGGACTGCGTTTTCAGTGGCGAGATGAGGATGGAGAGGTTGAAGGATATGTTTCGTGGAAAGATATCGAAAAAGAGCTTGGTGTACTTATTCTTACAGGGGAATACCAGCCTGAGACACCTCGTATTGATGAGCTTGCGATGGACGGACTCCGTGAGGATGATGAGGTCATTGATGCCGAATACCGGGAAGTGGAACCGGAAGGGGCAGAATCAGAGATTGATGATTATGCAATACCGGATGAGCCGGAGAGCTATGCTTCTAACAGAGATTATGTAAGTGCAAAAGGCATGACACCACAGGAAGCTGCCGATGAAGACCGCATGGTAACACAGGCAGAATATGGTGCCGAGATAGAAGCTGAAACATCTGAAAAAGATCCATCAGAGCTTAAGTATATTACACCGATTGATTATGCCAAGCGTATTGAGGAGCTTGATGAAGACCTGCGTGATGCGGCGGAGATTCTTGTAACAGATTGCAGCTGCTACACTCCGTTTAGGGCATTCCTTATGGATGTGGTGCAGTCTGATTTTGCATTTATGCCAAATAAACTTGACCTTATCAGGGATATTGCATTAGGGACAGATAATGCAGAAAGAAAGGCATATTCCAACAATAAGTATGGTCTTGTGGAGTACTCAATCAGAAGCGGTTATGTGAAGATCAGCTATAAGAACAGGAATGGTGTGCGTAAGGAAGGTGCACTCGACTGGCGTGAGTTATACGAGATTTTATCCTATATGGTAAAACAGCCATTTTACTGTGGAGAAGACCAGAAGAAGTATTATCAGGAGACAAAACAGAAGGCTGACAGGGATAAGATGAATCCGGTCTATAAGAGATTCTTTGATATCGAGGATAGTGTAAAAGCCAATCGTCTTGAAACCAGGGAAAGAGCAATAGCGAATGGCTGGGAAACCAAGATTGATGAGAATGGACATGTGGTTTCAGATGATGCAGTACAGAAAAAACACAACTTCCACTACAACCTCTGGGAAATGGAAAAAGGCGGAGCTAAGACCAGATACCAGTGGAATATGGATGCAATCCGCACTCTAAAGCAGATTGAATCAGAAAACAGGCTTGCCACACCGGGGGAGCAGAAAGTTCTGTCGAAGTTTGTCGGATGGGGCGGACTGTCACAGGCATTTGATGAGGAAAACGCAGGCTGGAGCAAAGAGTATGCAGAGCTTAAAGAACTTTTATCTGATGAGGAATACAGTGCGGCAAGGGCAACAGTAAATAACGCCTTTTACACTTCACCGGAGATAGCCATGTGCATGAATTCGGCACTTGTCCAGTTTGGTTTCAGAGGCGGCAATGTATTAGAGCCATCCATGGGTATCGGTAACTTCTTTGGAAGTATGCCGGAAACAATGCATGAAGCAAAGCTGTATGGAGTGGAGCTTGACAGCATTTCAGGAAGAATTGCAAAGCAGCTTTATCAGAATGCCAATATCAGTATCACAGGATTTGAGAATACCACATATCCGGATAACTTTTTTGATGTGGTTGTCGGAAATGTGCCATTTGGGGATTATAAGGTATTTGATCCGAAGTACAACAAGTATAACTTCCGTATCCACGATTATTTCCTTGCAAAAGCACTTGACCAGGTAAGACCGGGAGGCATGGTTGCAGTAATCACCACAAAGGGAACACTTGATAAGGCAAATCCTACTATCCGAAAGTATCTGGCTGAAAGGGCAGAGCTTGTGGGAGCAGTAAGACTTCCGAATACTGCATTTAAAGATAATGCAGGAACCGAAGTGACAGCAGATATCCTGTTTTTGCAGAAGAGAGAGCGAAAAATTGATATTGAGCCTGACTGGGTACACCTTGGTGTAACTGGGAATGGCATTGCAGTCAACTCTTATTTTGCAGAGCATCCGGAAATGATGCTTGGATCTATGAAATATGATACAAGGATTTACGGACAGGACAGCAGATATACAGTCTGTGTGAATGATGATGAGAACTTCAATATGTATGAAGCATTAAACAAAGCTATCGGTAATATCAAAGCACAGATGACAGATTTTGAGAGAGTGGCAGATGAGGCGGAGCAGACGGAGGAAGTTATCCCGGCTGATCCGGATGTGAGAAACTACACTTACACATTTTTTGAAGGAAAGCTCTATTACAGGGAAAATTCCGAGATGGTAAGAAAAGAAGTATCACAGACTGCCGAGGAGCGAATCCGAAGCCTTGATGAAATCAGACAGATAACAAGAGAGCTGATTGATATCCAGATGGATGGCTGCAGCGAGGAGGAGCTTTCTGATAAACAGAGACTTCTTAATGTAAAATATGATGCTTTTGTAAAGCAGTATGGAGCCATTACTTCAAAAGCAAACAGAATAGCTTTCAGGGATGACAGCGATTACCCGCTTCTTTGCAGTCTTGAGGAAGTAAATGAAGACGGGGAGGTGAAAAAAGCGGATATGTTTTATAAGCAGACGATTAAGGCAAAGACTGTCATAGACAGAGTGGAGACGGCTGTTGAAGCATTAAATGTATCCGTCAATGAATTTGGATATGTGAATCTTGCCTATATGCTCTCTATCTATGAGCCGGATATTACTAATGCAAAGGAAGAGCTTGCAGAAAAGTCCGGGCAGACAGCTGATGAGATAACATTTAGTGATGATGCTTTGGCAGAGCTTAGAAGGGCAGTTCTTGTGGAAGAGCTGGATGGATTGATTTTCCTAAATCCCGACCGCTACAACGAGAACAATCCCGACATCGGCTGGGAGACGGCAGACGAGTATCTTTCCGGCAATGTGAGAGACAAGCTTCGTGTAGCAAAGGCTATGGCAGCGGATACAGGCAATCCGCAGGCAGAAAAATTTGCAGGCAATGTGGCAGCACTTGAAAAGGTACAGCCGGAGTGGATTGAAGCCTCGGATATTGATGTAAAGATTGGCACGACATGGATTGAGCCGCTTGATTATGAGCAGTTTATCTATGAGCTTCTCAATACACCAAGACGGGCAAGGGCAGTCAGAAGCCAGTTTTACAATACAGGCATTCAGGTACACTTAAATAAGATGAGCATGGAATGGTTCATCGAGAATAAAAGCATGGATAAGCATTCAGTGGCGGCTACTAAGACCTATGGTACAAGCCGCATGGATGCTTATTCTATTTTTGAGGATACGCTGAATCTAAAGACAGTAACAGTCAGGGACAGGATTGATGACGGTGATGGCAGGTATCATTACGAAGTCAATAAGAATGAGACAATGCTTGCAAGGGAAAAGCAGAACATGATCAAGGAGAAGTTCAAGGAGTGGCTGTTTGCAGAGCCGGAGCGAAGACAGAAATATGTGGAGTATTACAACGAGACATTTAATAACATCCGCCTGCGTGAGTATGACGGAAGTCACTTACAGTTTCCGGGAATGAATCCGGCGATTGAGTTAAAGCCACACCAGAAAAATGCGGTGGCAAGAATTCTTCTTGGGGGAAATACTCTGCTGGCACACTGTGTCGGTGCCGGAAAGTCATTTGAGATGATGGCTGCCTGCATGGAGCAGAAGAGACTTGGACTTGCCAATAAGACAATCATGGTTGTACCAAAGCCGCTTATCGGTCAGACGGCATCAGAGTTTTTAAGGCTTTATCCGTCAGCAAATATCTTAGTTGCCACGGAGCGTGATTTTGAAAAAAAGCCGCAGAAAGCAGTTCGTATCAAGGATTGCAACTGGTGACTATGACTGTATCATCATGTCACACTCACAGTTTGAGAAAATCCCAATCTCCGCAGAGAGAAAGGAGCGAATGCTTAACGAGCAGATTGATGAAATCAGCTATGCGATTGATGAGATGAAGGAGCGTAACGGAGAGCGATGGACTGTAAAGCAGATGGAAAGCCAGAAGAAAAAACTGGAGGAACAGCTGAAATCCTTGTCAGATGAGAGCAGGAAGGATGACCTTATTACCTTTGAGGAACTGGGTGTAGATTCTATTATGGTAGACGAAGCACATAATTTTAAGAACCTTGCGATTTTTTCCAAGATGAATAATGTGTCAGGTATCAGCAGTAGCGGAGCAAGAAGTCAACGGATATGCAGCTTAAATGCCAGTATTTGTCTGAGATAAATGATGGCAGGGGTATTGTGTTTGCAACAGGTACACCAATATCCAATACCATGTGTGAGATGTATGTCATGCAGCTTTACTTACAGAAAGCGGCACTTGAAGAGATGGGGATTTATCACTTTGATTCTTGGGCAGCAAACTTTGGTGAAGTGACAACAGCACTTGAGCTTACTGTAGAGGGAAGCGGATTTCGTTTTAAGAGCAGATTTAATAAGTTTACGAATCTGCCGGAGCTTATGAATATCTTCCGTGAGGTAGCAGATGTGCAGACCGCAGACATGCTTGACCTTGATGTGCCAGCTCTCCGTGGCGGCAAGCCTATTATAGTGGAGTCGGAGCCTGACTGGTATGTGAAGCAGGTCATGGAAGACTTTGTTGTGAGGGCAGAGCGTATCAGAGGCGGTGGAGTTGATCCAAGCGTGGATAACTTTCTAAAGATTACCCATGAGGCAAGACTTCTTGGAACGGATGCCAGACTGATTGATAAGGATGCGCCGAACAATCCGGATGGAAAACTCAATAAGGTAGCGGAGAATGTATGGAAAGAATATGAGAAAGGAAATGCTGATGGTCATATAGGCTGCCAGCTTATTTTTTCGGACATCGGCACACCGGGACCAGATAAGGACTTTACCATCTACGATTATCTGAAAGAAACACTGATCCAGTATGGTATTCCGGCAGATGAGATAGCTTTTATTCATGATGCCAAGACGGATGCACAAAGGGACGCACTTTTTAAGGAGATGAGGACAGGTAAAAAGAAGGTTCTTATCGGTTCAACGGACAAGTGTGGAACAGGTGTCAATGTGCAGACACACCTTGTTGCAATGCATCATGTGGATTGCCCTTGGAAGCCTTCTTCTATTGAACAGAGGGAAGGACGAGGCATACGACAGGGTAATGAAAATGAAGAGGTGGCAATCTACAGATATGTCACCAAAGGGACATTTGATGCATACAACTGGTCGCTTGTTGAAAATAAGCAGCGATTCATCAGTCAGGTCATGACAAGCAAGGCTGTAAGCCGAAGCTGTGAGGATATCGACGAGGCAACACTTTCCTATGCAGAGATTAAAGCGGTTGCCACAGGCAATCCTTTAATCAAGGAAAAGATGGAGATTGACAATGATGTCCAGAGATTAAAGCTCTTAAAGGCATCCTATGACAATCAGAGATATGGACTTCAGGACAACTTTATGATTAAGTACCCGAAGCTCATTAAGACAGCAACAGAAAAGCTTGCCAATGTAAGAGAGGATGTAAAGGCAAGGGATAAAGAGCTGATTGATAATCCGGAATTTGCCATTACCATAGGCAAAGTAACTTACACAGAGCGTGTGGATGGCGGAACGATGATGCTTGAAGCAATCAGTAAATGTAAGACCGGAGAGACAACTGTAATCGGTAAATTCCACGGATTTGAGCTGCTTGTGGAAAAGAACTTCCTTGGCATCAATTATATGGTGCTTCGTGGAAAGACAGAGTATAAAGCAGAGCTTTCCACAAGTCCTGTCGGCAGCATGGTGAAGCTGGAAAACCTGTTCAATGGACTCCATGAGAACATTGATTTCTTTGAAAAGAAGATTGAGCAGTACCAGAATGACCTTGAAGCATCAAAGGCAGAGTATGACAAGCCATTTGCGTACAGCAAGGAACTGGAAGAAAAGCTGGCTAGGCAGTGTAAACTGAATGCCCAGCTTGACCTTGAGAACGCAAAGGCTGTGGATGCAGACCTGAGCGGACCGGAGGAAGAAAGAGAAGCTGATGACAGAATGGAATCTGCAGCAATTGTAGCAGAGGATAAAGGTGCTTATCCAGCCGACAGAGAGGGCAGAACACGATAGGAGAGTGAATAATATGAGCATAAGAAAAGTGGTCGCAGGACTACTGATTGCAGCAGGGATTGCCATTATGGCAGTCCCTTTTTTCTGGCGGACAACCGGAGAAAAACAGACAGAACAGCTCATAAGTGAATTTGAGCAGACATTGGAGGATGATTACGATGAAGAAACAGATGTGGAGGAAGAGCAAACCTCCATTAGTAAAGAGGATGAAGCCATTCTTAAAGAAGGCGGTGTTATCGGTATCATTGAGATACCGGGCATAGATATCCGGTATCCGGTAATGGAAGGAACCACAAGTAAAGTGCTTAATGCCGGGATCGGTCATATAGAAGAAACAGCAGGGATTGGGGAGAGTGGCAACTGTGTATTGTGCGGTCACAATGGCAGCAGATATGGCACATTTTTTACACCACTAAGTCAGATATCCATAGGTGATGAAGTAATGATAACCGACAAAAATGGACAGAAGCATATCTATGAGGTAACAGAGACAGATGTAGTAAATCCGTATGATAACAGCATCAAGACACAGGGTGATGAAAAAGAACTAACTCTTTTTACCTGTTCCCAGAAAGGAACCATGCGTTTTGTGGTCAGGTGCATTTATAAGGAGGCGGTGATGGATGAATAAGAGATACCGATTAGGTGAGATAGAAGAGGCAGTAGCAGAAATGGAAGAGCTAATTGACATCGAGGATGATATTGCTGAGATTGATGATGACTTTCAGATAGTCGTAAGCGGCTGGTCTGTGTATGTCGAAAGCCTGAATCTGACACTCAGACAGGGAATAGCCTGTGTATGGGATGCAGAGGAAGGATTATTTATGCCTGATTTTGATGTGACTATCGTGTATGAGGGGAACATTGAAACACAGGAGTGGCTCTATTACGAGCAGGATGGAATGGTCGTTACACTTGGCAACTGGCTTAATGGCAGATTGTCTTGTGAACAGATAGAACAGCTTTGGTGTGAGCTTATCATACCGGAGCAAAACAAAGAACAAAAAGAAAGCGAGGAATAGCATATGAAGTATTCAATTAAAGTAAACGAAGTAAGAGCAAAAGAGGGCAGCAACATCAAAGGATTTGCAACAGTAGTATTTGGTGATTCATTTAAGATTACCAATATTGCAATCCTTGAGAATAAGGATAAGGGAGAGCTTTTTGTATCAATGCCAAGATACCGCTCCAATGAGCGTGATGAAAGCAACGGTGTGATCTATAAGGATGTGTGCAATCCTATCACAGCAGAGTTTCGAGAGGAACTCTATACCAATATCCTTGAT